>OMGY01000148.1_pt1 | contig 80129 bp, 64 predicted proteins | sample 1674461 | NCBI WGS metagenome assembly OMGY01 (sample SAMN05578579, study PRJEB25193) | human gut metagenome | biome: Human Microbiome; feature: human-associated habitat; material: feces | host: Homo sapiens | place: USA:Birmingham | reverse complement strand
GAACGATTTTCAGTAGTCCGCCGAGGATCAGCATATTGAATGCTTTCTCGTTTTTCATCTCGGTAGCCGCGTCCATCGCATCCACACGATATACACTGACATCGGTCCGTTTCACCGGTGTATGGATTCCGTATCCGTCATAAATAATGATACCGCCTTTTTTCACCTTGTTTTCGAACTTCTCCATCGAAGGTTGGTTCAGGATGATGGCAATGTCATATTCGTTCAATACGGGAGAGCTGATGCGGTCGTCGCTCAGGATGACGGTTACGTTGGCTGTACCGCCTCGTTGTTCTGGGCCGTAAGAAGGCATCCAACTGACTTCCTTTCCTTCCATCAGGCCGGAATAAGCCAGGATCTTACCCATTGACAAAACCCCTTGTCCACCGAAACCTGCTATTATAATTTCTTGCTTCATTGCTTCAAAAATTAATAATTACTTATTATTCCTTATTCTTGAGATCTCCTAACGGATAGAACGGGAACATATTCTCTTCCATCCACTTGTTGGCCTTCTCGGGAGACATTTTCCAACCCGATGCGCAAGTCGATACGATTTCGACGAGCGATGCACCTTTCTTTGCCATGGAATTTTCGAATGCTTGCCGTATGGCTTTTTTCGCTTTTTTTACAGCCGCTGCCGTTTGCACGCTTTGTCGGGTAACATAACATGCCCCGTCGAGTTTGGCAACGAGATCGGATATTTTCAGCGGGTAACCGTAGAGATCGACATTCCGGCCGTAGGGACAGGTCGAAGTTACCATACCTTCGAGGGTTGTGGGGGCCATCTGACCTCCCGTCATACCGTATATTCCGTTGTTGATGAATATGATGACGATATTTTCACCCCGGTTGCAGGCATGAATGGTCTCGGCCGTACCGATGGCTGCCAAGTCTCCGTCGCCCTGGTATGTGAATACCATTTTGTCGGGATTCAATCGTTTGATTGCTGTGGCGATGGCGGGAGCACGACCGTGAGCGGCTTCCTGCCAGTCTATGTCGATGTAGTTATAAGCAAATACGGCGCAGCCGACAGGAGCGACACCGATGGTTTTTTCTTCCATGCCCATTTCATCGATGACCTCGGCAACGAGTTTGTGTACGACGCCGTGGCTGCAACCCGGACAGTAGTGCATAGGATTATCGTTCATCAGACGAGGTTTGCTGTAAACGAGGTTTTCGGGTTTTATAATATCTTTGATGTCCATAGTTGTCGAGATTTTACATGAGTTTCTCTTTGACGGCTTTGAGAATTTCGTCGGGTGTGGGGACGATACCTCCCAGACGTCCGAAATGTTCGACGTTTACCCGTCCGTTTACAGCCAGGCGAACGTCCTCGATCATTTGTCCGGCATTGAGCTCCGGAACCAGTATCCCTTTTACCTTGTCGGCGTAACGGGATATGATGTCCGACGGGAACGGCCACAAGGTGATGGGGCGCAACAAGCCGAGTTTGATGCCCTCGGCTGCGGCCATTTCTTGCGTCTTTTGGCATATACGGGCCATCGAGCCGAAAGCAACCAACAGATAATCGGCGTCGGTACAGTCGAGTTCCTCATAACGGACTTCGTTTTTCTCTATCTCTTGATATTTGGCTTGGAAACGCAGATTGTTTTCCTCCATGAGAGCCGGGTCGAGTTCGAGAGAGGTGATGACATTCCGTGTGCGTCCCGCCGGTTTCCCTTGTGTGGCCCAGGGCCGTGCTTGGCGTATTTCCTCTTCCGTGAGCCGGGGTTGGGGAGAGGGCAGAACGACTTTCTCCATCATTTGCCCGATAACACCGTCGGCGAGAATAATGGAAGGATTGCGGTATTTGAAAGCCAAATCGAATCCTAATTTTACGAAGTCGGCCATTTCCTGCACCGAAGCCGGAGCCAGTGTAATCAGTCTGTAATCGCCGTGCCCGCCGCCTTTTACGGTTTGGAAATAATCGGCCTGACTCGGTTGAATGGTTCCCAGACCGGGACCTCCCCGCATGACGTTTATGATGAGACAGGGCAACTCGGCTCCGGCCATATACGATATTCCTTCCTGTTTCAGGCTCACACCGGGACTCGACGACGAAGTCATGACGGCTTTTCCGCAACCTGCACCGCCGTAAACCATGTTGATGGCGGCTACTTCGCTCTCGGCTTGCAACACAACCATGCCGGTCGTTTCCCACGGTTTTTCTTCCATAAGGGTTTCCATGATTTCCGATTGCGGGGTAATAGGATAGCCGAAATACCCGTCGGCACCGTAGCGTATGGCGGCATGCGCGATCGCCTCGTTGCCCTTCATCAGTTTTACTTCTTCTGCCATATTTGATATATGTTTAATTACAGTTTGACTTTGTATACCGATATGCAACCGTCGGGACATACATATCCGCAACTGGCGCAGCCGATGCAGTTATCGGGGTTTTTCATATAGGCGTAGTGATAACCTTTATCATTCACCTCTTTGGGTTGCAATTCCAAAACGTCGGCCGGACAGGCTACGACGCAGAGGTTGCAACCTTTGCAGCGTTCGTTGTTGACGACAACGGTACCTTTTACTTTTGCCATAACTTAAATTGAGGATTTGAAAGTTTATACAAAGGTAGTTTTTTATTTTGTATTTGTACTTCTTGATACTGTTTTTCTCGTTGTATGTCTCTGCTAATAAATATTACTCTTGCTGATTATCAGAGACATGGGTACGTCGTGCGGAAGTGCGGGAATGTTGTCTGCGATTTGACAGTCGTAGGCAACGCCTATAAAGGGCGCATCGATCTTTTTTAGCAATTTGTCGTAGAAACCTTTCCCGCGTCCCAGACGGTTGCCTTTCGGGTCGAATCCTACTCCGGGAACGATTACCATATCGATGATCGAGAGGTCGGTTATATCTTCTCCTGTCGGTTCGGCGATTCCGAAACTTCCGAGTTCCATTTCTCCGGGAGAATAGGAGCGTATGACCAGTGTTTCACCTTTTACGACCGGAAGAAGTATTCTTTTTTCTCCGTTCCATTGTGCAATCCATTCGTGCGTATTTACTTCATCGGGAAGGGAATAAAAGAGCAGTATGGTATGGGCTTCGGCAAAAAGCGGTAGCGATTCGATACGCTTTTTTATAATAACGGAGGTCTCGGCTTTTTCCTCAGGAGAAAGCCGAGACACAGCATTTTTGATTTGTCGACGCAAAAGTTTTTTTTCCGTCATTCCGTATTTATTTTTCCGGGGCTTGTGGAAATCCCTCGTTGGCATTCAATATGTCGAGCGCTTTTTGGAAAGTTTTGTCTTCTTGGAGGAATATCGGGTAGAATGCGTTATCTCCTATGATGTTTCGGGCAATGTAGCTCTCGATATAGTTGGTGAGTAATTGGCCCGACTCCTTGATTTCTTTGTTATTGCGTTTTACCCCGTGAGACGATGCAAATGCGATGAACTCTTGGAGTAGAGGTTGTCGGTTTAAATACTTTTGCAGACTTGCGTAGTCTTTATATTCCGATAAGAGATTCCGTTTTTCGTCGGAATATTGGAAAGCGTATTGATATAGAAGTCCTTTATTGACAACTTCGTTGAGATAGGGGGTTATGCCCGTTGTGTCGCGCGGTACGAAAATATCGGGCATGATGCCGCCTCCGCCGTATACGGTACGTCCCAAACGTGTTTTATAGACCAGCTCGTCGTTTTGCTTGATACTGTCGGGGTTGTCGAATTCGCCGTGTATGAAGCGGTTCAAAATATCTTTTTCATAATCTTCTCCGTGTCCCATTTCATATTCTTTCTGTATGGAACGCCCCGACGGTGTATAGTAACGGGCGATAGTGAGCCGTATAGCCGAGCCGTCGGCAAACGGTAACTGGTTTTGTACCAGTCCTTTCCCGAAAGACCTCCGTCCGATGATGATACCTCGGTCATTATCTTGTATCGCACCGGCAAAGATTTCGCTTGCCGATGCCGACCATTCATCGATCAAGACGACGATTTGGGCATCTTTGAAAGCACCGCTGCCGTTCGATATCGCTTCGCTGCGCGGGAATGCCTTACCCTCGGTATACACGATAAGTTGTCCTTTGGGTAGGAATTCGTTGATCATGTTGATGGCTATATCCAAGATACCGCCCGAATTGCTTCGCAGGTCGATGATATATTTTTTTGCATTTTTGTTTTTCAATTGGGCGAGACTGTTCATAAACTCGGTGTAGGTCGTACGTCCGAATTTGTTTATCTTTATGTAGCCGGTCTCTGCATTGACCATAAAGGCGACATCTACGCTGTTTACGGGAATGTCGTTGCGGGTTACTTCGTAAGAGAGCATTTCGGGAGAAGTGGCCCGTAAAACGCCCAGTTTTACCTTACTACCTTTGGGCCCGCGTAACTTTTTCAGAACTTTATCGTTCGAAATCACATCTTTACCCACGAAAACGGTATCGTCGACTTCTACAATGCGGTCGCCGGGCATCATGCCTATTTTTTCCGACGGTCCTCCGGGAACTACGGCAACGACCATAATGGTATCGTTCAGTATGCTGAATTGTATGCCGATGCCGCTGAAACTGCCTTCCAACTCTTCATTCACGGCTTGCAGGTCTTTGGCCGGGATATAGGCCGAGTGGGGGTCGAGTTCTCCCACGATTTGGGGCATGACATCTTCTACGAGATTGCCTATATTGACGGTATCGACGTATTGCGATTCGATGATACCGAGCAGATTGCTTATTTTATTACCGGTGTTTCCCGCATGCGGCTGTTTGACGGAGATGTGTCGTGGATAACGGTATCCGATGACGATTCCCAAGACAATGGCGATGGCTATGATAAACGGTAACCAGATGACGGATTTTTTTTTCATCGTATATGAATGTGATTATATATTATATAGTGGAATGATTTACTTTATATCGATAAAGTCGACTTTGATACCGGCCTCTTTTAGCAATTCGATACCGTCGTTAAGCCGGTAATGTTCCGAAAAAACGACCCGGGTGATACCGGCTTGTATAATCAGTTTCGAGCATTCGATACAAGGTGATGTAGTTACATATAAGGTTGCGCCCTCGCTGCTGTTTCCCGAACGGGCGATTTTAGTAATGGCATTGGCTTCGGCATGCAATACATAGGGATAGGTATGACCGTTCTCGTCCTCACAAATATTTTTAAAACCGGCGGGTGTTCCGTTGTATCCGTCCGAAATAATCGTTTTGTTTTTAACCAATAAAGCTCCTACCTGACGGCGTTTACAATACGAGTTCTCGGCCCATATTTGCGCCATGCGTATGTAACGGCAATCGAGAGCCGTCTGTTTATCTTGCATTTCTGATGACATATCCGGTATTCTTTCAAACGAATACAAAAATACGACAATTATCCCAATACACGTTACAATGAAATGTGAAAAACGTTTATTAAAGAATAAGCAGGGAAATGGAAATTCTTCTTTTAAGAATTTTTTTAATAAAAGATTTGTCCGGATTATTTTCTGATCCTACTTTTGTGCAAAATAAAAAAATGTACTGATTATAATGTTTGCTCACGACGGATACGATCATTTGATGGCTCATCACATAAAACCTTCGGTGCAGCGGGTAGCAATTATGAACTATTTGATGCAGCACCGTACACACCCTACGGCCGATTGTATATATTCCGAGTTGAGCGAGAAAATACCTACATTGTCCCGAATGACGGTATATAATACATTGAAAATTTTGGTTGAGCAAGGTGCAGTTCAGCAGTTGTCCATAGACGACAAGCAAGCGCATTACGATGCCGATACGACGCCCCATGCACATTTTCGGTGTAATACCTGCGGGGCGATTTATGATGTTCCCGTACCACCGATGTCGCCTACTGTTGCTGCCGATTTTTTGGTAACGGAAACGCATCTGTATTATCGCGGTATTTGTAAAAAATGTCTACAAAAAAGTTAGAATAAACTCCTATTATTAAACCCTAAAATCCAAACATTATGAAAAAGAAATTTATCTGCACCGTATGCGGTTATGTACACGAAGGCGACCAAGCTCCCGAACGTTGTCCTCAATGCGGAGTTCCTGCATCGAAATTCAAAGAAGTCGTTGATAACGGTGAAGCTCTTCAATTCATTACCGAGCATCATATCGGCGACGGCGTTGTAGAAGATGCCGAAGTCATGGAAGGTCTCAAGGCTCATTTCATGGGCGAATGTACCGAAGTGGGTATGTATTTGGCAATGAGCCGTCAGGCCGATCGCGAAGGTTATCCCGAAATTGCCGAAGCATTCAAACGCTACGCTTGGGAAGAAGCAGAGCATGCATCGAAATTTGCCGAACTTCTCGGTGAAGTAGTTTGGGATACCAAGAAAAATCTCGAAGCCCGTAAAGACGCAGAATGCGGTGCGTGCGCCGATAAAATGCGTATTGCCAAACGTGCCAAAGAACTCGGTTATGACGCTATTCACGATACCGTACATGAAATGGCCAAGGACGAAGCTCGTCATGGCAAAGGCTTTGAAGGTCTCTACAACCGCTATTTCAAAAAATAACCTGAACTTTTTCTTATGAATAAGTCGATAAGGCTGCGCCGGAAAAGCGTAGCCTTATTTTTTGTGGATTGTTTTTTCAATCGGTTGTTGTCTCTGCGATTTGTAAAGGGTAAAGGAGATTTCGATTAGGGGGAGAGTTCTATCTGAGGTTTTCACTACGGAGATAGCGGTTATGGAAATGAAGTATAAGTGTATTTGAGTGTTCGTCGGTTTGAGGTATTACAAGCATGTTTGGACGGTGGGAAATTTCCGTTTCCGGGTGTGTTTATCGCTTTTTTCTTTTCCTCTTGTAAAAGAGTCCGGCAATATGATTTACCGACAATAAGAATCTTATGTATTTGCGTATGTGCCGCCTGATGTGTGGTTTATCGCAGATTTCCGAAAAGAGACTTATGTAAGGGTTGCGTTTGAACTCATACAATGAACACATTTCTTGATAGATAGCCGGTGAAAGAAGACGGGTGAGGCATTCTCGTCTTTCTTGCTCGCATAAGTCTACCGAGGTCGAACTTATACCGTCGGTCATGAATGTAGAGATGAAGAGTGGGATATGTCGGGTCGAATGCGATTCCATGATGATTTTCTTGAAAAGAAATTCCCAATCGGAGACGATTTTTAGAGATTCATTGTAAGCGTACCGTTGGAACAAAGACCGTTTGAAAAATGTGGCCGGGTGGCCTATGGCTTTGAAAAACATATATTCGGTACTGAGTGTGTCGGGGTAGATCATGGGTTGACGTTTGCCGTCTGTCGTTTGGAAAATTATATCGCCGTAAATAATGTCTGTCCCGGTTAATTCATCGAGTGCGGTTACGATGGCTCCGGGTTCTAAAAAATCTCCCGAATTGAGAAATAACAGGTATTCTCCGCTTGCGTGCGCAACACCTTTGTTCATGGCGTGATATATTCCGTTGTCTTTCTCCGAACACCAATAAGAGAAATGTTCTTTATTCTCTTCTATGACATCGGGACTGCCGTCGTTACTGCCTCCATCTATGATGATATGTTCGATATGTTTTTCCGCATTTTGATTTACAACGCTTTTTATCGTTTGTTCTAGACCGCTTTTATTGTTATAGTTGACGGTGATGATAGATAGTTTTTTCATGATTCCCTGCATATCTTCGCCATGCAAAGATATATACTATTTTTGAGTCGAAATCATAATCGATGGAGGAAAAAACAAAGGGCTTTATCCTCACGATAAAGCCCTTTGTTTTATTTAATGCCGTCGCGTCTCATCATAGCTTCGATTTCAGGTTCCCGGCCTCGGAATCGGACGTAAAGAGTCATGGGTTCTTCCGTATCTCCTTTTTCCAAAATGTTTTTGCGGAAAGCGTCTGCGGTTTTTTTATCGAAAATACCGTTTTCCTTGAAGAGCGAAAAAGCGTCGGCATCCAAGACTTCGGCCCATTTGTAGCCGTAATAACCGGCTGCATAGCCTCCGCCGAATACATGGGAGAATTGGCTGCTTATGAGAGTGCCGTCGATGACGGGAAGCAGTTGTGTCGGGGAGATGGCATTTTGTTCGAAAGCTGTAATATCTTCGATTTTTCCTGTTTGAGTATGCCAAGCCATGTCGAGCATTCCGAAAGTAAGTTGTCGCACACACTGATATCCTACATGGTAGCGTTGCGTATTGCGTATCTTTTGAATGAGGCTGTCGGGCAGAACTTCTCCCGTGAGATGGTGGTAGGCGAAGGTTTCGAGAAACTCTTGTTCGGGCAGCCAGTTTTCCATGAGTTGAGAGGGGAGTTCTACGAAGTCACGGTAGACATTGGTACCCGAAAGAGATTCGTATTGGGAATTGGCCATTAATCCGTGCAGAGCATGTCCGAATTCGTGTAGGAATGTTTCTACTTCATTGTAAGTGAGTAAGGCGGGGCTCGATTCGGTAGGACGTGTGAAGTTCATGACCAGTGAGATGTGCGGACGGCTGTTCTTGCCCTCCCGGGTAATCCATTGATCCTTGAAAGAGGTCATCCAAGCTCCCCCTTGTTTGGTCGAGCGGGGGTAGAAATCGGTATAGAGGACTCCCAAATAACTTCCGTCCTCATCGAAAACCTCGAATGTTTCTACTTCGGGGTGATATACAGGTATTTCCGTGTTTTTCTTGAACGTAAGTCCGTATAATCGGGTAGCAAGTCCGAATACGCCTTTTTTTACCTGTTCCAACTCAAAGTACGGTTTCAGCATTTCGTCGTTGAGGTCATACAATTCGTTCTTTTGTAGTGTAGAGTAGTAAGAGTAATCCCAGGGCATAAGCTCTACGGGGTGGCCTTCTTTCTTCTCGGCAAATGCTTGCAGTTGTTTTATTTCTTGAAGGGCTGTCGGTTTGTAGGCTTCGAGCAGTTGGTTCAGCAAGTTATAGACACGGTCGCTGTTTTGGGCCATACGATGTTCGAGTACATATTCGGCATAGTTTTTATATCCCAATAATCGGGCTATCTCGTTACGAATTTCGGCGATGCGAATGACGATATTCCGGTTATCAAATTCACCGCCTACGCAACGGGTGTTGTGTGCCCGATATATTTTTTCACGAAGGTCGCGACGCTCGGCATATTGCAGGAATGCAATCATGCTGGGGTAGGAAAGGTCGAAAAGATAAGCTCCGTCGTGTCCTTTTTCTTTGGCTCTCATTGCGGCAGCATCGAGTGCGCTTTGCGGTAGACCGGCGACTTCATCCTTTTGGGTGAGTACCATTTCGAATGCATTTGTCGCTTTCAATACATTCGATTCGAATTTGAGGCTCAGGCGGCTCAACTCATTGCTCAGTTCCCGGTATCTTTCCCGTGCTTCGCCTTCGAGATTGGCTCCGTTGCGTGCCATGCCGTCGTAGGTTTCCGAGAGCAGTCTTTTTTCTTCGAGAGTAAGAGACAGGGAATCACGTTGCTCATAAACGGTTTTTACCCTTTGGAACAGAGTTTCGTTGAGATTGATATTGTTATGGTGCTCGGTCAATAGCGGAGAAATCCGTTCCGAAGCGGCTATCATTTCATCGTCCCCGTTGGCGTTGAGCAGATTGAAGAATATCGATGTAATGCGACCGAGTTTGCTGCCCGAGAGTTCCAGAGCTTCGATGGTGTTTTTGAAAGTTGGAGCTTCGCTTTGTTGTACGATGGAGTCTATCTCGGCTTGGTGTAATGCGATAGCTTCGGAGATGGCAGGCTCGAAGTCTGTTGTTTTTATCTTATCGAAAGGTGCGGTTTCGTGCAGGTCGGTAAACGGTGTCAGTAAAGGATTTTTCTTTTGGGTCATATCTGTACAGGAAAAGTTAAATATCACAACAAGTATCAAGTAAAAAATGTTTCTCATAGTATAAATGTTTGTGCGAAAATAGCAATAAAAGCAGTGGCTCTTGAATGTAGGCGATTAATTTGTGTTAATTGGAAAAACGGTTTTTAGCAAATATATATCTTTACCCGATAAATATAACAGATTTATGAGTCGGTTGCGTTATCTTGTAGTTATTTATTTTTGGTTTGTTTTGGCTTTTGTCTTGCAAAAACCTCTTTTCATGTTTTGGCAGGGCGATTTATATGCCGGAGCCTCTTTTCTCGATTGGTTGCGGGTCATGTGGCATGGTTTGCCTCTCGATTTGTCGGTCTCGGCCTATATCATGGTATTGCCCATGCTGCTGACGACGGTTTCGATATGGTTGCCCGGTCGGTGGTTGTTACATACATTACGCGGTTATTTCGGAATTATTGTTTTTTTACTCTCTCTTATTTGTGTCGCCGATGCCGAATTGTACGGTTATTGGGGGTTCCGTATCGATGTAACACCGTTGTTTTACCTGCAATCGCCGGCCGATGCAATGGCAAGTGTCCCTGTGGGAATGTTTTTTATGGCGTTTTTGTTTGTGGCTCTGTATATGGTGGTCGTGGGCTATCCGTTGGACCGATGGTTGCTGAGACCGATGATGAATAAAAGTGCAGAACGTCGTCGCGTGCTTACGACAGGCGTGTATCTGTTCCTGACAGCATTTTTGTTTCTTCCCATACGAGGTGGGGTTTCTGCATCTACGATGAATGTGGGGTGGGCTTATTTCAGCGAATGTATAGAGTTGAACCATGCAGCTGTCAATCCGGCATTCAGCCTTATGTCGTCTATGTCGAAAGGGGAGGATTTCTCGAACCAGTACCGTTTTATGACATCGGCCGAGGCCGATGCCGCATTTGCTCCGTTGGCACAGCGACCAGTCGTTTTTCCCGATGACGAGGGCTGCTGGCTTTCTACGCGCCGTCCCAATATCGTGCTGGTAATACTCGAAAGTTTTACCGGACATATTCTCGATATGCCCGATGTTATGCCCCGTCTGAAAGCTCTGTCCGAGGAAGGAATCTATTTCCCCCATTTTTATGCGAATAGTTTCCGGACCGACCGGGGACTGGTTTCTATCCTTAGCGGTTATCCGGCACAGCCTACGGCGTCGATTATGAAATATCCCTCGAAGTCGCAGTCTTTGCCGGCCATTGCACGTTCGTTGCGAAAGGCTGGATATGATACGGAAATGATTTATGGAGGCGATGCCGATTTTACCAATATGCGGTCGTATTTTTATGCGACTGGTTACGGCAGGGTTATGTCGTGCGATGATTTTACAACCGAAGAAAATTCGGCCCGCTGGGGTGTTCCCGATCATATCACATTCCCGCGGGTGGAAAAAGAAATTGCCCGACAGACAGTCCGTCCTTTTATGAAAACTTTTCTGACCCTGAGCAGTCATGAACCTTTCGATGTACCGATGTGCAGGCTCGAACACCCTTATCTCAATTCGGTTGCCTATACCGACAGTTGTCTGGGAGCTTTTGTCGATACGCTCAGGCAGTCTCCTCTATGGAACGACTTGTTGATCGTTTTTGTAGCCGATCATACCATGCGTTATCCGGCCGGGATACAGGAATACGAGGTAAAGAGACACCATATACCTATGATATGGTGTGGCGGAGCCGTGAGAGGACATCGTGTCGTGGAAGACTATGCGTCGCAAATCGATTTGGCGGCGACACTGTTGGCACAGATGCACATCGATTATTCCGATTTTACTTTCAGTAAAAATATCGCCGATACGACCCAACGACATTTTGCATATTATACCTATAAAGACGGGCTCGGCTATGTCGATACCGAGAATCGTGTCGTCTACGATTGCGATTCCGAAAGCTGGCTTTTGAAAGAGGGACCGCAAGCCGATACATGTGCCGAATCGGCACAAGCGTTTTTGCAGAAATTGTATGACGACTTGGGTCGTCGGTGATTACGATATTTGATACAGCAATTGGTCGAGAAGTATGGGAATATCGTTTTCTGCAACCCCGGCTCTGACCAGTTCGGGAATATCTTGTTTGAAATTGTTGACGAACGATTGTGTGTCGTTGTTGTCGTGAGAAATGCTTTGCCGGTATAGTTCCAGTGCCCGGCGTGTGTGTGTGAGGGTTAGCTCCACATGTCCGGCGTTCATGTAATCGAGAGCCGATGGTGCGCTTGACAAGATTTTTTCGTAGTATCGCAGGGCCTGTTCATGCTTGCCAGTGAGGAAAGAGCACCAAGCGATGGGACGCCACGCTTTTCCGCTCTCGGGTTTGAGGTAATCCACTTTGAAGTAATACTTCAAGGCTTCCTCGTAATTTTTTTCTTCCACGTAACAATGTCCGATAAGCAATTCGATCGAGAGATTGTCGGGTTGCAGGGATTCGGCTCTCAGATAGTATTCGAGGGCTTTCTGTGAATTTTTCAGACTGCGGTAACACGCAGCTATACGGCGTACCGTCCAAGTATTGTCGGGTTGTATGATTTCTGCTTGCAGGTAGGCTTCCAGTGCTTTGTCGTATTGTCCTGCCGCTTGCAGGCAGTATCCTATTTTTTGATATAGACCGTTGTCGGTCGCATACCGTTCCGAAAGACGGCGGAATAGAATCAGCGCATCGTCGTAATAGGCTTTTTTGAAATAAAGCTCGCCGATGATGCGCAAGGTCTCATCGCTATCGAGAATAGATTGCAGGCTGTCGACTTGCATCAAATCTATGGGGTGCGCAAACAAGTCATGGAATTCGCTGCGACGATTATGCAATTTGAAGAAGCGGTACAGGTCTTGTATATATTGGTTGGAGATTCCCGTTTTCGTCTCGTCGGCCGATGTTTCTTGGCGTTCTTTTTCTATTTGTGCCATGTCGGCGCCTTCGGCATTGAACTGCATGGTCATCATTTGTCGCTGGGAAGCCGGAACCTGTTTGAGACTGAGGCAAAACGAGTATTTGTCGGAGTTGCAAAGGAATCGGGAATAACCGATTAATTGTAGGAAATTGTTTTTCCCGTTCTCGCCGTCGGGAAAAATATTTTGTATGGCGCTATGTTCGGACGTGAACAGGCGGAACCAGTTTCCCAATTCTTGAAAAAAAGGAAAGCTTTTCAATCCGGAAAATGTCGATAAGAAAACGTCCGAACCTTCCATTTGCAAGTCGTTCAGCTCTTTTATTTTATCAGCGATACCCGACTGTTCGAGCAATTCCTGCCATTCGGGGTTGGGATCGGGAGAGTCGCTCTCGGGGTCGATATCGGCCGGGTTGATTTTGTTGTAGAGCGACGGGCTGAGCTTCATCATTTCGGGAAGCAGCTCTTCGGTAAATTTACGGGAGATACGTTCGGTTTCCCGGCTTTTTATCAGTTGCAGGAAAATATTGCGTACATCGCGGGAAAATCGTTCTTCCTCTTTCAATGCCTCGATGTGGGCTGTAAGAGCAGGGGAGAGGTTAACCCTTTTTCTATAAATGAAGAGCAGGATCAATGCACTGCATAAAGCGCGTTGGCGGATTTCTTCTTCCTCCGATACGGAGTAGACCGTAAGGAGCATGTCGAGTTTTTTTTCATCGTATCGGTGAAGAATGTTCAACGTGAGGGCGGCGATGATGAGAACCACCGTTTCGTTGGGGAAACGTGCGGGCGTCAATCCTTCTTCGAGTGCCGAATAATCCCACTCCGAAGCCGGATAATTGTTCCAGATACGAACAAATAATTCATTTTCGGCCTGCTCTGCTTTTTGTCTGAGAGTTGTTTGTACGTCGGGATTATTGTCAATATCGTTGAGCAGGCTGTTGAGAGACAAGTCTCCCGCAGCCTTGTCTACGTCATCGAGAGCACTCTGTATGGTTTTTTCCGGGTGGGTTTTATAATATCTTTTTTTTTGGTAGTAAAGAGCGGTTGAGTCTTTTTCGAGTAAACTTTCGACCGTTTTATCGGCGAGCGTGTATGCCGATGATAACAAACTGTCATAAAAAGTTTGGCGGTTAGGGTCATTAAGGCCGTCGAGCATATATTGTATCATATACCGGTATGACGACTCCAATTCCGACAATTTGTCCGTGATTTGCCATTCGTCGGGAAGAAGAGCTGCCAACTCTGCTATTTTACAGAATGCTTCTTTCAGCCGTTTTTCCTCTAAGAGAGAGAGTATTGCTCGGTATGAAGTCTGTATTTCGGTATTTGTCATATATGCAGTTGTTTTTTTATATCATAAAATCATTTGTAAAGAAACAAATATTGTGCCAAATGTTTTCTCAAATATAGGGAAAATCGATAATCGATTATACAAAATAGAACTTTTTTTAGCGGCGGCTGTTATATGAACAAAATCGTTTATTAAATTATGTGTATGAAAAAGTTTTTCGTATTTATTCTGACGGCGACGATGGTCGTCGCTTGTCAATCGCGCAAAGAACCTGTTGCCGCAGTGGAGTTACAGGAAGAAGGTATTTCCGGAGATACGCTGGTATCGGTTTATGAAGGTTGGGCCGAGTCTCAGGACGGCTCTTCGGTTCTTTATGATTTGATGATTTTGACGCCCGAAAACGGGGGTGATGTTTCCTATGAGATGATGATGACCTATTACGACCCTGTAACGAAACAGGATACCAGTATTCTCACACCGGCTATGTTGGTGGTAGAAGAAGGGACGATGAGTCAACAACCCGATTCGGTGATCCGGTTTTCCGGAAAAAACGGAGAGAAGGTTTCCTTATGGGTTCGGGGCGATTCTATGCTTGTTGTGAAGGGCCATGAGATAAAGAAGGATTTGAAAAAAATCAAAGACAAGGCCGAACACGTCTTGAAACGAATGAAGTGAAGTTGTAACGTATAAAAAACGACAGCCATAATTTTTTATGGCTGTCGTTTTTTATGATTATATTTTAAATTGTATGTGTTTTATATTCATCAGATTCCCATCTTGTCCACCGTAAAATCGGAGAATAATATTATGCATTCCCGTAATTTTTTCGATAGGACATTCCACTTCTACCCAAGTTTGACCGTTTTCGGCATTGGGGATAGGACAACTTCCGACAATTTTTCCCGAAGTATCGTCGATAACTATTTCTACTCCCGAATTTTCAGAAGTGCTGAGTATGTTTAATCGTATACTGGTTGCACCTTTTTTCCCGAAATCGATATTGGAAAATTGAATATAATCGAAGTTGTTGCAACCTGTAACGTAAGCACCTGCCGAAGTGCTGTCGATCGATGTCCCGATTAGTTTATCTGCATTTACTGCTTCCATTATTTCATAGGGAGACATTTTATTGGGCAAGACAAGGGGCAGGACTTCTTTATCGGGTTTTATGGGGTAGGGAATATGGATATGCTTCGGGATACCACTCAGTTTTATTTCGATTCCCTTATGGGTTATTGTACCATTCCATTCAACAGCAATTTTCTTGGCGTAACCCGATCCGGTTCTTGTATAAGGATATTTTTTCCCGTCGATGGTTACCGTAATATCTCCCGTGAAATGATCGGTTAAATAAAGAGTACTAACGCGCATCTTTTTCTCTGTTTTTACCGATATTTCGATATTTTGGGTATCGTTGTTGTCTTTACGATTATAACTGATATATCCCCAACTTTCCGGTGAGATGAACATGGCATTTTTTAATTCATCCGTACCGGGTAATAAAATGGGTTCTATCCATAACTTTTGAGTCCGGGCGTCCCTATGGAATCCGATTATGTCGTAGTAATTCCTCCATATCGATGGTATACTGATATATTGTTTTTTACTTTTGATATTTGTTGAGATCCATTTAGGTTGTTCGATCGAAGGCAATATGTTCAATGCGTGATCGAATACTCGTTCTCGATTCAGATATTGACGTAAATAAGCGTCTTTTTGCATGACGAGCCATTGTTTCAAGCGTCCTGTTTGGAGCAGTAAACCTCCGTAATGTGTCAATATGTATGGAGTCCATTCATCGTAGGTCCCCTGCGGATAACCGAGTCCGAGATAGTAAGGATAGTAGTAATTTTCCAAAATGTTTAGTATGGTATCGGTATCTTCTGCCGGCCATATTTCTCCTAATTTTAAATGTTGGGATAGCCATTGTCCCGCAAATACCGATTCACAATGTTTTCCGGTTGTAAATAGGCCATCCTTGATATAACGGTTATGGAATGAATTGACAACGGTTTTGTAGGCATAATCGTACTGTTTGATAATTTCGGACTCACCTTTTTCTTGCGCCAGTATCGTCATGATTTTATATGCGACGGCCGATATGTTTGCATTATAGGGGTCGGGATTACCTCCGGCGTCATAAGAATTTTCGGAGCCATCGAATGTATAAGGATATTTTTTACTTCCATATTTTTCTACTTGATCGAGAATTCGTTGAGCAGCTTTTTTTACATACGGCCATAATTTGTCAAATTGTTTTTGATCTCCTGTTGCTTGATATATCTCGAAGACTGATATAATGAAACCGCAATTTAAGTCTACCCACTTTTGAATGTTTCTATAATCCGCATGTTCAGTGTCGTCCCACGAAACAAGTGCCGAACGCTCCCGCTTGTCTTTGACATTCATGATATTGAAATCATGATGTATTTGTCCGTTATTCATTTGAGTCCTTGCCCACTATTCACTAAATATATTCAGTGAAATTCCGTTTTATAGGTTATCTTTGTATATCAGTTATTTGTAGATGTTTTCATTTGGTTTGCATACTCACGAAATTTCACGGTTTTAGAAAATATTGGTACTATTTGATACCATATTTCGGGATATATTTTGTACCTTTGCATCACAGTAACCAAGATATATCGCGTATGGATTTCATCTTCATCAAATCATCCAAGGCCGGAAAGGAGGACTACGGTTCCATCTATGCCCGTGTGCGCACCGGAAAGGCGAACATGAAAGTCGTGACGGGCTTCACCATCAAGCAGCTTGAATGGGAAAAGTACCGCAGCCTGCAATACACCTCGTCAGCCCTGATGTCGAGTATCGGGATAAAGTACGGGCAGTTCGCCCAAGTCCTCGCGAGGATAAAGGCGGCATTCGAGGCGGAAGGCTTCAACCCCAAGGAGGCCAAGAACATCATCGAGAGCGTGAAACACGACGTGCTCAACGGAATGATACAGATTGTGGAGGTCAAGCCCAAAGGCAGGATGCTGTTCGAGGATTTCCTTACCTCTTATATAGAAGACATGGAAACCGGACGGCGCACCAAGAAAGGCCGTACCGTGAAAGTATCACCTGCCTATATAAAAGGTCTGCGCATTATCCAAAAACAGATTCTTAACTACCAAAAGGAAACCCACCGCAAACTCGGACTGGATGACATGACGATGGAGACACGCAACAGCCTTGTCGGTTACTGGAAGGAACGGGGCTTGATGCCCAACGCCATCAACTCGTATATGACCGATGTCCGCACGGTGGCAAAGGCGGCTTACGAGGACAAGCTGACCAAATGCGATGATTTCCGTCATTCCGACTTCGTGCCGAAAAAGGAGGAAGTGGACAACATCTATCTCACGCCGGAACAGATACAGGAAATGCTTGACCTTGACCTTTCCACCAAGGAAGCTGTGAAAAAGAGACTGGAATCACTTGACATCAGCGAGGACGAGAAATTGGCACAACTTTCCAAATGCCGCATCACCCATATCAGGACACTGGAGCACGTGAGGGACATTTTCGTCGTGGGCTGCCTGACCGGGCAGCGTGTTTCCGACTATTCAAGGATATGCGAGGACATGATAACGGAAATCGGCGGCACTGAGTTCATACTCATCACCCAACAGAAGACGGAAAAGAAAGTCTATATCCCCGTTGACAGGCGCGTGAGAGCCATACTTGCCAAGTATGACGGCAAGTTGCCCCCGGTTCATCCCAATGAAATGAACAAGCTGGTGAAGACCATCGGCCTGTTGCTCGGCTGGACACATGACTGCGGTTTTGACGAGAAGCGTCTCAACCCCAAACGGGGAAGGAGGTTCTGCGACATGCTCCTTTCCCATACAGCCCGAAGGAGTTTCGCCACCAACGCGTATAAGGCTGGCGTCCCTCTGCCTTCCATCCAAGCCATCACCGGACACAGCAGCGAGGCGCAACTGCGCCGCTACCTGAAACTGGATGCGGAGGAAAAGGCCGTCATAGCATTAAAGGACTTCAAGGGTATCATCAAAATATAAGAAGGTGCTTATGGAAAAATCAAGATTTGACATCATTAGCGACCTGTTCAAGCTGTCCAACGTAATCAGTGGGAGCCTGAAACTTGCGGAATCGCTTGCCGACAAGTCTTCCGGCAGTGACGAAACGGATTGCAAGGATATTTGCCGGAACATCAGATACAGCCTGAAGCCCCTGCCTTTTCTTTTGGCCGGCATCAGGGAATATGTCACCGAACACGAGGATAAGGATCTGGCACGGAAATTCGTCGGGCTGCACGATGACACGAAAAGGCTTCATGGCATCTGCTCCAAATATGCGGACTTGGACAAGGCGGCTTTCCGTACAGGGGTGGCTTACCTGAGCATGGAAGTCATAAGGCAATACTTCTTTCCCGAAAAAGAACAGGAGCAAGTATCGCCGGAAGGTTCTGATATTTCTCCCAAGCCAATGACACGTACCGAAGCCACCGACTGCATCGACACCATCCGTTCCGCCATACGGAAGTGTGCAAAGGATTCAGACGGGAACAGAGGGAAAGAAATGTATGCCATGCTTGCCAAAGTGGATAAGGCGAAAATCCAAGCCGTCAAGGAGTATATTGTCAATGCCAACGACAAGGATTTGGCACAACTTTTCACGGAATATTTTGCAGAAGCCATCCACCTTTCCATGCTGTCCCAAAATGATGATGTGAAAGCACAGTCTGCCGGAATAAAGATGTTCCATATCGCCATGACGATGGGATATGTCAAGAGGAACGTACTGCATGAAAGCGCATCCAAGTTGGCAACATCCAAAACAATACCCTCTTGTACAGAAGAAGCATCATCCGGTTTTACCGCTACAGATACAATGCAAGGCGGTGCGTTCAGCACGACCGCGCAGGTTCCCGTTTTAAGGCTGTACCGTTTCCTTACCACCTTCACCGTACAGAGCGGCCCCGACAAGGGTAAGTCGCTATTGGACGGCAATGCCGTTTCCGACCGGGACTTTCTCCGTGCCGTCATGCGTGCCGACTATTCCACGATATACGGTAGTTGCGTGAAAGGCAAGATGCGCTGTGTCGCCATCCTGCTGTCCAAAGCCTACTTCAAGGACTGGAAAGGTTACAGGGCATCCGCAGCCCGTTCCATGGGGCTGACACCCGAAAGCCTCGCCAAGTATAACGTGGAGAAAACCTTTATAACGAAGCTCAAAGAGCTGCTTCCCATGATAAAATAGTGACATAACCCACAGGTGGCTACAATTCACCACAACCCACAGACTTCCACAAGCCGTTAAGCACCAGTTGTTTGACGGCTTTTTTCATTCGGTGTCATTTCACAGAATACCACAAATTCACAGGTTTCATTATTGCCCTACCTTTGCCGCCATGAACTTAAAATCAGTGGATTATGACAGATAAGACAGAAATGGTACTGGTATCGCGCGACGAGCTTCAACAGCTTATCGGCGCAAGCGTGAGGTGCGCGTTTGAGGAATACCGGCAGGAACAGACACCACAGGACACATCGGAGTATTACACCATCCGGCAACTGGCGGAGAAATGGGGCGTGAGCATAGCGACCATCTGGCGGCACGAGAAGCTGGGACACATCAAAGGACAGCGGATAGGACGGCGTGTCCTGTTTCCCAAGGAACAGATAGACCGCATCAAGAGCCTGAAAGCCACCAACAGGAAGGCCGACAAGAACGCCAAGGGATAATTTACAAGACGCACAACAAAAAAAATCAAGACTTATGAAGAATTTGAAGCAGCTTGTTTTGCCGTGCTACAAATTGGAGATGGCAATGTCCGTGGAGGCATGGTACTTCCTGCACGGGAGCACGGACGGGATATGCAACCTTACCTATCTTCTTTCCCTTTTGTCGAAGATGACAGTATCGGAAGTGCAGAACACCAAACGTGGATTGGGCTATGCCGTCCATCCCGGACAGGTGGACAGCTCCATGCTGGTACTGGCCAAGGAATGGGGCATCGGGCGCAAGGCGGTGTCCCGCCTGTTGGAGGATTTCTCGGAACGCGGGCTAATCCGTGTTGATTCCAATCCCGTGACTTCCATCATAGACATGGTGTGCGTGAAGTCGTGGATGATAGCAGGGCGGCTCATCGAGAATCCGACATACCGCCAGACAATCAAGGCATACGAAGGGGTACGTGTATTCCTTTTCAACGGGCAACAATTAGAGACCTTGCGCCGCAGTTCGGCAAGGAAGAAGAAAGAAAAACCGATAGAAGAAACGGCAGAGGGAATAGATGGCTTGCCGTCCATGAATCCGACCCATTCCAATCCTATTATAGAAGAAACAGGTACAGCGGAAACCGAAACGGCAGCAACAACCGAAAGCGGAATGGAAAGCACTGCGGAAAATGCAGCCGTGGATGCCGACGACACACCTGTCTTAGAGGATGGCAACACACTGTCCGGTTCACGGGAATGGAAACAGCCACAGGAATGAAGCGGCAGGAATGGCAAGCGACAATGTTTTAGAAGGGATATTTTTTAGGGCTGGCAAGTTAATGTTTTCGTCCACGAAAACCACGCCACAAACGGCGATCCGGCCACACAGGAAACGGCAAGCCGCAAATTCAGCCCTAAAAAACAGAACGGTTTAACGAATAAAAGAAAACGGATATGACATATCAGGAGAACAGGAACAAGGGAGGCCGCCCAAAAACGGTGAAAGGCAAGGCGCGGACAAAGACCATATCCACACGGCTCACGCTTGCCGAATGGAAAGCGGTCATGAAACGGATAACAGATACAGGAAAGAAACCGTCACACTTCCTGCGTGATTTGTTATTATACGGCAAGGTTGTGTCTGCACGGACACAGGAAGACAGGCAGCAGATAAGGATGCTGGAGGGAGGATGCAACAACCTGAACCAACTGACGAAGATGGCGCACCAACAGGGCTTTTCTCTTTTGAAAGGCAAAATCATGGACTTGCTGGACGAGTTCAATAAAATCATCGAGAGGATATGATGGGCGATTTGAAAAAACGGGCGAGTTTCGCCAGAGTGGTGAACTACGTGAACAACCCGAAGAAGGCAAGGCTTATCGACAGTAAGGACGTGAGACAGGATGACAACACCACCATCGCAAGGAGTATGCAGGGACAGGCGGATGACAAGCCGGGACGCAAGCTGAAAAATCCGGTGTACCATATTTCGCTGGACTTCGCACACGAGGATGCACCCAAGCTGACGGATGCCCTGATGGTCGAAATTGCCCGTGAATATATGCGGCGCATGGGCATAACGAACACCCAGTACATCGTGTGCCGTCATACCGACAGGGAACACCAGCATCTGCATATCGTGGCCAACAGGGTGGACAATGACGGGAACACCATCAGTGACAGCAACGATAATGTGCGTAATGTAAAAGTATGCAAAGCTCTCACGAGGGAATACGGACTGCACTTCTCCAAGGGCAAGATGAACGTGAAGCGTGACCGTCTGCGTGGCAAGGACAAGGTGAAATACCAAATCTATGATGCTATCAAGGCGGCATTACCCCATTGCAACTGCTGGTCGGATTTGTGTGACAGGCTGGCAAAACAGGGTATCGGGGTGAATTTCAAATACAATAGAAACGAAGGTAAAATCATCGGAGTATCGTTCACGAAGAATGAAATCTCGTTCAGTGGCTCACAGATAGACCGGAGTATGAGTTTTTATAAGTTGAACAGGCTCTTCGGGAACCAAATCGCAGAGGGCATGGAATGGAAGCCCCGTGTGCAAGAACAGCCACAACCGACCCGGCAGGATGTGGGATTCCACAACAATACGGCTGATACTTTTATAAGAGAGCCGTCACCGGCCAAAGCGGAAGTGGACGGCAACGGAAGCATCCCTGCTGAACCCAGTTCAAACATCGTTCAAGTGACCATCGGCACACTCATGGAGTTGTGCGTGCAACCGCACCAAGCCAAGGTGTCATCCGGCGGCGGAGGTGGAAGAAACGAAAGCGGCTGGGGCGAGAATGACAACGAAAAGGACAAACATAAACCAAGGAGGAGAAAAAGATGAAGGACAACAAGCAGAACTTAACCGACCTTATCGGGGCATTGGCAGTGGACATCGAGGAAATCAAGAAAAAACTGGACGCAAAGGATAGCCCGGACAAGAACGAGGCATTGAAAAGACTGGAAGCGAAGTTGGAGCCTGTTATACGGTTCTTCAATGGCAATGCCCCGGAAAATGTCAATGACATTTTCGGAAGCAAAGAGACCATCGAGGAATACAAGCAATCAATAGGTGATGAAGCGGTAGCAAGTCTGCGGTTATACACCGAAGCCAACGAGAAGGATATGCGTAAGCACGGAGTTCCCACTATCAAGGAACTGCTCAACAAAATATTGGAAATGCTGACTGCCCATGTGGAAAAAGACAAGCAGACTTCGGAACAGGTGCGGCAAAAGCAAAGTGTCATATCGGAACTATGGCAGATAATCCGCTCGGACAAGGCAATAAATGCAATAAGGCTGTTATGGAGCAAAGTTCCCGATGGCTGGCACAAGAACCCATATGTATGGACTGGCATGGGCTGTACGCTCGTATTCTTTGTCCTGTTTGCCGTCAGTTGGGTACAATGGCATGAGTACCGGGAAGAAAACAGGCGGTTGAGAACGGTTGCAGACAAACACCATGTGACCACGGTCATGCTCAACGAACTGTACCCGGAACTGGCAGTAACTGTCGGGGCTTACGAGAAACTGGTGGATGTTGTCGGTGTGGACTCCACGCTGGCCATATTCAACCGGCAAGTCAAGACAGTGAGAGAGGAAGAAAAACAATCCAAACAACAAAAATAAAGTGAATGGCATCCATAAAAGTGAAATTTCGTCCTTCCACCGCGAGCGGCAGGGAGGGCAGCATATATTATCAGGTAATCCACGGGCGCATAGTCCGCCAAGTCAAGACGGACTACCGCATATTTGATACGGAATGGGACAAGAGAACTTCCTCTGTTAAAATCCTGCCCGAAATCGGCGAAAATAGAAAACGGTATCTCCGTGAAGTGGCGGAACATATCGACTGGGACACCGGACGGTTGAAAGCCATAGTCGCCCAATGCGACAGGCAGGGAGGAATTTATTCCGCTGACAGCATCGTCGAGAAGTTCAACGGGCAAACGGGCGAACAATCGCTGTTCCGTTTCATGCAAGGCATCATAGGACAGTTGAAGCAGCTTGGCAAAGTCCGCACATCAGAAACCTATACGGCGGCATTGGGCAGTTTTATGAAGTTCCGTGAGGGGCAGGACATACTCTTGTGCGAGATAGACGGCAACACCATGATGCTTTACGAGGCCTGGCTCAAAGGCAAGGGCATCTGCCCCAACACGGTTTCCTTTTATATGCGCATACTCCGTGCCGTTTACAACCGTGCCGTGGAAAAGGAACTGACGGAACAGAAGCATCCTTTCAAGCACGTTTACACTGGCATCGGGAAGACGGTAAAACGCGCCATTCCATTGAAGTCCATCAAGCACATTAAGGAACTTGATTTGACTCTGAAACCGCATCTGGACTATGCAAGGGATATGTTCCTCTTCTCCTTTTATACCCGTGGCATGTCATTCATTGATATGGCCTATCTGAAAAAATCGGATTTGAAGAACGGAATAATCACGTACCGTAGAAGAAAGACCGGGCAGCAGCTCACAGTCAAATGGGAGAAGTGCATGGAAGACATCATCGCCAAGTACGGCGAGAATACGGCCACCCGCTACCTCCTGCCGATAATCACCAACCCATGCTCCGATGAGCGGACACAATACCGTAACGCCATCTGCCGCATCAATGTGGCGTTGAAGGAAGTCGCTGGTCTGGCAGGATTGAACATACCGCTGACCATGCACGTTGCCCGGCATTGTTGGGCGAGCGTTGCCAAGAGCAAGAACATCCCTCTTTCTGTCATCAGTGAGGGCATGGGACATGATTCGGAAGAGACCACGCGCATCTATCTCGCATCGCTTGACACAAGCGTGGTGGACAAGGCGAACAGCCTTATCCTGAAAGATTTTTGACCGGATATTTATGGTGAAATGTGTTGAGCGAAAAGACGAATCTCTTGATAAGAGATATAGTTTATTTCGCAAAGGTACGCATAATATTTCAAAAACCGTGTTCAATCCTCATTTATAATGATATATGAAAGGTATTTTGCGAGGATCTGTTTTGTAAATCCGTCAAATCGGGTTCTTATAGCACTGATTATTAGTGCTTATTTCTTCGGGATGGCTCTCTTATCAAGAGATACTCATAAACCCGATATAAAATGCCTGTTGAAGTTGATATATTGGAAGATAGTATCTTTCGGCTTTCGCCCGAACTGTTGAATATCCTGCTCAAAGACCATACGACGAGCAAGGAGGATATTCAGCGCAATATCTTTTGGGCTACTTCCGATTATGAATATCTGGGCGAAGGGTATCAATATGATTCGCCAATTCTTCCCTGTCTTATTACTGGAGATAACGGGCATGTCATCATGCCGCGTATTCTCAAAAGTCGTGACACCCAAACCGCACGTTCGCGAGAAATGGCAGAGGTGTTCACTCCGTCATGGATATGCAATGCGCAGAACAACCTGATCGATGAAGCATGGTTTGGAAGAAAGGATGTGTTCAATACGGAGTACACCGACGAACAGGGTTGTCATCGGTGGAGACCCAACTCAGAGAAAATTCAATTTCCGGAAGGTAAGACTTGGAAAGATTATGTACGTGACAACCGATTGGAGATAACCTGCGGGGAAGCCCCGTATATTATAAGCAGATATGACACCACAACGGGGGAGGCTATTCCCTTAGAACAGCGTATCGGGCTGCTTGACCGCAAGTTGCGGATTGTAGGCGAAAATACGGAAACTTCCGGCAAATGGTTGGAATGGGTACAGGAAGCGTATAAGAGCATTTACGCTTACGAATGGCAAGGCGATAACTTGCTGATTGCCCGTGAATCCATGCTTATTTCCTTTATCGAATACTATCAACAAAAGTTCGGCAAGCGACCCTTGTTGAAATCCATCAATTATATCGCCTACATCATTTCATGGAACGTCTGGCAGATGGACGGGCTTAAAGGTGTCATCCCAAACAGTTGCGGTGAACGCCGGACTATTGTAGCCGACTTGTTCGGGACAAGGGAAGAAGTCAGTCAATGCGAAGGCTGTCAGAAAGATGACATCCGCAGGCATAATGGTATCTATTGCCAAATCAAGGACTGGCGGGCCAAAGACCCTGAAGCGGGAAAGATGGGAAAACGAATCCGATTTATCGACCTCATAAAATAGTGCAGTATGAAATTCACATCTTCACTAAAATTAAAACTGATATATGTGTTCCGCATCAATGATGCTGCACACAGGGGATGCCTGAAAGTGGGCGAGGCCACTTGTGACAATGACAATGTCTTCGGTCTTGCTCCGAACAGCAAGGCTCTCAACGAGTCCGCGAAGAAACGTATCAACCAATATACGCAAACGGCAGGCATTGCATACGACCTCTTATATACGGAACTTACGATATACAACAGCAAAAAGGGCTTGTGCTCTTTCAACGACAAGGAAGTACATAGCGTTTTGGAACGTTCCGGCATTAGGAAAAAGATATTCGATACCGAGAACAAAGCCAACGAGTGGTTCATCACCGACCTTGAAACCGTCAAGCGGGCAATAACAGCCGTAAAGGAAGGTCGGGAATCGTTGTCTTCTGCCGAAGTCTCACACGACCAAACACCGATTGTGTTCCGTCCCGAACAACGGGAAGCCATCGAAAAGACCAAGAAGCAATTCAGGAAAAGTAACCAGATGCTTTGGAACGCCAAGATGCGTTTCGGCAAGACATTGTCGGCCTTGCAGGTGGTGAAAGACATGGATTTCAGCCGCACTTTGATTCTTACTCATCGCCCTGTGGTGGATAGCGGCTGGTTCGAGGATTTCGGCAAGATATTCTATGACTGTCCCTGTTTTGCATACGGCTCAAAGAACAATGGTGACAGCCATGCTTCACTTGAAGCGAGAGCAAAACAGGGCAAATGCCAATATGTGTATTTCGCTTCCATGCAGGATTTGCGCGGTTCTGAACTTGTGGGCGGCAACTTCGACAAGAACAATGAAGTGTTTGCCACAGCTTGGGATTGCATCATCGTGGACGAGGCGCACGAAGGGACACAGACGGAACTCGGCAAGGCTGTCATGCAGGAACTGACAAAAGCAAATACAAAGATACTGCGACTTTCCGGCACTCCGTTCAACCTGTTGGACGACTTCAAGGAGGACGAGATTTACACTTGGGACTATGTGATGGAGCAACGGGCAAAGGCTTCATGGGATTTGACCCATTTCGGTGATCCGAATCCATACGCCTCTCTACCTACGATGAACATCTATACCTACGACCTTGGACGCTTACTCCATGAGTTCGTGGATGAAGATGTGGCTTTCAACTTCCGAGAGTTTTTTCGGGTCAATGATAACGGAACTTTCATCCATGAAAAAGATGTGAAGGCATTTTTGAATCTTATCTCCAAGGAGGACAAGGACAGTTGCTATCCGTTTGCCAACGAGGAATACCGCAACATCTTCCGTCATACGCTATGGATGTTGCCGGGTGTGAAGGAGGCTCGTGCCATGAGTGCTTTACTACAATCACATCCTGTATTCCAGCATTTCAAGGTGGTGAATGTGGCAGGAGACGGTGACGAGGACGAAGAGAGCAAGGATGCTCTTGCTGCGGTGGAAGAAGCCATCGGCAAAGACCCTGATGCCACCCGTACCATTACCTTGTCTTGCGGACGATTGACCACGGGTGTCAGTGTCAAGGCGTGGACGGGCGTATTCATGTTGTCCGGCTCTTATAATACCGCCACATCAAGTTATATGCAGACCATCTTCCGTGTGCAGACACCTGCCACCATCAACGGAAGGGTCAAAGAGCAGTGTTATGTGTTTGACTTCGCTCCTGACAGAACACTGAAAGTCATTGCCGAGACAGCAAAGATTTCTGCCAAGGCAGGAAAGACCAGCGGCAACGACCGTAAGATTATGGGCGAGTTCCTGAACTTCTGTCCGATTATCTCCATCGAAGGCTCCAAGATGAGCCAGTTCGATGTACCCAAGATGTTGGAACAGCTTAAACGTGTTTATGTGGAAAGGGTTGTCCGCAACGGTTTCGAGGACAGGAGCCTGTATAATGACGAGTTGATGAAGCTCAACGACTTGGAATTGCAGGAGTTTGACGACCTGAAAAAGATTATCGGCCAAACCAAGGCAATGCCAAAGACCAATCAGGTGGACATCAACAACCAAGGACTGACCGATGAGCAATACGAGGAACTTGAAGACCTTGAAAAGAAATCCAAGAAGAGAGGCAGGGACAAGCAACCATTGACAGAGGAAGAAAAGCAGCGTCTCGCGGAACTAAAGAAGAAAAAGGAGAACCGCGAGGCTGCCATCTCCATTCTTCGGGGTATCTCCATCCGTATGCCGTTGCTTATCTACGGTGCAGAGTTACAAGATGAATCACAAGAGATAACCATTGACAACTTCGCTTCCCTCATTGACTCTCAGTCATGGGAGGAGTTCATGCCCAAAGGCGTAACCAAACAGAAGTTCAACAGCATAAAGAAATATTACGATCCGGAGATATTCTGTGCGGCAGGCAAGCGCATCCGTGCCATGGCTCGTGCCGCGGACAAACTTAGTGTGGAGGAACGCATCGAGCGTATAACGGATATATTCAGCACGTTCCGCAATCCCGACAAGGAAACGGTGCTTACGCCTTGGCGTGTGGTGAACATGCACCTTGGCGATTGTTTGGGAGGATATAACTTCTTTGAAAAGGACTATGAAACCACCTTGTCCGACCCTCGTTTCATTGACCGTGGCGAAGTGACAGCCAATGTGTTTGCCCCAGATTCACGAATCCTTGAAATAAATTCAAAGTCTGGATTATATCCTCTTTATATGGCATATAGCATTTATCGCACAAGGGTCAAGAACTCATTATTTTCGGTGTCAAGTATCGAAGATGAACAACGAATATGGGACAAGGTAGTGGCTGAAAACATCTTTGTCATCTGCAAAACTCCGATGGCAAAGAGCATTACCAAACGCACCCTTATAGGTTTCCGAAAAGCAAAGGTAAACACCCGATACTTCGAGGACTTAATCAATCAAATCAAAAACAAACCGGAACATTTTATCAAGCAGGTAGATAAATTTATTACGGACAGAACAGGAATAAAGAATATGAAAATCAATGCGATAGTGGGGAATCCACCGTATCAGATAATAACAGAACGGACAAGCGACACTCCAGTTTACAACTATTTTATGGATGTCTCATTTAGAATATCAGACAAGGCTACTCTTATTACTCCCGCACGTTATCTGTTTGATGCAGGCAAGACACCCCATGATTGGAATCTTAAAATGCTTAACGATGAGCATTTTAAGATAATATGGTATAAAGCAAAAAGTACAGATGTTTTCCCAAATGTTGATATAAAAGGAGGTGTTGCTGTATGCTATCGTGACGCTAATTACTCTTTTGGAAAGATTGGCTCATTTACAGCATATTCAGAACTTAATGGTATTTACCGAAAGGTGGTCGCTAATAATGAGACCTTTACTCCTTTAAGCAACATTATATATCCGCAAAACAAATTTGATTTAAGCATTCTTTATAAAGAACATCCAGAATTAAAATCGAGAATTGGCAGCAATGGTAATGAACGTCGTTTAACTACTTCCATTTTTGGGCTTAGTGAAATATTCCATGTGCAAAAAATGCAGGCTGAGGATATTGAAATGCTTGGTTTGATAAAGAATGTCAGAGAGATTAGATGGATAAATTCGTCATTCATCGAAGACCATCCTTGTTTAGGTAAATGGAAAGTTATAGTTCCTAAAAGTAATGGTACTGGAGCTATAGGAGAGGTGCTGTCAACTCCGTTAATCGGTGAACCGTTAATCGGTTATACGCAATCCTTTATAGGGATTGGTACATTTAATGAACAAACAGAAGCTATGGCTGCTCTGAAATATGTCAAATCTAAATTTGCCAGAACATTGCTTGGAATATTGAAAGTTACACAAGATAATAGTAAAGAAACGTGGCGTTTTGTTCCGTTGCAAGACTTTACCTCAAAATCCGACATTGATTGGGAAAAGAGTGTTGCCGAAATTGACCGACAACTCTATGCGAAATACGAACTTTCAGAAGAAGAAATTACTTTCATAGAATCAATGATAAAACCGATGTAAAAATAAACGAGGGCAAGCGTCATACTATTGCCCTCGTTAAAACTCATTTGCTTCATAAATAATATAGAGTACATTCCTTGATACAATTTATAGGAAAATCCACAATATTATATTATTCGTTATCCCCTATAATTTTATCTATATAGGTTATAAAATTAGGACTTTTAGCAATACGGCCATCGCCTCCCAATTCCTTGTATTTATGATATACCTTCCATTTTATTGAATCAATAAATTCTTCTGATACTGTATTTAAGTCTATGTTTACAATATCAACAGGTTTAATATCTGTTTTACCTAATAATTTTATAACAACACCATATAGCACATAAAATAGTACATCATTTTTTTCAGATGAGGTCCAATCTGGCGTCTTGCGTAAATTGCCTTGCACCTTCTTTCCGAGTTTGCCAACATTATAATAGACTAATAAATTACCATTCTCAGCATATAATTGATTATATGTTCTATCATCCGTAAGCAATGTTGATGGTCGTGCTCGAGCAAAATCTGGTTTTCTTAATAATAGGGTTATTAGACACTGAGCCAAGAAAGATACACTAATAATATCTGTAGCTTTTTTCTTGAGATTTTTATAATAATTCTTTCTCCTATCATAATATAAACCTCTCGTTTTACAGAACATCTCTATTTGGAGATGTATTGCATCTGTAACTCTGAGTGAAGATTTTGGGATATTGGTTTGATTATTAGTTGCAAATATAATATCATCACGAACCTCTTCTGTATCTGGAACTATAAATCTTACAAGCACATTCCTATTTTCACTATCTAACTTATCTTTGTTTTCTGAAAAATAATTATATATCTCCGTGGACGTTTGAAGTCCATTAACGATTTCAGGATTATCAATAGATAACTGTTTGCTTGTAATTGGCGTGATTTTATCAGACAATATGGTAATACCATTATTTAACCACCAAAAATCCTCTGCGTTTTTATTCTTTAAGGTGTTTGCTATGCATGAATTTACCGAATTATTCCCTTGGTAATCACGAACATTAGATTCAAAAATACCTTTTAATAGATTACCAGAGGAGTCTGTAATGAATTTATAGTAGTTTGCTATATTTATTAGTGTCACATATTCATTCTGTTTACCAAGTGTAATAGCTTGGTCGGCTAAAGTTATAGTTATGTTAACATCAGGTTCACTATTATATAATAACATTAGTTCGTCTGCTGTTACAAACTGTACAGAAATTGTAGCACTAGGGTATTTCTTTCGGACAATATCTTTAAGTTCGTCTGCCTGAGCCAATACATTTGGATGTACTTCAATTCCCAAGGTTACGTAATAATACTTAAAAGAAACTTTAAGTTGCTTAGTGATTAATTTTGTCATTGCGTCGCGAAACAAAACGAAAACATCTCTGATTCCCTCGCTATATCTTTCTTTATATTGGTTTATGTCATTAGACATTTCTAACAAATTATCTGATATTGTTTTCCATTTCATAATAGCATCTTCACCAAAACCCAATGTATTCTTAGACTGGATTATAATAAACTGCAAAGATGAACCCTTGGGACAGTCAAGAGATTCTATTTGGTCAGAAGTAATAATTTCATTATTTAAGAGAACGTAGGCAGTATCACAACCGCCATCATTTCCTCCGCCTGTAAGGCCACTTTCTATTTCTTCATTACTAAATGCGTAATCTTTTAATATTTGACCCGCTGAAAATAATTCAAAAAAAGTATCAAGTGAGGCAAATTGATTGTTGTCTTCATATTCTTGAGATATTATTTCTTTGAGTAGAAGTTGATTATTTGTAAGATTTTTATTTGACATACTTGCTTTTATTTATATGGTGTTAATATTCTATTTAGCATTTATTAGTGAAATATATAATACCTCTTTTACACGTTATTCAACAGATTTATAACCTTATGTACCTCCGAATACGCCTTCAAATCCTCCGGCGATTCCTTGCAGAGTTGGCACAACTTTTCTGAGTTTAACATCGTCCGTTCCAAATTACCATTCTCTGTCAGGTATTTATAGAGGTTGATGCGTATGAAATATCGTTTTGTCTTTTCATATCCCGGCATGTATTTCTGCAATTCGGGAAGCAGTTGGTCGTAACTTTCATATCGCCGACAGGCCACATTAGGCAAGAAATGGAGCAAGAACCAAAATTCCGTGCAAGGATTCGTTTCTATAAACATCACCTTTCCGGCATATTTCTTCTTGCTATACTCTTTCTTTGCCCGCTGATACAACTGCATTTCGGAAGGATATTGATACAGCCTGTCCATATCAAACAGGCATACAATATAATCATATTGCTTGTTCAAATAAGATTCTACCAGTTTCAGTATATGATTGATGTCGCTATGCTGCGGAAAATCCGGAGCGACCTTGAAAGGATAGCGACACGCAATTCTCAGAGAATCGAAATAGAACCATTCCGTTTCTCCTTCGCCTATGATGGCGATACTTTTTGTTACTGTCCGTCCCATATCATTAGTCATTCAGGTTGATATACTGACTACCCAAGAACGGCAACTTTACCAATTTTCCCTGCTTGTAAGCATTGTATGGGGAAAGATTCTTATGCAGTCCCAAAGAAGATAGGCGTACTATTTTAGTTTCGCCAAGTTCGTCTTTGTCGGTGAACCATATCGTATCACGGCGAATGAAATCCTCGTTGAGAAGATTGATGTCGTGTGTGGTCAGAAGCATTTGGGATGTTCCGTTACTGTTTGCCAGAAAGACTTTCAGGAAATAAGCCAACAGTTCATAATGAATACTTGTCTCCACTTCATCAATGGGCACAAACCGATTGGTCTTTAACAAGAAATTCAGTATCACCGCCATTCCCAAGAACCTCATGGTGCCATTGGACTCGTATTCTTCCGACAAATCATATACTTTATCGCCTGCCTTATGCTTGAAGGTCAGTTCCGTATTTGTAATTTTCCCCTTTCTAAGCATTTCAGCCTTTGCATCTTTATCAATAGGGGCATTCTGAATCAGTTGTTCCAATTCAGGTGTAATCAGCTCTTCCTCTTCATGTAATACCACATCTTCTATATTGAAATCGGACGCTTTCAGGAAATTTAAAATGAATTTCTTCAAATCTCCTGCCTCGTCTTTATCCAATCGTGATTTGACATATCCCGAAAGCAACATACCGGGAGCCAATACATCTTTTACCTGCTTGGCAAAATAATCGTACACATCATTCAGCCTTGTCCGTTCCACGTTGCTTTTGCCAAATGCGGCAAGCACACTGCAATTATTGATAGTGTTGCCGGAAATCACATCCTGGCTTTTCTTTGTCATTTTCAGGTTTACGCCAAAGTCAATGGTCGTGGAATCTGTTGCGGCATCATAACTTCGGTTGTACAGCTTGGTCGGGCGAATGGAATCATAAACAATCAATGTCTCGGAATAGATATGCTTTGCATCCAATTCAAAACTAAGAATGTACTTCGACTGATTGATATAGAACACCATTGACATCTTTGTCTTTTCGTTTCTTGAAGTGTCATCTAACATGAAAGGGACAACCCCGGTTTTCTCAGTCCTGTCTTTAGGCATTCTCAAAACCAGCATCTTGAAAAATTCAATGGCATTTAATATATTCGTTTTACCGGAAGCGTTGGCACCATAGATGATGCCCACTTTCAGCAATCTTACACCGTCCTTAACTTCATACGAGTACTCATCAGACATATAAGTATCTGCCGATGGTTCAAAACTGATTTTCTGAACCGACTTAATGGAGAAAAAATTCTCAATGCTGAACTCTGCTATCATAATCGTTGATTTTATCTATTGTATGGTGCAAAGATACAAATAAAATCTCATACAACAAATTATAAACACGATTATTGTAGAAAAACTACGCAATACAAATATAAAATCAGCGAATATCTATTTGTTGTGGCTATAAATTAACCGTCTGATTATCTCCGGAAGGTGTTGACTGATTTGAGGACGGTAAACGAATGTGGATTATGCAGCCAAAGAAGTTAATTGTCCTATGCCATTTGCGCCATCCCTTGATTCTATTTACGATGGCTAAATAGTGATGCTAAAATGGTACTAAATTACAAAACTACTCTTTTATTCACGCCATAAAATATAGTAAATCAGTTTGTTATATAATTTTATATCTTGTTGCCCAGTAGTGGAGTTCTTGCCAGGCATAATAGGGTATCAACATGTTTATGATTTGTCTCGATAACCACATTTGGTCCATTGTTCCAAAACAGGTCCATTGACCTTCTGCGAATGCAACTCTTCCGTCTTTTTTGTACATGGAATTTGTAACGATATTGACCAGTGTGTTCAATGCCTGATTTTTTAACCAATCGGGCAAGTTCGATTCTCGAATACCGTTTACCAATTTTTCGGCATTGTTTTTTAAGGAGGAGAACACCTTCATACCATGTTCTGCTATACCTTTCGGATTTTGGTATTTGTTTTTATAGAATGCTATTTCGGGATCCGTTCGATTGTACCAAGCCAATACAAGATGTATTTTTTGTGTTTCATGTGCATTTAAAGTCGCTTTTACAGCGATTTTTCTTGTCGGAGATGAGGTGTCGGATAGAGAACATTCTCCGTCGGATAAGAAGTGGTTGTCGGTATCATCGCCGATCGATATTTTTGCTTTTCCGATATTGCTTTTCACTAAAATACACCATTCGTCATTGTAAAATCCTTTTTTATGTAGGTTAATGAAAGGCGTTTTATCGTCGTTCCATTGGAAAGCAAATGACGTTGTCGCATCTGTGTTTCCTGTATTGGTGAGGCTGATTTCGTATAGGGCATAGGGCAGATGCATGTTTTCGTAGTTTTGGTTATCCAATGGTGAGATACCGGTCAATGATATTTGTATGCCGTTGATGCAACCGAAATCTACGAAGTGCAAAGGCCAAATCGCATCGTCGTTCGGACGATCATTTGTTTTTGAGGCGGTTAAGATTTTTCTTGTTTCTATTTTTCCGTTTCGTTCGGTGTATAGTTGAAAGTATGTCCCCTTTTTCTCCATAAAATCGTAAGCGTCGGCCGGAGGGGCTGTCATGACTGCAAACGTACCTGTATTGGCATTGAATTTTATTCCGCCACAACCGAATCCACCCAGGGGCGTTCCGGTAGTACCATTGATTATTTTTTCATCAAAAGAGAAAAACTTTTTTCTATCCTGGTCGAATACATTAATACTGAATACGTTGAAAGAAACAAACAGGAAGTACAAAATGAGAATGCAATAAGAATTTTTTTTCATGTTTCGTGGTATTATTAAATTTCAGGAGGCGACGTATATATTGGATGATAGATTCACAAATCTAACGGATGAATTATTTTATACCAAATATTGGATAAAAATTACACGTTTTTGCAACATTTTTGTACAATGTAAACTGTGAGATGTCTTTATGATTCAAAGATGATTTGAAAGGTAGAGGAAATGTATCACTATAAGAGGCGGCTTTGGGAAATACAAAGCCGCCTCTTTGATAATTTTACTATATTATAATATGCGATAGAAAGGCTTCTCCGGTTCGAAGTCGAGCATGAGTTGATCTACGACGACGCCTTCGTCGAGAGCTTTCAACCGAATAGTATGTGTGTTTGTATCTCGTAGTATATGTCGGGTCGATGTGAGAACGAGATTACGGAGTACATTGATTTTCCATTGCTCCGATCGTCCTGTCGTTTTGAAAGAAACGATTTGTGGTGTCCCTCCGTCGACCGATATTTCATAGCGTAAATCGCCACCGTTTACAGGGTGGGTGGGAAGAAGCGATACCCATATTGTTGCGTCGCCTTTTTCTTTGGTTTCGAATGGGTACGAAAGCGTTTTTCCGGCCGGAAGTACAATGGCCCGGCGACTGTATCCCAACCCTTCGATGCTATATGCTCCCCGGGGCGTTTTTCCGCTATGTTCGGCTGCGTCGCAGGAAATATACTTTTCTTTTCCGGCATATTTTGTCGGCGACAGTGGCGAAAAATTTTCCGGAAGTTCGAATTTTTCAAAAACAAGACGGTTGTTTTTCATACTGATGATGCCGTTCCATTTTCCTTTGTTCATGTCGAAGTTGTAGTGGCGGTCGAGCGCTGCGATAGCGTTGTAGGCGTTGATACTGGCTGTTTCATATCGGAGTGCCTCTTCATAAGTATCGGCATGGCGGGCTTTTTGAGCATATAACCATTTATAATTCATGTTGGCTGCTCCACAAACCGGATATTCGACAAGTTGAAAAAATGAATCATGTAATTCTTTGGGAATCTGTTTCTTGATATTTTTTACCCGTTTTTCGAGATTTTGATAAGCAGTAATGCGTTGCTCTATTTCTTCGGGCGAGAACTCGGTATCGGTAACAGGCGTTTTTCCACCTTTGATTTTGGAATATTCTTCTTCGCGACTCCAACCCATGAATTCGGGACGGCGTATGTTTGCCAGATAATAATATTCGTTCATGATGTCGGTCAGTTCTTGTGCCGATTGCGGGGTAAAAGTGCGACTCATGAAATCGTGGAGATGCTGGTAGATGTTATCAGGGCGTATGGCATCTATATTCCATGCCATGTCCATGAAAAATTCTATGTCGTATTCGGCCGGCTTTATATCGCCTACATTGAGCGCCCATATCTTGCGGGCTCCGTAATCCCATGCCCGACGCATTTCGTAATAGATTTGTGCCGGTGCGGTCGTACATAACCAGAGATAGGAGTGAGGACGCCCCCAATAAGATATATGGTAATAAATTCCCGCACCGCCTTTGCGTTGGCGTTCTTCTTTGTTGCTCAGGCGGGTGATGTGTCCGTAATTGTCGTCGCACCACATGAGGGTTACATCATCGGGCAGGTCGATACCCTTGTTGTAAACGTCGAGCAACTCTTTATAGGGGACGAATACTTGTGGAACTTGATCGATCGGCGAGTCTGCATACAAGGAAAGGAGGGAACGCTGGTCTTCGATAACCCGGGGCATGACTTGCGCCATCTCTGCTGTGTTTTTGCACCCCTCCATTTTCCCGTCGTGTTTTCCCCGCATACCGATGGTGTAAATATTTTCGGATTTCCCTATATCTACCAGTCTTTCCCGCCAGTAAGCCAATACCGAGTCTCTGTTGGAGATGTAATTGTATCGGCCGCGTCGGGAGTCGTCCCACTCTCCGACATTGTTGCGCATGAGCGGTTCGCAGTGGGAGGTCGCCATGACGATTTGATATTTTTCTGCCATTTCTTTGTTTCCCTCGACCATATAGAACGGGACACTGCAATCGTGCATGGCTGGCATGAGCATATTGGCGCGTAAACGTAGCAGCAGTTGGAATATCCGTTCATAAGTACGAGGGCCTATTTTTCCCTTGTCCGATTCCGGTTCGTGTGTTTTCCAACTCCACGGATTCAGTCCGTAGTCTTCGTCATTGATGAAAATTCCCCGGTATTGTACCGACGGTTGTTGGCTGTTGTGGTATCCGTCGGGCAAAGTGTAACTGTTGAGCTTTTGCGGAGGAACATCGGCCCACCATACCCAGGGAGATATACCGATGAGGCGTGAGAGTTCCAGTATGCCGTATGCTGTTCCGCGAGGATCGCTGCCTTTTACATAGAGCCGTCCTTGTCGGGAGACGGAGATGTCGAAATGTTCCCAATTGCCGTTTTCACTGCATTCTACGATGATGTCGGCTTTGTCTCGGTTCACTCTTTGTGGAGAATCACCGAAAACGCATTTGTAGTCGTCGCAGAACATGGTGAGAGCGCATTGTACGACCGATGGTGATTCTTCGTCCACATAGATGGTGAGAGGACGACCATCGGGATCGAACGTGAATGTATCGGCTTTTGATGTACCGATGATAAAAATAAGGAGCAGACTTGAAAGGCAAAATGTTTTCATAAAATCGTTTCTATGGAAAATTTTCATTCTTATTCTTTATTGTTTGGTGGAAGGTACATTATTCGTATTTTCCCACCAGCGGTCTGTTGTTTCCGTTGCACCGGTAAGGGGTACGACTTCCCCGATCAATGGGGTAAAAAGACGGTAGGTTTGGTTTCGGGAGGCTTTTTTGATGGACGATAAGGGTTCGTACCAGTTGTGACGGCTTAGAGCAAATTTCGAATGATGTACCGTAAGAACATTGCGGGGAGCGATCTCTTTTATGGCGTTAGGCAGTTCGTCGGGCATCATGTGTATGTATTTCCAATCGGCATTATATTGGCCGTTTTCCATAATCGCCCAGTCTATGTCGGGAAAACGGTTTCCTATTTCGGCAAAATGACTGTCATAACCACCGTCTCCCGACAGATAAATTTTGTGCCGACCCTCGATAAGAAACGATGCCCATAGCGTTTTATTGCGTGAAAGCCACCTTCCCGAAAAATGCCGTGTCGGTAAACAGTAGATCGTAAGGCTGTCGTTAATATGCATATTTTCGTTCCAGTCCATTTCACAGATTTGTTCGGGAGAGAATCCCCAATATTCGAGATGTTCGCCTACACCGAGACCGCAAAAAACTTTCCCCGTGCGGTTTTTCAATTCTTTTACCGTATAATAGTCAAGATGATCCCAATGGTCATGGGTGATTATCAGATAGTCGATGGCCGGAATATCCTCTGGCGTGTACACATTTGTTCCTTCAAAAGGTTTGAACATCAATGACATGGGGAATCGATTGGTCAATACTGGGTCGACAAGGAATCGTTTTCTGCCGTTTTGGATAAAAAGTGATGAATGTCCCAGCCATACGATAATATCATCATTTATGTTCAGAGCGTGCAGATTGGTCTTTACAGCAGGGAGGGCGTATGAGGGTTTCCTGTCCCGATTCTTACCGAAGAAAAGATTCCAGAAATTACGCAGAGGACTTTTTTCGGAAGTCATGGTAGGCGTCGGGAGACGATTCCTGAATTGACCGTTTTTATAATGGGGAGAGCGTTCGATACGGTCTTGCCGGTCGCCGTGCGGTAGTCGGCCGAAAGATGGGTGTCTGAGGAGGGTAAAGAATGTACAGCCCAATATGATGAGCACCAAAATGATAATCATGACCTTTTTGTATTTCTTTTCCATAAATGCAAATCTATGGAAAATTGTTGTTACAAAGGTATATGAATTACGGAATATAGAATATTTATTACAGGTGAAAAACATAAATAAGGGGGAGTCGATAGTGCATTCTTACCCTCTTTGTTTTGTATCGAAGGGGAGATAAAAAGCGGCATTTATGTATGATGTTATGCTGTGTATTTTGCTGTGGAATAGAATCGGTTTTTATGTATAAATATCTATATAAAACGCTGATTATCAAATATTAATTATTCCTATGTGTGGGACAAAATCTATGCTAAAAGTTCTGTGAATAAGTTTCGTGAGAACTGCTTTAAACCGCTATTTTTTGCCTAAGCGGGGAAGAAGAAAAAGCTCTGAAATCCTTGAATTTCAGAGCTTTGCTTTAATTTGTTGTTTGCTTTTGCGGTGCGGACGGGACTCGAACCCGCGACCCCATGCGTGACAGGCATGTATTCTAACCAGCTGAACTACCGCACCTTTTCTGGGTCTGCAACCGGCATCTCTACCGAATTGCGGTGCAAAGATAGTATCATTTTTTATACTTGCAAAGATTGTTGGAGAAAATTTTTTTTCTTCGTTTTTCCAAAAGACGAAATACCCTTTGTCCCGATATTGTTTCAAAGGGTATTTTTCGTAATTTAGCGGCAGATTTTATGATTATGGTTCCTATCCGTGAAATTCCTGTTGAGAAACACCCGTGGCCGCCTTTTTTGCCGGCGAATGCCCGGGTTTTGATGTTAGGCAGTTTTCCTCCGAAGCCGGAGCGTTGGTGTATGGATTTTTTCTATCCGAATTGGCTCAACGATATGTGGCGCATTATGGGGAAAATTTTCTATGCGGATAAGGATTATTTTACAGAGTTGCCCGATCATAAACGTTTTGATAGGAGTCGTATCGAAATCTTTTTGCGGGAAAAAGGCATCGCATTATATGATACGGCAACAGAAGTGCGTCGCCTCAAAGATAATGCATCGGATAAGTTTCTCGAAGTGGTGAGTCCTACCGATTGGCGGGATTTGTTGCGTCGTCTCCCGCAATGTGTTGCAGTTGTTGCGACCGGTCAGAAAGCCACCGATACATTCTGTCTTTCCGCAGGAATCGATGAGCCGCGTATAGGGTATTGCACACCGTTTGACTTTGAGGATAGAGAGGTGCGATTTTATCGTATGCCATCGTCTTCCCGGGCATATCCATTGGCCTTGTCAAAGAAAGCAGAGGTCTATGCTTCTATGTTTGGGCAGGAAGGCTTTTTGTAGGAGACGCAATGTGCCCCTCTGACTCTGTTCCGTCGTTTTTACTGTATTAAATAATTCGGAATAAGGTAGATTAAGTGTTAATATTTTGTCGTTTAACATCTAATCTATGGTTTTTCTCTCTATATTTGCCATGATATGTAATACTTTGACAAAATTTATGCCTATGAAGAAAATACTACTTTTATTAATATTTGCGACCGTTTTTCCGTCGGTGTCGGTTTATGCCGCCGGTAAGGTCTATTATGCTTCCCCTGTGGGGACGGGCGATGGTTCGTCTTATGAGAAACCTTGTTCCTTTACTTCCGGTATCAATAAGATTTCTTCGGGAGATACACTTTATCTATTGGGCGGACAATATGATCTTTCAGCTCGTGTGAATGTAGGAAAAGGTAAATCAGGAACGAGTTCGAAAAGGACTGTTATTGCGGGATATCCGGGTGAAAAAGCGATTCTTGATTACCGTAAACAGCCATACGGAAGTGAAGTATCGGGTACAAACAATATCGGCCTTTGCTTGTCGGAAGGCGGAGTCTATTTTCACTTGAAAGATTTTACGATTCGTTACGCCGGAAAGAACGGTTTACTCAATTATGCCAGTTATTGTCTTGTCGAGAATCTCGAAGTATATGGTTGCGGCGATTCTGGCATACAACATAAGACGGGTGGTGGAAATACGATAAAAAACTGCGATTCTCACCATAATTTCGATTATAAAAACGGGGGAATAGAATCTCCCAATTATGGAGAAAATGCCGATGGTTTTGCCGATAAACAGTATGAAAACTCCGAACCGAATACTTATATCGGTTGCCGCTCTTGGGCGAATGGCGATGACGGCTGGGATTTCTTTCAACGTGTAGGCAATACTGTCATGGAAAATTGTATTTGTTACGACAATGGCCCGAAAGAATATGATATGTATGATCACCCCCGATATGAAGTCGACAAGGAGTGGTTCGATCAATTTACCGAACAGGAATTGACCAGCTATCCTTGTTATGGCAACGGAAACGGCTTCAAGTTGGGCGGAAAAAATACCGAGCATAATGTAACGCTTGTCAACTGTCTGGCGGTTGCTAATCCTTCCAAAGGGTTTGACCAAAACAATAATGCCGGAACCATGAAAATTTATAACTGTACGGCTTATAAAAACAATCGCGATTACGGTTTTTCCAATAAGTCTTATGGTTCCTTGATAATCCGTAACTGCATTTCTTATCGTTCCGAGAATAGTAATGCATTGTCGTGCAAGTCGGTCGATGCAAAAAACAATACTTGGAATTTGGGTATTACGTGTAGCGATGCCGATTTTGTCGGTCTTGATGTAACCGAAGCTATTGCCGCTCGTAACGAAGACGGTTCTCTGCCCGAAACATCGTTGTTGCATTTGTCGAGCGGCAGTCGTCTTATCGATGCCGGTATCGATTGCGGTTATCCGTATAAGGGAACGGCGCCCGATTTGGGTTGTTATGAGTCCTCTTTCTCCTCGGGTGTAACGGCCGAAGAGAAAGAAGAGTGTGAAGTCCGTATTGTTGTAGATTACTCATCTGTCAGAGTATTTGATGCAGGAGAAGGTGTCCGTATGCAACTGTACAGCATATCGGGGCAGTGTATTGCTGATGTGTATGGAGATCGTCTTTCGACAGCGGCTGTTTCTACCGGTCGTTATATCGTGAGGGTGGTCGGTGCGCAAGGACAAGTTATTGCGACGCAAAAAGTTCTTGTGAATTGAGGAATTTATTGATAAAGAAGACCGCAGGGAATTTTCCCTGCGGTCTTCTTTTATCCGATAGCCCGGCTATTGCAAATAGGGATTATGTGTTTTTTCATAACCGATTGTCGTACTCGGCCCGTGTCCCGGATAGGTAACGGTGGAATCGGGTAGGATAAATAGTTTCTCTTGGATACCCGAAATGAGTACTTCGTAATTGCCTCCCCAAAGATCGGTACGACCTATGCTGTTTTGGAAAAGAACATCTCCCGAGAATGCTACACCGGCTTTGGCACAGTAAAATACGAGACTGCCCGGCGAGTGTCCCGGCACATGTATTACCGAGAAATCGTAACGGCCTACCGATAATATATCGCTCTCGGTGAGGTGTCTGTCTACGTGTACGGGAGTTTCTGTCGATTGTAGTCCGAACAAGGCTGTGCATTCTGAAAATTGGTCGAGCATAAATTCATCATCATGATGTGCCGATAGTCCGACTCCGAATGTCTCGGAAACGAACGTATTACCAAATATATGATCGAAATGCAGGTGAGTGGCCAAAAGGTATTTGACTTTCAGATTTTCATGTTCGATGTATTCTTGCAATTCTTTTTTTTCTTCTGTCGAGTAACAACCGGCATCGATGACAGCGCATTCGAGGGACTCGTCGTCCCATACGATATATGTGTTCTCGGCCACCGGATTGAATACGAAACATTTGATTTTCAACATATCGCAGTCGGTTAAATAGGTACGTATACGGCTTTTTTTGTTTGAAAGAATTCTTCGTCGAAAAAATCTTTCAGTTCGAATATCATGGCTGTGCGTCTGACTGGGGCTATTTCACCCTGTATTTCACCTCCTTTAAGACATATCAAGCCGTTGGGCATGGCATTGTGTTGATGGTTGCCCACATTCTTGCGAATCAGTTTCAACAAATCACCCAAAGGCATGACGGCACGGCTTACGATGAAGTCGTATTTGTTCTTGTTTTCTTCGACGCTGCAATGGGCAAACGTAACATTTTGCAATCCGATGGCTTGTGCTATTTCCTGTGCCACTTTGATTTTTTTTCCGATGCGATCGATGAGATGGAACCGGCACTCGGGAAAGAGTATGGCGAGGGGTATGCCGGGAAATCCTCCTCCTGTTCCTACGTCGAGGAGGGTTGTTTCGGGTGTGAACTGTATCACTTTGGCTATACCGAGGGAATGCAATATGTGATGGGGATAAAGGTTATCGATGTCTTTACGTGAAATCACATTGATTTTGGCATTCCAGTCGTTATATAACTCTTGCAGGGCGGCAAACTGGTCGTGTTGCCGACTTGTCAGATTCGGAAAATATTTTTCGATGATCTGCATGGTCGCTTTTCGGTTATTTCGATGCAATACGTTTCAAAGGAGAGTTGGCGATGAGGTAGCCCACGATAGCCCGGTAGGGCAGCGTGATGCGCGTTGTTCCGGTCGAGTATGGTGCAATATCGTAAGGATTGAACAACCAAGTGATGCCTTTGTCGCTTATCATGAAATTGTCATCGGCAATGATATTTTCGGTTTCATAACTTTTCTCACCGAGTTTATCGACACTTGTACCCAGATCGTCGGCAAGTTGTTGACACAGCATGCGGTTTATCAGGTTGTAATCGTTCTCGGCAAATAGGTCTTTTAGCGATAGCGCTTTTCCGCTTTTCAGATCCACAACATTATATGAGGTCGTGGTCATACCGTGTGCTCCACCGGTAAACGTGTATGTCTCGATACTGTATCCCCAAAAAAGATCGGAATTATACAAGTTCTCGCTTTTTACGATTATTTCGTAATTCATCCACCCTTCATCGCGGTGTTTGTGTTTTTTGAGATAGGGTTTTATCTCGGCCTGATAATCGGCGATATAATTTTTTGCGAAGTGTTCGACGGCGGTACGGGGCGAGTTGCTTTCTTGCATACCGTCGGGCAGAGAGGCGAGGAAGAGAGTTTGTAATTTATTTAAGGACATGTTTCCGGTGTTTCCTCCCGAAGGATAAGAGATGTGTATATCTATGGTACAGCCGGGAAGTTTCGTGTTGTCGTCGATATGGCTTTTTTTGAAATAGTTGTATTTCGAGAATGAGAGATTCTCCGCCTGTTTGATCGGTTGCTTCTCGGAAGACGATTTTGTTTCTACGGCGGGAGTTTCTGTTTTTTCCTTGTTTTCGCTGTTCCATTGGCACGATGTTGCCCAAAAGAGGCTACATGCGATAGCAAGGGTTATTTTATAACGTCTCATAAAGATGTAGATTTGAGGTTTGAGTACGGATTATTATCGACAAATGTATAGAAAAAAAACGGTAAACCGAATAGTTGTCGTATATTTGTGCAGGTTAAGATTTTTTTATGGTTAATATCGGAAATTACAATACGTTGCAAGTCCTTCGGGCTGTCGATTTCGGCGTTTATCTCGATGGTGGGGAAAAAGGAGATATACTTTTGCCTTTGCGCTATGTCCCACAGGATTGCAAAATCGGTGATGAAATAGATGTTTTTGTTTATTACGACAGCGAAGATCGCATTATCGCCACGACCGAACGTCCTTACGCGTTGGTGGGCGAGTTTGCCGTACTCAAAGTCAATTCGGTCAATTCCGTAGGCGTTTTTCTCGATTGGGGACTTGCTTCGAAAGAGTTGCTTGTCCCTTTTAGGGAACAACGGGCCGAAATGTTTCCCGGTAAATATTATGCCGTGTATCTCTATCTCGATGAGGTTAGCGGACGTATCGTAGCAACGGCCAAGTTAAATCGTTACTTGCAGCGGAAACCGGTCGATTATACCTTCAATCAGGAAGTTGATATTTTGGTTACGCAGGAAACCGAATTGGGTTTTAAAGTGATTGTCGATAATGCCCATTGGGGTATGATCTATCATAATGAGATTTTTAAGCCGGTACATCGGGGTGATAGGTTGAGAGGATATGTTACCCACATTCGGGCCGATGAAAAAATCGATGTGGCATTGCAGCCGGCCGGTTATCAGGGAGTAGATCCGCTTTCTCGGGAAATTTTCGCTGTTTTGCAGGAGAGAGGAGGGTTTATACCTCTCAATGATAAATCCGATGCCGAAGAGATTATGTCGACGTTCGGTTGCAGCAAGAAAAATTTCAAGAAGGCGATCGGGGCGCTTTATAAAAAGCGGGTAATAGTTATTCTCGACGATGGCATTCGTCTCACCGAACAATGATTATAAAACAACAGCCCCGCTAATTGGTGGGGCTGTTGTTTGTTTCGTGGGTATATTATTATATTTCAAGGCTTTCGCATGCTTGTATCCATGACGTTGCGCAGGCATCGCTGGGCATACGCCAGTCTCCTCTGGGAGAAAGACTTACCGATCCTACTTTGGGGCCGTCGGGTAAGCAAGACCGCTTGAATTGTTGGGCGAAGAATCGACGGAAAAACGTCGTAAGCCATTTTTTTATGGCCTTGCGATCATACTGCGTACCGAAGGCTTCTTGTGCCAAGAAGTAGATTTTCTCGGGTTGGCAGCCATGACGCAGAAAGTAGTAAAGGAAGAAGTCATGCAGTTCATAAGGCCCTACAAGATCTTCGGTTTTCTGTTTGATGTTACCTTGCTCGTCGGCCGGAATCAATTCCGGACTGATGGGAGTATCGACGATGTCGAGTAGTGTGGCGCGGGTTTTTTCATCATTCTCTTGTGAAGCCACCCAATTGACGAGATGGCGTACCAGTGTTTTAGGCACGCCGGCGTTTACACCATACATCGACATGTGGTCGCCGTTATAAGTAGCCCACCCCAAAGCCAGTTCCGATAAATCGCCTGTACCGATCACCAATCCGTTCGATTGGTTGGCTATATCCATCAGTATTTGGGTTCGTTCACGGGCTTGGCTGTTTTCGTAAGTAACATCATGTACGGTAACGTCGTGCCCGATGTCTTTGAAATGTTGAAGACAAGCCTCTTTGATACCGATTTCCTGTATCGTTACTCCCAGTGACCGCATGAGGTCGAGAGCATTATTGTAGGTACGGTCGGTTGTTCCGAAACCCGGCATGGTGATACCCCGTATTTGTTTACGGGAAAGGTTCAATCGGTCGAAAGCCCGTACCGTCACCAGTAAAGCCAGTGTCGAATCGAGTCCTCCCGAGATTCCTACAACGGCGGTTTGGGCGTTTGTGTGTTTAAACCGTTTGACCAGCCCCGAGACTTGTATATTGAAGATTTCTTCGCAACGTTCGTTTAGCAGTTGTTCGATATGGGGAATAAAGGGGTACGGATCTATTTTACGGGAGAGTCGGGTGATCGAATAACAGGGTAGTTCGACCGGTATGGTACGGTACGAATTTTTGTCGATACAATCGGTAAAACCTGTATTTCCGAGCCGTTCGCACATGAGGCGCTCAATATCTATTTCGGAAATGATCAATTGCGAAGAGTCAGAAAATCTGCGGCTTTCAGCCAGTATGAGACCGTTTTCCGCTATGATGCCGTTACCTCCGAATACCACATCTGTCGATGACTCGCCGAGTCCGGCCGATGCGTAAAGATAGGCCGATACCGTACGGGCCGATTGTTGCGCGATGAGTTGGCGCAAGTAATTGTGTTTCCCTACCAATTCGTTGCTGGCCGAGAGATTGGCGATAATATTGGCGCCGTGTAGGGCATGGTATGATGCCGGAGGTATGGCGACCCATAAATCTTCGCATAGCTCTATGGCCAATGCCACTTTTCCCGATGTAAAAAGCAGTCTGGAGCCGAAAGGAACTTCCATGTCGCAGCAGGTGATACTTTCCCTATCGGTTTCATCGGCTTGACAAAACCACCGTTTTTCGTAAAATTCCTTGTAGTTGGGCAGAAAACTTTTGGGTACGATACCGTAAATAGTTCCGTTTCCTATGGCGACAGCCGTGTTGAAGAGCCGGTTGCCTTGTCTCAGCGGACACCCGACGATGGCCAGCGCTTTTGTCTGTTGTGTGGCGTTTACGATGCGGGATAGTGCCGCTTCTGCTTCATCGAGCAGAAGCGATTGCCCGAAAAGGTCTCCGCATGTATATCCGGTGATGCAAAGTTCCGGAAATACGATGATTTCGATTTCCTGCCGGTCGGCTTCCTGCAATAACTCGATGATCTGTCCGCTATTATATAGACAATCGGCCACTTTACAATCGGGTATGGCGGTTGCCGTTTTTATAAATCCGTAATTCATAGTCAATGTATCAAGATGTGCAAAAGTAGAAAAATTCACAGCTTCCTGCCAATTTGCATTCGAAATTTTTCTCTTTGCCGATGATTCGTTACTTTTGTGTAGTGATAATACCATGTAATTATGAAGTTGAATATACCTAAAATTTTGTGGCTTGTCGGTTTGACCATGAGTGTTGTTCCGCTCTCCTCTATGGAAATAGACGATCTCTTTTCGGGAAAATATCGTGTGAAATCGGTTGCGGGAATACGCCCCTCTGCCGACGGTGTGCACTATACATGTTTGTCGCCCGACCGTACATGCATCGTTCGCTATGCCTATGCGACGGGAGAGGCCGTCGATACGTTGTTGAATGTAGGAAAAGTTCCCGGGAGACCGGTAAAAGCAATAGCGGGATATTCGTTCGGCAGTAAAGAAGATCGTATGCTGGTATATACCGATGTGGAGATGATATACCGTCGTTCGTTTCGGGCGGCTTACTATTTTACCTCGGTAGGAAGCAATAAGCTGCAACCCCTTTCGGAGCGATTTCCCAAACAGCAAATCGCAACACTTTCGCCCGATGGTTCCCGGGTGGCGTTTGTGCATGAAAACAATATATATGTAAAGAATTTGCTCGACGGTACAGAAACGCAGGTTACTCGGGACGGAGAAAAAAACAAGATACTCAATGGGGTTACTGACTGGGTATATGAAGAGGAGTTTGCCCAGACCCGGTTGATGGCATGGTCGCCCGATAGTCGGGCGTTGGCTTTTGTGCGTACCGATGAGAGTGGAGTGCAGGAATATCCCATGCAGATGTTTTGTTCGTCTTCGGGGGCATATAGCGAACCGCAAGAGGTATATCCCCGATATGCCGGATTTAAATATCCCGTGGCGGGAGCCGATAACAGTAAGGTCTCTTTTCGAGTATGGAAAGAAGATACCGGAAATTTGGAAACGGTCGTTTTGCCGGTCGATGTTGATACCTATCTGCCGGCGATAACAATTATACCCAAGACGGGAGAATGGGTCGTTACCGCCATAAACCGGCTGCAAAATCACATTCGGTTGTTGGCGGTGGATATACAGGACAATACTTCCCGATTATTGTACGAAGACAAGTCCGACACGTATATCAATGAACAAGATATTACGTCGGCTGTATTTTATCCCGACTGTTTCATGGCTTTCTCTGAGAAAACGGGGTATCGTCATATATATCAATATGGTTATGATGGGAAATTGCAGCGTACGGTTACGGCGGGAAATTGGGAGGTAACCGATTATTACGGTCGTGATGCAAAAGGGAATATTTACTATCAGTCGACCGAAGAAGGCCCGTTATATCGGACCGTGTATTGTGTCGATAAAAAGGGGCGTTGCCGGAAGCTTTCAGTGCGTAAAGGAAATAATTCGGCTTGGTTTAATCCCTCTTGTACTTACTACATCAGTCAATACAGCAATACCTCTACACCGCCGGTGTACGCTCTCAATGATGTAAAAAGGAAACGGGTTGTCCGTGTTCTCGAAGATAATGCAGATTATCCGGTCGAAGATTTTATCGGGAAAGAATTTTTTACGATGACGACAGCCGATAGCATCGTGTTGAACGGTTTTATAATGAAACCTGCCGATTTCGATTCTACACGTCGTTATCCCGTTGTGATGATGCAATATAGCGGCCCCGGTTCTCAACAAGTTCTCGATACGTGGAGTTCGGCCGATTGGCAACAGGTATTGGTGCCTCAGGGATTTATTGTCGCTTGCGTCGATGGCCGGGGAACCGGTGCGCGGGGCACGGCATTCCGTAGTTGTACATACGGTCGATTAGGGGTTTTGGAGGCGCAAGATCAAATCGCCGCTGCCCGATATATGGCATCGCAGTCTTATGTAGATCCGGAGCGTATCGCTATTTGGGGGTGGAGTTTCGGTGGATTTACAACCCTCATGTCGATGTCGATGAGTAAAGATGTGTATAAGGCCGGAGTCGCTATCGCTCCCGTAACCGACTGGCGTTTTTATGATACGGTCTATACCGAACGGTATATGTCTGTCCCGCAAGATAATGCCGAGGGGTATGATGCCGCATCTCCGTTGTGCCGGGCGAAGCATCTTTCAGGCAATCTTTTGATTGTTGCCGGTACGGCCGATGATAATGTGCATTATACCAATATGCTCCGTTATATCGAGGCTTTGGTGGCTGCCGACAAACAATTTGAAATGCAGATGTACACCGATCGTAATCACAGTATTTACGGGAGAAATTCCCGTCCGCATTTGTATAAGCGATTTATCGATTTCTTCCGCTCCCAACTTCTTCGGTAACAACAGATTTTCATGGGAATAGATGTTCAGTTATAAAACAAGAAGGGTAGGCAAAAGCCTACCCTTCTTGTTTTATAGAATTCCCTTGTTTTTATAAAGGCATATTCCCGTGTTTCTTGGGAGGATTGCTCTGATTCTTGTTCGAACACATATTCAAAGCCTGTATAAGTTTCCAACGGGTATCGCGCGGCATAATGATTTCATCGATATATCCGCGTTCGGCCGCCCGATAGGGATTTGAGATTTCCGATTCGTATTCTTTGATTTTTTCGGCTTTTTCTTCCGGAGTAGCTTTCCGATAAAGAATATTGACGGCTCCTTCCGCTCCCATGACGGCAATTTCGGATTGCGGGTAAGCCAGATTGACATCAGCCCCCGTCTGCTTGCTCGACATGACGATATAAGCACCTCCGTATGCTTTTCGAGTGATAAGCGTTACTTTGGGAACAGTCGCCTCGGCATAAGCGTAGACGATTTTGGCTCCGTGGCGTATGATACCGTTATGCTCTTGTATGGTTCCGGGAAGGAATCCGGGAACGTCTTCGAAAGTAATGATAGGAATATTGAAACAGTCGCAGAAACGAATGAAGCGAGCTGCTTTGTCCGATGCGTCGATGTCGAGGACTCCTGCAAGATAAGCCGGTTGATTGGCGACAATACCTACCGTCCGTCCACCCAAACGGGCAAATCCGATAACGATGTTCTTTGCGAAATGCGGCATGATTTCGAAAAAATACTGGTCATCTACTACCGGTTCGATAATGTCTTTAATGTCATAAGGCATGTTCGAGTCTTCGGGTATGACGGTCTGCAACTCTTCGACTTGGCGATGTACATCATCGGTACAAGCGACGATGGGAGCATCTTCCATATTGTTCGATGGGAGAAAGCTGAGCAATTCCTTGATGTGCATGAGCGTTTCTTCCTCGGTTTCGCACATGAAATGGGTAACACCGCTTTTACTGCTGTGTGTATATGCGCCGCCCAACTCTTCTTTACCGACTTCTTCGTGTGTAACGGCCTTTACAACATCAGGGCCGGTGATGAACATGTGGCTCTTCTCTTTTACCATGAAGATGAAGTCGGTGAGGGCGGGAGAGTAGCAAGCACCTCCGGCACAAGGACCGAGAATAGCGGAGATTTGAGGAATAACCCCCGAAGCGATCGTGTTTTGATAGAAAATCGAGGCATATCCCGAGAGACTGTTTACACCTTCTTGTATGCGAGCTCCCCCCGAGTCGTTGAGCGCGATGATGGGTGCTCCGTTTTTCAAGGCCAGTTGTTGGACTTTCACGATTTTGGCGGCATTGCTTTCGCTGAGAGAACCTCCGTGTGCCGTGAAATCATAGGCATAGATGAATACCAGACGTCCGTCGATTTTTCCGTATCCTGTAACCATACCGTCTCCGGGAATTTGTTTTTTCTCCATTCCGAAGTGGGTGCACCGGTGCGTAACGAATTTATCGAGTTCGTTGAACGTCCCTTTATCGAGCAGCATATCGATACGTTCGCGGGCGGTCATACGTCCCGATTCATGCTGTTTTTCTATTTTGTCGAGACCTCCGCCCTGAGAAGCTTTTTTATCGAGGTCCTCGAATTCTTCGTATATTTTTTCTCTTTCCATTGCTTTTAGTCGTTATTTATGATTTCCAATAGAATCAATGTCTGATTTCCGTTTACCGAATCGCCTTCGTTCACCAAAATGTCCTTGACGATACATTCCGAATTCACCTTGTAATTGCTTTGCATTTTCATCGCTTCGAGTACGATGACAATATCGCCGGCTTGCAGATGATCGCCTTTCTGTACCGGTATTTTTACTACTTTACCGGGCATCGGGGCGATGATTTTATCATCTTGGCGGGTATCGTCGCCTTTTTTCATACGCAGATATTTTGCCTGAGTATCGACAATATCTATTCGGTACGAACGGTAGAAAATATTCACATCGTAACTTTTCTTGCTTTCTTTTTGAATGAGTTCTGCATTGTAGGAATTACCCTCGTGCAGAATAGAGCAACTGCCGTTTTCGGCCATGACGATATCGACATCATAAGGTTTTCCGTCGATGGTAAGCTGCACTTTGTTGCCTTCTTTGTTGACCAGCGAAACGTCGGCCACCCGGTTTCCTATATGTATTTCCATTGTTATTTTCTCTTAGATACGTAAAACACCTTTTTGTAGTCCGAATTCGCGCCATCGGCTGATGGGGCGCGCATCGGTCAGTTGCGCAGGAGTATTCTCCTCCAAGTTCATGAGGTAATCGATATAGGCGGCGATCATGGCCAGATTCTCGATTTCTTCATTGTTGCTGTTGTTCCGTTGCAACATGCGGGCATTCTTTTCGATAAAGAGCGTGTTATATTCGCCTCGTACGAAGTCGGGAGTATGCATGATGCGTTTCAGATAACTGAGATTGGTTTTCAATCCGGTGATTTTGTATTCGTACAATACGCGGCGCATACGTTCTATGGCATATTGGCGGGTAGTGGCCCATACGATCAGCTTTCCTATCATCGGATCGTAGTAAATAGGTATTTCGTACCCTTCATATACATAACTGTCGATGCGTACACCGATACCGTTCGGTTCGGTGAGTTGTTTGATGATACCCGGCGACGGAAGGAAATTGTTTTCGGTGTCTTCGGCGCATATACGGCACTCGATAGCATGACCGCGTTGCAGGAGATCCTCTTGTTTGAGATGCAATACTTCATCGTTGGCGACACGTATTTGCTCCTTTACAAGGTCTACACCGCAAACCTCTTCGGTAATGGGGTGTTCGACTTGCAGGCGGGTATTCATTTCGAGGAAGTAGAAATTCCGATGTTTGTCTACGAGGAATTCGATGGTTCCCGCTCCGGAGTAATTCACGGCTTTGGCTGCAGCTACGGCTTTTTCGCCCATCTCTTTCCGCAGTTCGGGAGTGAGGAATGGGGAAGGGCTTTCTTCTACGATTTTTTGGTGTCGACGCTGCACCGAGCATTCCCTGTCGAAAAGGTGTATCACGTTGCCGTGATTGTCTCCTAAAATCTGAAATTCGATATGGTGGGGTTCTTCTACGAATTTTTCGAGATATACCGTATCGTCGCCGAATGACGACATCGACTCCGAACGTGCTGTGTTGTAGGCTTCCAGTACTTCGTCTTCGCTGTGGATAAGGCGCATGCCCTTACCGCCTCCACCCATAGATGCTTTCAGCATCACGGGAAAACCTATCTCTTTGCAGATACGCACGGCTTCCTCTCCGCTTTGCAGCGGTTGTTCGGTTCCCGGGACGACAGGTACTCCCGCCGCAATCATGCGTTTACGGGCCGAAATTTTATCGCCCATTGCTTCCATCGTTTCAGCCGCCGGGCCGATGAATATGATACCTTCTTTTTTACAACGGCGGGCAAATTCGGCATTTTCCGATAGAAAACCGTAGCCCGGGTGTATGGCATCGGCGTGGTGCAGTTTGGCTGCTTTGATGATATTGTCGATGTTCAGGTAACTTTCATGAGAGGCAGCAGGCCCGATCAGGCAAGCTTCGTCGGCGTACATGACGTGTTTCGATGTACGATCGGCTTCCGAAAAGACTGCGACGGTGCGAATGCCCATTTCTTTGCACGAACGCATGATGCGTACGGCAATTTCTCCTCGGTTGGCAATCAAAATTTTCTGAATCATAAAATTTTATTTAAATTGAAATTGACTCTAAATGAATATTGTCCGTATTTCGATATAGGACAATCGGTAAAATTATGACATTCCCTACCCGCCATTTTTCTTTTGGAATTTGGCGGGGATATATGGCTATGCAAGTTCGATAATATTTTTGACAGCTTTCCTAATCCCACGAGTTAAAAGCAGCATTTAATGAATGGCAGGTCTTCTGACTGACTCCTTTTTTCCGAATGCCTTCCCGATTTGATCAGTGGCATGGGGTATTATCTCGGAAAATTCGAGCGGAGCTTCACAGCAGCGGGACTGTTCTGGATTTGCACCCGATTCCCTTTTAATTCGAGAACCCGAATGAATTCCCGAAACCAATTCAGGTGCAAAGGTAGAAAAAACTTTCGAGTCTGTTCTTTTTTTTGATAGAAAGTGATGAAGGCTTGTGTTTTTGTCGTTTTCTTAGGATATACATAAAAAAGCGACACGGCTGATTTATCACAAATGAGCCGTGTCTGGAAAGCAAATGGAGCAATGTAAAAAATTGAAATTATACCATTCGGTAGAAAAAATGAATGAAGTTTGGGTTTATTATTAATAAATTTTTATGATCGAATGAATTGTTGTGTTTTGTCTTCTTCGGCAAAGAGAATTGCCGTATTTACTAAGGCCAAATGGGAATAAGCTTGGGGAAAATTTCCCAATTGCTCTTTTGTATCGAAATCCAAATCTTCACTGAATAGACCTAAATGATTGGAATATTTGAGGATTTCGTCGAATAGGCATCGGGCTTCGGCTTTTTCCCCGATGACGAAGAGTGCCCGTACGAGCCAAAATGTGCAGATGGTAAAAGCCGAAGAGGGTAATCCGAAGTCGTCTTTGCTGTTATATCTGTACATCAAACCTTTGTGCAACAGAGCTTTTTTCACCGCTTTTACCGTTTTATGATAACGTATATCGTCTGCTCCTATAAAACCGTAAGGTTCCATGAGAAGTAAAGAGGCGTCCATAGCTTCGTTGTCGTATGTTTGGGTAAAACTTTGGATATTTTCTTTCCATCCGTTTTCAAATACGTCTTTTCGTATTTTGTCGGCTTCTTGTTGCCATCGTTCTCGAAAACTGCCTTTGTTCAACATTTGGGCAATCTTGGCTCCTCTGTCCAAAGCTACCCAGCACATGACTTTCGATGATACGAAATGGTGCTCTTCTCCGCGTATCTCCCAAATACCTTTGTCGGGCTTGCGCCAATCGTTGGAAACAGTGTACAAAATACTTTTCACCATTTCCCACATATCTTCTATCTCATCGAGCGAACCCGGCATCAATCGGTAATATTGATAAATCAGATCCATCAAATATCCGAAAGAATCATTTTGTTTCTGATGGTAAGCATCGTTTCCGATACGTACGGGTTTGGAATCTTTATATCCCGAAAGATGATCGAGAATCACTTCTGTCAAGTGCCGTTCTCCTCTGATACCGTACATGATTTGGAACGATTCATGCTTGGCGGTAAAAGTCGATTGTATAAATTTCATAAAGCGTCGAGCGGCTCCGGCATGACCTATTTGGAAAAGTGTTTCTATGGACATGGAAGCATCTCTCAACCAACAAAACCGATAATCCCAATTACGTACTTCACCTATTGTTTCGGGAATACTCGTTGTGATAGCTGCTAATTCTGCACCGTTGTAATGCGACATCAATTTGAGAACCAACAGACTTCTTTCTATGACATCGTTGTATAGGGAGTATTTCTTTGTGCGGCTGCTCCAGTTGAGCCAGTGTACCAGCGTACGGCAATATTCGAGTTTTTCCCGTTCGAGGTCGACGGGTATTACTTTTTCATTATAGGATAATAAGAGAAATTCATCTTTTTCAAGAAGAAATTCTTTCTTTTGCTCGATCTCTTTCAGGGGAAGTGAGGAATAAAGATATTGCCGGTCGGCATTATCGAGAGAGCAATAGCTTTCGATAAAATCGGGAGTGATATTATGGATAACTTTCCCTTGTGCATAATTCGGGGCAGGGGAGTAGTTGATTCTGAATCGAGGTTCTCCTTTGATTTTATGGATATAGCGATATAATTCTGCTGGTAAATAATGTTCGTTGTTTTCGGAACGGTAGTACGGCATGAAATCTAAGACGACAAATTCTCCTTCGTCCGATATGAATTGGGTAGAAAGAATATTGGTATGGGGGATATATGATTGTACGGTATGATATTTTTCAGAAACTTCGAACCCGAAACAACCGCCTTTTTCACGGTCGAGCAATGCGGCGAATACCGAGGGAGAGTCGAATTCAGGGAAACACAACCATTCGATATTTCCTTTCTCTGAAATAAGTGCCGCTGTGCGACAATTACCGATAATTCCGTAATTCAGATTGTTCATTTACGATTCTTTTTTATAGGTTTTCAGTAATCCTTTGAAAAAATCCATTGCCGATTTCAGTTGTACCTTAGGCTCTCTATATTGATGAACACTTTTTTCATCAGCCAATGTTTGTAAAAATGGCAATACATCTTTTTGTTCCGGTATGTTATACCGGGCCGTCTCGGAAACATTACCGACTTTTATGGTGAACGCTTTTTGCGGCAGAGCCTCGAACATGTCGTTATCGGTGGTATCGTCGCCCATAGCGATGATGAAGTCGTAGTTCCCGTGTTGTAATTGTCGGGCGACTTCCGATCCTTTATTATAATCGGGTGATTTTATTTCGATAACTTTATTGCCTTGTATGATTTCCAGTTTTTGTTTCAGGCAAATAGAAATAAGAGCATTGGTAAGTTGTTGGGCCCTAAGGGTGCCGAGCCAAGCATCGCATTCCCTGTAATGCCATGCCAACGCCGTATCTTTGATTTCTAAGTGGGAATGGGGTGTTTTTTCGACGAATAATTTCAATATCGACAGTAATCCGGAACTCCACTCGTTCTGGTGTACTTTGTTTATCCACTCCCCGTTTTCTTTATAATAAGCACCATGTTCGGCGGCCAGTGAAATATGTAAATTCCCGAGCCATTTTTCGAGTGTACCGTGATCCCGACCGCTGTTGACAACCACTTTATTAGATGGGTCATCGGTCAGTTGCCGCAGTGTTGCCATGAGTTCGGTTGTAGGTTTTGCCTCTTCAGGTTTATTGCATATCGGAGCCAATGTACCGTCATAGTCTAATAAAATAAGACGTTCTTTCGCTTGGCGGTAGCTTTGCTTGATTGTATTGACGGCCGATTTAGAGAGGCATTTCTCATACAACTCTCTGTTCTTTATGTAAGTTTGTTCCCATTCATCGATAAAATTTCCGGCCCATCGTTCGACCGTTTGCGTAGAGATAAGTTTTTGCATACGATTAAGACGCCATTGTTGTTCTAAATCGGGCATTTCGAGAGCTTGATAAATTGCATTTTCGATTTGATCCGTATCGTTCGGGTTGACCAGCAGGGCATCGGTCATTTCTACAGCAGCACCAGCCATTTCACTCAGTATGAGTACACCGGGATTCCCGTCTTTGACGGCAATATATTCTTTGGCGACGAGGTTCATTCCGTCCCGCAAGGGCGTAACCACCGCAACATCGGCTACGTAATATAACGCTACCAATTCTTCAAAAGGGAATCCGTGATAAAAATAACATACCGGCGTCCAGTCCATTGTCGAATATCGGCCGTTGATAGAGCCTATTTCTTCATCGATTTTGGTTTTTAATTCGGCATAACTGCCGACATGATCCCGGGACGGGACAATAACCATCGATAAAGAGACCTTACCGCGATATTCGGGGTGATGTTCGAGAAATGCGGCGAATCCTTGCAAACGATGCAGAATACCTTTGCTGTAATCCAACCGATCTACCGATAATAGCAATTTTCTATTTCCGAAGAGTTTTCGATATTTTTCGATGGCTTCTCGTACGGTTGTTTTCGATACAGCCTCATGATAAAGATCATAGTTGATTCCCATAGGAAGAGCATCGACTCGGACTACCCGATTGGAAAGCATACATTCGTCGAGTTGAAAGTCGATACGTAATATACGTTGCACGGCACTGATGAAGTGTCGCATATAATCGGGCGTGTGAAATGCTATAAAGTCCGCACCCAAAAGACCCCGCAATATTTCTGCCCGCTCGGGTAAAATGCGGAAGAGTTCGTAAGAGGGGAATGGTATATGATGAAAATATCCTATGCAAAGATGTGGCATCACCTCTCTCAACATACCCGGAAGCAACATGAGTTGGTAATCTTGTACCCATATTTTATCATCGGGTTGGACCAGTTTGCATATCTCCTCGCAGAAACGACGGTTTACTTCCTGATAGGCTTGCCAAAAACTGTTTCTGTATAATGTATAAACGTAAAAATAGTGGCATAAAGGCCATATCGTACTGTTGCTATATCCCTCATAGTAATTCGTAATTTGTGAGTCTGTGAGGAATACGGGGTGAAAATTGAGTTTTTCGAGTTGGGAACCGATTTCGGCTTGTTCCTCTTTTTTTTCGACGCATATTCCCGGCCAACCGATCCAATGTTTTTCGTAAGCTGTATTCAAGGAATCCAGACCGGTGGCCAGTCCTCCTTCACTTCTGGAAAAAATAAATGCTCCGGCTTCTCCTGTTACCTTGACGGGTAGTCTGTTCGATATAATATATAGCTTCATACATTTTGAAAAAAGCAAATTGAATACCAAAAATTTACGTTTTTATAAGTGCCTTATTATTAGGTTTTTATTTCTTCCTATTTATAAATGAGATTTTTTCAAAACGAAAAAGGAGTTTTTCATTTTGGTGAAATTTGGGATAAAATAAGGTCGAGGAGTATATCTTTGAAAAGGGGGAGATTGATAAATCAAAAGCCCCTCTTTTTTGAGAGGGGCTTAGAGCTTTGTCTGGGGTATGGGGCTATTTTATGGAGATTTGGTTATTTCCTCCGTCTTTTACTTGGCTGTCTGTTTCCCGATAAAAAATACTTACCGGTTCTATCTGTACACAGTTGTTGATATATGCGTCGGTTACATGGTCGAATGTGATGACCGGAGTCCCTTCGGTCGGATATTTCGTACGTACATTGTTGAGAATGATTTTTTCACTGTCTTCAAATACCCATGGCGAACCTTTCGTTGCCGAAAATTCCACATTATTAAAGTAAATATCTTTGGCCGTATTGACAATGAATCCTTTCTCGGCTTCCATGTTGAGATTGTTGAACGAAAGATTTTGTACCGGCATTTCTTCGATACCGCTGATGTAGCCGATTTGTTTGATTTCTCGTCCGGTAATGTTGCTCAGATGTATGTTTCTGAAAATGGGTGTACGTTCGCTGACAGGCTCGACTTTTGATGTTTTGTCGTAGAAAAGGTCAAAGATGAAAGCATTACGTTGGATATTCCGCATGACAATGTTATCGACACGGATTTGCTCTACCACACCGCCGCGGCCGCGAGATGCTTTCAGTCTGATACCGGCATCGGTACCGTCGAAGACGCAGTTAGAAATGGTAACACGTTTTACCCCTCCGGACATTTCGCTTCCTATGACTACACCGCCGTGCCCTGAGAGCATGACACAGTTGGTAATCGTGATGTTTTCGCAGGCTTTCCCGTATTTACGTCCGTCGGCATCTCGACCCGATTTGATGGTGATGCAATCGTCTCCTACACTGATAAAGCAATCGGAGATGCGTACATTACGGCAGGAGGTGGGGTTGATGCCGTCGGTGTTGGGGCCTTTGGGATTTTTATCAGGGTTTTTAATGGTAACACCGTGAACTACGACATTATCGCAAAATGCAGGATTGACGGTCCAAAATGGAGAGTTGATGATTTTTACGTTTTCGATGAGAATATTGCTACACTCGAAAAATTGAATGAAAGGAGGGCGGAACATACGGCGTTCCAGCGACCCTTTGTAATAATCCGAAACTTCCAGTCCTACGTTGGCATCTTCCCACATACGTTGCAATTTGCTTTTTTTGTTGTCGGGGAGTCTCCCGCCGTTATCTTTTATGATCTTCTTGGTTTCACCTTCCCAAGCCCACCATTTAAAGCCGTTCCCGTCGAGTGTTCCGCGACCGGTGATGGTCAGGTTATCGGCATCGTGAGCGTAAATAAGCGGAGAGAGTGTATTCATGACAGTGCCTTCCCATCGAATTTTTACGAAAGGAAGATAATCCTCGAAGTTATCGGAGAAACGTATGGTCGCACCCGATTCGATATGTAACGTGATATTGCTTTTCATTTCGATGGTGGCGGTAAGATAAGTTCCGGCCGGAAAATAAATCGTACCTCCCCCTTCTTGGGCAGCTTTGTCAATGGTTTTGTTTATTAATTCCGTACACGCCTTTTTACCTGTTGCATCGGCTCCCAGTTTTTTTATGTCATACGTTTTTGCCCAGGAGAGATGTGTAAGGGTGAGGCATAGAGCAAACAGAAAAAGTTTTTTCATGATTTGTGGGTTATGGGTTAAAAATGTTTCCAAAGATAGACATAAATTACATCCTAAAAGTGCAAAATTGTTTCATATAAGTGTAGAAATAGGTATAAATGGGTATTATTCGTTCATTTCATCGCAGGTATAGTTCAGAAATCGGTTGAACGGGTATAGGATCGATAATTCTTCGGCCGTTTGGTACAACCAGTCATCGTTTTCAAAAAAAGATTCCTTTTTAGAAGCGTATGTCAGATAATCCCGTTGTTTGAGCAGTTCGGGATAAGGAAAATCTTTGGGAAAGGGGCGCGGCATGACTTTCAGCGCCCGTTCGTTATCGAGTCCGTGATAAAGTTTTTTAAATGCCGGTTCTTCCAATATTTCTCTGAATTCGTCGCAGTTGTCGTATATCGATTGGCGAAGCGCTTTCAACAACGGTGGGTCGGGACACCAAATTCCTCCGCAAAGGAGACAGTTGTCGGGTTCGATATGTAAGTAGTATCCGGCACGCGGACTGTTTTTCCCGCCCCGGGCCATATATGCGGCAAAATGGGTTTTATAAGGAGTCTTATCGGGAGAAAAACGGATATCACGATATATCCGGTAAAGGCAGGCCGATGCTTCAAGACCGTGCAGTTCCTCGTCTTTTTCGCCGATTAAGGCAATGAGTTGGTTGACGTATGTTTCAAAAGTCTTGCGTAATTGGGTGTATTCGTTTTTGTGTGCATTGAACCATTCCCGATTATTATGCATACGCAATTCTCTCAAAAAATGTAAAATTTCTTTCATGCTAAAAAAGGCTTATTTCTCTCTACGAATGTATATATTTTTTTTGATATTCCCGGCTTTATGCGGTAGATTTCTATAAAAATGGCTATCTTGCGCACTATTTTAGGATTTTAATAGAAAAATTTGAAATAATACGATGAAAGAAAACGAGAAAGAGCCGGTAGATTTGCCGGAAAATGCTTTTCGCGAGTTGGAGGAAGGTGAGGAGTATAACCCCATAATGTCGCCCGGGAAGGAGTATCGGGAGGTTACTCCGTGGTCGGTTTCATGGGGTATCGTCATGGCCGTACTTTTTTCTGCTGCTGCGGCTTATTTGGGATTGAAAGTCGGTCAGGTATTCGAAGCGGCCATACCTATCGCCATTATAGCGGTAGGACTTTCTACTGGGTTCAAGCGGAAAAATGCATTGGGTGAAAATGTGATTATACAATCTATCGGGGCCTGTTCGGGAACGGTCGTTGCGGGTGTGATATTCACGTTACCGGCATTGTATATTATTCCCGGTTTGTCGGCCGGTTTTTTACAAGTATTTTTAAGTTCGTTGCTCGGAGGTGTTTTGGGCATATTGTTTTTGATTCCTTTCCGCAAATATTTTGTTTCGGATATGCACGGTAAGTATCCTTTCCCCGAAGCGACTGCGACGACGCAGATTCTCGTATCGGGGCACAAAGGAGGAAGTCAGGCGCGTCCGCTTATTTTTGCCGGCCTTGTGGGTGGAATTTATGATTTTTTGTTGTCGACATTCGGCTGGTGGAGTGAAGTATTGACGACTCGTATATTGCCTTTGGGAGATATGGTGGCCGAAAAGGCGAAACTCGTTTTCAAGGTCAATACCGGAGCAGCGGTTTTGGGACTCGGTTATATCGTAGGATTGAAATATAGTCTTATCATTTGTGCCGGTTCTATTTTTGTTTGGTTTTTGATTATACCGGGTTTCGATCTTTTTTGGGGGGATACGGTATTACAACTTAATAGTGGCGATACGGCTTTGACGGTTTCCCAAATGAGCCCCGAGCAAATATTTACGACCTATGCCCGATATATAGGTATCGGTGGTATTGCGATGGCCGGTATTATAGGTATTGTCCGTTCGTGGGGAGTGATACGCAGTGCCGTAGGCTTGGCATCGAAAGAATTGAAAGGGAAAACCTCGGCTGTACGGTCGGGGGTAAAGCGTACACAGAGGGACATCAGTATGAAAATACTTTTCTTCTCTATCGTGGTAACGCTTATCGCCATATTCCTCTTTTTCTATTTCGGTGTCATTCATAACTTCATGCAGGCCCTTATTGCGTTTGTTGTAGTGTCGGTTATCGCTTTTCTGTTTACGACGGTTGCAGCCAATGCGATTGCGATAGTGGGAACCAATCCTGTTTCGGGTATGACACTGATGACGTTGATTTTGGCGTCGGTTATTTTGGTGGCTTCTGGTCTGTCTGGTAAAGAAGGTATGGTTGCGGCGTTGATTATAGGCGGTGTCGTGTGTACAGCGTTGTCGATTGCCGGAGGTCTGGTTACCGACCTGAAAATCGGGTATTGGCTGGGTACGACGCCGGCCAAGCAGGAAACATGGAAGTTTGTCGGAACATTGGTTGCGGCAGCGACAGTGGGGGGTGTCATGATCATTTTGAATAAGACTTACGGCTTTACAGGCGAAAATGCGTTGGCTGCCCCGCAAGCCAATGCTATGGCGGCAGTTATACAGCCCCTTATGTCGGGGCAAGGAGCACCGTGGTTGCTTTATGGCGTGGGGGCTTTGATTGCGTTGGTGCTGACCTTCCTGAAAGTTCCGGCTTTGGCATTTGCTTTGGGTATGTTCATTCCTTTGGAGTTGAATACTCCGTTGGTCATCGGCGGGCTTATCAGTTGGTATGTATCGACCCGTTCTACCGATAAGGCTCTCAATAAGGCGCGTCTCGAAAAAGGTACGTTGCTGGCCTCGGGATTTATTGCGGGGGGAGCATTGATGGGTGTTGTGAGTGCTGCTATCCGGTTTGCCGGATTCGAATATTCCTATACCACGAACGAGACCGTATCCCAGTCGCTTGGACTGCTTCTTTATTTGTCGCTTATCATTTATTTGGCAAGAACCAGTTTGAAGGCGAAAAAAGAATGATTGAAAGTTATATTATAGATAGGAAAAGGACGGGAATTTCCCGTCCTTTTCCTATCTATAACCTTAAAATAAATATATAACATTTTGGTTTTTTATTTCAATATATTTACATTTGCGAGGTTAGGATTGGAAATATTTGACCTAAAATTTATTTAATAGTTTTTTTATGAAAATCAACCATCTATTATGCTCATTGATTGCCACGACGGGTTTGTTGGCATTGTCGGGCTGTGATCCCGAGCAGTCGGAGTTAAGTCTCGATTCTATTACCGAAAAAGCTGTTGTTTCGGGAACATTTGTTTACGATGCCGGAGTCGATATCTCCGGTACCGATTATACGGTAAATAAATATGCACCTGTTGCGGGACAGAAAGTATATCTCGAAATCCCTTACAGCGAATATTTGGGAAGCGATGGAAGTTCTGTATCTGTAATAAGTGCACCGGGGAATACCAGTGGTAATGCTAGCACGCCTGATGCAGAAAAAAATAAGGGGAATAAGGTATATGAAACTGTAACTGATGCCGAAGGACATTGGGCATTTGAAGTCCCGACGAAATCGGAAGGGATTAATGCAACGGTACGTATTCAGGATTTCAGAGCGCTTAAATCGGAATATGTGAAGATGGACGGTGCTACTCCCGTATTTAAGACCACATTATATGAATATACATATAGTTCAAATAACCTGACATTGAAGCCCGGAACCGTCGAGATCCTGGATGAAAGTCTTACGGGAAATGAAGTGTCGGGTTTCGATGGTTTCGATGAGCGCATTACATTGAAAGGTAATGTACAACAGGCATACGAATCGGGATACCGTCAGGGGGCTTATATGCCGGCAGCTAATATGGCGATCGACTTCAAAGTTACATATAAAGATGAAGATATAACGGAGGATATTACATTTGGTGCGACGACCGATGAACAAGGAAATTATGTTATAGCTTTACCATTGCGTTCTTATGAAGAGGGTTTTGAAAAGTTGGAAATAACGCCTCGGGAGGTAGTTTCATCGTATGAGCATTTTACTGCTTCCGGAAAATCTGTGCAATTGACAGGTAAATATGAAATAGAGGAAAATATAAGCAAGGGTCCCTTGAAAAATTTTGCTGAGCAGGAATATACGATGCAAAATATGTACATGATGTTCAATCCCGAGTATAACGACGGCTTCAATCCTACAACTAAACCGGCTACTTGGCCCGAAGATGGAGCGACTTTGGCAGGCTGGCTGCATACCGATGCCGACTACCCGCAAAAAGTAACGGTAACAGGAAAATGTCTGTTTGCCGTGGAAACCGGTTTTTGTGAAGGAACTTATTCCAATCCTTATCAAGAGGCCTATTTGAATGTGCAGTATTCATCGGGGTTGAAGGCTGTATATGTGAATACCGATGCCGAGGGTAATTTCTCGTTTGAATTGCCGGTAAAAAATGGTGAAAATCCGAAAATAACTATCGGAACTCTTAAAAAGAATATCACTCATTATTTAAGTAATGGCAAAACCGAAGCCCGGGCAGGTAAATATGAGGAAAGAGCAAGTACGGGAGGTGTTTCTTGGAACGAACTGGGTACTGTTTATAATAAATTTACCCTGACCGATAATACCGATTGGTTTGAAGATTTAGCCGGTTGGGTTGTCGATGAAAATCTTACCCAGAAAAATACAATTACGGGAACTATTTATAAAGCTGTTGAGACAGGATTCCGTAACGGTACATATCAAGGAGCTGCTTATGAGCCGGTAATGATAACGATTACTGAGAGTGGCAAGGCGACTTCTTTTGTCGGAGCAACAGATGCTAATGGTGCATACAGTATCGATGTGCGTATGCGTTATGCCGATGAGGAGCCAAGCAGCTTGGTTGTCAGACCCGCATTTGCTATTCCAAGGAATGGAGAAAAAGAGCCTTTGTCAAATCTAACTCATTATCGTAAGCCGGGCAGCACTTCGACAGAAGAGATAGAGGTATCTTACGGAGACGGACCGGCTTTTACTTCTTATGTAGAAGGTATCAGTCGTTGGAACAACAGAGGAGCCGATTATTATACTGTTAAATCGGTTTCTGATGAAGAAAGTGTTTCAAATTGGTCTCGTAATCTTGCCGGTTGGATAAATGACAGTTTACGTGTGGCAGGTAGATGTACCGAAACATTGACAGTCGGTGGATATGTAAAACGGGCTGTGGAGAAAAAGGTCGGTATGGTATGGGCTCCCAAGTGGGAAAATGACCCCAATCGCATGGTAAGCGTGGTGGTAGATGGTCGGACTTATGATGTTGTAACATCGAGCAACGGGCAATTTATATTCCATGTTCAGGTTGCAGAAATAGTCCCCAATTATAGAATTTCTGTACAACCTACCGACGATCCCAAAAATGTATCGTTTGTACATTATTCCGATATAACAAGCGATATACAGACTGTTATTACAGGTAAGTATAAGTCTTCTAAAAATATCAGTAACCGATATTTTTCTCCCGATGTGTCGTCAATAAATATAATTGCTCCGTGTGCCAAAATGGAGTTTGTGCCGGAAATTGAGCCCGATGGTTGGGGTAATTATCTGTGGGATAAGAATATTGACGAGTAATAATCCGATAAAAATTGAGTTATGAAATATAAAATAATGGCTTTTATGCTGCTGTTTACCGTTATGGGAGAGGGATTGTCGGCACAAGAAGAAAAGCCTGCTAAGAAAAGAAGGACGGTAGAATTACCTAAGGCCGGAGACATAGGGCTCGGTATCGATGTCGTCCCGATGTTTAAATATATGGGTAATTTATTTAATGGGAATACCGATAACAGTTATAACTCTTTCGGGGGGGAACCTGTTATAGCTCCCCATGAGAACGCCATAAACAATCCGACCGTTTCGATAATGGGAAAATACATGATTACCGATAATCTGGCTGCACGCATGAATGTAGGTATTCTTTATAGGCATGAGAATGAACGTACTTATAATATCGATGATGCGGCTCGTATGGCCAATCCGCTTTCCGAGGCCAAAGTTACCGATGAGAATGTAACAAATAATACCGGAGCCGCGTTCTCGGCCGGTGTGGAGTATCGGCGCGGATATCGGCGTATACAAGGCTTTGTGGGCGGTAACCTTATTTATGCTTTCGGAGAAAGTAATCGCCATGTGTCTTACGGCAATGCCATTACCGAAATAAACCAAACACCGACCCGTATTTCCGGAAATGAGATTGCAGTAACAACTCCGGCTCCTCCTTCGTATTGGACAAGAGCATATCTGCTTGATTCTTATAATTCCGGTTCGACCCAATATTTGGGTTTTGGAGCCCATATCGGAGTCGAGGTCTTTTTGGCGTCGCATTTTTCGTTGGGAGGGGAGGTTAGTATCAATGCTATTTGGCATTGGAGTCCTGAATCATACCGTAAGATCGAGGGGTTCAATACATTGAACAATCAGGTGGAGACCCGTACCGATCTTATTTCTCCCGGGAATAAAGGTTTTTCTTTCGGTACAGAAAATTTGGGAGGAAAACTTTATCTGATGTTTTATTTCTGATCGGTTAGAATACTACACCCAGAAAGGTATCAAATGAATAAGGGCGGAACACAAAGAGTTTCGCCCTTATTGTTCATCGAAATAGTTTGGGATTGCAGATGGTTACTCTTCCAAATGTCCGAATTTTCCTTTATTGAAATCGTCGAAAGCTTGTAATATTTCTTGGCGGGTATTCATTACAAACGGTCCGTGTGCGGCTATCGGTTCATCAATTGGCTCACCGCTTAATACCAATACAATAGCATCTTCTGTCGCTTTTACCGAAAATTTTTCTCCGTCATTGGCCATCAATACAAAATTGTCGGTAGGAACATCGGTGTCGCCGTTTACACGTATTTTCCCTTCGATAATGAGCATTCCGGTATTATAGTTTTCGGGAAATGCAAAATCTATTTCCGCTCCGTTTTTCAATTTGGCATTCAGCAGATGTATGGGTGTAAAGGTGAATGCAGGCCCTTTTACTCCGTGGTATTCGCCGGCAATGACATCTATTTCTCCTTTTCCTTCCGGGAGGGGAAATTTTCCCATCATGTCGTTTGTAATGGCTTGATATTTCGGTTTGGACATTTTGTCTTTGGCCGGCAGGTTTACCCAGAGTTGCACTACGTGGAAATCACCGCCCTTACGGCTCCACGCTTTCTCGTGATATTCTTTGTGCAATACACCCGAGGCAGCCGTCATCCATTGCACATCGCCTTCTCCTATGATACCTCCACCTCCGTGACTGTCATGATGTTCGACTTTTCCTTTGTAAGCGATGGTTACCGTTTCGAAACCTCGGTGCGGATGGACACCTACTCCTTGCGGTGTTTCGGAGGGCGGAAAATAATATTTGGAATTATAGTCCAGTAAGATAAAAGGTGTCATGCGTTCCATTTCCAGATGATAACCGCCCGGAATAAAGTTGTGTACCCTGAAACCGTTTCCTACCCAGTGGGCTTCCGGCGGAAGTGCTACCAGTTCTACGTTTCTTTTTTTCATGTTTGTTTTCTTTCTTTTAGTGGGACAGTAAGATGAGTATCTGTCCGATAGTTCCGCCTTTATTGTAGGAACTATTATATTATAAACAGGGAAAGAGCATTTTTGGTTGTATATCAAATGGGAAATATTCTTGAAGAAAGAACTAATGGACTGTAAAATAGGGATTTCATAATTTTTATGGTACGGAATTGGAAAAACTATTTTGAAAAAAATGGTGGTTGATAATTGCTTTTTGAAATAAAATCTGTTTCTTTATGGAGAATAATCGAAACAACGAAGAGGGTTATTTGTTTATATAAAACGATATAAGAATAATTATTATGAAACGAAATTTTGAAGAAGCCTTACGACATCGACGGAGTTATTATGCGATAGGAAATGAATCGCCTGTGTCGCACGATGTTGTAAAAAAAATACTTGATGATGCCTTGACTTATGTTCCTTCGGCATTCAATACCCAGTCTACCCGTTTGGTGTTGTTGATAGACGATGCTCATCGTCGTTTTTGGAATATAACCAAAGAGACGTTGCGGGAGATCGTTCCGCCGGAAAGTTTTAGGAAAACCGAGCAGAAAATCGATAAGTCTTTTGCTGCCGGTTGCGGGACTGTCTTGTTTTTTGAGGATTCGGAAGTTATAGAGCAGATGCAGAAATCTTTTCCGACTTATGCCGAGCGTTTTCCCGTTTGGTCGCAACAAACCGCTGCTATGCACCAACTGGCAGTGTGGACGATGTTGGAAGATGTAGGTTTCGGGGCATCATTGCAACATTATAATCCGTTGGTAGATGAGGCGGTTCGTAAAGAATGGGGGCTGCCGCAAACGTGGTTGTTGAATGCGCAAATGCCGTTTGGCAATCCGTTGCAAGAACCCGGAGAAAAAGAAGTTTCTCCGCTGGATTACCGATTGAAAATATTCCGTTGAAGATTGCTCTGATAGGGAACCGGCCCGATAGAAATGTTTCTATCGGGCCGGTTGTTTATTTATTTATTTATTTCAATGCTTTGACAGCTGCATCGTAGTCGGGTTCATGAGTAATTTCGGGAACAAGTTCTTCATAGATGATTTGACCCGATTCGTCGAGAACGACAACGGCGCGGGAAAGAAGTCCTGCGAGAGGGCCGTCGATAAGTTCCACACCGTAACCTGTACCGAATTCCGCAGAACGGAAAGCCGATACGGGAATTACATTGTCGATACCTTCGGTCGTACAGAAGCGGCCTTGTGCAAAAGGCAGGTCTTTCGATACGGCCAGTACGACCGTATTTTCCATTTTTGCGGCCAGTTGATTGAATTTGCGTACCGAGGTGGCGCATACACTCGTATCGAGACTCGGGAAGATATTCAGAACAACACGTTTGCCCGCTAAATCATCGTTTTTGAGAGTGGAAAGATCGCCTTTGACCAATTCGAATTTCGGAGCTTTTGTTCCGACTTTGGGTAATTCTCCGGCGGTGTGTACCGGTGTGCTTTTGAAAGTTACAGTAGCCATAATTTGTCTGATTTGAAGTTAGTTAATATTTTACTTATTATAAGTAAACAGAATGATCGGATTTTTGGTTCATGAGACAGAGAGCCATTTGAAAGAATCCTCGATCGCATATCCGCGTTCCCGGCAATATGCCTTTCGTTGTGTTTCATCGATACTCCCGATATGGAAATAGGTCGATTGTGGGTGTGCAATGAGAATTCCCGAGACGGTAGAGGTGGGGTACATGGCTCCGTTCTCGGTTATAGAAACACCTATTTTTTTGAAATCGAGAATTTCATCAAGTACGAAACTGAGCGACTGGTCGGGTAAGGAAGGGTATCCTATGGCCGGACGTATGCCTTGATAGTGCTGGGAAAGCAACGACGGGATATGCGGTTTTTCCATAGGGTTATATCCCCAGTGACGGGTTCGGATACGATAATGCAGCCATTCTGTTGCGGCTTCGACCATTCTGTCGCAGAGTGATTGCAGCATCAAGGTCTCGTAATGGTCATCGCACCGTTTGAGATGTTCGATTCTTGCAGCTAATTCCGGACTTATCGTTACAACGAATGCGCCGACATAGTCGGTATGGTTTTCGCTTTGTGGCATAACGAAGTCCGACAAAGCAAGAAATTTCCCCTCCGGTTTTTGTTTTTGTTGTCGTAAACAAGGAATTTTTATCTCTCCTTCGGAGGTCTGAAAAATAATTCGGTTTCCCTCGCTGTTAGCTCGATAGATTCCGAAACGGGCTTGCAGGAACATCGAATCCTTCTCTTTTTCAAGTTGGTCGAGCCGCGATTCCGCATCGGTTATGAGACGATGCGTTTCATAAGATTTGTCAGTTTCTCCGGCCGTCTTTGTTATGGGGAGTTGAGCCTTGCAGTGTTCGCAACTGCAATCGTCCGGGAGTTGATTTCCGGTTAGCTTCCATGTGTGTAGAAAATATTTCCAGTTGATGTAAGGCCGTATCTCTTGTATCGAAATCCTTTCTTCCTTTGTTATTCCGGGATATTGAGGTTCTGTCGGTTTGTAATTTTTCCACTCGGCGACAAATGCGTTTGCATTGGCCTCCGGATAAGAAACCAACGCTTCTTGCCGGTTTTCGATAGAGTGGCGTAATTCGGCTTGTTCACGTCGCAATTCCAATAAGAATTTTTCTCGTGTTTGCCGATTGAGCCATTGGGCCGCAACAGTAGGAATTTGTGCGGCATCGCGTGTATGGATTACAGGGCCGCTGTAACATGGGGCTATTTTTACGGCGGTGTGTAATTTCGAGGTTGTTGCGCCTCCGACCATAAGCGGAATTTGCAGCCCCGCTTTTTCCATGGCTTCGGCAATGCGGCACATCTCTTCAAGAGACGGAGTAATAAGACCGCTTACACCTATTATATCTACTTTTTCCCGTATGGCGGTTTCTATGATTGTTTCGGCAGGAACCATGACGCCGAGATCTATAATGTCGTAGTTGTTGCAACCGAGTACGACGGCGACGATGTTTTTTCCTATGTCATGCACATCTCCTTTGACGGTAGCCAAGAGAAATTTACCGTTTTTCCGGGAACTCTCTTTTTGTATGGGAATATAGGGTTGCAAAATAGCAACGGCCTGTTTCATGGTACGAGCAGTTTTTACCACTTGCGGAAGAAACATTTTTCCTTCACCGAAAAGTTTCCCCACTCGGTTCATTCCGTTCATCAACGGCCCTTCGATGATTTTTACGGCATTACCGTATACCGACAGGGCTTCATGCAGGTCGGCGTCGAGTCGGTCTGTCGAGCCTTTGACGAGAGCGTATTCGAGCCGTTCGTCGAGAGACATTTCGTCGCGTATGTCGGTTTGTGGGGTATGGGTGCTTTGTACCGATTCGTTTTTAAGAGATTCCGCAGCCTCTATTAGCCGTTCAGTCGCGTCGGGGCGTCGGTTGAAGATGACATCTTCGATGCAGGCGAGCAGTTCCCGGGGAATATCGGCGTATGCGACTGTCGTTGCGGGATTGACGATGGCTATATCCATTCCTGCGCGTATGGCATGGAACAAAAAGACTGCGTGCATGGCTTCGCGTATGTAATTGTTGCCTCGGAATGAAAAAGACAAGTTGCTGATACCCCCGCTTACTTTTGCTCCCGGGAGGTTTTCTTTTATCCATTTTACGGCTCGTATAAAGTCCGTGCCGTAATTGAGGTGCTCTTCGATACCGGTGGCGAGAGCCAGAACATTGGGGTCGAAAATAATATCATTGGGGTTGATTCCATTGTGTACGAGCAAGTCGTAAGCTCTTTTACAAACGGCAATTTTACGGTCGTAACTGTCGGCCTGACCTGTTTCGTCAAAAGCCATTACGACCATAGCGGCTCCGAGCCTGTGTATGATGCGGGCATGAGCGAGGAATGTTTCTTCACCTTCTTTCAGACTGATGGAATTGACGATACCTTTTCCTTGTATGCATTTCAGTCCGGCGAGAATGACTGGCCATTTCGAAGAATCTATCATGATCGGAACACGGCAAATTTCGGGTTCCGAAGCAATGAGATTCAGGAACGTTACCATTTCGTTTTGTGCATCGAGCATGGCGTCGTCCATATTGATGTCGATGATTTGTGCTCCGTCTTCCACTTGTTTGCGGGCTATCCCCAGAGCTTCATCGTATTTTTTCTCCGAAATCAGTCGTAAGAATTTACGAGAACCGGCCACGTTGCACCGTTCACCGACATTGATAAAATTATTCTCGGGAATAATTTTCAATTCCTCCAAGCCCGATAAGCAGAGTATGTTTTCCTTTATATGCGGACGATGGGGAGTGGCGTCTGTTACCAGTTGAGCGATGGCGGAGATATGTTCGGGTGTCGTTCCGCAACAGCCTCCGATGATATTGACCAGACCTTCATCTATGAACTCCTTGATTTGAGCAGCCATTGTTTCGGGTGTTTCATCGTATTGCCCGAAACGGTTGGGCAATCCTGCATTGGGGTAGGCCGAGATGTAGTATGGTGCTGTTTCTGCCAGTTGTTTCAGGAAAGGTTTCATGTCTCGGGCACCGAAAGAACAATTCAGTCCTATCGATAAAATATCTGCATGTCGTACCGAGGCGAGAAATGCGTCCAGCGTTTGCCCCGATAAAGTACGTCCACCTATATCGGAGAGAGTAACCGAGAGCATGATGGGGATATTTTTCTTTCTTTCTTGCATGGATTCGGCGGCTGCGTACAATGCGGCTTTGGCATTAAGGGTATCGAAAATCGTTTCGATGAGGAGTAAATCTACGCCGCCATCGATAAGTGCCGTTATTTGTTCCCGATATGCCTCGGCGAGATCGTCGAATGTCAATGCGCGGAAAGCCGGATTGTTGACGTCGGGAGACATGGAACAAGTCTTGTTGGTCGGGCCAACCGAGCCTGCAACGAATCGGGGTTTGTCAGGAGTTTTTCTTGTATAGTCGTCTGCGATATTTCGGGCAATTCGAGCCGCTTCGAAATTTATTTCTGCAATATGCTCTTGCATTCCGTAGTCGTCCATCGATATGCGTGTGGAGTTGAAAGAGTTGGTTTCGATGATGTCTGCTCCGGCATCGAGATATGCCTTGTGTATTGCTGTGATGATTTGCGGTTGGGTGAGGCAAAGCAGGTCGTTGTTCCCTTTTTGCAAAATGCCGGTATCGGAAAATCTTTCTCCTCTGAAATCTTTTTCGGTAAGGCCGTATTGCTGGATCATGGTTCCCATGGCTCCGTCGAGAACCATAATTCTGTTGTCGAGAATTTCTTTAACGTGCATTATCGGAATAAAATATTTAAGAAGACAAAGGTAATAAAAAAGAGAAAATAGGGGTGAATAAAGGCGAAATATTGAGTAGAGGGTAAATATTATTGCTATATTTACACACGAAAATAAATTTGTAAATTTAGGAAGGTTATGGCTTTTTATTCGAGAGCGATATATCTGTGTATGCTGGCACTGCTTTTGTCTGTGTGCGGAATAAATCTGTCGGCACAGGAAAAGTCATCGAATTATGTTCACATATCGAAATCGGATATGGAACTTACGGTTTATAGTGTCGGCGGGCAAGTATTGTTGCGTTGTATGATAGGTTGTGGCAAGGAACTGGGAAACAAGCAGAAGAAAGGCGACAATCGTACTCCCGAAGGCTGTTTCCCGATTACTCAGATACAGAACTCTTCCCGTTGGGCTCATGATTTCTGTGATGGTAAAGGTCTTATCGAAAAAGCTTATGGCCCTTATTTTATCAGATTAGGTGTGAGAGGGTTTACAGGAATAGGGATACACGGTACTTGTTTTCCCGAGTCGATCGGGACTCGTTGTAGCGAAGGTTGCATACGTCTTCACAACAGAGATGTAGAAAAGTTGGTAGACCTTGTTACGGTAGGTTGTTTGGTTACAATCGAGAAAGATACGGTACAATGAGATGAGTCGGAGTTTTATTATATACTCTTTTACAACTGATTACGGGATAAAATCGTTATAAAGAAAAACGAAACCGATATGAATGAAAAAGTGGCGTTAAACGTTTTAGGCATTACATATAATCGAACGCACCCCGAAACCTATATTTTGATAATGATAGAGGAGGGCGGTGTACGGCAGCTGCCTATTGCCATTAGGCTGGCCGAGGCTCAATCTATTATGGCGTTCATACAGCGGGTTGTCCCTCAACGACCTCTTACGCATGATTTGTTTTCTTCGTTTTCCAAGGCTTTCGGTATACAGTTGCAAGAGATATTTATATATCATTACGAGGACGGACTATTCTCGACCGAAATGATTTTTAATGATGGAGACAGAGAAGTACATATCGATGCTCGCGCGTCCGATGCGATAGCATTGGCCATGCGTATGCATGCGCCTATATTTACGACACGTTCTATATTGGATAGTGCGGGAATTACCCCCGATCCCATAGAAATATCGTCGGGAAAAAATACAGATACGGAGACAGATATTCCGGTAAAAAAATTTTCTATCGAGTCGTATAGTACGGAAGAATTGAAAAGGCGTTTACAACAAGCCGTCGATAAAGAAGAATATGAGCAGGCTTCTCGCATACAGCAGGAACTGAAACGGCGCTCGGGAGAGGATTCGCTTCCATCATGAGTGAAGAGAGGGAGTATGATTTGTACTTGTTGGAAAATCTCTTTCCCGATAAGGGGTAGGGTGTATCCCGTGAAAGATCACTCTGTATTTCTGAAAATAATCGGTACTATTTCGTATCTTTGCGCAGTAAGCATTATCGGAGCTTGCTCGGTTTGGAAAGCCGGAATAGCATATCTCAAAAAATAGAAAGATGCATATATTTTATACCCCGGATATTGCCATTGTCCGTGAATTGCCCGAAGAAGAATCCCATCACTGCGTAAAAGTGTTGCGGTTGCCCGAAGGAGCGGAAATATTACTGGCCGATGGCATGGGAACTTTTTATAAAGCGGTTATATCTTTGGCTCACCCGAAGCGTTGTGCCGTAGAAATTGTCGAGACGATTCCGACGCCTCCGTCATGGAAATTTAAGGTGCATATCGCTATTGCCCCAACCAAGAATATCGATCGTATGGAATGGTTTGCCGAGAAATGTACCGAGGTAGGTATCGACTCGATAACGCCGTTGCTTTGTCGTTTTTCCGAGAGGAAGGAACTGAAAACCGATCGGTTGCGGAAAATACTCGTTTCGGCGATGAAGCAATCGCTCAAAGCCGTATGCCCCCGTCTCGATGAAATGACCGATTTTCGACATTTTGTCGAACGTCCGTTCGATGGCGAAAAATATATCGCTCATTGCCGGGACGATGAACGGGTATTGTTGACCGATTGTTACAAGCCGGGGCACGATGCCGTGATATTGATAGGACCCGAGGGCGATTTCAGTCCCGAAGAAGTTGATTTGGCCGTGACAAACGGTTTTCGCCCCATATCGTTGGGCGATACCCGTTTACGTACCGAAACAGCAGGATTGGTTGCTTGCCATACGTTACATGTGATGAATATGATGAAAAATAACATAGTTAAATAAAAAACGATGTATCCCCAAATCGAACAACTGAAACATACCGGTTCCGGAATGTTTTTTCTATTGGCCGGTCCTTGCGTTATCGAAGGAGAAGAAATGGCTATGCATATAGCCGAGACTATCGTAAAAATTACCGATAAGTGGAAGATTCCCTATATATTCAAAGGTTCATACCGTAAAGCCAATCGCTCCCGTATCGATTCATTCACGGGTATTGGCGATGAAAAGGCGTTGCGCATATTGCGTAAGATACGTGAGACATTCGGTATTCCGGTGGTAACCGATATTCATACGGCCGATGAAGCTGCTATGGCAGCCGAATATGTCGATGTGTTGCAAATACCCGCATTTTTATGCAGACAGACCGATTTGTTGCTGGCTGCGGCTCGAACGGGGAAAATAGTGAATATAAAAAAAGGACAGTTCCTTTCGCCCGAAGCCATGCAGTTTGCAGCAGATAAAGTCGTCGAAGCCGGCAATAATCATGTCATGCTTACCGAACGAGGTACGACATTCGGTTATCAGGATTTGATTGTCGATTACCGAGGTATTCCCGAAATGCAGGCGAGCGGTTTCCCCGTAGTGCTTGATGTAACGCACTCTTTGCAGCAACCCAATCAGACGTGCGGGGTAACCGGCGGAATGCCCCGTCTTATCGAGACGATAGCCCGGGCCGGTGTGGCGGTCGGGGTAGATGGTCTTTTTATGGAAACGCACCCGGAGCCTGAAAAAGCGAAATCCGATGGCGCCAATATGCTACCTCTTCATCGATTGGATTCCTTGCTGAGTCGCTTGGTTGCCTTGCGGAAGGTTGTGAATACTTTTGCTATCGAGTAGTTATGGTCTTTTATTTTTCGGCAACAGGAAATTCTTTGTGGGTCGCCCGGCAGTTGGCCGATGCTTTCGGCATGTCGTTACATTCGGTGGTATCTCGGAAAGAAGAGGGGAGTCGCTTATCTGTTTTTTCGGATAAAGAACCGTTGTTTCTTGTTTTCCCCGTCCATTCATGGGGGCCGGCTGTCCCAATGTTTGATTTTATCGATGGATTTGTTACCGATGATTATACCGGTCAACCGATATATATAGTATGCGTATGTGGGGACGATTGTGGTCGGACAGATAAAATCGTCGATAAAATGTTGCATCGTAAAGGTTTGCGGCTGACATCCGCTTTTTCTGTACAGATGCCGAATAATTATATTTTACTGCCCGGGTTCGATGTCGACGCACCGTCTGTTGCAGAGGAAAAGTTAAATGCGGCTTCTGCCCGTGTACAAGCCATAGTCGAAGCAGTAAGACGAGGGGGAGCGCATCGGTTGTACGGTTCGGGAAAGTTACCGGGATTGAAAAGTCTCGTATATCCATTGTTCAGGAAATACGTTTGTTCGGGAAATTCGTTTCGTGTAACCGATGCTTGTACGGCATGTGGAAAATGTATCCGAATATGCCCTACAAAAACGATTTCGGGAGATCGGGAAGGTCGTCCCCGATGGAAGAAGAAAGGGTGCGTTCAATGCTTGGCTTGTATACACCGTTGTCCCGTGAGGGCTATTGAATATGGCCGTATTTCAGAAAAGAAAGGTCGTTATCATCACCCCGATTGTCCGTGATTTTTGAGTGGTGAAGAATTTTCCCGGATAAACAGGAGAAACGTTATACTAAAATTTCCTGAGGAGATATTCCTGTAAAATCATTGATGACGCGATCGGCGAGGGGTATTATTTCATCGGCAGAGAGGGTGGTTGCTACGCCGATGACCGTCATGCCGCCTGCGCGACCAGCCTGCAATCCGGCTCGGGAATCTTCGAAAACGAAAGCTTTTTCAGGTTTCACTCCCAATCTGTGTGCGGCCAAAAGATAACCTTCGGGATCGGGTTTCGAACGGGTAATGTCATCGGCCGATATAATTGTATCGAAATATCCTTTAAGTTCGGGGTGTGCCTGCCACAGGCTGTCTAATTTTTCGTTGTCCGAACTGGTAACAATCGCAGTGCGGATATGATTATCACGTAATGCTTTTAAAAATTCGAGAATTCCCGGTATCAGGTCGAAATGCATGGATTTCTCCCATTTCAGAAGATCCGAGGCTATTTGTTTTTGCCAATCTTCATGCCCGGCAAAAAAAAGGTCGAAAATCTGGCGCAACGTATTTCCTTTGATTTTCATGCCGAAATGGTCGGTGTCGTGTAAATATTCGGCACCGGTCTTATCCCAAAAAACACTGTATTGAGGCTCGGTGTCGATAATGACTCCGTCTAAATCGAAAAGGGCGGCGATAGTCGTATCCATCGGACTTTATTGTATTTGTTTAACGCTGCAAAGGAAATAAAAATCGCCCGACTACACAAATAATTTGTACCTTTGCGGCCGTTAAAGGATTTAAAGAAAAAGATGATTTATGTCGAATAAACAGTCTCCTCAAATATTGGGTACGGCTCCTATCGGAAAATTATTGGTAGAGTATTCTTTACCGGCTATCATCGCCATGACCGTAGTGTCGTTGTATAATGTTATCGACAGTATTTTTATCGGGCATGGCGTGGGGGCGATGGCTATCGCCGGTCTTGCCATTACTTTTCCTTTGATGAATCTCATTATTGCATTTTGTACCCTTGTGGGGGTAGGAGCTGCAACGATAAGTTCCATATATATGGGACAGAAAGATATTCAAAGGGCGACCTTTGTTTTGCATAATGCGGCTATTTTGTTGCTTGCGAACGGGTTGCTTGTTACAATTGTAACCCTTATTTTTCTTGACCCTATTTTGCTGTTTTTTGGGGCGAGCCACGAAACATTGCCTTATGCTCGGGATTTTATGCAGGTTATACTGATAGCCAATCCTATTGCGTATTTGTTTGTCGGACTGAATAACCTGATGCGTGCGACAGGTTATCCTAAGAAAGCGATGCTTTCGTCCTTTCTTACAGTTGCGGTCAATGTGATTGTTGCGCCTATATTCATTTTTGTCATGGATTGGGGAATTCGCGGTGCAGCTATGGCGACGGCCATAGCGCAATTGACAGGTTTGGTTTGGGTTTTGGCGCATTTTTTGAATAAAAAGAGTTTCATTTCCTTTAAAAAAGGTTGTTTCAAACTTCACCGTCGTATTATAGCCTCTATTTTGAGTATCGGAATGTCGCCCTTTCTCATGAATTCTTGCGCATGTATCGTGGTAATAATCATCAATACGACATTACAGAATTATGGTGGAGATATGGCGATTGGAGCCTACGGTATTGTCAATCGTATGCTTACTCTTTTCGTCATGGTCGTTATGGGGTTGACGCAAGGTATGCAACCTATTATCGGTTATAATTATGGGGCCAACCGTTTTGACAGAGTAAGGCAGACATTGCATTATGGATTGATTTTCGGCGGTTGTATTACAACAATCGGTTTTTTGGCAAATGAGTTGATTCCCGGCGTGATCGTAGGTTTCTTTACCGACAGCCCCGAGTTGTTGGTCGTTTCCCGCAACGGTTTGCGTATAATGAGTGCTGCATTTGCTATTGTCGGTTTGCAGATCGTAATAACACAGTTTTTCCAATCGATCGGAAAATCGCAGATTTCTATTTTCTTGTCTCTTTCGAGGCAGTTGTTGTTTTTGATACCTTGTCTGTTGATATTACCCCGTTTTTATGGGACCAACGGTGTTTGGTGGAGTATTCCTGCAGCCGATACAGTTGCATTTATTATAGCCGTTGTTGCTTTGTTGTACCATATACGCAAAATGACTCGTCAGCATTTGTCGGTACAATAATAAGGGATAATAAAAAATGATAAAGGAGGGCAGTATAAAATACTGCCCTCCTTTATCGTTTTATTTTTATTGTGCTTCTTATTTGATATGAAACATATAGGAGATGGCTGCCGATATTTGTTGGTGCGCCGAAGCGGAAAAATAGGCGTCTTTGCCTTTACTGTTCTCGAAAAAGTCGTTCAGCCCGTAATAGTAACGGCCTTCAAGAATGATACTGTGTTTTTTCAGTTTTAGTTCGAGGCCGATACCTGCGGTTATACCGTAATCGAATTTTGTTTGAATCGGTTCGTAATATTGTCCCGTTTCCCAACTTTCGGAAAAATTCGGTAACTCGTAAATATCGAAATTGGAAGAATAGTTGTCGGATACGTATACACCGATTTGCGGTCCCATATTGATGAACCCCCGAATGGGTTCATTTCCGAAAAAGATATGAGAGAGCATGGCGGCGGTAATATAGTTCATCGTATGACTGTATTCGTAAGTATTCGGAATTTGTTTGGAAAAGTCTTCTTGCCAGCCGAACTGACAGAAATTTACTTCCCCTATGATACCGAAAAACTTTTCTTCGATATATCGTACCGATACGCCAGCGGTCATGCCGGGAAGAAAACTTTCCCGTACCGATGGTCTGAAATTGACTTTCGAAAAAGTTGCACCGCCTTTGACACCGACCGATAACGAACGGTAGTTGTTGTATCGTCTCTGGGCATGAGACTGTGCACAGAGAGACAGGAATAAGATGAGAAGGAATCCGATGCTGGATAGTCGTTTCATGAGTGGATATTATTCGGTGATCGTTTCTCGTACGATTTCGAGTGAAGGTTTGAAGCGTATGAAGTAGATATTGTTGTTGTTGAATCCGCTCCAATTATTGATACGTTGGAAGTGATATCCCGTTTGTATTCCGGGATATGCCAATGTCTGTATCTCCCGATCGAAACAGCGGCCGAGCTGTTGCAGGGCCGTCATAAAGAAAAGTCCCGTATCGTAGCCCAACAAGACATGTTGGGGATTGGCCGGCAACATATCCCTGTGAAACCAAAACAAGAACTTGTCTTGTATTTCCATCGAAGCCGAGTCGGTAGGTAGGGTATAGAAACGGGAGAAGAAAGTGGTATTCAGTTGGTGGAACTGGTTGATATATTCTTTGGTATAGAGTTGCCATTCGGGATATCCATAAAGCGAAATATTCAGGTAAGGCTTTTCTTCTTTCAGTTTACTTAAAGGTGCCAATACTTTTCCTACCGAACTACGACTTGATGCGTTGGTGAGGAACATGATGTCGGTTGCACCCGGAACCATTTCGCTGAAAGTCTCCATATATGGGTCTTGTCCCAGGGAGATTTCGACAAAATCTCGTTCTTGTTGCAAGAGGCTTTTTTTGATGAGGTCGAGGTAACTGTTTTTACTGTTTTCTTTTCCGCTGTCGTCGATAATGAAGACGACATATCGGCCGTTTATTTCTTCGATGATTTTTTCTCGGCTTTGCGTATATAGGTTCTCATGCGGTATGTTGCATTGGAATACTTTGTCATTGCGTTCTGCTTCTATATTTTTTACGGCAAACGGATTTACCATATTGATATCGTGCTTTTTTGCAAATTGTGCGACGGAAGAGATGTCGTCATCTTCGACCGGGCCGATAATCAGATCGAGATCTTTATCGGCCAGCAAGTCAAGTTGCGATTTGACATATTGATGATTGCCACGGGTGTCTATGGCGTAGATATTGAGAGACATACCGGCTCTTTTCATACTGTCGGCTGCCAGAAGGAAACCCTGATAAAATTCGGTATAGAGTGTTGATCTTGTATCGAGAGGCTTATCTGTCATGAATGGCAGGATAAGAGCTATATTATAAGGCGCTCCTTCGGCTTTTTCTTTTCTTTTGAGTTGGACAGGGGGCGTTTGAGAAACTTCGGTTTGGGTATTTTTCTTGGGAATGGCGATCGTATTTCCTCGTTGTACTTTGTTCTTTCCATTGTTTACAGCGAGTATTTCATCGACCGTTACATTGAATTCTTCGGCAATGCTTTCGATGGTTTCTTTGCGGCCTTTTATCTTGTAATAAAAGATTTCCGGTTTAGGTTGAGGTTTTGTCAATTCTTTATTGTCGGAGGCAATGCGTATTACTTCTCCTACCGGTAGAGTTTGCGGTGTGATACCGGGATTTTCTTTCAGTATGTTATTTACCGTAGTACGGTATCTCTTTGACAGGGAGTAGAGAGTTTCCCCTTGTGCTACGGTGTGATAGACATAGGCATCTTGCGATTGTATGGGATTGCCGACAATGGCATTTTGGGGAATTCTCAGTGTATCGCCTATTTTTATGACTTCATCTGCTCCCGGATTGAGCGCTGTGATACGGTTTATCGATATGCCATACATACGGGAGAGCGAATAAAGCGTTTCCCCGCTAGCGACGACATGATTGAATGTCTTTTGGGCATTGGCTATCTGCGCCGTATTGTACCGTACGGGAATAATCAACAAGTGCCCCTCGGTGAGTGGTGCTTGTTTTATTTCGGGGTTGTATTGCCTGATGACATCGGGAGTAACATCGAATTTCAACCCGATGCTGTCGAGAACGTCGTTTTCTTCGATACGATAAAAGTAATACTCTTTTCCTTC
>OMGY01000135.1_pt1 | contig 82149 bp, 66 predicted proteins | sample 1674461 | NCBI WGS metagenome assembly OMGY01 (sample SAMN05578579, study PRJEB25193) | human gut metagenome | biome: Human Microbiome; feature: human-associated habitat; material: feces | host: Homo sapiens | place: USA:Birmingham | reverse complement strand
CTGCCGAGCGCGTTGTGGTCTCTCACCACTTAGTTGTTGCTCTTGCCGGGCGCACTAGAAAAAGGCAGTCAGCATGACGCTGATTGCCTCTGTCGGGGACTGCGTTCTTCCGACGATACTATCATAGCACAGGTTTATTTGCTAAAGCGTGCTATTTTGTGCTGTTTCGTCCTGTTTTGTCCTGTTTGCTGCTAATTTGTCCTGTTGGGTGCTATGCGCTGCTGGTTGTGGGTGCAGCGGGGGTGATGTGTTATCAAGTAGGTGGGCTGGTGGTGGGAGTGCTTGATAACACGATATAGTATAGCACAGATTTTTTTCTCAAAGCTTCTCATTCCTTCTCAAACGTTCTCAAAGCTTCTCAACTTTTTGCTTTGCCATTCAAACTATTATAGTTGTCGAAAAGATTGTATCGTGTCAAAGCAATATTGCTATCTGCAAAGCGACGAAGGATAGCTTTTCAAGTTGAATTTATGCACACCCATTCCTTATATCGAGTTCATTATGTTCAGCAGGTTTTGATAGGTATCTACATCGTGGTACACCACATTGCTCGTAGACATCTCATTGAACAGCTTCCTTGCACAAGATATTTTTGCCCGCTCGATTGGACGAAGTTCAAGGGTCTCCATGGTGCCTTTCGTTTCAGCTATGAAGAAAATATGCTTGACCTTACCTTCATAGAAAGCGATTGCCCAGTCCGGTGAATAATTGCCCACCGGCGTAGGAATTTGAAAGCTTCTCGGCAGTTTGGCATATACGCACACTTCCTCCGCAGCATCCAAATCTTCTGCAAACCGTCTCTCAATGCTCTTGTCAGCAGAACCGTCCGTAAATACATAGTCTTGAATAGCTTTCTTTGCGAGGAACGCCTTATCGAAGCTCTGAGTCGCTTTTTCAGCCGTGAAGATGGAGCTGTCGTATTCGCCCTCAATGGTGTCGTAGGAAATATGCTCCACGATCATTGTGGCTTTTTGCTCATTGATAAGCCGGATGACCTTTGTAATGAACTCCTCCGGGTTGTTCTGGAACATATAGAACTTCTCCATGCGAATGCCTTGCAGAATCGCAGAAATCGTGCGCCGTGTCAGAACGGTACCCTCTGCGATTTTCCCGATGAGATCGTACTTAATCTGACTGGTTTCAGCATGTTTGAGCGTCCTTGTCCGAGTTTTTTCATCGGTAAAAGTTTCTCCACGTTCAATCTCATATTCGTTCATTTCTGCTTTCTGGCGCCCGATGGTGGTGGTGTACTGCAATTCGGAAACAAAGAGCCTTTCGTCAATATGAGCGATAGCGTTACGGATCAGCTCAGTGCTGTCGAAATCAACGGTATAGGCATACTTATGGTTAATCTCACGCCACAGCGCCTGAAACTCCCGCTTGGCAAAATTCTCATTGAGCGGATTTTCCTTGATCTTTGGGTTGTGAGCGTCAGAAACTATATCATCCAGAGCGCTGTCATCATAGACGGCCTGAATGAGCCTATGGATGCCGTCAGCCATCGGTTTGAGTTCTTCGGGCAGTTCTGCAATGCTTCCGTTCTTAACAGCCTGCCGATATTTGTCTGTCACCTTGCGCTTCATATCCACATAGCCGTTCTGAATGAGGTAGAACTCGATAGCATTCGCTTTCTCGTCGTCGATAAGCGTCAGCGTATCGTCCACTTTGACATATTTGCCCTTGAAGTATTCGTTTGTCGCCACCGTAGGTCTGTCATAAAGCACAGCCTTGATATCCGACTGCAATTCCGAAACAAAGTTCTTGTAGCTTTCGCTGGCAATTACTGTCAACACATTGATTTCGTGGACGCTGTCACCGCAGCTCTGCACGTCCATACGGGTACCGTTCTGATTGACGCAAAGGCGTAGACCACGGCCGACCTCCTGCCGCTTACCCGTATTGCTGTCGGAGTGTTTCAAAGTGCAGATTTGGAACACGTTTGGGTTATCCCAGCCCTCACGCAACGCGGAGTGGGAGAAGATAAACCGTGTCGGTTCGTCAAAAGAAAGCAGCCGTTCCTTGTTCTTCAATATCAGGTCGTAAGCAGAAATATCGTCAGAGAACTCGCTGCCACGCTTGAGCTGGCTGTCCACGCTGCGCCCGGTTCTCTTGTCGATGCTGAAATAGCCCTTATGCACCCGATGAACATCGCTGCCGGTGGACTTCAAATACTTCTGATACGGCGCATCAAGCAGTGTAATGTGCTCATTCAGAATGGAAATATACTCCTCTTCAAACATCACGCCGTATTCGCCAAGTACCTCGTCGCCATTTTCATCGTACTGGCGATATTTTGCCACCTCGTCAATGAAGAACAAGGACAGGCACTTGATGCCCATGTTAAAGAGCTTCTCCTCTTTCTCGAAGTGGGAAAGGATGGTCTCGCGAATCTGAATGCGGCGAATATCCTTTTCGGACACATCGCCTACTACGTCACCGGCTTTGATGACTACGCCGTTGGTAAAAGTCACAGTGCCACGCAGCGGATCGATTTCGGAAATGGTATAGCCTTTGTACTGCCCCATTTCCTGCGAAATGAAGTAAAGGTCGTCGCCGACACCCACAGTACGAAGCTCACGGTTAATTGATTTCTTGTAGCGAATCTCCAGCTCGATTTTTGCCATCGGCGGCTTCTTGCCGGAAAGGACAATCTGTTCAAGGTAGAGATAGCTGTCCGTACCACGGAGATTCTTGACCTCAAAGCCCTTAACCTCAATTTTCTTGACCAGCCGTTTGTTGAAAGCGTCCAGCGCATCCAGCGCATAGACAAGATTGTGATGCTTGGCATGGGTAGCCGAGTAGTTGAGGGCGAACAGCGGGTTGAAGTTTTGCAGTGCTTTCTGTGTTACATCGCCGCCCATTTTCTGCGGCTCGTCCAAAATGATGATTGGGCGGTTGGCCTTGATGACATCAATTGGGCGGCGGGAAGCAAAATCGTCACGCTTTGAGTAAATGATACGGGCCTCTTTGCTCTTGCCGTCCTCTTTCAGCGAGGACGCAAACGCCTGTGTGTTAATAATCATCACGCTGATATCGGAGTTGCTTGAAAAGCTATCGAGCTGGTTCAGATTGGAACTGTTGTAGATGAAGAATCGCGCTTTTTTCCCGTAATACTCCATAAAATGGTCTGTGGTGATTTCAAAGGACTTCTTCACGCCCTCACGAATCGCAACGGACGGGACGACCACGATAAATTTGCTCCAGCCGTATTTTTTGTTCAGCTCGAACATCGTTTTGATGTAGACATACGTCTTGCCCGTGCCGGTTTCCATTTCAATATCAAGGCTGCAATGCCCAAGGTCTTTGACAAGGGAAGTGGAGAGCTTGATATTATTCTGAATCTGCAACGTCTGGATATTGTGCAGCAGCTGCTCATCGGAAAGCTGGACAATCTCATTTTTGTAACCGGTATCGTCATTGTCACCATCATCCACATCAGCAACAGTGAGTTGCTCATCTGTGCGGATAAACGACATTTGCTTCGTACGGGGCAAGAATGGAGTAGTTGCTTTTTGCGTCCCCAAGTCACGGATATAGTTGACCTTGTCGTGGAAGCCCTGCCCCTGAAAGACACGCACAACGGCATCGACCGCATCCGTTTGGTATTGCTGTATTTTGAAAACGAATTTCATAAGACCAACTCCATGTTATCGAATTGATGCTTCGATAAATTTTCTCATTTCTTCTACGATTTCTTTACGCAGGCCTTCGGCTTTATTGTAGAAAGCCACTTCCTTTTCTGATGCATCTACATAATTTACAGTTTCTATCTCAAATGGAGACGCAGAATTCATCCATTTCCCAGTATAGGAGTTTCTACGAATGTTCTCTTGCAATTGCTGATAATCTGGACTGTCCGGATCAGCAGCGTCATAATCTCGGATTGCCTCTAAAAAGGCAGTTGCTTCTTCATAGGTATCATCCGTTCTTTGAGATTGAATGAAACTAACAAATTCCTCCTTTAAGCTTTTATATCTTTTGTACTCTCTCACAGCAGCATCATACTCTTTTATCTTATCACTAATACTGCACTCGAAAAGGAATTGAGCTTTAGTCCGATTAAAATCAAGTTTTCCACTTTCAACACTTGCTAAAACCTCTGTCCGCAGCTCAAATAGAGATACGCTGATGGCACGATTCTGTGCTTCCATAGTCTTTTTGAACTGGCAGTTTGTAACAACCAAGCCGATAACAGCAGTAAGAACCGCGAGCGAATTGACGATTAAAACAGCCATATCCATCTCACAGCACCTTCCTTACGGTATCCGGGCTATATGTAGCAAAAATCTGATCGAAGTTAGTTGCCACGGTATCGTTTGCCATAGAGCTGTCCCGCATGACAAAGTAGTAAGGCTTCTGCATGGCAATCGCCTTGATGGTTTCGTCGGTCACATTGCTGTCGAAGCAGGCAATCAGATAGTTGTCCTCCACATTGAACACTTTCTTGCCGGCAATTGTAGTTTCCTCGATTTTGCTGGAAAGCAGCACGCCCAAATCCAGCATCACTTGGAACAGCAAATCTTCCGGCGTTCTGTCCTCTTTGATGTTATCCTCAAAGGCGGAGAGCATGGAGAACTTGTAGTCGGCGGGATTGTAGTAGACATCTTTCATATTGGTAGTATCGCATTTCAAAACACGGAAACCTATGTCAAGATTTTGTGCTATCAAAGGGTTATCCTCTTTGATTTTCTTCCCGGCACGTCGGATGCGCTCCTTGCCGATTTCGCAGATATTCTTGTATCCAGCTTTGTATGCTTCACTCTTTTTATCGGTCACTTCGGGGAGCTGAACCATAATGAATTTGCGATGTCCGCCATCTTCGGCATTGAGCTGCATGACGGCGTGCGCAGTGGTGGCAGAGCCGGAGAAAAAGTCGAGAATGATAGAATCACTTTTAGAGGCTTGTGCAATAAAGTCTTTTACAAGCTCAATTGGTTTTGGAAAATCAAAACTTTTGTTTTCAAACAAACTATTTAGCTCGGCAGTAGCGGTTCGTGTATAGAGATCTGTACCAACTATGGATGAGTATCCTGGCAAAACCTCAGATATTTCTGAAAGAAATGATTTCTTTCGTGGACGACCATTTGGAGAATCTGGCCATAGAATTCTTTCTTCAGCAATGAGTCTTGCCATAGTTTTTCTATCGTATCGCCAACCCATGGCTGGTTTTCCATAATTTATGCCCGTTTTCGGATTTATTAAGTCGTAGTGACAATTTGGTCTTTGATCGGCGGGTAAAAGCCCGACCATATTGGCGCTTGCCCAAGGTCCTCTGGGGTCATTGTCCGGATTAGAATACTGCTCTGTTTTTCGTTCTCCTCCTTTTAATGCTCTCATTCCGGATGTCCTTTGGTAACACACAATATATTCGTGGTCGATGGACACACCCGTTATGTTGCGATTGTCTTTATTTTGTCTGCTCTTCCATACAAATTCTGAAACAAAGTTATCTGCGCCGAACACTTCATCGCAGCATTTTTTCAGGTTTTCTTGCTCATTATCATCGATACTAATAAATATCACGCCGTCATCGGTCAGCAAATCTTTTGCTAATTTTAGACGAGGATAAATCATATTCAGCCAATCTGTATGGAAGCGACCGTTGCTCTCGGTATTCTGCACCATACGGTTGCCGTCCTCATCGAATTGTCCACTGTTGGCAAGGTATTCATCCGTGCTCTGAGCAAAGTCGTCCTCATATACAAAGTCATTACCCGTATTATACGGAGGATCAATGTAGATCATCTTGACCTTGCCAAGATAGGTTTCCTGCAACAGTTTCAGCACTTCGAGATTATCGCCCTCAATATAAAGGTTTTCGGTGGTATCAAAATCTACGCTCTCCTCACGGCAGGGGCGCAGCGTCTTATTGATCGGGGCATTGGCAAGAAGAACAGACTTCTTCTTGTCAGGCCAAGTGAACTGATAGCGTTCCTCTTTGCCGTCCACCACGGTGCAGGAAATCTCCTGCATCAGCACATCCTTGTCGATGGCCCGGACAACCTCACCGTTTTCGTTGATCGTTTCCGTCACGGCGTTGGGAAACAGCGCCGCTAACTTCTTGAAATTCTCATCGGCTTTGTTCGCTGTTTGCATTTTCAGTTTATCCATTAGGCTTGTCCTCCTTGATTTAATGTAATAACCGAATTGGCAAGACGCTTTTCACTGCCTACCGGAGTTGTGTAAAATCTTTGTTCAATGCCGTACAGCAGCATTTTTAAGTCGTTTTCAGAACCGACTTCAAAGGAATTTTCGGACACTTTCAAATCTGGGCAATAGTCTCCGATATATTTGAAAATGTTCCTTCTGTCCGGCTCATCAAGCTCCGATAATGTCTTTGCGGCAAGGGCGATTCTTTTCCGGTTTGCCGTTTTGACCTTACTGCCAGAATAATCATCTTTTAAGCTGATAAAGTCATTCGCAAGGAAAGAATTGGTTTCTTCTTGCGTCGCTTCACGATAAAGCAAATCTATTCCTCTAAATATGCTGGTAATAGATTCGAGCCTGCGGAAGTATAGGTTATCGGTGTTTTTGTCATAAATGGCATCCGGTAAATCTCTTATGACAATTTCCGCACAGTCTGTTTTATATGTAAATTCCTCTCCAAAATGCACAATCCGTTTTTGTGAGACCAATTTTGATTTGGAAACATTCTGGAAAAAGATAAACCTGCCATCAATAACGAACAGATAGTCGATTTTGTTAAACTCTGCACGGGTAAGGGAGTCCAAGTCTGCTGTCGAAACGGTATCCGATAGCAAATCAATACTGTATTCTTGTCCCTTTGCGTTTGTAATGCAAAACCAATCGTCATCTTGGAGTGTTGCCCCCGGAGTGTACGGCGAAGTAGAAGCACTTTCGGGGTCAAATTCCGGAAAAATCGTTTCTTCGGACGAAAGCATCTTTCGGTATTTCTTGTTTTCTCGCTGGCTAAGCTTCACGCATATATTCTTCATTCTATCTTACCTCTCTATAAAAGTAGAATTGTTCAATCGGTGCAGGTGATCAAATCTCAAATCTCTAATATTGCGGATGACCGGTCCTTTTCGGATAACAAAAATCTTTGTTCCGCTTTCTGTGGAAACATGGTAGTAGTGGTAGCCAAAAAGCAGATATATCGGGTTATAGTATTGCGTCTGCGATAGAAACGTAAAAACAAATACTATCAGATACACGACTGCCATTGTAAAATGCTCCGATACTCCAACCGAAACAAAGAAGTAAGCCATGTATATCGGAAGAAATTCTCCGTCTGCAAGATTAAACTCTTTGCAATTAACGACAGGAGACTCTGTCCCCAAGAAACGAGACAGAGCGAGCGAAAGCCATGACAGGAAGACCGGAACGATTAAGAGAATTATTCCAAACAAATGGCTCGGTATTTTCCCGACTGTCCATCCTTCTTTTATCGCATATATAATCGCCATCCAAGAGGTAGCATTTAGCGTAAGTAGCATTTTATATAAGAGCAAGACACCGCGCCATCCTTCCTTTAATTTATTTCATATTGCAATTTTTTTATTTGTTGTACCAGCTCAAACTTTTTCTTCGGCTGTTTCTCCGTCCGCGCCTGCTTTTCCAGCTTGGCAATCTCTTTTTCAATTTTCTGTCGTCGCTCATCGGCTGCGATCTGCTCATCAAGGGTATTGCCGTCTGCGATGCTCACGCCGCCGATCTCCACCACAATGTTTTCCCATACTTTATCGAGGTTCAAGCCCCGCAGTTCAATGATACAGCTTTCGGTGGGCTTCCAATCCGTCTGCATCAGCTTGGTATGGTAGATCGCCAGCTTGCTTTTCCCCTCAAATTCGAGCACAAACAGGATGTTCTGCGGAATGAGCTTTGACAGTGTGGCAACTGTTTTCTCATCAAAGTCCTTCTTCTTCATCGCCACAAGCAGAACAAAGAAGCTTCCGACTTCATCACCAGCCGGAATGTTGATTTTCGCCGGTGTGATCTCGTTGACAATGGTGATTCTCGATATATCGGCGTCGATTTTCTCCTTTGCCGCCGTATTCATTTGAAACTTTGCGTAGACAGCCTTCTTCGGAAGCTGCTTGCTCATTTCAGTTGACTTTGGAAGTCCAAGCATATGATCACCTCATCGCACGACTAAGAAGCATATCAGCTCAAAGTCATCCAGTCCCTTGATTTCATTTGACAGGAAGCTCATCTGAGCCCCGCTCAGGAAGCTGTCAATGTCGCTTTCCTCCTTGACTTCAATAATGGAAGCAATGGCATCGCCAAGCAGAGAGGAAAGTCTGGACATGTCTTTTCCGTCGCGGGTCTCTTTGTTGAATGGCTTGTACACCGCAGGAATCGGCTCCGATTTTCCCTTGCAGAGAAGGCGCATCTTGTCGAGCATCTGTTTCGGAGAAAGGTGGTCACAGATTACTTCTCCGTCATTGGCGATATACACCATATAGAAGGGATGCAGCCGGTTCTGATTATCAATGTTCACGCTGTTAGACCGATTCTTCAGAACATAGATTACACCGGCAGGGGCATCTTCGTTGGCAGGAACAACTGCGTGCAGACCGAAAGGCGTCTTTTCGATGTCGGGATGGTGCTTGATGTAATCAAGCAAGTCGAGCCGAAATTCGTTGAGCCCCAAGTCCATAATGGAAATGCCCGTTGTCATATCCTCAATATCCACAACTTCATCCTGCAAACGTTTGAGCTGGGCTTTTCGATATTCAAGATCGGTCTTTTCCTCGTCGCTGAGCAGGTTGTCATCACCCGTAGCGGTCATGTCTACAATTTTCATACGGGTTTCAACTTTCGCTTTCAGATTGATGTAATCATCCAGCGTCACGTCAGGCCAGAAATTCACAAGCTGAATGACCTTATTTCGGCTTCCGATACGGTCAATGCGCCCGAAACGCTGAATGATGCGAACAGGGTTCCAGTGAATGTCGTAGTTGATAAGGTAGTCGCAGTCCTGCAAGTTCTGACCCTCGGAAATACAGTCGGTTGCAATCAGCACGTCGATTTCCGTCTTATCGTCCGGCATCAGCAGCTCTTTGTCCTTTGAGACAGGCGAGAAGCAGGTCAGCACCGTGTTCAGGTCGGCACGAAGTTTGGGACAAGTTGTTCGTCCATCAACAATGCCGGATACCATTGCTGTATTCAGCCCATATCGTTTCTTGACATAGCTGCTGACATTGTCATAGAGATAACCGGCTGTATCTGCAAAAGCGGTGAAGATAATCAGCTTTTTATTGCCCTCGTTGATGGGATGCGTGATCTTATTGTCAATCACACGGAAAAGTTCTTGCATCTTTGCGTCGTGTTCCGGCGTAATGTCTCCGACAAATAGAGTCAGCAGTTCAAGCACCTCGGCATCTTTTGCCAAACTGTCTCGCCACGACATATAATCCATATCGGCAAGGTCAATTTTGACTTTCCGACCGAAAGAGAACAATTCATCCGAGTCCTGATCCTCAGCATCAAACTCGTCCACATTTGAAATATCCGTCAGTTCGAGGGAAGCACCAGCGTGCTTATCAAAACGGTCAATCGTTTCAATTGTGCTGTTTATCAACCCCTTTATGCGAGTCAGCGTCAGATTGAAAGAATAGACGGAGCTTTCCATACGCTTCATCAGGTTGATAGCGGTCAGGCGACGAATGCCCTGCTCACGGTTGGCCTGCGTAAAGCCGACATTGACCTTGTTATCGCCGTAGAGATCGGCATACTTCTCCATCTTGCTCGACAGAATATAGTGCGTCGGCGTATAAATTGTCAGTGACAAGAGCATTAATTGCTCAAAAATCTCGTTATAACTGATTGCCTTCTTCAGATCAGTAAGATGCGGACGAAGCGAGATAGGCTTTAATCTTGTTGGGAAGGTACCGATGTCCGCCATATCGTAATACTTTTGTATGTGCTTTCTGGAACGGGCGATAGTCACGCTGTCCAGCACCTCAAAGAAATCAAAGTCTAACATTTTGAGCAGGTTTTCGGTCGTGCGTTCGTGCGGTTCCCATTTACTCCATGTGTTGAACGCCCTTTGCGCATTCCTGAATATTTCATCGATGGAGCGGGTAGTGTTGAGCTTTTCGTCTATGTAGTCGGTGTGCCCTTCATATGCGAGGGCAAGCTGATTTTTCAGGTCGTTAAAACGGTTGTTGACCGGCGTGGCAGAAAGCATCAGCACTTTCGTTTTTACGCCAGCCCGAATGACCTTCTTCATTAAGGTGACATAGCGATTGTCTTTGGTCTCCTCGTCAGGGTTCTCGACCAACTTGCCGCCGTTGCGGAAGTTGTGAGATTCGTCAATCACTACGAGGTCATAGTTGCCCCAATTCAGTCTGCCAAGGTCAAGTCCGTTTGAAGTGCCGTGAGTTCGGTTTAAGTCAGTGTGATACAGCACATCGTATCGAAGCCGGTCGGCGGCAATGGGGTTATTGACATAGTTATCCTTATAGGTGTTCCAGTTGTTCGTCAGTTTCTTTGGGCAGAGTACAAGGACAGACTTGTTGCGATTTTCGTAGTATTTAATAACAGCAAGAGCGGTAAATGTTTTACCAAGACCTACGCTGTCCGCGAGGATGCAGCCATTGTATTTTTCGAGCTTGTTGATAATAGCGAGGGCAGCATCCCGCTGGAAGTTATAGAGCATCCCCCAAATCTTGCTTTCCTTAAAACCAGTTGCTTCGTTGGGCAAAACATCTTCGGATACATCTTCCAGAAACTCATTGAAGATGTTATAAAGCGTGATGAAGTAGATAAAATCAGGAGCGTTCTCGCTGTATGCGGCTGTAATGCTGTCTATCACCTCATCGGTAACAGCCTGAAGCACCTTGCTGTCATTCCAAATCTCATTAAAGTCGGCAAGCAAGGTACGGGCAAGAGACTCATCTTTTACGATTGTGGTGCTGATCACATTGCCCTTTTCACAGCCCAGTTCAACTGTCGTGAAGTTATTGATGGGGGTATAGCCGACATCGTCTACTACGATTTGCCCCTGAATAGACTTGTCACTGACATTCGACTTAAAAGTGACTTTTCGTTTGATCCACTCTGCGCACTCACGTGCAATAGCTTTCTGGGTCAGCTCATTTCTGAGCTTGATTTCAAATTCTGTTCCGTAAAGGCTTCTTTCACGATTCAGGCGAGGAATATAGAATTCGCGCCGTTCCTTATCAGCCTTTTCAGTCACGAAAGTTGGAGATGTAAAAATAAAGCGAAGTTCATCAATCTGCGAGAGCTGCTTTTTCAGTTCTTGAAAAGCATAAATAGAAAAGCATGCTGCCGCGATAGATACTTTGCTGCCTTGCTTGATTTCTGAGGACAAATCGTCTTTAAGCGTCTTAGTCGTATTGTTTATAAGCTCCATAACCGAATTTCCTCCATCAATAATGCCGCTAATTCCGGTAATTTGGAACTGCCGCGCAATACTTTACAAATTCTCTGTCTTGAAAGTCACATACCCCTCGTAATAGTAACTATGGTCAAGCCCTTTCATATAAACCTCTCGGCTGTTGATGTCGTCAACCAGCGCCGCTTTCAGCAACACCTTAATCTCCACATCCTTGATGGGGCTACGCTCCATAGCAAGAAGATAATCCTCTTTGTCTACCTTGCTCCAGTCCACCACCTTGCCAATTTCGGTTCGCAGGATATGGTCAAGCCAAATGCGGGTGCTGCGGCCGTTGCCTTCTCGAAAGGGATGGGCTATGTTCATTTCCACATATTTTTCGATAATTTCATCAAACGTGGATTGCGGCATTTTATCAATGTTGGTCAGCGCCGCTTCCAGATACATCAGTGGCGCAAAGCGAAAATTGCTTTTCGCCAGATTTACTGTGCGCAGATTACCAGCAAAGTCATAAATATCTTCAAACAGATACCGATGAATCGCCTGCAAGGTCGAGAATTTTCCTGCTGGGAGCGTATCCAACAGACCGTTTTCAAACAGTTCGACCGCTTTTTTCTTGCTGATGCGTTCTTCTTCACGGGCTAGATCAGCAGAACTTTCCAGCCCTAATTTATTTTCCAATGCCATCGCGCACCTCCAAAGTAGTTGCTCATCTGCAAAGCTGCATTGTCCGACTTTCTATGTTCATAAATGTCAGTGACTTTCAGGAAATCAGCGGTGCAGTGGTGACCGCGGACAGGCGCAGCAGAGCTCTGGGCGTTTTCAAACAGGGCTTACGCAGAGTTGTTTTTATAAAAATTGATTTCTGCAAAAGATTCGCAATTCTTGCCAACCTGATGTGCGCATCATGGAAGCAATGTAATTCCATTTCGATCCTTCCTGCAAGCACAGCAACAGCCTCCTTGCCCTCTTTCCCATGATAATTATATCATGTGTTGCCTGATTTTTCAACAGTCTATCTGCACCGGTTGTCCGTTTTTCCAATGGATTATTGCTGAATTTGTTCGCTTTTCCATAGCGATGATTATGATGCAGACAAAACGGCAGCAGGTCTCCCCCGTGTCCCTGCTGCCGTTCATCTCTTATATTCTTACCCTCGCGTTTCACTCTGCATTGTTCTTCAAAATTTCAAAGGCCTGTTTTATCTTTGCTGCCATCAGCTTTCTCCGTTCAATTAGAAAGTCCTCATAGTGCATGTGCTCCCAGCCATGCAGAAGTGCGTTTTCTTCTTCCATTTTCTGAATATCTTTCGGGTTACGGCCTTCGCAGACGACAGGATAATAAACCGAAGGAGCCTCATCAAGTATCTCCATATTATCTTTCCAATCGATGAAGGCATAGTTTGCCATTTGATTTATCTTAGCGTCGTTATATCCCAACGTCTTCAGGTGGGCCTTCGGGAACAAATGATGCTTCTCCAATGACTTTCGCTTGCCGTCGGTACCGGGCTCGAACAGCTTGCAGAGGAGCAGATTACTCTTTGAAAACAGGATTTTAGCATTTAGAATGTTCAAAGCAGCCACATACGCATTCCAAGCATTATTGCCTCTGCCGGATACGGCCAGACCTTCAGAGCCGATAAGGGTAATGTCAAAGTAGTCATCAGATTTTCTGATGAACAGGAGGGAAATTGATGAAGCTGTATGATTTTCTGTATCATCCTCGCAAGCCCGATGGCATTGAGAACCGCAGGGCGCACATTGTCGGCGGCGGCATCGCCGGTCTGGCGGCTGCGGCGTTCCTCGCTGATGACGCAGGAATGCCCGGCAAGAACATCACCATCTACGAAAAGCGGCAGGATGTAGGCGGCTGCTGCGGCGTCGTGAGCAATGAGGGCGCGTACATCTGCCCCGGCGAGCGCGAATTGGAGCCGCACATGGAATGCCTGTGGTACCTCTGCTCGAAGATTCCGTCGCTGGACGACCCGACCCGGACGGTGCTGGATGAAACGGTGGACGTGAACCGCGACCTGCCGATTCACTCCGAGTGCCGCGTGATTCAGAACCGCGGACACAGCTGGGAGGGTATTCACGATTACTGCATGGATGCCGAAACGACCGAAAAGCTGCAAAAATTCATCACCGAGCCGGAAAAAGGCCTCGAAAACATGACGATTGAGGAGTATTTCGGCAAGGACAGCCCGTTCTTCCAGTCCGCCATGTGGTGGTGCTTCCACCCGATGCTGGCGTTCAAGCCCTATCACAACGCGCTGAAAGCCAAGCGCTATCTGTCCCGCTTCGGGCTGGGCTGGCATTGACTATCCGGAAGGCATCCTGCACACCAAGCGCAACGAGAATGACGCCATCATCAAGCCGCTGACTCTGTAGCTGAAAGAAAAGGGCGTAACCATCAAGACCGGCTGCACGGTGTACGACGTGGATATGGATGCGGAATGCAATACGGCGCAGGGCATTCGGATGCGCGTCGATGGCGAAGAAGTCCGCGTGGACGTGCGCCCGGAGGATTATGTCCTCGTGACGAACGGCTCGCTGATGACGAACAGCACTTTCGGCGACAACACGCACGTCGCGCCGACCAACCGCAATACGGACAATCTGGGTCTGTTCACCATCTGGCAGAATCTCGCGAAGAAGCATGAGAAGTTCGGTCATCCCGAAAAGTTCATCGGCCCGATTGACAAGACGAAGTGGATGAGCCACTTCGTGACCATCAAGGACTATCCCGAATTTTTCGAGCGCCTCGAAAAGCTGACGGGCAGCAAGCCGGGAACGGGCGGCTGCATTACGGTGAAGGATTCCGGCTGGGAAATGAGCTTGATGCTCTACGACTGCGATTACTTCCCGAATCAGCGGGCGAACAACGAGGAATGCCTCTGGGGCGACGGGCTGTTCGGCGAGCGCATCGGCAACTACCTCAAGAAGCCTATGGCGGAATGCACGGGCGAGGAAATCCTGACCGAAATTCTCTACCACTTCAACCTCATGGACATGAACGACGAGGTGCTGGCGCACGCGCACATCTCCACCTGCATGATGCCCTACATCACCAGCCAGTTCATGCCGCGCACCTGCACCGACCGCCCGAAGGTCGTGCCGGACGGCTGCACGAATTTCGGCTTCATCGGGCAGTTTGTCGAAGTGCCGGGCGACGTGGTGTTCACGGTGGAAACGTCCGTCCGCACACCGCTGGAAGCTGTCTATCAACTGACCGGGCTGGACAAGGAAATCATCGAGGTCAACCCGGCGCAGTACGACATGCGCTACTTCAAGCAGCATATTATGAAGTTCAACGCCATCAAAGGCGACTTCACGGCGAAAGACCTGCCGAAAATCAATCCGCTGAAGTTCAAGGCGATGGAGCAGGAGCTGCTGTACAAGGTCAACCAGATTCCGCCGTACTACGTCATGTATCAGGGTCGGGATAAGAGCGTGGCGCTCAAAGAATCCGTGCTGAATCCTGAGTACCCGAAAGAATAAGCAAAGAAGGGGCGTCCGGCGCTGAAAGGTGTCGGGCGCCTTTTGCGCAGGAGGATGCCGCAAAGCTGCTGGCGGTCATTGTGCTGCTGGTGTTCTCCCGGCAAAAGGAAAGCGCCGCGCCGCATGTTTGGGTGCTGCAATGCGAGGATGAATCCGCCGAGGACGCAGCCATGCGCAAGCTGAACGAACAGCTGAAAAAGTATGTGCTTAAATCCAATCCCGGAGACGCGAAGGGCATTGAAGCGACCATCGAAGTCAAACTGACTGGTTCGAAAATGAAATTCCTGAACGAGCTGCAAAGGCTGGACGGTGTGCGCCATGCGACCTTGGTCAGCTACAACGGAGAATACATGTCCTGATCGAATGGCAGGCAGAGGGGCTTCTCTCCGCCTGTGTTTTTTTGCTCTATGACTTTCTGCGGTTTCAGGGCTGTCACAATATGCGGGATCTGGACGGATGAAAGACGGCTTTTTGCGTTTCGCGATAGGATTGGGCGCAAAAGGCATACTGCAATTAAAGCGGATGTATTTGGAACAGATTATACTATTTCCGGATTAAACTGCGCCATCTGTTCGCACCTTTTCTCCTCTGCCTTCCGCTCATTGCACTTGAAAAAAGGAGCGGAGCATCCCCCATAACGCAGGCAGTAGAAAAAAAGTAGCAAGTAAAAAACTCAAAAAACCACTTGACAGAATGCACAAAGTACTATATAATGACAATGAACCATCTGGAATGGTATAGTGAGTCAAAACCAAGGATTCCGAGGTTCGCCGAGGATTTCCCCACTCCCTAATCGATTGCGAGCTTTTAGAGGCTCCGCCGCGAAAGCGGCTTTTTTCATAAGTGCGCATATCGTGTGGGAAACACTTCAAGCGTTTGCAAAAGCGATTCATAGAGCGACAAAGCAAAGGAAAGAGGCGCACCACCATGAAAGAAGCCTACAATATCGGGCTGGATATTGGCACAAGTTCTGTTGGCTACGCAATGACGGACGAAAAAGGACGGTTGCTGCGCTTCCACAAGCGGCCGACATACGGTTCGGTTCTGTTTGAGGAAGCGCAGACGGCGAAAGAACGTCGCCAGAAGCGTTCAGCGCGGCGTCGGCTGGCACGTCGGCACAAGCGTATCAAATTGCTGCAAGCACTGGTTGCGCCGGATGTGTGTGCGGCAGACCCAGCGTTTTTTCTTCGGATGAATGAATCGTTCTTATGGGCAGAGGATAGCAAGTACGAGAAGCTTTATGCGAAGCTGCCCAAAGCACTGTTTGTGGATGGAACAGTATCCGTCGAGACGCTGCCGACGATTTACCATATTCGCAATGAGCTGGTGAAAAGCACAAAGCAGGCGGACATCCGCTATGTCTATCTGGCGATGCACCACATCATCAAATATCGCGGGCATTTCCTGATGGAAGGGCAAACGCTGTCTGACATCGGTGCGGAAGCACCGCAAAAGATGCAGGAGCTGCTGGAATTGCTGACAGACCCCGAAAGTTTTGTCTGCGGGCTTGCGCCGGCAGAAAATGCGGCAAAGGAAGTCTGTCACACGATGGAAAATCACTCACTCCGTGGTTTGGCGCGCAGGGAGCAGATCCAGAAGCTGCTGTACGCAGGCAAGAAAAAAGAAAGCAAAGAGGCTGCGCAATCGCTCGCATCGCTTCTTTTGGGCTATAAAGGTTCTTTGAAAGCGCTGATTGACTATGAAAGTCAGACGGATGCACCAGAAAAAACCTCCTTAGGCGCCATTGAGGGCGAAACGGAAGAAACATATCTTGCTGGGATGACGGAAGCGCAGGCGGAAGTGTTTGCTCTGATGCTGGAATTGTATCGCTGGCAGCTGTTTGCGGAAATTCGTCAAAACGGGCAGACGATTTCCGACACGATGGTAGCGCGTTATGAGAAGCACGGGCGTGACTTGGAGAAACTGAAAGCATGGGTGAAAGCCTATCAGCCGGATAAGTTTTATGCACTGTTTCGTGATGATGAAAACGCAAAAGGCTATGCGGCATATACGGATCACCTGCGCAAACCGAAAAAATTCAAAAAAGAGAAGTTGCAACGCTGCACACAAGATGAGTTTTACAAGGTGCTCAAAGCTATGCTGACAGGCAATAAGGATGCCGAAGCAGCGGCAGCCGCACAGCCGATGCTTGAAGCGATAGATGAGCCGAACGGCTTTTTGCCGCTGCAGCGCATCAATCTGAACGGTCAAATCCCGAACCAGATTCAGGCGGAAGAACTGGTGAAAATTCTCGATGCGCAAGGAAAGTATTATCCGACACTGCGGGAAAATCGGGAGAAAATCCTCAGCATCTGCACGTTCCGTCTGCCGTATTATGTCGGTCCGCTGTATCAAGATAAAAACAGCCCGTTCCAGAAGTGGATTGTGCGTGACATGACCCAGCCCGCCTATCCGTGGAATTTCTTTGATGTGGTGAATCAGACGGCAACGGCGGAAGGGTTCATAGCAAACTTGACAAACAAGTGCACCTATCTGCCGATAGAGGACGTGCTGCCGCTGCATTCCCTGCTGTATGAAGAGTACCTCATGCTGAATGAGCTGAACCGCGTCCGCGTAAAGGGCAATCTGATTCGTGATGTTCAGCTGAAACAGCGGATGCTGGATGAACTGTTTGCAAAGAATAAATCGGTTTCCTACAAAACATTCGCGAAGTGGCTTCAGCTGAACAGTCCGTATGTGGATGTTACAGAGAATGATATTTCCGGCACACAGGAGCTGGGGAAATTCACGGCGAGTCTGCGCACACGGTATGACTTGGAGAAGCACGGATTCACCGTGAACGACCAGACGACGGAGCAGCTGGAAACGCTGGTGCGCTGGAGTACCATCTTTGAGGATCGCAGCATACTGAAAAAACTGATTCAAGAAAAATATCCGGACGTAACGGATACGCAGCTGAGTTTTCTGGTGCAGCGGCGCTATACTGGCTGGGGGCGACTGAGCGAAAAGCTGCTGACTGGTGTGCTGGGTGAATATGAGAATCAGCCGGCAACAATCATGGAAGTTCTGCGCGCGACGAATGAAAACTTCATGCAGGTGCTGAACAATCCGCAATACCATTTTCAAGAGAAGATTGCAAAAGAGCGGCTGATGGAACTGGGCGAACCGAAAGAGGAAATCGAATACGACGAGATTCGGAAATTGCAGGTTTCTCCGGCACTGAAACGCGGAATTTGGACGGCAGTGCGCATTGTGAAGGAACTGATTGAGCATCAGGGCTGCCATCCGCACGCCATTTATCTGGAAAACACGCGCGAAGAAACGCCGGATGAAAAGAAACAACGCACGCAGTCACGCCTGAACCAAGTGGAGCAGATGTATAAAGAACTGGCGGAAGATAAGGCAGCGGAGAAAGTGCCGTCAGAGTGCTGGGAAGTATTGAAAAACTGCAGGGATAAAAAGAAACTGGATGATCAGCAGTACCTGTATCTGCTGCAGCTGGGAAAATCGCTTTACAGCGGCAAGCCGCTTGATTTTGACCAGCTTTCGGCAACAACGCAGATTGACCATATCTTGCCGCAATGCTATATTGTGGACAACTCGATTGAAAACCGTGCACTGGTGCTGTCGGGTGAAAATCAGCGCAAGGCAGACAACCTTCTGCTGGCGGATAGCATTCGGGATTCACAGCGCCCGTGGTGGAACTATCTGCGCCAGAAGGGACTCATGGGCGAAAAGAAGTTCAAGAATCTGACGCGCAGTATGGTAAGCGCCGATGACAAACAAAAGTTTGCCGCACGGCAGCTGGTGGAAACGGGACAGATGGTGCAGTGCGTGACGGAGCTGTTCAAGCGCTATTATCCGGATGTGCATGTGCGCGGCATCAAGGCGGGGCTGTCCTCGGAGCTGCGGGAGCAGTACGGACTTTACAAGATTCGTGAGCTAAACGACATGCACCATGCGTATGATGCCTTCCTTGCGGCAACAATGGGAAACTTCGTGGAGCGCTTTATGCCGTGGCTCGACAATGAGTCGTCCGCGGCGATTCGATTCAGAAAGGCGCAGGGAGCAAAGAAGGCCGATGACAAGGTTGATTTAAGCTCGAAGCACGGCATGATACTGGCGAAATTCAGCCGGGATCAGGTGGATGCGGATACCAGGGAAATCATCCGAAATGCCCAGCAGGAAATTTGCTACTTGAAGGCAGTCTGGGGATACCATGATGGGCATGTGGTGTTTCTGAAACGGCAGAAATCGGGGAAAATTACAGAAGATTCACGATACCGTGCAGGAAACAAAAGTGCGAAAATGCCGCTGAAAAAGGGACTACCTTGCCAGCGCTATGGTGGATTTGACAGCATCAATCCGGCATTTATGACTGCAATTCAGTATACGCAAGGGAAAAAGGTCTACCACAGGGTTGTAGGTATCCCAATTTACGCAAATGTTCCCGTAGAAAAGGCAGACGAATTGATTCGTGCTTTTGCAGCTGATAAGATTCCCGGCGTAACCGTGGTGCGTCCGCGGCTTCTGATGAACCAAATGTTAGAATGGGATGGCGGCATTTTTGTGCTTCGCGGCGGGCAGACGATTGATATTCTTACGAGCAAGAAAAATGCTGCAAGAGTAACGATTACCAACGGAAAGCAGCTGTTTGTATCGGGAAAGGACATGACAACCATTGCTTTGCTGTTCCGTGGGAAAAAGGATGATTTGAACCCGGAACAGCTTAAAGAAACAGTGCTTCATTTACTTGAAAAATTCAAAACGCAATATGCCGTATTTTATCAAAAGTGCAAGGCTGACGATATCAACCGTATTTTGAAAAACCTTGAGACCCCTGAGCAGCTTACAGATGCCGATTGGACAGCCATGGTGAGCGAGCTGCTGAATGCGATGGGCAAGCAGCGAAAAGTTTCAAAAGAATGGATTACCTGCGAAGATTGGAGAATCCGAGGCATACCGACAAAGGACGTTGACCTGATTGACCAGTCCATCACAGGACTGCGCGAGAAGAGGACGAAGCTATGGCCGGATTCCGAACCGTCGTGATTCAAAGCCCGTGCAAGCTGACGTATAAGGACGGTTTTCTCATCATTCGCGGCGATGAGGTGCGGACGGTTCACATTTCGGAACTGCACACGCTGATTCTGGACACGACGATGGTCACACTGACGGGCTACCTTATCTGCGAACTGATGCACGAAAAGGTGAACGTCATCTTCTGTGATGAAAAGCGGAATCCATGCGGGCAGGTACTCCCCTATGCCGGAAGCCATGATACAGCGGCAAGGATGATGTCGCAGGCAAACTGGAGTGATGCGCGGAAAGCGGCGCTGTGGCAGCAAATCATCCAGCAGAAGATTCTTAATCAGGCGGGCGTGATGCAGGAAGTTTCCGTGGAGGCTGCAAGACAAATTGCAGCCTTCGCGGAGACCGTCACGCCTGGCGACGCGACGAATCGCGAGGGACACGCAGCGAAGGTCTATTTCAACCGCATTTTCGGCAAGGATTTTTCGCGCGATTTGAAAAGCGACCGTAATGCAGCATTGAACTATGGCTATTCGCTGCTACTTTCCTGCTTTAATAAGGAAGTTACGGCACGCGGCTACGCGACGCAGCTGGGGATTCACCATCGGAATTCGTACAACAGTTTCAATCTTTCCTGTGATTTGATGGAACCATTCCGCTTTCTGGTGGATGAGGTCGTGCTGCATCAGGGAGAGCGCACGTTTGACAAGGAATATAAGTACGAACTGCTGGACATCCTGAATACAGAAATTTGCTATCAGCAGCAAAAGATGTATGTCAGCACTGCCATCGCCCGCTTTGTGCGCAATACAACGGATTACCTTGACGGTCAGACGGAGTGGACAGAAGGAATGATGATGCACTATGAGGATGCGAGCCATGAGAGTCATCGTGATGTTTGATTTGCCGGTGACAACGTCGGAAGAGCGCGCCGCGTACGGGCGATTCCGCAAAGATCTCATCAAGGATGGCTTTCTGATGATGCAGGAATCGGTATACTGCAAATTGGCAGTCAATGCGGTGTCGGCTGACCTGATTAAACAGCGCGTTAATCGCATCAAGCCAGCAAAAGGCGTAATCCAGCTGATGATTATCACAGAAAAGCAGTACAGCCAGATTGATTATCTGCTGGGCGGCCCGCAGGAAAAACAGCTGGATACGACAGAGAGGTTGTGGTTCTTTTGATACTGAGAAACATCAGCTTCGAGCATGATTTGCCAATCGTCGATGACCATGCGGCTTCGATGCAGATTGCCTCTCCGCACCTGTACGCGCGGGTTGTGCAGAGTTTCCTTGCGCTGGAAGCGGGCGAAGAATCCTTGGAGCCCTTCTTATTCTTGCAGGACGATGACCTTCTGGATGCAGCAAAGCTGCTGTACGTTGTTACCGACCCGTTCCACATTGATTTTGCGAACAAGAAAATCATGACGGCACTTTACGGGGAAATTAATCAGCTCATTCGCAAAAATCCGCTGCGACAGGTCCGCTGGGAAAAGCAGATGGTGGAGCTGTCAGATTTCATTCAGGACGTGACACGCGAAATCCCGCTGGAAATCATCGCGCCGGACGAAATGACGGTACAGGATGTTTGCAAAGCGTTCGGTGTGCAGCTGGATTGCCCGCTGAATACGTCACCGCTGGTGCGGATTTGCAAGCTGCTGGATGTTCTTGCGGAGTGGATGCCGAAAAAACTGCTGGTTCTCTGCAATCTTGACAACTACTTTTCGGACGCGGATTGGCAGGAAGTCATCAAGTATGCAGCCTACACGAAAGTAAAGACGCTGCTGATTTTTCAAAATCAGGCGATTCCGATGCATGAGCAGGAAATTCGTTGGCAAATTGATCAGAATTATGATGACAAAATCATCAAGCTGTGATATACTGAAAAAGAAAAGAACCATCCGGCGTGGCAGCGGCTCACGACTGAAAGGTTCCTACCTCATGGATTTGAGGTTTTGGAACTATGTCATTCCAGATGGTTCTACTACGCTGATGGTGCTGGTCGGCTGGCTGGTCGGGTTTTGGAACTATGTCATTCCAGATGGTTCTACTACCTGGCTGCGTGGTTACGCTGACGTGGATTGGTTTTGGAACTATGTCATTCCAGATGGTTCTACTACTCCCCGCGCCCTCATGATGCTCTGCGTGGCGTTTTGGAACTATGTCATTCCAGATGGTTCTACTACTGAACCGCGCCGGGCAAGCGACCCGGTATCGTTTTGGAACTATGTCATTCCAGATGGTTCTACTACTGCCGAAGGATATAAGGGCAAGGATGCGCAGTTTTGGAACTATGTCATTCCAGATGGTTCTACTACCCGCCGGGGTGCTTGTGGCGGCCCTGCCGCGTTTTGGAACTATGTCATTCCAGATGGTTCTACTACCGTGTGCGGGCGCGTCGCGTGTGCGCGTGTGTTTTGGAACTATGTCATTCCAGATGGTTCTACTACAAGTAGACACGACGCTCAAAAGCGTCTGTTGTTTTGGAACTATGTCATTCCAGATGGTTCTACTACAAGTTCGCGGATGCCGTTCTGGTATGCAATGTTTTGGAACTATGTCATTCCAGATGGTTCTACTACACGGCGGCGGTTCCCCTGAGCGCCCGGATTGTTTTGGAACTATGTCATTCCAGATGGTTCTACTACGCAGGCTGTAAACTATAAGCCGTTCATGCAGTTTTGGAACTATGTCATTCCAGATGGTTCTACTACAAACGCACAAGGGAAATCATTATGTGCTGAGTTTTGGAACTATGTCATTCCAGATGGTTCTACTACCTGCCGCTCCCGCCCCTTGTAGACGTGTAGTTTTGGAACTATGTCATTCCAGATGGTTCTACTACTTGAGGGTATGCGCCTTACTGATGACCAGTGTTTTGGAACTATGTCATTCCAGATGGTTCTACTACAATGCCTGCGAACTATGCGGCAAAAAAGAAGTTTTGGAACTATGTCATTCCAGATGGTTCTACTACTAACGCGTTGCGCGCTTTGCAGACCGTCTTAGTTTTGGAACTATGTCATTCCAGATGGTTCTACTACTGCTGTGCTGCTCGAAGCTGCGCAAGCTGGGTTTTGGAACTATGTCATTCCAGATGGTTCTACTACCTGTTTGCGCCGATAATGGCAAGACTGCCGGTTTTGGAACTATGTCATTCCAGATGGTTCTACTACCCGCCGTACTGCTCCTTGAACGTGTACTCAGTTTTGGAACTATGTCATTCCAGATGGTTCTACTACTAGCATACAATCCCATTGGCGTTTCTTGGTGTTTTGGAACTATGTCATTCCAGATGGTTCTACTACCCACCGCTTCGACGGCAGCGAAGACCCGGCGTTTTGGAACTATGTCATTCCAGATGGTTCTACTACTGCGTCTGCCTAATGGGGAGGTTAAGGAATGTTTTGGAACTATGTCATTCCAGATGGTTCTACTACGCTTTTTTGATAGCCTTCCGGCTCCCGTGAGTTTTGGAACTATGTCATTCCAGATGGTTCTACTACAGAATGAAGCGCCTATGGGCGCAACCAGACGTTTTGGAACTATGTCATTCCAGATGGTTCTACTACCATGTGCACCATACAGAGACACGCCATTCAGTTTTGGAACTATGTCATTCCAGATGGTTCTACTACCTACGTTTTCCGACAGTCCGGAGGGCTGGAGTTTTGGAACTATGTCATTCCAGATGGTTCTACTACGCTATCCAGATATGCCCCGCACTGGCTGCAGTTTTGGAACTATGTCATTCCAGATGGTTCTACTACCCGCTGGTGGCTTCCTCTGCTTCCTCCGGTTTTGGAACTATGTCATTCCAGATGGTTCTACTACTGTAGCGCCGTTTGACGTCGGTCGAGGTGTGTTTTGGAACTATGTCATTCCAGATGGTTCTACTACGTCATGACGTGCAGGATGTTCGGATAGCCTGTTTTGGAACTATGTCATTCCAGATGGTTCTACTACTATCAAGCTGACGGCATACCAGCGTCCGTGGTTTTGGAACCATGTCATTCCAGATGGTTCTACTACTATATGACGAGGCAATTGCAGCGTTTGCGGAGTTGGGAGATTAGAGCGGCGCGAAGGCGCAGATTGCGGGCATAATGGAATTAAAATACCAACAAGCAGTGATGCTGCGCGAAAATGGACAATGTGAAGAAGCCATTGCCACGTTTTTGCAATTGCACGGAAATTCTGACAATAACCGTTGACAATAGCAGGAATCAATGTTATAGTGATTGACGTACAAGCAACGTGCGCCGAGTTGTGCGGAAGCAAATCGCAATCCGACGCAGCGGATAATCTGTTTCATACCTGCAACAATATCGGAGAGAAGCTGTGCTTCTTGCGCAAAGCAGACATGAAACTGCTTTGGGAAAGGAATGGATGAGTGTGAAAATCAGCCAATTGCATCTGTCTGATTTTATGCTGTTTCAGCAAGCCGATTTTCAGTGGTCGCCGGGAATCAATGTGATTTGTGGCACAAACAGCACGGGCAAAACGGCGCTGATAAAGCTGATGTACAGCCTGCATAAGTCCTATGAACAGTGGAACTCCACAGAGACGAAGGAAGCGGCGTTGAACAGGTTTTCCGAAAAGCTGTGCGGCGTATTTCGCCCGGACAACGGGAAAGTGGGCAGACTCGTGCGCCGAAAGCAGGGCAGCGCCCAAATGACAGCCTCGATGGGCTATGAAAACGGCACGAGCATTGATGTAAATTTCGGGAATCGAGCAAGCAAAATTTCCACACTTGCCTTGCCGAAGATGGAGCATACGGCATCGCCTGACCATACGGCGGTGTATTTTCCGCCGAAGGAAATCATTTCGGCCACGGAGAATTTCACGTCGCTGTATGAGGAATACCATATTGCGTTTGAGGAAACGTATTATGACCTTGCAAAGCTGCTGGATCGTCCGTTGAAGCGCGGGAAAAATTCCGATGAGCAGAATCAGGTGTTAGCCAGTTTGGATGAAATTCTCCACGGGACAACGGTGCAGCATGATAAAAAATTTTATCTCAATGCAGAAAATGGCGGAGAATTTGAAATGGGGCTTGTCTCCGAGGGCTATCGCAAGCTGGCGACCATCACCTATCTCATTCGGAACGGCTGCCTGAATGCCAATTCGGTGCTGTTCTGGGATGAGCCGGAGACGAACATGAATCCCGGCATGATTCGCCCGCTGGTGGATGCTATGATGCAGCTTGCAAAACTCAAGGTGCAGATTTTCATCACAACACATGATTATTTCCTCCAGCAGTATCTGAACATGTATATGGCATTCCCGGAATCCAATACCGACCAGATTGACATCCGTTTCTTCTCCCTTTTCTTTGAGGATGGCGCAATAAAGGCGGAAATGGCGGATACCATCAGCGAACTTCAGCACAACAGCATCATGGAAGAATTTGATGCGATATACAACAGAGAGCAGGGATTCATCTATGATCGTATCAGAGAGTGATATCGAATTTACGTTCGGCGAGCAATATGGCAATTTGGTGCTGAAGTATGATGATACGCCGTATTATACCGAGCGGTTCAACGCACAGCCCGGCGCGAAAGCTGTGGATTTTATTGCGGTATCGGACAAGCACTATGTGCTGATTGAGGTGAAAAACTGCATTGGTGATGAGTCGGGCAACCGCTGGCGGATTGCTCCGAATAATCAGAAGCGCGACACGGCGGGCGCTGATGGACGCGACGTATCCACAAGAGACAGCCTTGATATTGAAGTTGCCCAGAAAACGGCGATGACGCTGGCGGGAATGGTGGGTGCATTCAGCAATCCAATGCCCGCGACGAAGCATGCATCGTGTGATGCGTTCGCACGAGCATTATGCAGTCAAGAGATTGCAAACGGTCAGCGAAAAATCGTGGTGGTACTGGTGCTTGACGGGAAGTTTGCCTGTGCGAGCCGCGATGAGCATACCATCAGACGACGGCTGCGGGAGGAACTTGAGAAGAAGATCAAGTGGCTTTCTGCAACGGTGCTTGTGACCACTTCTGATGAGCTGGAGCAAATAGGGCTGCACATTACGGCATCAAGAAACAGCAGATGAGCAATTGATGAAAACTGCATACTTTCTCACGGCGACTTTCCCCCGGAAGCCGCCGCATTTTTTTTGCATCCGGGCATAATACTATTTCCAAATTCACCTGCACATCTGCTCGTGTCTTAGCGCATTCTCATTTGGAACCTGGAAACGCGCGAAGAGGAAATCCGTAAAGCCGAGGCGGAAGCGGCATTCGAGCGTAAGCGCAAATTGTATACAACCAAGCAAGCCCACTGACCGCCTGTACAAATCACAGGCAGCCGATGGGCTTGCTTTCTTGCATTATTTCGCTTGATACACCATTTCCGCCTGCTTCTGCGCAATCAGGCACAGTTCCGCCGCCTTGAAGGCGCACGCCTGCGTCATCGCGTTTTCCGTGCGGTTCAGGTTGTCCAGAATCAAATCACCGAAGAACGGGCAAAGTGAGCCACCTCGCGGTTGACCTGCCGCGAACCTTCTGCTTGAACTATTCGTAATTTCCGGATAGTTGCCGCTTCGGTCAGTTCTCCGCCTGCATATATCTTTTTGATGTACTCATTGATGGTGGAAAGCAAACCTCCTGTGCTTATTGTCGCCTTGACATTGAACCGCATACACAGCACAGGGGCTAAAATTGTTCCGTTCATGTTGACGGGGTTATTTCGGGGTTATTAGGCACTTGTGGAAGCGTCGCAAAGCCTTGTGGTGCAAGGGTTTGCGGGTCGTCGAATGCTTTTCATGGGGTTCAAGAGGTGAAGATGCTAATCTCCTCAACAGGTTTCCACCTTTTGTGTATCAAAATATCAAATTCGCACTTTTTAGAGGACGAAATGAGGATATAGAAATGCCCTCCGCGGTTGTGAGTAACCGGTGGAGGGCATTTTTTACACTTTTCTGCCAACCATTTCGTTGAATTGCGCCTCGGTGATGCGCGAAATTCCCAGCGATTCGGCCTCCCGATTCTTCGCCGTTCCCGAATCCGGCGTGTTCGTGATGAGGTAATTCACGTCGCGCGAAAGCCTCTCCGTCAGCGTTGCACCGCACGCTTCCAAGCAGGCTTGCAGCTCGTTGCGGTTGGCGAACGTCTTGAGCCTGTCTGTGACAGCGAACGTTTTCCCGCTGATTTGCTCAATTTGTTCCGCATCAAACAGGAAATTCGTCACATTCGTGTCGAGCGTTTCTTTCTTCTGCTGAACTTTTGCCTTGTCTTCTTCAGAAACGCCGCTGTTGGCGTAGTCCAGAATCGCCGCAATCAGCTCCGTATTGCCGCTGTCCTGCACGGCTTTTGTGAATGCGTCCAAATCCTTGGCGAAAATCAGCTTTTCACGAAGCATCAGGTAGAACAAATCGGGGTGCTCAATCGCCATACCTGCCAGCTTTGCGGCGTTGGCCTTGATGTACTTAATGTACTTCTTGCCGTTTTCGTCGGTGCAATCGCGGTTGTCTTCCGCAAAACCGACTGCTGCGCCGGGGCGGAATTTGGCGCTGATGTCGGAAATATCGGGGATTTGAAGGATGATGAGCGTTTTCGTTTGCGGCAGTATGGTTTGCAGCTGCTTGGCGAAAGAAGAAGGGCAGGTGAAGTCTTGCAGATTTTCACATTCCGTGAATGCTGGTGCTTCGATGGAAGTAACGGAATCAGGAACGCTTATGCTCGTCAGTCTGCTGCAGCCACTGAACGCCTCTTCCCCGATGGACGTGACGCTGTCCGGAATGCTTATGCTCGTCGGGCTGCTGCAGTTACTGAACGCCTCTTTCCCGATGGACGTAACGCTGTCCGGAATGCTTATACTCGTCAGTCTGTGGCAATCATAGAACGCCCTATACCCGATGGATGTAACCGAATCCGGGATCACCACATCCCCACCCTTCCCCGTATACTCCACCAGCTCACCATTTTCAATCCGAAAGTCGCTCATTTTCCTTTGTGCTCCTTTTCTTTTCGCTCCTTCTCCATCCAATCGTAAAATTGATGAATATTGGCGTAATAATCGTGTCCAAAACGGTTTTTCTTCTCAATCATCAGCTCAATTCGGCTCTTTATCGTGCCGTCCAAGTAGCCCTGCGCCAGTTCGTAAACCACGTTTCGATCATAAATCTTCTGGTTGACACCGACGCAGAAATGCTCGATTCGCACAACATAGGCGCTTATCTGCTTGTACTCTTCGGAACGTGTGTTCTTCGCAATCTCTGCAATTTGCTTGGGCATGTACACGTTCAAATGATCCAGCACCTGCTCTTGCAGCCGATTGTATGCTTCCAGTGTCGCCTGTTTCCGGTCTCGGACTTTCGTCCAGATGAACGTATACAGCGTGAACCCCGCCGAAAACAAGGATACTACAAGCGCGGCAACGGATAAGGCTGTATCCATCTGCTTTTCCTCCGCGTCATTTATTGGTGATTTCAGCCATCTCCTCCACCTCTTTCCTCGTCAGCACCAGCTTCATCGCCCACACCGGCACTTCGGGAATCTCGCAGCCATGCTCCACAAACACAAACGCGGTCTTATAGGCGGGCATCCGCTCCGGGAATAAGCCGTAGCCATCCGTGAAGTAAATCAGCCCCTTCAGGTTGGCAAACTCCCCGTCCCGAATCATCTCATCCACCCGCTGGAATACCGGGCGGAAGTCCGTTCCGCCAATCCCCTTGATGATCATCGTTTGCAGATAGTGGTCAAACTCCTCCCGCGAGGTGATTTTGATGTCCTCTTGAATGTCCTCGTCGCACTGGATGATGTGGACGTTGATGCGGCTGAAAAAGCTCTCCGTGCTTTGCAGAATGTTGTACGTCTTCTGCAAAAACGCCTGCACCTGTTCGCCCATCACCGCCCCAGACGTGTCAATCGCGATGACGAACTCGCGGATGCGCTTCACGTCCTTGTATTCCAGCGGCTCAATGAGCGGCATCCGCTTTTCGGGGAAAAGCTGCATCCCGTAGCTGTAAAACACATAGTCGAACTCATCGTCATTGATGCGCATGGCCTCGCCCATCACGGCGAATTTCTTCAGGAACGCCGTGTAGTCGTACTTTTCCCGGTTGACGGCGCGGAGATTCTGCATCATGCCGCCTGCCTCGTCGCCGCGCTGCTTGTGGAACGTCTCCAAGTCGGTCTGCATCTGCTCGGCAATGTGCTGCCAGTCCTGCAAGAGGGCGGATAGCGCCGCTTGTGCCTGCGCCGTGCTGGCATCCCCCTGCTGACCGTCGTTCGGCTGATCGTCGTTCGGCTGACCGCGCTGTGATGTACCTGATGTACCGCTACCGTTATCCCCCGCTGCTTGCTCCTCCGCCATAGCAACGCGCGCAGTCGGTGCATACCAAAGTGCGTGATTATCCGGCGAAAACAAGCGCTTCAGGCGGGCAAATTCCGTTTCGCTCGGCGGATTCATCCGCAGATACGTATAGAGCTTCTCCGCCGTCAGCAGGTTGTTGACCCTCGGCGCAATCTGCTGGAGGACTTGCACCTGCCCTGCCGCCTGCGCGTTCGTGAGCATCGGCAGATTCAAGTCGTTGATGACCCCTCCACCGCCATGTCGCACGCTAAATTCCACAGCGGCTGCAGCATCGGCATTTCCTGCACAGCATCCGGGATGGACAGCCAGCGCAGACGACTGATGGCAAGATTCATGAACCGCAGGTGGATGGACAGCGTGTTTCGGCTGACGTTCAGGATGGAAAGCGCAAGGGTTGGCAAGTCTTGCGGCATATGTTCACCTCCTGTATGAATGAAAATATGAAAGCGCAGGTTACAGCAAGCTGTTTCTTTCTGCTTCCGCAATCATCTCGTCGGGCGATAGTCCTTCGATGCGCTTTAAGTCCGCATCTGCCTCCGGAAGAATGCGGCACGCTTCCGTGTAGTAATCTTGCAGCTGACTGCGTGCATACTGGGCGAGCTCTGCCTTGTCGGAATCAGCGGAGGCTTTCGGATTGCAGGTCAAATCGCGGTCGTTTATCTGCAAATACGGTGACTGTGCCGCTTCCTGTACGAAGCATGACACCGGCTGCGTTGCCGATGCATAGGACATGTACAGGTTTTGTTTTGCGCGGGTGACAGCAACATAGAAGAGTTTCCGCTCATCATCAAGCATACTTTGATATTTGTCTTTGTTTTCCGCAAATGTGCCGCCCAGCACATGATAGTATTGCTTCCCGCCCAGCGTACGCGCGGGAAACTCATTTTTCGTAAGTTCAGGCAGAAAAACCGTGTGAAATTCCAGCCCTTTTGCCTTGTGAACCGTCATGATTTGCACGGCATCATTGTCGGGGGACTTCTCTTGAAAGCTGATGTACCGATATTCCTGTGCCGCTCGTTTCGCAAGAAATTTCAGCAGCATATCGACGCGCGCTGATAGCTGATAATCGCCATAGATTTCATCAAAGTCATCTAAAATTCTTTTGATTCCATCCAAACTCATTCTGCGCGCATCGAGGTCTTTCGCCGCATCATCCAAGAAGTTGATTTTCTCGCAAAATTCACACAGAATCCTGCTAAATGGCTGAAAACCACCCCCTATTCCTCGCAGAAACTTAAACCCGTTTTGATTGCGGACGCATCCGCAAAATCCTTCCAGCCTTCGTTGAGTTTCAGCTTATCGCCGTCCTTCAAAAAACGCAGGGTATCCACAAAGCGCTGAAAGTAGTCGCCGATGAAGAAATTTTCCGCACTATCGGCTTCAAATAGGATTCCCGCACGATTCAGTGGAAAAGGCGCAAGCCAATGGCGCAGTATTATGCCGGGCGCACCAAAAATCCTCCCATGCGATTCTTCTACTCGCATAGGAGGTGGTTGGGTCAACTAAAAGACATTTCCTCTTTTGCCGTGTTCGTCGTCTTGGTGCTATGTTATTCCAAATAATTCTACTACGCGACGCAAGTGCGCGGGAGATGCTCGTGAATCCGTCCACTGCGTCCTCGCCGGAGAGGAGCGGAGACGTTGCTAACTCGTAGGAGCTTTCCATCGGGAACGCCTGTCGTTCATGTGTGGGCATCCGAAATATATCATTAAATAGAGGGGTCACACAGGCAGATTGGATGCCTTCATCATTGACACGCCGCCCATCCCCAGCGTCGTCTTGACACCAATCCCGGCATAAGGGGCAAAGCTGTACAGCGTTGTCCACAGCGCCATCATGGGCGCAGGCAAGCGCGTTTCGATGCTAATCCGTCCCTGAAATGCAGGAAGCCGCACTTGCTTCATTGGATAGCGTGTGGTGTGCAAATTGTAATCCACAATGTGAATGCCGCGCAGAAGTGCCTGAAAAGCATCTTCGTCATCCATCGGAGCTTCAGGAAAACTGACATTCCAGCGGGAGATCAGGGACTGTAAAATCAACGATTCCTGCGGGAAAATCACATAACGCTTATCCTGCTTGAACGTTGTGGGCGTTAGAAAGTGGATTGGAAAAAGCTGAACGTTTGACAGCGATTCGCCGCACTTCAACAGATGCTGGAAATTTGGGACTTCCACGGTGCTTCCCGTGGTGGCAAGCAATGTGCCGCTTCGCAGAGCAATGACGGAAAGTGCATTCAAGACAGGCGAAAATATTTCGACCATCTCGTCGGTCATGAGGTTAACCACCCATTCGCCGCGATTGGCAGCAGCATTCCAAAGAATATACTGATTGATTGGACGGGTCGCTTGCTCGTGAAGCGCCGTACCAACTTCCGTCGGCACTTGTGACAACAGCCATGCGTAAAGCGGATAGGCAATCGACGCATTGAGCCCAGCTTGCTTGCTTTCCAAGCTGATTCGGTATTGTTTTATCATAGAATATCCACCTTGCATGGACCGAACGGGAATAACTCCTGATGATACAGTCCATATTTCATAGTATGCGGGGAGATGCCCAGTGCAGGGTCGTTTTCATGATGATGCGCACGGAAAGACTTGCACATGAACGCAGAAGCATGCTGCAAAGCAAGCTGCTTTCCCTCATAGGGGTACGACAGCGTTTTGCTGAAAAAGCCGGCGCCGCCGCCAAGAAAGAGCGTTGACGCTGCAAGCTGATAATGCGCATGGTCAGGCACGGTAAAATGTTCAGCGTACGTTTTTTGATGGTATGCAGCAAAGGTTTGGATGGCACGCAGCAAGGATTCCTTGGTAATTCTGCCGCGCAGGATGGACTGGTCCAACGTCAGCGTAGTATGAATCAGCTGCCCCGGTGCAATGCACTCTCGGCAGACAGGCAGTTTGCGGACAGCGCCGCTGACGCTGGCATCGCACTTGCAGCTTAAACACATGGCACTGTCTGCGATGACTTGACTGTCGGAAACAGAAAGTCCGCGCAGAAGGTCTTTCTGCGGTGTATCGCGCTCAATCTGCGGATACAATTGATGGAGATAACGTGCTTCAAAAGCGCCCCTTGGCTTCTGCCAATCAAGAGGGGCTTTTTTGCTGCCATCCTGCTGAATCATGGAAAAAAGCAGGGCTGTGCGCAGCGCGCCTTTGATACTGCTGCCGGGAACGTAAACCTGATTGGCCGTGTTGCGGATAAACGGACGAATTTCCTTGCACGAGTGGTTTTCATCAAGTGCATCGGCACTGCGGAAGGTGCAGCGCACAAGCGCATGCTGCTCAGCGGGAGAAAGTGCAATGCTCTTGAAGAAGCGTCCTAAATCTGTGTCCGCACCAAGGCAATAGGCTTCAAAACGCTCCAGCTGATTTCGACGGAGGAGGAGGGCAAACAGCCGTTCTTCATCAATGTAGGAGATGGTATTGCCGTTCAGCATGTAAAATTTTTTCGGGATGACTTTGCCGTCCCCAATGTGGAGCAGCCCTTGCGTTGTCAGCGTCAAGTCAAAGCATTGGAGCGTTCCTGATTCAATCATGCCTTCACCCCCAGAAACATCGGCTTGGAATAGCGGTAAACGGGGTGATTGCCCGATTCGGCAACGGTGTACAAATCCCCGTGATAACGCTGCGTACAAGTTGCGCCGGCGGCAAGGTAATACTGCGTTTGCTTTTTGAATGGCTCTGCATTAAATGTGTTTGATTGGATGAAACCACTCCGGCGAATCAGCCGATACTGCGCGTGCTGCATGGTTTGTTCCAGCTCATCATCGCGCGGCAAACTGGTTGTCAGCAGCAATTGATAGGGCGCAGATGCGTCCGCCAGTGCATGTTGGAGGAATACCAGCTGGGAATCATCAGAATCGTCCAAACGACTCTGCTCTTCGACGGTAAAACGCCCGTAGCCGATGCTGGTTTTTCCGCCAATGCCGGACAAACCAAGCACCGTAAACAATTCGGCGCAATAATCCAGCTGACGCTGCTCCTTGCAGCCAATCAGCACATACAAACCGCAATCGGTAAAGAAGCGATATGCGCCCACCTGATAGGGAACGGCATCCGTTTCGTCGGACACGGCGGCCTGCGTTCTGCCTGCAAGTGTCCCGAAAGCATCCGGCTGCGGCTGATAAGAGGCTTCTCCGGCAATAGAACGCCAGAAATCAGAAAAGCTGCGAACGGGAATCCATGCAAGCTTTTTCATTGCTTTGCGGCTGCCCTGCGGCATTTCGTGTTTCTGCGGGAGACGAGAAAAAGTCCTGCAAGGCTTGGGCAGGTAGTAATCAACACCGTGCGCGGTACGGTGCCACGGCATACTGTCACTGAGCAGCAATGAACCATCCGCAGCCTGCTGAAGGAGCGAATGGAGTCCATCAATGCCGTGGAGAGACAATGCAGTGTGGCAAAGTGCGGAAAAGAGCGTATCGGCATAGAAATGATCTTCTGATGTGAATAAGGAAAGCGCAGAATCGGAAGTGCCGAAGTGAGCAAGGCCATCAAATCGCAGACGAATTAGGGAATAATTCATAGTTCTCGGCCTCCTTGAAAATGTCCATCAACGTTTGGTCGGAGGTTTCATCCTGAAAATGCTGGAAAGAAAAATCGGAAAAGCCGACCCGCCCGCTGCCGCGCGAACCATGACCGCCCAGATAGTCCATCTGAAGCAGCTTCATGCCAAGCGCCAGCAGCTGCAAATCGGGGGTCAGCTCACTGGAATTTTCAATATCGTACACAATGGTGCAGCCAAACTGAACGCCTGCTGTAACGCGTTCGATTTGCCGCGGATTAGCTTGGCTGGTTTGACGGTTAATGGTGTTTTCCGCCTTTACTTCCGTCAAACCAATGCTTGCAAAATCGCTGGCATTGGATACAAAGCAGTCAGCGAACTGAAGCCGGGAACGTTTGACAGGCGCAGCGGAACCGAAAAGCCGCAGAATGGCGGAGTCGTCATCCTTGTGGTCGGGCATATGCTCAATATCCTTGCATTTGCTGCGAACAAGCAGCGTGCGGATTTTTCCCTTCAAACTGCTGCCGGGAATAATGGGCCGATTGGTGTAAGGGTCGCGAACAACCGGGCTGTCCACTGCGCCAATGGCAGAAAAGGCAGAGGAATCCCCAATATGCAATCCTGTTTTGACGGTCAAAACGCAGTGGATGATAATTTTTCCGTACATTGTTATGCTTCCCTCCCGCCGAAATATTTATGATAAGCAACCAAGGCTTCCATGTACTGCGCAAAACGAATCATCTGCTCGCGGCTGCTACCGATGCCTTTGATATACGAAAGCAAATTCGCGCTGGTGACAAAATCCTTAATCTTGGAATCCTTGCCGGCATCGTAGACAATGCGCACGCGCAAATTCAGCAGTTTTGTGCAGCTTTCCGGCTTCAGGCCGATTTCGCTGCTGCGGCTTTCTACATTATAGATATCGTTGGCAATGCTGAACCAGTTGCGCAGCTTGGATGTTGTGATGCTTTTTGAATTTGCGCTCATCAGCGTTTCTGCAAGATCAACATAGTTTGCCGGGATTGCCTTGGGTTCAACCGGAGCGGCAGGCGCAGGTGTGAAGCTGCCTCTGGATGGCTGCCGCTGATTGTTATAGCTATTGTAGTTATTGTTGTAAGCCATTTGAATCTTCCACCTTTCTGTTCAAGTAGACATATAGGTAGATGGCAGTGATGAGCTGGTCGCGCTCTTGCGGAATGGCTGCCCAGCGGTACACCGCCTTGGAGAATGCGTCGTACTGTGCGCTTTTTTCCTTATCAAAGCTGCTTGGCTTCAGGCGTGCCAGCAGATAGGCTAACCGTGCCAGATTCAGCTTGTCTGTGGATGCGAGACGAAGCAGATGCGTGATGTTGTACAGGAAAGCCATCCTGCGCTCATCCTGCCCATCGAAAAAGGTTTTCAGCGCCTGATATTTTTCGCCCAAGACGGCGCTGGTAAAGACAGGCCACGAATAGGTGTGATGTTCCTGCGGATCAAACAAGGCAATCGCATTTTTGCCGGGCTCGTTTTTGGCGTGCTGCTCCAAGGCAGCCGTTTCTTCGGCAGCCATGCGGATGGGATATTTCGCATCGTACATCCCAATGCCTGCGCTGATGGTCAATGCGCCGGATGTATAAGCATGGAAAGCATCCGTAATCCGCGTTGCCGCGGTGATGACGTCATTCCACGCGCCCAGCAGAAACACATCGTCGCCGCCGGAATAAATGACGGCAATTTGCAGCGGCTTTTGTTCATTCTGCGTTAGCACAAGGTTCATATAGCGCTTGAAGAAGAGCGACATTTGCCGAGAAAACGCGGTCGTTCGGGAGAGTGTGACGAAATGATACCGTTCCTTCGGCAGCGGCTTGTCCTTCTGCTCAAAGCCGGAAATGAACGCTTCGCCCAGATTGTCCACATCCATGCGGCAGATGGCAAGGCGGCGAATCCCCTCGGACTGCGCCGCCAACGATGTGTTCAGATTGCTGGCATAATAATCGCACAAGTCGAGCCGTGTGCAGATCTGCGCGCCGAGAATGGTGCGATTTTTGCCATACAAGCGAATCAGCTGCCGGTCTTGCGCAATTTGCTTGGCGGCTTCGTCCTCCGTCAGCAAAAGCAGGGAAACATCCTGACCATTGCGGTCAGGCAGGGTCAAGTCGTATGCGGATGAATCGCGGGTGATGCAGAAAGCGGTATACTGCGGATTCTGCAATTTCCGCGAAATGTTCTCGAATGCACGGCACCACGGGCAGCGATTCTCCTGCAAATTGTCCACGCGCCCGCAGACGGTGCATTCGCGCCCGGAAAGCGCATCGGCAAACTGATTCAAGCGCTTGATTTGCGCAACGGAATAACGCTGCAGCTTATGCTGACTGAGAACAGCGGAAGCCTTGGCGAAAATCTCCTTGTAGGGGGATTCTTCCGCGGGGCGATTGCACAGCGCATCAGCACTGCACGGACACCATCCGTTGGCAAGGAAAAGCTGGATACCAAACTGCGCAATCAGCCAGTCATTTGTCTTTCGGTTGACTTCACGCACTGTGGCTCTGACGACATCCGTGTTGGGCAACAGCAGATAGCAATGACCGCCGCCGCTGTAAAGCAGATTCGCACGGCTGAGACCGCACGCATCCAGCACAAGGTCGATGTAATTCTCCATGAACAGCTCCAGAAAGAAGGAACGGCTGCGGAGTGCGCGCTGTGCGCCGCGGGTGGCGACGGTGTAAATGAATTTTTGAATGCCGGAAATATCAGCGGTGTACAAAAGAAAAACGTTGGTTTTGCGGAAATCAGAGGTGGGAGACTGCAAATAGTCCCGCCAATTGTCAATCCCCTGTGCCAGCAGATATTCGCTGATGCAGGCGCTGACGGCAGCGGTAACTTTCAGATGGTCATACAGCGAAACATCCTCACTTTGCGCGCAATAGGTACTGGCAGGCACGGTGGACGTGCATTCTTCCAGCAAGGCAAGCAGCGCATTCAGCCATTCCGCGCCATAGCCGATGTGCGATAAGCCCTGCTCAAAATGGCGGAAGAGCTGCTCGTAGTCAGCCTTTGCGACGGATGCGGCGGAAACGTGGAACGGAACGCTGCCGCTTGGCTGAATAGGAGCGACAAACTGCTTGTGGTGTTCGCCATTGAGATGCGAGAAAATGGACAGCAGCGGCTGTGAAGCATCATAATCCTGATTGCCCGATTCGATGCCGCGGCGGTCGATGGAGGCAGCAATCGAGTCGGCTGCACAGGTGATATAGGCGGGATGATTTGCCGGCAAGGAAGCCGCACGCAGCTCCTTCTCGTGATGATACTGCACACAGGCGAGGAAATTCTGCGCTTTGGGATCAGCAAAATGTGCTTTCAAGTATTCCGCGCCTGCGAACGCGTGCGTGCGTTTCCCCAGTCCAGCGCGCCAGACAAGTTTGCCGATGTCATGCAGCAAACCGGCGAAGGTTGCCTGTAAAGTTAATTCGTTCAAAAAACCACCTCCGTTAACAAGAAGGAAAAGTTCACCATGAAGTATAGCAGAGAATGTGCGAATTGTCAATAAAATGGCGGAAATTTGCCGGAGAAAACACACGGGGTGTCCCCTTGCGGGGATAAGTTGCATCTCTTCTCCATATAGAGGATTCTCGAAAGGTGAAGTAACCGTCCCCTCGCGGGGCTAAGCTGTATCTTGAAATTGGAGTGCAGCTCCAGGAAGAGAGCGTAACCGTCCCCTCGCGGGGCTAAGCTGTATCCTGCTACGGGGGATCTTCCTGACTTCCCGGATGATGTAACCGTCCCCTCGCGGGGATAAGCTGCATCCACACAAAGCATAACACAAGGGGATTGACAAAATCGTAACCGTCCCCTCGCGGGGCTAAGCTGCATCGTTGGAAAAGCGCGCAGTCAAATACCCCGATGAGTAACCGTCCCCTCGCGGGGATAAGCTGCATCACGTCGCAAAGTATGCTTCAACCGAATGGTGTGAGGTAACCGTCCCCTCGCGGGGATAAGCTGCATCTTACGGCTGCAAGGGGTTGTTGGTATCGATCGAGTAACCGTCCCCTCGCGGGGATAAGCTGCATCGATAACGAAGAAATCTTGGAGTTAATCCCAGAGTAACCGTCCCCTCGCGGGGCTAAGCTGCATCAGATAGCCTTGGTTATCGGCATGCGATGATCTTGTAACCGTCCCCTCGCGGGGATAAGCTGCAACCGCTGTACACCAAGAAATGTTCGATACTATTCTTGTAACCCGTCCCCTCGCGGGGCTAAGCTGTATCAATGAAGAAGTTGGTTGCGTTGATCGTGTCGATTTAACCGTCCCCTCGCGGGGCTAAGCTGCATCAGCAAAGCCCCACAAAAGAAGCTGTGCTGATAATGGAAGAATAGCACAAACAGCAAGAAAAGTCAAGCAAGCGTTCGACAAAACGACATCAATATCAGCGATTAAGGGACATAGCCACATTGATGTGGTGTTGTTGTGCCTCTTCATCTGATAACTGCAAGCAATCCCTGATATACTTGTTGCAACGGTCATAGATGGTAAAAAGCGACTTGTCACACACATCCGGGTACGCCAGAACCAGCAGTTCGCCTAACTTTTGAAGTATTTCAGCTGAATCATATTGCTCGACATAGCAGCAATCATGCTTGATATCGTCTTCCAATACCGCATGAAGCTGATGTGCGGTCGGATTGCGCTGCGTTGTGTTGAGTGCGTTGCAGGCGCGAAGAAAATTCTGCTGCTCATTGGAGAGCATATTCACAACAAGCACCATAGAAACACCCAGCAACACGCTGAAATTCTCGCTAATATACGGCTTCCCCATTTCTGCTTGAAGCTTTTTCATAAGTGCAGGCTTTTCCGTGCTCAGCGCATCAACCGTTACAAAAATGCGATTGCTGCCTCTTTTCAAATAGGGTGCAAATTCTGTGTGAGAAAGCAGAGCAAATAAAAGTTCCGTCAGAAATGGATTCAAGCGCAGAACAAATTCCGAGTAGCGCCCTGTTAGTTGCAGATTGCGCAGCAGGAGATAATACTCGCTTAAATCGCGATAATGCGAATTACTTTTCTTTGCCGGATACAGTGGAAATCCTAAATTTGTCAGTTTATTTGACAATTTATAGGCTTCTTCACTTTGCAAGTTGTTTCTTGCGCTCAAATGCTTGAGCAGCATTCGCAGTTGTTCAGGCAACTTTTGTGGGATTTCCAGTAAAACGTCATAGTCCCGACGTTTCAGGAGCTTGTTAAACTGCTGGCGATGGCGCTGATGTTTGATGGCAAACATTTCCGGCTCAGACGTTCTGTTGCGCCGTTCGCCTTCCGGCAGACAATCCGGCTCATCATCATAATTTGTTTCCAACTCATAGTCAACGTTATATGTTTCGTTGTCCGTGCGCGACTGATCTTTTTTGTTTTGCTGCGGGCCATCAACCTGAACCCCTAACACATGGTAAGGAGAATCAACCGCAAGGAACTGCATCAGCGTTTTCATTTGAGGCGTGCCAGAACTCAGGTTCAGCAGAATGCGGCAATTCGGATTTTCTGCGGCAACAGAGGTGAAATACTCCAGCAGCGGCTTTTCGACGAGGTCTATCTTGGAGGCGTCACACAGCTGGCTATTATGCATAAAAAGACTGGGCTGATAAACGATGCCTTGCGCCGCACAGACTTCCTGGATGTGCTGGAAAGTCTTTTCAAAGCGGTGATCTTGTGCTTCCAAGTCGGCAATTTGCTGGCTGAGGAAGAGATATACTCGCTTCGGGTGATAATAGCGCATGATATGCAGAATGCCGCCGTCGCGATTGCCGCGAACAGGGTCGCTCGTTCCTGCACAGGTAAACAGAATGTCATCCATTGTGATACCTCCTAACGGTGGTAGGGAGTGTGGCATAACCGTCCCTTTGCGGAGATGCAAGTCGTCGGCAAGGGGCTGCAGAAAAAGCAAACGCTACAATAGGAAGATAACACAGGCAGCAAGAAAAGTCAAGCATTTAGGAACCATGTGATACCAGATTTTTCACTGCCGATTCAGGTATATGGTATTCAAACGGCTTCTCGAACTTTTCGGCGTTTGCTTTTCTCCGCACCATTTGGGACATTCCTTTGTTTTTCTCTTGTTCTTATTTTCCCTCTGTGCACTCCACTTTGCACATTTCATGTTTTTTCGTTCATCGCCCCTTTACTTTTTCTTGATGGTGTGATTCGTCCATGAAATGCAAGTTTCGTGTATCGTTCCTGCATTTCAAAATATAGAAAGGGTGAAACCCGGATGAAAAAGTGGCTGGGAGGCGCTGTTCAAGGCGGAAACCCTCGTCATGCAGGAAGCTGTCATTGCGCCGCTGTTCACCAAGGCAAATGCAAACCTGATTACTGATGGCGTTGAGGGGATTGATTTCCATCCTGTCGCGCTGAACCGCGTGTATAAGAGTGCCGTCATCAAGTAATCAGTCGTGTGCGCTTTTAGAAGAGGCTGAGCCAATCTAAAATCGTATCGAAATCTTCAGGCAGAGCGGTTCTCTTCAGGCAGACCGCTCTGCCTCTTGCATCTGGAAACAAACGAATGAAACAGTTAGAAACCTGCCCGCCGGTGCAGGCAGCGGAATACGTCCCGGTTGCCGGGGACTTTGCGCAGTTGGAGCAGGCAGACATTGCGACCGACACCAACTATGCTTCCCAAGGCTACTGGAAGGGTGTCGCAACGCACTTTGTCCGCAACAAGCGCGCCATAATTGGGCTGATTCTGGTACTGCTGATGATTTTTCTGGCGTTCGTCGCGCCGCTTTTCAGCGGATATGCGTATGACGAAATCGTCACAGCGCTCAATGCCAAGGGACGCAAGAAGGCCGCCGTCGGCATCAGCCCGCGTGTACCTGCCATCCACGAGATGGTGACGGGCGAACCTTACGACGACATTTATGCCGATAAAACGTTTCTCTTCGGCACGGACGCCGGCGTGGTACATGCCATCCGCGGCATCAATCTGGATTTGCAAAAGGGCGAAACCGTCGCCATCGTGGGCGAATCCGGTTCGGGAAAATCCGTAACGATGAAAGCCGCCGTCGGCTTGCTGGACAGCAACGCCACCATCAACAGCGGCGAAATCCTGTATACATACGATGACGGGCACGGACAGGACAAAACCGTTGATTTGCTGAAATTGAGCAAAAAGCAGCTGCGCACGGAATACAACGGTCAGCGCCTCGCGATGGTATTCCAAGACCCCATGACGAGCCTTGACCCCACGATGACCATCGGCAAGCAGATTATGGAGGGCATGCTGCTGCACAAGCACATGCCGAAGGACGAGGCGCGCACGAAAGCCCTGCAGCTGCTGGAACTGGTGGGCATCACCGATGCCGAAAAGCGCTTCCGCAACTATCCGCACCAGCTTTCCGGCGGTATGCGGCAGCGCGTCGTTATCGCCATTGCGCTCTCCGCCGAACCGGACATTCTTATCTGCGACGAACCCACCACCGCACTGGACGTGACAATCCAAAGCAAAATTCTCGACCTCATCAAACAGATTCAGCAGAAAATGCACCTGTCCGTCATTTACATCACGCATGACCTTGGCGTCGTCGCGAAGGTGGCGGATTATGTGAATGTGATGTACGCTGGGAAAATCGTCGAAGTGGGCAATGTGGAGGAAATCTTCTACGAGCCATGCCATCCCTACACATGGGGTCTTTTGTCCGCCATGCCGGATTTGGAGACGGCTGATGACCGCTTGTACTCCATTCCGGGCAGTCCGCCCAACCTCCTGCATGAACCGGTCGGCGATGCCTTTGCCGCACGCAACCGCTTCGCCATGGTCATCGACAAGAAGGCAGAACCGCCGCTGTTCAAAGTTTCCGAAACCCATTACGCCGCCACATGGCTGCTCCACCCGGACGCACCCGCCTTTGAGATGCCGAAGGAATTGAAGGAGCGCCTTGAACGGGCGAAGAAGGAGGCTGCCAAGTATCTATGAGCGAGCCGCTATTGAAAGTAGAAAATCTTGTTCAGCACTTTCCTGTCTCCCGCACCTATACGGTCAAGGCCGTCAACGGCGTGTCCTTCAACATCTATCCGGGCGAAACCTACGGGCTGGTCGGCGAATCCGGCTCCGGCAAGACGACCATCGGGCGCAGCATCATCCGCCTGTACAACCCGACGGACGGTCGCATCACCTTCAACGGCAAGGTGATTTCCGGCGCGCTTGACCGCGACACGCGCAGTATGCTCCGCTCGGATATGCAGATGATTTTCCAAGACCCGATGGCGAGTCTGAATCCGCGCAAGAAGGTCGGCGACATCATCAGCGAAGGCATGGACATCCACCACCGCTTCGCCAATCGGCAGGAGCGCGAGGAGAAAATCAGCGAAATGCTTAAGAAAGTCGGACTTTCGCCGGAGCACGCTGCCCGCTATCCGCACCAGTTTTCCGGCGGTCAGCGTCAGCGCGTCGGCATTGCCCGCGCCCTGATTATGAACCCCAAGCTGATTATCGCTGACGAGTGCATTTCCGCATTGGATGTGTCGATTCAGGCGCAGGTGGTCAACCTGATGAAGGACATTCAGGAGGAAACGCAGTGCGCCTACTTGTTTATCGCACATGATTTGAGCATGGTGAAGTACATATCCGACCGCATCGGCGTGCTGCATTTGGGCTACATGGTGGAATCCGGTACGAAGGAGGAGATTTTCTCCCATCCGGTTCATCCGTACACCAAGAGCCTGCTGTCCGCCATCCCCCACCCCAATCCCGTGGTGGAAAAGCACCGCGTTGCGCTAACCTACAACTACGCCACCAGTGGCATTGATTACGCCAAAGGAACGGAACATTCCGTCGGCGGCACACACACCGTGCTTGCGACGGATGAAGAGTTTGACGCATGGACGAAATAACGTGCTATCGCCTGAACACGCCATTTTGACTTTACAAAAACAGCAGCAGAGACGTTTGTCGCCCCTACTGCTGTTTTAATTTCGGCATTATTCTATCCCATTCACCACATGCTCCGGCCGTTTTCCCGCCAGTGCATCCGCAATCTGCCGTGCGCACTCCTCCGCCATCCGCTGCCTTGTCTCCTGCGTGTTCGTGCCGATGTGCGGGGTCAGCACAACCTGCGGCAGCGCGATCAGCCGCGGCGGAATGTGCGGTTCATCCGGGTACACGTCCAGCCCCGCGCCGCGCAGATGTCCCGATTCCAGCGCATCCGCCAGTGCGTCGCAGTCCACAATCGCCCCGCGCGCCGTGTTGATGAGGATGCTCCCCTGCTTCATCCGCGCCAGCGCAGAACGGTCAAGCAGCCGGTGCGTCTCCTGCGTCAGCGGGCAGTGCAGGGACAGCACGTCAGACTGCGCCAGCAGCTCCGGCAGGGGCACGCTTTCCACCTGCGGGTGATTCACTCCGTGCCGGCTGTACCCGATGCAGCGCATTCCGAACGCCGCCGCGATTTCCGCCGTCCGCTTGCCGATGCGCCCACAGCCGAGGAGACCCAGCATCTGCCCGCGCAGACTGCGCCCCATGCTTCTGCCCATGCCGAACAGGTTTTCCGGCGCTTCCTCTCGCGCGCGGAGGCTGTTTTCCCCAATTCTGCGCGAAACTGCAAGCATCAGCCCGATGGCGAGCTCCGCCGTGCTGTCCGTCACGGTGTCGGGCAGGTTCGTGACCGGTATGCCGCATTCCGCCGCTGCGCGCACGTCCACGCCGTCATAGCCCGCGCCATAGCCCGCGATAATGCGCAGCTTTCTCCCCCTGCGGATGATTTCGCCCGGCAGCGCGCCGCACGCAACGACCGCATCCGCCGCCGGAATCAGCGCCGCAAGTTCGTCCGTCGAGAACTGCATGAGCGGCTTCGGAATCACAATTTTCTCTCCCGAAAGCAGCGAAAATCCCTCTGCCGGGATGCCGTGCGTCACCAGAATCGTCGCCATAGGCTGCTCCTTTCAAAAAAGCGCCCGTCATGTGACGAGCGCCATTGCTTATTCTTCAAATACCGTTTCGGCTTCCGTGAAATCCGGGTCAGCCGCCGGCATGTGGTCGCAGACCATGATGAGCGCGTCCTCGCCATTGTCGGCGTAGTAGCGCTTGCGAACGCCAAGCTGCACAAAACCAAGCGACTTATAGAGGTTCTGCGCGATTTCATTGCTGCGGCGGACTTCCAGCGTCGCGTATGCCGCACCGAGGTTAGAGAGGTATTGCAGAAGCCCGTGCGTCAGGCGTTTTCCCGTCCCTTGCCCGCGGTGTTCCTTTAGCACAGCGATGTTGGTGATGTGGCTCTCGTCGAGGATGACCCACGCACCCGCATAGCCGATGATTTTCCCGTCCTGCTCCGCCACGAGGTAGCGTGCAACAGGATTTTTCATGTCGCTGACGAACGCGTCGCGGCTCCACGCATCGACAAACGTGCTGATTTCCACGGCATACACGCCGTCCACGTCGTCCATCGTCATCCGACGAATCGTGATTTCAGGCATGGAGACCCTCCGTCAGCTTCTTGTTGAGCGCGGCGTTCGGGGCGCGAAGGTAGAGCGGCATGAGCGTCAGGTAATCAACCGTTTCCGTCTCCAGCGACGCAAGGTACGCCACTGCTGCCGGGCGCAGGAACGCCTGATGCGGCTGCGCGAACTCGGCAGCATCCCCCAGCAGGGTTTGCAGCTTCTGCCGATGCACAGGCATACCGTCGCCGAGGAATAGGAAGCGGTCGCCGAATCGGCTGATTTCCGCCACATAGTCCTCAACCTTCATCGGCGTGTCGGCCATCAACCGATTCGGGCGATTTTCTCCCGCGGAGAACGCTGCGCCGTACACCTGCCCAGCGCGCGCATCCTGAATCGGGCAGACGACACCGCTGAATCCGCTGATGCCCGCCGCCATTGCTTCCAGCGCGTTGACCGCGACGCAGGGTTTCCCTGCGCCGTGCGCCAACCCCTTCACCGTGCTCACGCCGAGCCGGACGCCCGTGAACGACCCCGGCCCGACCACGACAGCCAAGCGATCCATGTCCTGAATCGTCAGCCCCGTGGACTGAAAGGCGTTGTCAATCATGGGCAGCAGGTTGAGCGAATGCGTCTTGTGGTTCATGACGGCGCACTCATGGCGAATGCCGTCCTCCGTCAAAATCGCCACGCCGCACACCGGCCCGGATGTATCCACAGCAAGCAGCTTCATTGTTCTTCCTCCAAGGATATTTCACGGAATCCGCCCATCGGAGTAATGGTCACATCGCGTGTCGTTTCGTCCACCGGGGTCAGGCGGATGGCAAGGTGCGTTTCCGGAATGGCTTCGGGGCACTGGCTGGGCCACTCAACCACCGCCACGCCGTCGCCGCCGAGGAACTCCTCCATGCCCATTTCGTACAGCTCCTCGACGCTGTTCAGCCGATACCAGTCGAAGTGGTACAGGGGAATTCGCCCGTCGTCGTAAACGTTGAGGATGGTGAACGACGGGCTGGTGACGGTTGCCGTCACGCCGAGCCCCTGCGCCAGTCCGCGCGTAAACTCGCTCTTGCCCGCGCCCAAATCGCCCCACAAAAGAAGCACATCCCCCCTCCGAAGCTCTTTCGCCAGCCTTTTCGCCAGTTCGCGTGTTTCATTGGGAGAATGTGTTCTCATAGTTATGTTCCTTCCTATTATAAGGAGGCGCAAGGGGCGTTGCCCCTTGACCCCACCAGAGACGCTGTCTCTGGACTCTGCAAGGGAGTTCCTCCCTTGACCCTTTTTCGCGATTGAGTTGTGCGCGCTTTCATGCTGTGTCCGCGTGTTTATTTTCTTTACTTGCGGACGTGCAGCATCGGCGACAGCCGCTTATACAGCACAAACGTCAGCAGGCTCAGCACGAAGCCCTTCAGCAGATTGAACGGCGCCGTCACATACAGCAGCACCTTCCATTCCGTATCCACGAACGGCAGTGCCTTCTGCGCCATGCCGATAATCGCTTCCATGTCCATGTTGAACGCGGTCATGTAGAACGGAATCATCATCTTCCAGTTCACCAGCACCGACACCACAATCATGCACAGCGTGCCGACCGCCATGCCGACCAGCGCGGTTTTGCGCGTCTTGTGCTTGCGGTAAATCAGCGACGCGGGCAGGATGAATGCCGCGCTCATGATGAAATCCGCCAGCTCCCCAACATACATGCTCGACGAATACGCCAGACGTGACAAGTCCTTAATCAGCAGAATCGCCAGACCCGGCAGCGGACCCATCGAGAACGCGCCGAGCAGCGCCGGAAGCGTACTGAAGTCGAGCTTGTAGAACGCGACAATCGGGATTTCCAGCGGGAACAGGACGGCGGACAGTGCGCCCAGAATGGCGATGCGCGTCATGTACTGGACAGAGAGATTGGAACGGGTTTTCTGCTTTGTCATAGGACAAGCCTCCTTAAAAATATGCACGCCCCTGAAGCAGGTTCGCTTTTCAGGGGCGGAACATCTCGGAACTTCGGCATACTCGCCAAAATTCCGCGCATATTTCCAGCTTTCCTCTCTCATCCAGACTATACTGTTGGCGCCGGAATTGACTTTTGTCTCACCGGCTCAGCCTTCCTGCCCATTGCGGTGCGGAAGGGTCGCGGGCTGTACCGCCAGTAGGGAATTTCACCCTGCCCCGAAGAAGCTCCAAGTGGCTTGTGCAGTTGTTTCGCGCGTTTCAGCAAAACCTGCCGCCCGCGCCATCGTTATGATAGCACAGGCGGCAGGCCTTGTCAAGATTTTGCCGAAATTATTTCATCATTCCAGCCGCAGCACGGCCGCGCCTTCCGGACGGATGTCCAGCACATTGCAGCAATGCTCCCCAAACGTGCCCTCCATCGTCTCGATGAACTGACTCAGCAGCTTGTCCGGCACGAAGTTCAGCGTCGTACCGGCGAATCCGCCGCCGTGCACGCGCCACGCGCCGTCCTTGTCCAGCATCATGTGTTCCGCCATCGCCAGCGCAAGCGACAGGCTCTGATCCTTCGGGTTCGCATAGACGTTTTGCAAATACATATACGACGACCGACCGGAACAGATGATTTCCCACAGGAACGCAAACAGGTCGTTGCGGTCAAGCGCCGCCACCTGACGAACCACGCGCTCGTCCTCTTCAAAGAAGTGCATGGCGCGCAGCAGCGCCCGGTCACTCACCTTGCCGCGCAGGGTCGGCAGCGCCTGATAGAACTCCTCCGGGCGCACACGGCGCAGGTACGGTTCATTGAACAGTGCCGCCACCTTCTTCATTTCCGCCGGAATCGCCGCGTAATCGTCCGTCAAATCAGCGTGATTGCCGCCCGTCGCCACCACGACCAGCGAATAACCGTACTTGGCAAAGTCGAAGTGCATCGGGCGCACATCGGGGTCATCATGCTTGAAGTCCACCGTCACCAGACCGCCAGCGGAAGACGCCATCTGGTCAAGCAGACCGCTTGGCTTGCCGAAATACACGTTTTCAGCGTACTGGCTGATTTTCGCGCGCGTCTTGTAGTCGATGGTGAAGCCATTGTAGAGCGCGTCGAAGATGGCGCACGTCATCACCTCGAACGCCGCCGAGCTGCTCAAGCCGCTGCCGGACATGACGTTCGACGTCACCGCCGCGTTGAAGCCGCCGATTTTGTAGCCCAGTTCCGCCATCCGCGCCGCCACGCCGCGCACCAGCGCATGGGTTTTCCCCTTCTCCTTTTCAACGACATCAAGGCTGCCCAAATCCACCTTGATGGCAGGATAGCCGTCGGAGTGGATTTCCACCATCATATCGTCGCGCGCGGAAACCGCCGACAGCGTATCCAGGTTGATTGCCGCCGCCAGCACACGCCCGCGGTTGTGGTCGGTGTGGTTGCCGCCAATTTCCGTGCGGCCGGGGGCGCTGATCATCAGCACTTCGCGGTTCTCGTGAAACAGCTCTTCATGCCGTTTGAGCAAACCAATATAGCGTCCCGTCTGCTCCACCAGCATACCGTCGCGGCGGCCGTACAGGTGCATCAGGCGTTCCATCACCTCAGGCGATTTTAGGTTGCGGATCATCGTGGCGTACTGATTCATGTTTGTTCCGTCCTTTCATTCAATGGATGGTTTCTTGAATGGTTTGCGTATGTATATACTATTTTCAAATGAGAATGCGCCAAGGCGCGAGCAGATGGTGCAGGTGAATGCAGGAAATAGTATTACTTGTCAAGATGCCATGCGTTGTCATAGGCACTTTGCCAGATACTGACCATCTCGTCGATGCCCAGCGCCTTCACCTGCGCGCAGAAATCTGCCCACGTTTCATCATTAAGTTCCACGTCCCCCGCGACGAACCACGCCATGCGCGTTTCCGCATAGGTGCTGATGCCGCTTTGAAGCTCCGTGACACGGTTCATCTGCTCCTGCGTCAGGTAGAGCAGCGGCATTGCACGCTTTTCCCAATGCCGGACGCGCGCCAATTCCGCTGCCAGTGCGTGCGTTGCGTCATCATCCATCTTCATCTGAATTTCCGCACTGGCATAGGAGGGCATCGAGGTTGTCCAAATGGTATTCGTGCCCTGCATGGCGACAACTTCCTCCGCCGTGCGGGCATACGCCCATGTGCCATCGTCGTTCCAGTCGTAGTCCTCGCCTTCCTTGCCGACCTGCGCCGCCAAGAAGCCCTCGTCCGTGTAGAGATAATCAACCCATTGCAGCAGCTTTTCTGGCTCTGCGCAGGTGGATGAAATTGCGAACGTGCCGCGATAGAGGTCGCCGGTGAAATCGCGGTAAACCTGCTGGCCGTTGTACACCAGTGGATCAAGTGCGATATACTCCGACGCGAGATTCACGCCGACCACGTCCTGCGGCGTTGCACCGAAGAATACGCCATACTTCGCCGTTTCGCTGCTGCTGGAAGATGACGAGGACGTTGCCGCCTCCACCAGCCGCATGGCCATAAAGCCCTGCGAATCCAGCAGCCCCTCAGTGTACAGCTCGTGCAGCCACATCAGGAACGCGCGGTTTTCCTCTGTCGTCAGCACTTCGCTGATTTTTCCATTCTGCTCCGTCAGATAGTAATCATCCGCATTGATGCCGAATGCGTGCGCCAAGAAGCGCAAGTCCCACATGCTCACGAAGGACAGCGGGATTTCGTCGTTCCGGCTGCCATTCTGGTTCATGTCGCGGTCGCGGAATTGACGAAGCACCTCCGTCAGTTCCTCTGCCGTCGTCGGCACGCCCATTTTCAAGCGGTCAAGCCACGTCTTGTTAATCCACATGGTATTGTTCGGCGTCAGTTCGTTGATGCTCGGCAGTGCGACAATCGCGCCATCGGGCAGCGAAACGGCTTCCATCCATTCCGGATTGGCTTCCAGCAGCGCCCAGGCGTGCGGCGCGTACTCCGCCAGATACGGGCGCAGGTCAATCAGCTTGCCCGCTTCATAAAACGCAAGCGTCTCCTGCGGGGTCAGTTCCGCCTTGAAGAACATATCCGGCATGGCAACCTCGCCCGCCAGCATTTCCGTTTTCGCCTCCGTCCATGCCTCTCGGCTGACGTATTCGGTAAAGGAGAAGGCAATCCCGGTTTTTTCCTGCATTGTTTGGAAGAATAAGTTCGTGTCCCAGTCATGCTGCGCTTCCGTGCTGCTGGAGGACGACGCAGCTTCCAAGCCGGCGAGCATAATCGGCGCTTCGGCGGCGAAAGCTGTCGGCAGCGCCATTGCTGCCATCAGCACGAAGATTTGCAGAATCGCAAGAAGTTTCCGCACAGTTTTCCTCCTTCAATCAGACGGGCATCTGCCGCGTCTATCTGTCTGTGCTTTATTATAGACCAATTTCACCCGTTTGACCAGTCTTTTTTCACAAAAAAAAACGAAATATCTGCTTTTTTTCGTAAACCTTCTCTCTATTGAGTGATGAAAAATATTTCCATGCAGATTTTTTTCATTTTCGGGGCAGGATGGAAAGAGAAATATGGGAGGCGTGGCAAGCATGAAGAAAGAAAGGCATTGGGTGCTTCCGGCGATTTGGGCGATTTTGCTGATGCTGCTGCTCGGCGGCGCGGTTTGGGCGTATCAGGCGTTTTCCGTGGCGGATTGGCAGTCGCTTGACCCGTCCCGCCTCACGTCGCTCGCCCAGACCGGTGCCATACACGATAAGAACGGCGATTACGTCACCTCACTTGTCGGCAAGGAGAACCGCACCGTCATCGACACGTCGCGTCTGCCCGCGCACGTCGTAAATGCGTTCCTTGCTGCGGAGGATTTGCGCTTCTACAAGCATCCGGGCTTTGACATCACGCGCATCATCGGCGCTATGCTCACCAACGTCCGCGACGGCGCGTTCAGTCAGGGCGCATCCACCATTTCCCAGCAGCTGATTAAGCTCTCCCACCTGTCCAGCCAGAAGACGATTGCCCGCAAGCTGGAGGAAATTCACCTCGCGCTGCAATTGGAAAAGCAGTACACGAAAGACGAGATTCTGGACATGTACCTGAATTTCATCTACTTCGGACAGGGCGCATACGGCGTGCAGGCGGCGGCAGAAGTCACGTTCGGCGTTGATGCAGCGGAGTTGACCCCTGCGCAGGCTGCCTCCCTCGCCGCTGCCATCAAAGCGCCATCCGCGTACAGCCTGCAATCCGCGCCGGAGAGTAACCGCGAGCGCCGGGAGTACATTCTCTCCATCATGCTGGCGGAAAATATGCTGACACAGGCGGAATACGACGCGGCAATGGCGGAGGAGCTGACCGCCCGCGGCGCGCCGCAGGTGCAGACAGATTACGGCTGGTTCGTCGATGCCGTGCTGGATGAGGCCGAATCCCGGCTGGACGTGAGCGCCGAAACGCTGCTTGCGGGCGGCTACCGCATTGACACGACGCTCGACCCGGACATGCAGCGCATCATGGACGAGCAGTACCTGACGGATGTCTTTCCCGCTGATAACAAGGACGGCACGCCCGTGCAGGCAGCATCCGCCGCGGTGGACACAAGCAGCGGTGCAGTGCGTGCCATTGTCGGCGGACGCAAATACGTCACCCGCCGCGGATTGAACCGCGCGACCCAGCTGCGCCGTCAGCCCGGCAGCGCGCTCAAGCCGCTGGCGGTCTATGCCCCCGCGATTGAATCCGCCGGATGGACGTGTGCCAGCGTAATTCTCGATGCGCCAACCGCTTTCGGCACTTACAAGCCACGCAACGCGGGCAATGCTTACTACGGGAACGTGACCGTCCGCACGGCGCTCAAAAACAGCCTGAACATCCCCGCCGTGAAGGTGCTGCAGGCCATTGGCGTCCAGACTGCGCAGCGCTATCTGCGAAGCGTCGGCATTGAGCTGGATGACCGCGATGCGAATCTCTCCCTCGCCTTGGGCAGCATGACCTACGGCACATCCCCCGTGCAGATGGCGGCGGCGTACGCGCCCTTTGCCAACGGCGGAACATACTACGCGCCGTACTTCATCGAGCGCATCACCGACCGTGACGGCAATGTCATTTACGAGCGCGAAACGATCGGCACGCGCGTGCTTTCGGCGCAGTCCGCGTATCTGATGACGAGTCTGCTCAAAACCGTCATTTCTTCCGGCACGGGCACACGCCTCTCCAGCGCGGGGACACCTGTCGCGGGCAAAACCGGCACGGTCAATGAAAGCGGCGGCGGCAACCGTGACGTGTGGATGGCGGCGTACACCCCGGAATTGTCCACCGCCGTCTGGATGGGCTACGACGAGCCGGACGCGGCGCACCGCCTGCCCAACCGCGTCTCTGGCGGCACGAATCCCGCTTCGCTGGCGCGCAATTTTCTCCGCGCGTGGTACACAGGACGCAAGAAGCCCGATTTCACCAAGCCCAAGGGCATCGTCAGCGCGGACATTGACAAGAAGGCCATCGAGTGGCGAGGCGAACCGATGCTGGCCACGTCGCTCACGCCGAGCGCCTACCGCCTGAATGAGGTTTTCCTCGACGGCACACAGCCGAAGAAGAAGAGCGACGTGTGGAATGCGCCCGCGTCCGCGAAATCCTTCTCCGTCTCGCATTCTGACGACGGGCAGCCGCTGCTGGTCATTCAGGCCAGTGATGCCGCCGTCTACCGCGTTCAGCGCGATGCTGCCGGAGAGAGTTTCATCCTGACTGAGCTTCGCGCCGCCGCGGGCGAAACACTCTACTACACCGACAACCGCGCCCAGCCCGGTGTAACGTACACATATCGCGTGATTCCCGTGCACGCGGAGCTGCTGGACAATGGCATCCTATTGGAAGGAACGCAGAGCGTGCAGGTGGCGCGGGTGGAGAAGTCGAGTGCGCTGAGCCGGTGGTTCAGCGGGCTTTTCGCCCCAAAGCCGGAGGAAAAGCAGGAGGAAGAACTGCCTGCATCGATTTTTGCCCCGTAACAAAACGCGCCGCCGCACCGTAATTTGCTTTCCGGTGCGGCGGTGTTTTGTTATGGATATTCTGCTTTGGGGCGCAGGGCTTTCCGTTCGCCCCCGACACTCCTTCGGTGCCGTCACTTTTAGGATTCGCCCAATCCTTGCGCGGCGTTTCTTTGCTTACTGCGCAGCTTCCGCCATGTCCGCTAAATCACCCTGCGGCAGGATTTCCGTCACTTCAAACGGGACATTGTTGCCGGTGAAGTAGAACATCAAGTCCGTTGTGTTCTGGCAGTTTTCCAACTGCGCCGTCGGGAAATAGCGCACATGCAAGCACGAAACGCCGTTCTCCATGCTCGACATCACCAGAATCGGCGCGCCTTCATCGTACAGCAGTACGTACATGGCATTGGTGCGTTCGTTCAAGTCAAGGTACAAGTGTTTCTGCGTGGCTTGGTTCATAATCAGCGAGTAGCGCGCGTCGATTTCTTGCATCAGTTTCTGGAAATTCTCCGTTTCCGTCTTCAGGGATTCATCCGGCGTATCCGTCTCACTCGTTTCGTCCGTGAAGAGGCTGTCGCTTTCCTCATCCTCGTCCTCTTCCTGCTGATACAACGTCCGCACGCCCGCGTTGTATTCGTCGTACATGGCAAAGAGTGTCACCATGTGATACATTTCCATTGCCCACGAGCAGGTTACCTCGTACAGCACCTGCGGCGCTTCTGAACGGTAAGTCAAACGGAGCATCTGCGCCATCGACGATTCCATCAATTCAATACGGTAGATGCTGCGCGGCGACTGCCCCTCATGCGCGTATGCCGCCAGCTTCGCCACATTCTCGTCGCTGATGCCCCACGTTGTCTGCAAATAGCGGCTTTCAATCAGTTCATCCAGCGCATTGCCCGCTTCTGCCAGACGCTCGAACGGCACAGGCTCGCCCTCGTCGCCGAACGGATCCTCCGTAAAGGGATACGCCGCAACGCCCGCCAAATCCACCGCCGTGCAGGCAAGTTCAGGCATTTGCTGCGCCGCGAACCACGCCGTCACTTCTTCAGCGGATTTGCACGCCGCCAATTCATCCGAGAGCACCGGCGTGCAGTACATCTCGTTCACCGTGCCATCGCTGATCCAAAAGCTCATCATCGGCAGTGCATCCGAGTACAGAGCGATATACATGCCCATTTCCGGCTCGCCGTCCGGCTTGGGATACTGCGTCGAGCGCGCCATTTGGTTCAGCATTTGCTTGCCATATGTATCCTGCTGCTCCATCAAAATGCGCTGCGGCATCAGCTGAAGCACCCTGCGCTGCTCCGGCGTGTCGGTGTAATCCGGGTTATCGCCGATGAAGCCTGCCAGCAGCGTTTCGCCCGTGACATAGTAGACGGCGGATGGCATCGTGCGGTTTCCCGCGCGCAGGCGATTGACAATCTTCTGTTCCTCGGTGATAGCGGCGTCCGTGTCGCCCACCAAATCGGCCACAATGCGGTCGCTGTGCAGGAGGATATCCACGCGCTGGCACAGTTCCAGCATATGGCTGATGTTCGTGTTGTTATCCGTCGTTTCTTCCGCTGTCGCCATACCGCTGAGCATCATCAGCAGGGCAAGCAGAATTGCAAGCATCTTCTTCATGGGTTTCTTCCTTTCTTTATTTCCCATTTCATTTCCCTTGCAGGATTATTCCAGCACAATTCCCGGCACCTGCGCATTCAGCAGCGCCGCCAAGTCCTCGTTCGTTTCGCACGCGCGAAGCTGCTCCGACGGCATCCAGACAACATGCGCGCGAATCATACCGTTCTGTCCCCGCCACAGCATTTGAACCGGCGCACCCGTCTCCGGAATCAGCACAGTCATCCCCCATCCTTCTTCCTCCGTCGTCACGCCTTCCGCAGTGCCATGCCGCCGCATGTACTCCATGATGTGTGCGCTAATCCACTGCTGACTTTTCTCTTCCTCCGGGTCAATGATTGCCAGCTGATTCATCGCCATCTCTGCCGGATAGTACAGCCAAGAAGCCTGAATGCCCGCATCCGCATATTCCGGCGGAATTACCAGACTTTCGCACACTTCCGGCTTCAATCTCACTTGAAGCAGATATTCCCTGCCGTTCAGCAGGTCGCCGCCGTCTCCGTCATACACAATATAGTTCCGCAAAATTTTCTCCGCCGTGTCGCCAAATATGACATCCGAGCGAACCCAATCCAGCGTGTCCGGCAGATTCGCTGTATCCCACGAGTACGCTTTGTCTCCCCATTTGTGCAGAATATCTTCCTTCGTGTACCGCGGCACATGGGCAGAATAGTCGTTTTCCTCCGCGTCGCCCGAAATTTCCACGCAAATCAGCGCGTCCGGCGCAAAGCACAGCAGCAGTGACAGCGTATGCGGCTGATTCGTCACCGTCAGCATTTCATTGTTGCGAAGCGTCACAGCGCCCCATTCATTGCTCAACGTGTCAGGACAAATCCAGACTTCCGTCGGGCGCGAAACGTCAGCACTGCGAAGTCGGTCAATGTCGCTGATGGTGTCCTCTTTCCGCCACTGCTGCCAATCCACAAAAGCGTCGTTTGACACCATGTCCACCAGCTTCCGCGCCGTCATGATGCCATTGATGACCGCCGTCTGCTCCCACGTATCGTCCTCTTCATCCTGCGGCGCGTACACGCTGCGCATCACCACCGCGCCGTTCATTGCCTGCCACGCCACCACAATGGGCGTACCCACCCTCGGTCGCAGATATAGCAAACCGCTCGCATCGTGCGCGTCGCAGGGGTACAGCGCAATCGCCAGTATGTCGAGGAACTTGGTCTCCGTCTTGCCGCACTGCTGCATCTGCGCTTCAAACGCCGTCATCTGCGACGCATCGTAGTCGAGTATGCTGATTTGCACCGCCGTCTCCGCTGTATTCCACGGGACAATGCCCTCCTGCTCGCCGCTCAGCGCCGCCCAGTGCTGCATCTCCTGCGCCGATTGCAGGGCAAGCTGCCGGATGGTGTCCTCGTCCGGCTGATGCAGCTCCGATTCCGCCAGCACCGCCGCGCGGGACAGGTCAACTTCCTCAAATTCGCCTGCGTAGAATTCGCTCAGCTTGTCCGTTGTCAGCTCGGTCGCCTGATGCGCCGCCGGAATCGCCGTCAGGCACACACAGCCGTTTTCCGCGAACCAGCGCACCAGCACCGCGCCATTCTCGCCGTAAGACAGCAGCAGCAGTCCCATTTCCGGCGCATCCCCGGCGTAAAGCAAGTTCGCGGCGGCACTCGTTTCCTGCGCGTCCATCCCGAATTCCGGGGATACCGCGAACGTGCGCTCTACAATCCGCAGATAGGCGTTTTCCGCCTCGTCCGTCGCATCCGTGTCCGCGCTGGCATCCATCATCATCAGCGCAAAAAACAGCACCGACGCCGACTTGTCCGTGCCGTTGACGCTGATGAACGCCTGCCGGGGCATTCCACGGTCAATCGGCTGCGGCGTTTCTGTACATGCCACCTCTGTAATATTGAGCGTGTCCTCAAACAGCCGCCCCCGCTTCTGCGCATCCATCTGCCGCACAAGCTCTATTGCGCGCCCGACCAGCTCGTACTCCCAAGCGTCATCCGCCGCATCCTCCGCCGTCGCCATGCCCAGCATCAGCAGCATCAGCGCCAGCAGCATAGAAATCCATCGTTTCATCATTCTACCTCCTATTTCGCTTAAACGCATCTTTCCTATCAACGTCATTTTGCCATATTTGCGCAAGTTTTGTCAAGCGAACAGGCCCTTTTCTAATGCAATTCTCATCCTAATATGCAAAAAGCCCTGCTTCCACGTCGGAAACAGGGCTGGTAGTGTATATTAGTTGCCGCGGCGCTTCATGAACGAAGGTACGCCGTTGGCGTCTGTCGTCGGGCGCTTGGGCTGCTGCGGCTGCACAGAGGGCATCGGGCCGGTTGCACCGCCCGCGTACTGCTGCTGCACAGGCTGCATATTGCCAGTGTAGCCCTGCTGCGCGTAATCCAGCTGCTGGGGCTGATTGCCAAACAGCTGCGGCTGACCATACGCCGGCTGCTGCGGCTGCGCGGGCTGCTGGGGCGCATAATACGCGGGTTGTGCCGGCTGCTGCGTCATCGGCGCTTGCGGAACGCCCATGGTCGGATGGCTGCTGTAGCTGTCGCTGCTGGTGTAGGACGGCGTGTACCCGCCCGTCGCACCGTAGTTGCCGGGCGTATAGCTGCCGGTCGCACCGGTCGCACCGGTCGCGCCGTAATTGCTGCCATAGAGGCGATCGCGGTTGATATCGCGCGCCGACTTGACCGGCTCACGCGGCGGGAACGGCGTTTTCTCAAAGCCCGTCGCAATCACGGTGATGCGCACCTTGTCGCCCATGGACTCGTCGATGCCCGCGCCGAAGATGATGTTCGCATCGGGATCGGCTTCCTCCATGACGAGGTTTGCCGCTTCGTTGATATCAATGATGGAAATATCCTTGCCGCCGGTGATGTTGATCAGCACCGCGCGCGCACCGCTGATGGACGTCTCCAGCATCGGGCTGGAAATGGCGTTCTTGGCGGCGTCAATCATCTTGTTCTCGCCTTCGCCGTAGCCGATGCCCATATGCGCCATGCCGCCGGATTCCATGACGGTCTTGACGTCCGCGAAGTCAAGGTTGATCAGCGCAGGCACAGCAATCAGGTCGCTGATACCCTGGATGCCCTGATGCAGCACCTCGTCCGCAATGCCGAACGCCTCAACCATGCTCGTCCCCTTGCTGACGACCTGCAAGAGCCGGTCATTCGGGATGACAACGAGCGTATCGACGCGCTGCTTGAGGTCAGAGATGCCCGCTTCCGCATTGCGCATCCGCTGCTTGCCCTCAAAGGCGAAAGGCTTGGTCACAACCGCGATGGTCAGCGCGCCCTGTTCGCGGGCAATTTCCGCCACGACCGGCGCGCAGCCCGTGCCCGTGCCGCCGCCCATGCCCGCGGTGACAAACACCAGGTCAGCACCCTTGAGTGCACCCGCGATTTCCTCGCGGGATTCCTCTGCGCTGCGGCGGCCGACTTCCGGCACTGCGCCTGCGCCCAGGCCCTTGGTGACTTTCTCACCAATCTGGATTTTCGTCTGCGCGCCGGACATCTGCAAAGCCTGCATATCGGTATTGATGGCGATGAACTCCACGCCGCGCAAGCCGGATTCGACCATGCGGTTGACCGCGTTGCCGCCGCCGCCGCCGCATCCCACGACCTTGATGGAAGCATAATTGCTGGTCAATTGGTCATTCTGAATTTCAATCACGTTGCATCCCCCTGACTCATATGCTCATATGGTATCTTGCCCTGTATGCCGCGTTTTCTTGCAATCAGTAGCCCATCAGCCAGCGGAATGCACGGCTGAACAGCCCCTTTGCACCGCCTTCTGGTGCTTTCTGCTCTTCCTGCGTCGTCACGACGAGGATGGTCAGCCCGACGGCGCTGGAGAAAACATGGCTGGTCATTTTGTTGTTGGTGCGCTGGGCCTCCCGGATGATTCGGTGGAGTTTGCCCGCAAGGAAGTCCTTGCCTCCCTTGTTGAGAATCAAGCCGCCGCCGGTCAGATAGACGTTCGACCACTTGCCAAGCTTCACGCCGCCTTCTTCCAGCGCTTTGTTGATGGCCTCCGCGATTTCCTCCACTTTCGCTTCGATAATCGGGGTCACTTCGTCGCGCCGGACAGTGCGGGCGGGTTCATCCTCCGTCGCAGGAATGACATACGTTTCATCCTGATTGGTGCTGTTGAAGCTGTACGTCTGCTTAATTTTTTCCTCCACGAACGGGAATGGAATATTCAGCTGCTCCGCAATGTCCGCCGAAATATGACCGCCGCCAATGTCGAGGCACTTGTGGAAAATCAGCGCGTCGCCCTCCATCACCATCACATCGGTGCACAGATAGCCAATATCGATGAGCATTGCCGTCTTGTCGCGCTCATCTTGGCTCAGGGCATATGTCGCTTCCCCGGCGACGGTGGAGTAGAACTCGCGGGGCTCAATATCCATATCGCGCAGGCGGTAGGTGATATCATCAATGAAATACTTGTCCGCCGTCACCAGCGCAATCATGGCGGACAGTTCGCGACCCTTGATGCCCACGGGCGACAGCGTCTTTTTGCCGTCATCCACGCGGAACCACGCGGGCGCGGAATGAATGATGCGGTCGCCGCCGGATTCTTCCGCCAGCTTGAAGCACGCGCGGACATCCTGCGCTGTAACATGCGGATCAGGCCCGGTTAGCGACACATGCACTTCCTTGACAATCACGCGTGTAAACATGCCCGGCACACCGACATTCAGCTCATGAATGCGGCAGTTGCCGGTTTTCTGCGCCTGATCAATGGCAGTGCGAATCACATCCCGAATCTCATCGGGGTTGTTCCAGCCATCCTGCAAATATCCGCTGTACGGCACAGCGCCGGAGCCAACGATATCACAGCGTTCGCCATTGCTCTGCGCGACCATCGTGACGATTTTGCTGGTTCCAAAGTCAATCGTCGGTACCGTAATCTTCATGAACTCTCATACCCCCTGTTTCCCGGTCTGGCCGTTCTGCCGGACGGCTGAAGCCGGGAAAATTGCGGTTCTGACACCCCTGTACCTTGGTTTCTGCCAGCCTGTCAGCAGACGGCTTTTCCCCCGCCAGACAGGCGCAGTCACCTATCCAATATACCATTTTTCATTATAAGCCTTTTTTCTCTGGAATGCAAGTGCTTTCGGGCGTTTTGAATGTTTTTCGCCGTCATTTTTATCCGATTTTCATGTTTTGCGGTGCTGATGATGATTGTATTACACCGTCGGCGGCGCATAAACCGGATTCACCGCGTCCGTCAGTGTCAGTGTGCCGCCCGTTTTGCCCATTGCCGAAAGCTCCGTGCGAACGATAAGGAACGCCCGCATCTTCTCATGCAGCAGCGATGAATCCCCCAGCACAATTTCCATGCCGTCCATCGTCTGCATCCGTATTCTGTCCAGCGAGCTGACATCTAATACGGCAATCTGGTCAAGTCCGCCCATGACGGTCAGCTGCAGCAGCACCTCGGTCACAGCGTCCAGCTGCTTCTGCTGATTGGCAATCAGCTTCTGCCCGATGATCGTCTTTTTGACGCTTAAGCCCTGCACGCGCACCAGTTCCGGATGCGATTCGTTCGCGTTCTGCACCGTGCGCAGGACGTAGCCATGCGCGTCGGTAATTACGCCGATGCCCGATGTAGTCAGGAACGTGACCTCCTGCCGCTCCTTAACTTCGATGCAAATCGTGTCGAAGGATTCCAGAGACACCATCCGGCAAATCAGATACGGATTCTGTTCGATGCGATTGGAGATTTCTTTCTCATTAATCAACGACGACTGCCCAAGTTTCAGTTTGGAGAGGCGGATGATTTCCTCCGCGCTGATGCGCACGTTGCCCGTCACCCTGATGTTGCGGATAGTCAGCACACCCCCGAACAGGAACGCGACAAAGAGAATGGCAAGCGCAAGCGGCACGATTGCTTTCCACACCCGCCGCGTGCGGTGGTGGCGCTTCTGCGTTTCCTCCGAGTAGCTGTCTGTGTCCAGTACAGGCGGATGGCTCCACACCGACGCTTCCGGCGGGGGGCTCTGCGGCGGCTCACCTAAATCAGGGGGCGCAGAAGCTGATTCTGCGTCCCGAAACGGCTGATTCCAGAAGGGGTTTGTCGCCCGGTACAGATCCGGCGAGCGTTCCTGACGCAGTTCCGGCGACTGTTCCGGTTCCTCAAACGGGTTTTCTGCTGTCGGATGCTGTGTGCGCCGTCTGCCACCCGGCGGCGTGCCCGGCTGCCAGTTGTCCTGTGTCACGGGGGTCATTCCTCCTTCCGTGCTGTCCTGATTATGCGTTCGCGTGTACGCGGCGGATATCCGCGCCCAAACAGGTCAGCTGTGTCTCAAAATGCTCATAGCCGCGGTCGATGAGCTCCGCGCCGTCCACCTGCGTTTCGCCTTGTGCCTTTAGTCCCGCCAGCGTCAACGCCGCGCCACCGCGCAGATCGCGCGCTGTCACCCGTGCACCGTACAGTTCCGGGACACCGCGGACAACCGCCGTTCGTCCGCTGCATAGGATGCGCGCACCCATGCGGTTCAAGTCCCCCGCGTGGGTAAATCGGTTCTCAAACACGTTTTCCACAACCACGCCCGTCCCCTCGGACACGGACAGCAGCGCCAGCATCTGTACCTGCATATCCGTTGGAAATCCGGGATACGGCTGCGTCTGCAGCTGTGCAAACGCTGTCAAACGCTCCGGCGCAGTCAGAATAACGCGTTTTTCTTCCTCGCGCACGTCGCAGCCCATTTCGCGCAGCTTCGCATTCACCGCCAGCAGTGCCTGAACCGGGGCGCGAGTCAGCTCAATGGTGCCGCCCGTAATTGCCCCTGCCGCCAGCAGCGTTCCGGCGACAATGCGGTCGGGCATAGGTGTCCATCGCGCGCCGTGCAGGTGCTTCACGCCCTCAATCGTCATAACCGCGCTGCCCGCGCCGCGGACGCTTCCGCCCATTGCGTTGATGAAGTTCGCCAAATCGACGATTTCCGGTTCGCGCGCCGCGTTGTGGATAACAGAAATTCCCGGCAGCAGCACCGCCGCCATCAGGATATTCTCCGTCGCGCCGACGCTGGGGTAGTCCAGATGTACCTCGCCGCTGTGCATATTGCCGCCGTCGCAGTGAATCACGCCGCCTTCCTCGTGAATCGCCACGCCCAGACTGCGCAGGCCTGACAGGTGCAAATCAATGGGGCGCAGTCCGATTTCGCAGCCGCCGGGATATGTAACCGTCGCCTGCCGGAAGCGCGAGAGAATCGGCCCGAGCAGGAAGATGGACGATCGAATCTGCTTGGACAGCGCGTCCGGCATTTCCGTGCGGTTCAGCCCGCCCGCGTCAAGCGTCAGCGTGTGTCCGTCACGGCGAATCCGGCAGCCCAGCATCGTCAGGATGTCCGTCATCTTCCGCACGTCGGAAATCATCGGCACGCCTTGCAGCACCACCGTTTCCTCCGTCAGCACCGAAGCCGCGAGAATGGGCAGCGCCGCGTTCTTCGCGCCATCGACGCGCATCGTACCCTCCATCTTTCTTCCGCCCCGCACAACAAACGCTTCCATCCGCGTCCACCTCCTGTGCTTCAGCCTATGCCGGAAAACAGGCGCTGTGCCAATTTCGCAGTTCAAATAGCTGATTCACGGGAAATATTGAGCAGAATGCCGATGGCTGCCATCGTGATGGAAATCGACGTACCGCCGGCGGAGAAGAACGGCAGGGGCAGCCCCGTCGTTGGCAGAATGCCCACAACCACGCCCATGTTGAGGAACGCCTGCACGCTGATGCTGCTGGTAATCCCTGCCGCCAGCAGCGTTCCGAACTTATCCGGGCAGCGCATGGCGATTCGCATTCCCCGCAGCATCAGCGCCACGAACAGCGCCACCACAATCAAGCAGCCCAGCAGCCCGAAATCCTCCCCCACGATGGCGAAGATGAAATCGCTCTCCGGGTACGGCAGATAGGCATACTTCTGCCGCCCCATGCCCAGCCCCATGCCGAAAATGCCGCCCGACCCGAACGCAATCAGCGACTGGCTGAGCTGGTAGCCCTCATCGCTCATCATGGCAAACGGGTTGCGGAAGGACAGCAGACGCCGCCGCCGATATGGCTCTGACCATGCGTAGAACGCGCCCACGCCCAGCCCGCCGGCAAGCATCAGCAGAACATGCCGCCACTTCGCGCCCGCCATGATGATGAGAATCAGGCTGACGATGAGGATTGACCCCGCGGTGGACAGGTTCGGCTGCTCCAGAATCAGCAGGAATACGACCCCCGGCACGACCAGCACCGGCACAATGCCCGTGAAGAGACGGCGGATGCGCTCGCCGCGGTAGGTCAGCGTCGTCGCCATATACAGCACCACGGCGAATTTCGCGATTTCTGACGGCTGGAAGGACAATCCACCCAGCGACAGCCACCGCCGCGAACCGTTGATGTACACGCCAACGCCCGGTATGATGACCAGCACCAGCAGCACCGCGGACAACGCCAATCCGCCCACCACGACATACGGATGCTGCCAGCAGCGGTACGGAATGCGGCTGGTGACGATGCATGCCGCCGTGCCCAGCCCGATGCCCAGCAATTGCTTGAGCACCTCGCTGTACGGGCTGCGCGTGGACGTGCCGGTATAGAACGTCGCGGAAAATAGAACCAGCAATCCCGCGAGCAGCAGCATGATGAGGATAATCACCAGCGTACCGTCCACGGGATTGCGTCTTTTCAGCGGTATTGCGGTCTGTCGCTTTTGTGCGCTTTTTACCTGAAGCATGTCTGCTCCTTTCTCAGCGCACAGGGATGGGATTATTTCAGTTCGCGCACAAGCTCCTTGAAGATGCGCCCGCGGCTCTCATAGTCCGAGAACATGTCAAACGACGCGCACGCCGGGGACAGCAGCACATTCCACCCGTCGGAAGAAAGCGCGCGGCACTGGTCGATGGCGTCTTTGAGCGTCCCTGCGCGGTGCAGGTGCGTGTAGCCGTTTTCGCGGCAGGTGCGCTCAATCTGGTCGGCAGTCGCGCCAATCAGCACGGCTTCCTTGATGTAGGGCGACGCCAGCATTTCCTGCACCATCGGGGTGAAGTCGCAGTGCTTGTCATAGCCGCCGAGGATGATGGCGGTCGGGCGCGTCATGGTCTGAATCGCCTTGATGGTGCTGTCCACGTTCGTGCCCTTGCTGTCATTGATGTAGCGCACGCCGTCCAGCTCGCAGACGAACTCGATGCGGTGCTCCACGCCTTGGAACGTCCGCAGGGTGTGGGCAATCACGTCCGGCTTCACGCCCATCGCGACCGCAATGCAGCACGCTGCCAGCGCGTTTTCGAGGTTGTGCGGGCCGGGAATGAACACGTCCTTCACCGGGCAAATCATCTCTTCCGCACCGTGGAAGCGCACGACGATTTCGCCATCCCGGACGAACGCGCCTTGATCCACTTCCCGCTTGCGGCTGAACAGCATCACCTGCGCCTTCACCTGCCCAATCAGCGGTGCAAGTGCCGGGTCGTCCGCGTTGAACACGGCGACGTCCTCTGCCGTCATGTTCTGGAACTGCCGCATCTTCATCGCCGTGTAGACTTCCATCGTGCCGTGGCGATTGAGATGGTCTTCGGTAATATTGAGCAGCGCCGCCGCCTTCGGGTGGAACGTCTCCGCCGTCTCCATTTGGAAGGAAGAGACTTCGCAGACGAACAGGTCGTCGTCCTGACTGTCGAGACCTGCCGCGCTGTACGGATAGCCGATGTTGCCCACGACATGCGTCGTGCGTCCTGCATTGCGGAAGATTTCGCCCAGCAGCGTGACGGTCGTCGTCTTGCCGTTCGTGCCGGTAATCGCCACCATTTCGCCAGAGGACAGCTGATACGCCATTTCCAGCTCACCGGTGACGTACACGCCCATTTCCTTCGCCTTCAAGACGAACGGCGCGTTGTCCGGCACAACGGGGCTGATGACCATTGCGTCGATGCCGTCCAGGCATTCCATCGCCGGGCAGCCCAGACGGCGCTCCAGCGGCAGATTTTCCAGCGGCTTCAGGCTGTCCCCCAGCTGCTCCGCCGCCTTGCTGTCATTGATGATAACGTGTGCGCCTGCCTTGCACAGCAGCTGTGCCGCCGCAATCCCGCTGCGCGCCATACCGACCACCAGCACGCGCTTGCCCGCGTATTTTTCCGTATTGCGCATGATTTTTCGCTCTCCTTACACGATGACCGAAATAACCGCCAGCGCCGTCAGCACCAGCGTCACCACGGTATACATCAGCACGATTTGCGTTTCCTTCATGCCGCACTTCTCAAAATGATGGTGCAGCGGCGACATTTTGAACAGCCGCCGGGGCGTTCCGTAGATTTTACGGGTCGTCTTGTAATAGTAGCGCTGCAAAATGACGCTCACGCTGGACATGCAGCAGGTGAAGCCAATCAGCAGCAGCAGGAACGGCTGACGCAGCAGCATCGCCATGCCGACCACCGCGCCGCCGATGAACATCGACCCGGTGTCGCCCATGAACACCTTTGCCGGATAGCGGTTGTAGCGCAGGAAGCCGAGGCAGCCGCCGCACAGCGCCGCCGCGAAGATGGCAATCGCGCTGTAATTATCCTGCAAAGCGCGCGCCGCATCGGGGTCGTCGGGAATCTTCACCATCGGAATGCCGAACGAGCCGCCATTCAGGTGCTGATAGACCGTCACGGCGCTGAGGCCCGCAATCACCGCCCAACCCATGCAGCCGACACTCGTCACGCTGGACAGGATGCCGTCGATGCCGTCCTGCAGGTTCGCGCTGTTGGTCATAAACAGCACCGTCAGCGCCAGCAGCGGAATATACCACAGCCCTAAGTCCCATTCGGTATTCGCAAACGGCAGCAGCACTTTGCTCCCCTGCGTGAAGTAGCACCAGACCGAGAAGCCGAGGCACACCACGGACAAGCCGATGATCTTCTGCCACGGGGTCAGCCCTTCGGAACGATGCTTGACTGCCTTCGTCCAGTCGTCCGCCAGACCGACTGCCATCGACCCCAGCGATACAAGCAGCAGCGGCAGAATCGTCGTCACCCACGCGCCGGTATACGCCGCGCACAGCACAAACGATACGATGCAGCCCAGCGCAATCATCAGCCCGCCCATAATCGGCGTGCCGCGCTTTTTCAGGTGCTCCTTCGGGCCGAGTTCGTTCTCGCTCGTTTTCATTTGGTGACCGCGCAGCCATTCAATCAGCTTCGGGCCAGTCGCCAGCGCAATCGCCGCGGACAGCACCAGCGCAAGCAGTACATTTGTCAGCATAGGTAATCCTTCCTTATTATCGGGTATTCAATGCGCAGCGGCTTACTCGCCGCGCAGTTCCGTCAGCAGCTCCTGCACGACAACTTTCTCGTCGAACGGCCGCTTGACGCCCATTGTCTCCTGATACGTCTCGTGACCCTTGCCGCACAGGACGATGATGTCGCCTTCCCGCCCGATTTCCAGCGCGTGGCGGATGGCATCCCGACGGTTCTCGATGACGACGTACTCGCCCGTCGTCTCTTTGATTCCCTCTTCGATTTCGCGCAGGATTTCCATCGGGTCTTCCGTGCGCGGGTTGTCACTGGTGAGGATGCACAAATCCGCCAGTTCTCCGCCGATGCGCCCCATAATCGGGCGCTTGCCCTTGTCGCGGTCGCCGCCGCAGCCGAAGAGCGCAATCAACCGTTTCTTGGTGAACGTGCGGCAAGTGCACAGGATGTTGCTCAGTGCATCCGGCGCATGGGCGTAGTCCAGAATCACGCGGTACGGCGTATTCGTCGGCAGCATTTCAATGCGCCCAGGCACACTGCGGATGCTTTCCAGCCCCGCGCGGACATTCTCCGGCGACACGCCCAGAATCAGCGCGCACGCCGCCGCGGACAAGGCGTTGTAGACATTGAACATGCCCGTCATGCGCAGGTTGATTTGGATGTATTCCGCGTTGCGCAGCCGCAGCTCAAAGGACACGCCGTTTTCGGTAATCTCAATGTCGCGCGCGAACAAATCCGCCTCCGCCGCGATGCCGTAGGTCATATGCGGAATTGTCACGTCGCGCAGCAGCTCCGCCGCCCGCTCATCATCGGCGTTAATGGCGGCATTCTTCGCCATGCCGGAGGTGAAGAACGCCTTTTTGCACTGGAAGTAGTTCTCCATCGTGCCGAAGTAGTCCAGATGGTCTTGGCTGAGGTTGGTGTAGCAGCCGCACTCGAACGTCATGCCGTCCAGCCGGTGCATATCCAGCGCGTGCGCCGACACCTCCATGACGACCACCTGCACGCCTGCCTGCACCATCTCGTTCAAGTCGCGCATGAGGTCAATCGGATCGGGCGTGGTCTTGCTGGACGGGATGTGCTTCTCGCCGATCATGTTGCCTGTCGTGCCGACCAGCCCGCACTTGAAGCCCGCCTGCTCGCAGATAGACTTGACCATGTAGCTGGTCGTCGTCTTGCCCTTCGTGCCGGTGATGCCCACAAAGCGCATTTTCCGCTCCGGATGATCAAAGAACGCCTCGCAGATTCTCGCCATTGCCGCGCGGCCGTTGCTCACCAGCACCTGCGGCACATTCACATCGTCCAGGAAGCGTTCCACTACCAGTGCCACGCAGCCATTTTGCACCGCCTGCGGGGCATACTGATGCGCATCAAAGTGTGCGCCGGCAAAGCAGAAGAAGATGCCGTTTTCGGTCTTTTCCCGGCTGTTGGAACACAGTGCCGCAATCTCCACGGACATATCGCCCTTGGTTTCCAGCAAGTACGGCACTTCCTTGACAAGCTGTCTCAGTTCCATCGTCAATTAGCTCCTTTATTCGTCATCCCCGGCCATCAGCAGAAAAATCGTTGTGCCGGGCTGTACATATTCTCCCGCTGCAGGGCTTTGCTCTATGCACAGCCCCTGCCCCGTCATGGACATCATTAGTCCCCGCTGGCGCACAAGGCGCGCGCAGTCTACATCGCCCAAGCCAGTCAGGTCAGGCACACAGACCAGCTCTTCCGGCGTCAGCTCCTCTGAACCGGCGGTGTAGAGCATCACACGCCCGCCTTTGACGAGCTTCGCGCCCGCCGGCGGCAATTGATCCAGCACGACGGTGTTCGCGCCGTCCGTCACGCTTTCCAATCCCACCTGTGACAGTTTACGCTTTGCATCGCCAATCGTCAAGCCTTTCAGCGCAGGAACTTCAATTTCTTCATCTTTTTCGTCATTTTCCGGTTCAATTCCGAGGTACGGCAGCATTTCCTGCATGATTTGCCGGGCAAAAGGCGCCGCCGTCGTGCCGCCGTAGTCAATCGGCACGTCCGCCTCCTTGACAATGACGAGAATGCTCACCTGCGGATCGTTCACCGGCGCGAAGCCGTAGAACGACCCGATGTGCGTGTCGCGCACGACGCGTCCATTCTTGTAAACCTGTGCCGTGCCGGTTTTGCCGCCGATGCGGTAACCGGCAATCGCTGCGTTCTTGCCGCCGCCTTCTGAGACGACACGTTCCAGCAGCAGCCGCATCGTGTCGCTCGTTTCCGGGCGAATTGGCGCTGCCATCACCGTCGGGTGAAAGCGCTCCAGCGTCTCCCCGTCCGGCGTTTGAATTTCGCTGACGATGTAGGGTCTCATCAGCTTTCCGCCGTTGATGACGGAGTTCGCCGCCATCATCATCTGAATCGGCGTGAGCGCGACGGACTGTCCGAAGCCGATGCGCGCCAGGTCCACGCGTTTGACGTTCCGCGACGTAATGAGGATGCCCGGCGACTCCCCCGGCAGGTCAATGCCCGTCTTTTTGCCCAGCCCGAACGCCGTCAGGTAGCGGTAGAACGTATCCGTCCCCATCCGCAGCGCCAGCTCGACAAACACCGGGTTGCAGCTGTTTTTCAGCCCATCTGCCATCGTCTCCGCGCCGTGCGGCCGTCCCCAGCAGCGGATGGTGTCGCCGTCAACGGTGATTTTCGCCGAGCAGTAGAAAGAATCCTGCGGCGTTGTCACCCCGCTGTCCAACGCGGATGCCGCCGTGAGAATTTTGAACGTGCTGCCCGGCTCGTAAACGTCGGAAATCGCGGTCAGGCGCATCAGCTCCGTCAGCGTTTCCGCGTCGTTGCGCGGCGGATCGTTCGGGTCGTAGCATGGGTTCATGCACATTGCCAGAATCGCGCCCGTTTTCACGTCGCTGACAAGGCAGATGACCGACTGCGCCTGATTGACTTCAATGCACTCGCGCATCGCCTTTTCGACCATCTCCTGAATTTCCGCGTCAATCGTCAGCACCAAACCGCACCCCTGCTGCGACGGGATGTACCAGCCTTCCGTGCCGTCCAGCTGCCGATTGCGCGCGTCCACCTGCCGCAGATAGCTGCCCTCCGTGCCGCGCAGAACATCCTCATAGCGGCTTTCCAGCCCGGACTGCCCCTCGCTGTCCACCGTCGTCAAGCCCAGCACTTGGCTGAGCAGCGCCCCGTACGGGTAGTAGCGGCAGATATCCTCGTCAAAGGACAGCGCCTTCAAGCCGCTGTCCTCCGTTGTCTCTGACCGCAGCTGACGCAGGGCATCGACCGTCTCGCGGCTGACCTGCCGCTTTAAGATAATCGACCCCTTCGTCTTGTCCTGCAATCGTTTTCGTGCCGTCTCTTTGTTGATGTTTAGCACCGGCTCGATACTGTCGAGGAACCTCTCCGTGTCGCTGACAAGCCGCGGGTCAGCAGTGACGATGTACGCCGTCGCGGAGATGGCGAGCGTTCGCCCCTTGCGGTCGGTAATTGTGCCGCGCCGCGCCGTAACAATGCCTGCTTTCGTCCACTGACGAATGCCCCGCTCGGTCAGCGAGGCAGCCTCGGAGGTAGTGAGAACGGCAATGCGCGCCGCCGCCAGCAGGAACAAGCCCGTCAGCACCAGCGTCATCAGCCAGATTCGCTTGCGTACCAGCAGTTCCGGATGCATGTCCGTCCTCCTGATTCGCGTTTTTGCGGCTCATTGCTGTGGATTGCTGATTCGATTACTGCATGTGCATCAGCAGCGCCACGTCCGTGGTGGTCATGGTGTTCTGCGCGCCCTCCTGCAGGCCGCAGATAGCATCCGGCACGCCGGACAGTTCCACCACCTGCACGTTCTTGCCTTCCTTCATCCCCAGTTTCTGCGCCCGCTGCAAAAGCGACTGTTCCTTCGTCGCAACGCTGATTTGCGCCTGCAGGGTGTCGTTCTCCTGCTGCTTCGCGTTGATGTTCGTCGTCCGGACACCAATCTGGGTGCTGACGTTCTGAATCTGCGACTGCAAGTTCAGCCAGAAAACACCCATCACGAACAGGCACACCGCCACTACCAGCACCGCCAGCCCCGAATGCAGCCCCTGCCGCGAAACGAGAATACTGTGCTGCCGTTCCTGCTGCTGCGGCACATCCGCCCGACGTCGCGTGCCCGTGTTCTGCCAGCAGCCCGCACCGAAGCTGACCGTCGCCCGATAGTTATCCATATACGGCTGCTCACCCTTGAAATCGATGTTGAAGTTGAAGCTATGGTCAATGCTCTTCCGCATTTCGCGGAGAGCGCGTTCCTCATCGCGCGGATCTGCGAAGGGGGCGGATTTGCGCTTGCTCCACAGCCGCGCCCTGTCGTTCATCATACTGTATGCCTCCTCTGCCTGAAAAATGCCATTGTTTCAGCGGATAGAACCGTTATTCTTCCTCGTCCTCGCCGTCTTCCAGCTCGTCAATCGCTGCCCACGTCGCATTCAGGTTATCCTTGAACAGCTCGAAGTTCGCCATGTTGTTGATTGTCGCCGCCACGCGCAGATGGTCGTCGTTGCCCATAATGTCAACGTCCTTCTCTTCGCCCAGCATCATGCTGCGCAGTTTTGCCGGCAGCAGCACACGTCCCTGCGCGTCACACTCCTGATCCGTATAGGACATGGAGTTGAACCACTGCATGTAGTTCATCAGTTGTGCATTTTTCTTCTTGCGGTTCAGCCGCTCATAATGCTCGCACAGGCGCATAAAGACCATTTCGGGGTAAATTGCAATGGACTTGAAGTCAAATTCCGGTGCAATCACAAACCGCTCGCCCAGTTCCTGCCGGAACGCCAGCGGAATCACCAGACGGCCCTTGCCGTCCAGCGAATGATTATAGGTGCCGCGGAAACGCTTTCTCTGTTTTTCAAGAATCTGCTCATCAGAAAGGGGCACATTTGTGCGCATGTTAGTGGGAGTCAGGCGTTCATTTTGCCCAACTTGGTTCTCATCCACACGCTCACCCCCACCAAATTCACAAAATAGGTCGTCAATCACACGAAATGGCACTCTTATCATACCGCCGCGATTCGGAAATTGCAAGTGTTTGCAGGCACTTTTTTCGATGAAATTTTTGCCCGCTTCCAGTTTTCTTTCATCTTTTCGTAATATTCGACAGGGGCGATGTGTCATCGTCGCCCAAAAACGGGAAACAGTCGTTCTTTTTCGAGTGATTTTGTCCGTCACTTTTGGGAGCGATTCTCCATTCAGGCATATTTTTCGCTGAAAAAGTGGTTTCTACGCCCAAAAACAAAAAAAGACGGCATAAACCGTCTTTTGGGGGATGTAACAAATATTTAAGAATTGCTTATTGTGGTCATCAGCGGCACTTCCGTCAGCCGGAAGCCCAGCGCGTCGCAGGAGGTCAGCCGATAATGGATGCCTTCATGCTCGCCGTTGAACCCCGCGCGGATTCCTGCCCCGTGCAGATGGCCGTACACCACCGTATGCACCCTGTGCCGCGCAAGCACCTGCGTGAACGGCGTATCCAGCACGGTCAGCAGCAGCGGCGGATAGTGGAGCATGACGACAATCGGCTTCTGCCCCTGCGCCAGTTTTTCCGCCGCGCTGATCGCCATGTCCAGCCGCAGCAGTTCACGGTTCAGGATGCGCTCATCCTCCGGCGCAAGCGGCGCGTCGCCCGTGGGGAACATCCACCCGCGCGTACCGCAGACGACAAAATCCCCCATATCCAGCGCGTCGTGCTGCAAGGCGCTCATGCCTTCCGGCAGCACCCGCCGCAGTTTGGAGACACTGTTCCACCAGTAATCGTGATTGCCCTTGATGAGCACCTTGCGCCCCGGCAGCGCGCCAATCTTCTGCAAGTCCGGCACGGCGCGCTCCAGCTGCATAGCCCACGAGATATCGCCGGGAATCAGCACGACATCCCCGTCCTTAACACGCGCGCGCCAGTCCGCCGCGATATGCGCAAAGTGATTCTCCCAATGGTCGCCGAAAATATCCATCGGCTTTTCCTCGCCGCCGGGCAAATGCAAATCACCGATGGCAAACAGCGTCATGTGTCCTCCTTGCGCGGCGCGGACAGGTCACATATCGTCGTCCGCGTCCTCGTCGTCATCCTCGTTGGCTTCGTCTTCCTGCATTCCTTCCAAGGAAGTCATTTCGCCCGCCATCTTCGTGTATTCGCCGTCGGTTTCTTCCGGCAGCATCTGAATTTCGTCCATCGAGCCGACGTCGTCCATGTCCGTCAGGCTGCGCGGCGTCACCTGTTCGCCGTCGCCGTCGCCGGAATCGTCGGACGCAGCGCCCACGCTCTCCGCCGCCTGCGCGTTCATTTCCTTCAGGCAGAACAGGCAGATATCGCGTCCCGGCAGCGCGGGATTCTCGTTGCATACGCTGCACATTTCCACGTCGTCCTGCCCGCCTTCGCCCTTCATCTCGCGCATACACACCTTGCAGTACTTGTCGCCGGGCGTCGTGATGTAGTTCAGTTCACACCGCGGGCATTGAACATACTTCTTCATAAGAAGATTCCCTCCTAAAATTCAGACCGCCGGGTGCTTTTTCCGTCCGGCACATTCTGTGGTAGTTATTTCCTTGGAAAGCTGCTGGGGATTTTCTTGCGTCTCCAAAAGTTATATGTTACAATCATGTTACGATTTTTGTTGGAAATCGTAATAACTTTCGGAGGAGCTTGCAATGAACAAGAAGTACGCGGCGCTTTTCACTGCGTCCGCCCTGTTGCTCACCAGTCTATCGGCTGCTGAGAACTTCCCGACGTCGCAGTTCGACCATGATGGATGGTATCGCCCGAGCGGAACAGTCTGTCCCGCGCAGGATGCCGTCGCAACACCCCGTCCAACCGCCACACCTGCCAGTGCGCCGTTGAAAACGCCTGCACCTTCCACGGGGGATGATTATACTACACCATCGTCACAAGTGCAAGAGGAAATTCTGCTGAATTTGCTCAATCAGGAACGAATTGCGCAGGGACTTTCGCCTTTGACGCTCGACGCGGAGCTTTCCCGCATTGCGCGCATCAAATCCGCCGACATGCGTGACAACCATTACTTTGCGCATGAGTCCCCCACCTACGGTCATGTCAGCGACATGCTGAAAACGTTCGGCTACTCCTTCTCCGGTGCGGGCGAGAACATCGCACATCACGCCACCACGGAAAAGGCGCACGCCGCGTTCATGTCCTCGGACGGACACCGCCGCAACATTCTCTCCAGCGCTTGGCAGAAGGTTGGGCTGGGTATCGTCTACGACGCGAACGGTTACGTTTATGTGACGCAGATTTTCGTCCGCTGACCCTTTTTCGCCCCTTCCAGTCTCGGAAGGGGCATTTTGTCATGTACCAATCCTGATGGTCGGCTGCGCAACAGAGGGCAGCGGCGTTTCCGGCGTCTCCCTCGTTTCGGATGATTCCGCCGTGACGGACATCGCTTCCTTTGTCAGCGGCACGCCGTTTGTCATCTGCACCGGCCGATGGCAGCGGATGCCGCGGTTCATGCCCTCCACGCCGGGAAGCGACACGCCGCGCGCGTGCAAGATGGCGCGGCCGGCGGCGCTTCGGCGCGAATTCGGCGCATTGAGCGGGGCATCCAGCGACATTTGCACGACGTTTTCCACCGCGCGCGCCACTTCCGGCGTCACGGGCAGGTAGACCAGCTCGGCGCGGGGAAAAATCAAGTTGCGCGGCATTTCAGCGCGGGCATTGGGTTTCTTTTTCATTGCTGCACTCCTCCATCCAGCCGGATTCTCCGGGCAGTTCCCATCGTATGCGGCGGATGAAAGATGCGTGTCAGGCTTCCGGCGCTTCTTCTTCCGGCGCAAGCACCTTTTCCAGAAGCGTCAGCAGCTGTTCGCGCCCCGTGCCGTCTTCGGACGACCAGCAGATGACCTCCCACGGCTGCACAAGCAGGGCGCGGCAGATAGGCGCGAGCTGCTTCTGGCGCGCGCCGCGGCTGATCTTGTCCGCCTTGGTGGCAATCACGGTGAACGGGATGCCCATCTGGCGGAGGAAGAGGTTCATCTGCTTATCGTCCTCGGTCGGCTCGTGGCGGATATCCACAAGGCACAGGACGTGGCGCAGTTCATCGGACTGCTCGAAGTAATCCTGCATCATTTTGCCCCAGCGGAGTTTCTCCTGCTTATCAACCTTTGCGAAGCCGTAGCCGGGCAGGTCAATCAAATGAAAGCTGTCGTTGAGCAGGAAGGCGTTGATGAGCCGGGTTTTTCCGGGCGTCTGAGACGTGCGCGCGAGGGAGCGGCGGTTGCAGAGCTTATTGATGAGGCTGCTTTTGCCGACGTTGGATTTTCCGGCAACGGCAATCTGCGGCAGTCCGACGCCCTCGAATTTCCCGTACTGCGCCATAGAGGTAATAAATTCTGCCTTTTTGATTTCCAATTTCGTATCTCCTTTTGGGGTATGAGTGGCTTTTGGGGGATGTGCGACTTCTTTTGGTGTTCCGGATGCTCGGTCGCGCCAATGGGCGCGACAATATGCGGCAAGTTGAAAGAGCAAGTTGGGGGGCGCTTCTGAGGAAGCGTGAAGTTACTGGCAGGGACGCTTCGCTGCCTGCGCCTTGTTGACTTTTCCTTTTGGATTGGTCGGACGAGGAACAGTTGGGGCGTTGCCCCAAACCCCACCAGAGGCGCTGCCTCTGGACTCCGCAAGGGGCATTGCCCCTTGACCCCTTCGCGCGATTGAGTTGGTCGCACTTTCCTACTTCTTCCGCGTGCTTATCCGCTTTTTTCCCTTAACTCTTCCGTTTTTCCGGCATCCTCACCAGCGCATTTTCCAGCACCTGCTCAATCTGCTCCACGCACACAATCTTAAACTGACTCAGCACATGCGGCGGAATTTCTTCCAAATCCTTCTGATTTTCCTTCGGAATAATCAGCGTTGTAATCCCCGCCCGATACGCAGCCAGCGTCTTTTCCTTCAATCCGCCAATCGGCAGCACGCGCCCGCGCAGGGTAATCTCCCCCGTCATCGCCACATCATTGCGCACGGGAATCCCCGTCAGCACGGACACCAGCGCCGTCGCCATCGTCACACCCGCGGACGGGCCATCCTTCGGCACAGCGCCTTCCGGCACATGGATGTGGATATCCACATCTTTGTAGAAATCATCCGCCAATCCCAAATCAGCGCAGTGCGCGCGGACGTAGGAGAACGCGGCTTCAGCGGATTCCTTCATCACGTCGCCAAGCTGTCCCGTCAGGCGCAGACCACCCTTGCCGGGCATGGTCAGGCACTCGACTTCCAGCGTTTCGCCGCCGACGGTGGTGTACGCAAGACCGTTGACAATGCCCACGCGCGGCTCTTTCTCCGGCAGTTCGCGGGTGAAGCGCGGCGCGCCGAGGTACTGGTGCAGCACCTTTTCGGTCACGGTGACGTCGGTTTCGCCCTCGTCGAGCATCGTCACGGCGGCCTTGCGGATGACCTTGGCAATCGTGCGTTCGAGCGTGCGGACGCCGGCTTCGCGTGTGTAGCCCTCAATCAGGCTGCGCATCACGCGGTCGCTGATTTTCACCGTTCCGGCATCCAGCCCGTGTTCTTTCACCTGCTTGGGCAAAAGGTGGCGCTTGGCGATTTGCAGCTTCTCCTCCTCCGTGTACGACGGCACTTCGATAACCTCCATGCGGTCAAGGAGTGGGGTGGGAATCGTGTCGATGCTGTTGGCTGTGGTGATGAACATGACGCGGCTGAGGTCGAAGGGCAGTTCGAGATAGTGGTCGCGGAATGCGCCGTTCTGCTCGCCGTCGAGCACCTCCAGCATGGCGCTGGCAGGGTCGCCGCGGAAATCATGGCTCATCTTGTCGATTTCGTCGAACAGGAATACCGGGTTCATCGTGCCAGCCTGCTTCATGCCGGAGATAATCCGCCCCGGAATCGCGCCAATATACGTCCGGCGATGGCCGCGGATTTCCGCCTCGTCGCGCACGCCGCCGAGCGACACCTGTACGAACTGCCGCCCAACTGCCTTGGCGATTGCGCGAACGATGGATGTTTTGCCCACGCCGGGCGGGCCGACGAAGCACAGAATCGGGCCGCGCATATCCTGCTTGAGCTTGAGCACCGCCAGATACTCGACGATGCGCTCCTTGACCTTCTCCAGGCCGTAGTGATCCTGCGCCAGTACCTTCCGCGCGCGCTTCAAATCCAGATTGTCGGTCGTCTGCTTGCCCCACGGCAGGTCGAGAATCCACTCGATATACGTCCGGGACATGCCGACTTCCGGTGTGCCGGGCGTCATCCGAGACAGGCGCTCCAGCTCCTTGTCCACGCGTTGACGTGCTTCGTCGTTCAGCGGCGTATTCTTGGCGCGTTCGCGAAGCTCCTCCACATCCGTCGCGTCGGTATCGCCCAGTTCGGTCTGGATGGCCTTCATATGCTCGCGCAGATAATAATCCTTCTGGTTCTTGTCAATCTGTTTCTTGACGCGCTCCTGCACCTGCTTTTCCACGCCGGTCAGTTCAATTTCGCGGCTCAAAATGGTGCAGAGGCGTTCCAGACGGCGCTGAATATCGAATTCTTCCAGAATCTGCTGGCGATCCTCCAGCTTCGTCAGAATATTCGCGGCAATCAGGTCAGCAATCTGCTCGGCGTCATCCACATCCCGGATGGACGCAATCGTCTCCTGGCTGACCCTCTGGCTCGCGCGGGCATAGGCATCAAAATAATCCTTCGCCGTGCGCACCAGCGCCGCCAGCTCCATTTCATCCGCCGGCGCGGTCACTTTCGGCAGGTGGATGCGTCCCAGCAGGAACGGGTCTTCCTGCGTCACAGCGGTCAATTCGCCGCGCGTTTCACCCTCCACCAGCACACGCAGGCTGTCGCCGGGCAGATTCATCACCTGCCGAATATTGGCGATTGTGCCGACGGTGCACAAATTTTCCGGGGTAGGGTCTGGGTCATCCACATCCTTCTGCGCCACGAGGAAAATCTTCTGGTCATTCATCATCGCTTCCTGCAGGGCGGCGACGGACTTCGGGCGGCCGACGTCAAAGTGCAGCACCATGTGCGGGAACACCATCAGCCCCCGCAGCGCCAGCACCGGCATCGTCAGATTGGTTTTCTTTCTGGGCATAGTTCCTCCTCATCGGACGCGGCGAACCAGAGCGTATCATGCCGCGTCCACGCTCGAACGGCGCTTCCCGTCCGGCAAAGATATAGTATACATATTCCGCCACGGTTTGACAAGCGAAAAAACATATGATGTAACGATTTTTTTCTGCGAGAATGTAAATTTTTCGTCGTTCTGCGTCACGCACTGGGTTCTGCAGCAGCCGCGGCGACCTTCTCCGGCATCGGCAGCGGACGGTGGATTGGCTTCTTCTCCGTCTTTGTGTGCACAAGCATTGCTGACAGCGCCTGATGCACCTCGTCAATTCCCTGCACCTCAATGCCCGCGATATGCAGCGTCTCCGCGTCGTTCTCCTTGGGAATCAGCACGCGCAGCAGCCCTGCCTGACACGCGGCCTCCACCTTCTGCGGTACGCCGCCGACCGCCTTCACTTTCCCCTGCACGGTAATTTCACCCGTGACCGCCATCGTGCCATCCACTGGCGTATCGGTCAGCGCACTGACCGCCGCGACCGCCATGGCGACGCCTGCCGACGGGCCGTCAACGGGCATTCCACCGGGAAAATTGATGTGCAAATCGGTGTTTTCCAGTGTGTATCCGAGGCTTTTCAGCAGCGTGCGGACATTCTCCGCCGCGCCGTGTGCCGTCGAGCGGCGGCGCATCTTGTGCCCCTCCTGCCCGATTTCTTCCTCATCAATAATGCCCGTCACGGTGATTTCGCCGTGTCCCGGCGTCGCGACCGCCTCCAAATCCAGCAGCGCACCCTGATTTTCGCCATATACCGCCAGGCCATGCACCACGCCAACGCGGTTCGAGACATCCGCCTTCTGCTGGGCGTGGATGGTGTAATGCCCGCTCTGCACCACCCACGCCACGTCCTCTGGCAGAATCATCGTGCGCTCGTCCATTTGCGCCAGACCCGCGCACATCTGCACAATGTTCACCGCGTCGCGTCCGCAGGCGGCATAGCGCCCGATGGTTTCCGCCTCCTGCTTTGCCATCGCGCAGCCCGCGCGTTCCGCTGCGCCGGAAGCAATCAGGGCAATTTCTTCCGGTGTCAGCGCACGGAAAAAGACTTCCATGCACCGTGAGCGCAGAGCGGGGCTGATTTCTGACGGGCTGCGCGTCGTTGCGCCGACAAGCCGAAAATCCGCCGGAAGCCCATTGTGGAAAATGTCGTGGATATAGCGCGGAATCGTCGCGTCATCCGGATTATAATAAGCGCTGTCCAGCATCACGCGGCGATCCTCCAGCACCTTCAGCAGCTTGTTCATCTGCACCGGATGCAGTTCGCCGATTTCATCCAGAAACAGCACCCCGCCATGCGCTTTGGTGACCGCGCCGGGCTTGGGCTGCGGCACGCCCTGTGCCCCCAGCTGCCCCGCACCCTGATAAATCGGGTCATGGACGCTGCCGATGAGCGGGTCGGCAATCGCGCGTTCATCAAAGCGCACGCACGTCGCATCCACCTCGATGAACGGCGCATCCTCGCGGAAGGGCGTCCCCTGCGACTGCTTCGCCGCCTCCAGCACCAGCCGCGCTGCGCAGGTCTTGCCGATGCCGGGCGGGCCGTAAATCAGCACATGCTGCGGATTTGCGCCGCAGAGAATCGCCTTCAGGCTGCGAATGCCGTCCTCCTGACCAATCACGTCACTCATTTTCGTCGGGCGCACCTTTTCCGCCAGCGGCTCTGACAGGTGAATCGACCGCAGGTGGCGCATCCGCTCCATTTCGCGGTTGCTCTCCCGCCCGTGCGCCGGCTCTTTCTGCCGCGACTGGCGCAGCTGCCGGAAAAAGTACAGTCCCACCACCACCGACACCACCAGCTGGATGACGACCAGCATTGTTGCAAACATGCGCAAAACCTCCCTTGCATTTCATCGACCGCAGTATGCCCGAAGCGGCGCAAAACCATGCCCGAATGAAGGTTTTGCTGCAATTTTTCTTTCTGCCGTGGATACAGTCCTTGTTTGTCCGCGCTGCCAACACCACAAGATATAGTGTATCGCTTTCATCCGCGAAAGCGGCATTCTTTCGCCCGCATTCTTGCCGTATCAACCGAAAACCCGCCATTTTCAAGGGTTTGTAAGGCTTTTCATGAAGTTGTCGATTTTTTGCGCGTTTTGTGATTTTGCCTATTGCATTATACAACATCTTGTGATAGAATATCTGTGGTTCGGAAGCAGTTCCCTACTGACCCCCATCCACGCGGATGATTTGGGGACGGCGGCGTTCATTCGCCGGTTTCCGGCACACATTTCAACATCAGGAGGTCAACCATCATGTACAATTTTGAGCAGTGGAATGGCTTCAAGGGTTCCATCTGGAAGGAAGAAGTCAACGTTCGCGACTTTATCCAGAAGAACTATAAGCCTTACGACGGTGACGAATCCTTCCTGGTCGGCCCGACCGAAGCGACCGACAAGCTGTGGGGCGCTCTGCAGAAGCTGCAGAAGGAAGAACGCGCCAAGGGCGGCGTCCTGGATATGGACACCGAGATTGTTTCTACCCTGACTTCCCATAAGCCCGGCTACATCGACGAAGACCTGAAGGATCTGGAGAAGGTCGTGGGTCTTCAGACGGACAAGCCCCTGAAGCGCGCTTTCATGCCCTTCGGCGGCATCCGCATGGCGGAGCAGTCCTGCACCGAGAACGGCTACACCCCCGCTCCCGAACTGCACAAGATCTTCACCGAATATCACCTGACGCACTCTGACGCGGTCTTCATGGCATACACGCCTGAAATGCGTGCGGCCCGCAAGTCCCACATCATCACCGGTCTGCCGGACACCTATGGCCGCGGCCGTATCGTGGGCGACTATCGCCGTGTTGCGCTGTACGGCATCGACGTGCTGATTGCTGAAAAGCAGCATGATTTCGCCAACTGCGGCGACGGCACGATGACCGACGACGTCATCCGTCAGCGTCAGGAAATCACCCTGCAGGTGAACGCCCTGAAGGACATGAAGGTCATGGCCGCGTCCTACGGCTACGACATCTCCAAGCCCGCCAGCAACGCGCACGAAGCGTTCCAGTGGCTGTACTTCGGCTATCTGGCCGCCATCAAGACCCAGAACGGCGCTGCCATGTCTGTCGGCCGTATCTCCACCTTCCTCGACATTTATGTCGAGCGTGACCTCGAAAACGGCGTCATCACCGAGGCCGAGGCGCAGGAGTTGGTTGACCACATCGTCATGAAGTTCCGTATGGTCAAGTTCGCCCGCATCACCTCCTATCAGGAGCTGTTCTCCGGTGACCCCGTCTGGGCGACGCTGGAAGTCGGCGGCACTGGTTTGGACGGCCGTTCCATGGTCACCAAGAATGACTATCGTTTCCTGCACACGCTGGAAAACATGGGCCCGTCTCCGGAACCCAACATGACCGTTCTGTACACCTCCCGTCTGCCGGAAGCCTTCAAGAAGTACGCGGCGCACATCTCCATCGTCTCCTCTTCCATCCAGTATGAGAACGATGACGTGATGAAGCCCGTCTGGGGCGACGACTACTCCATCTGCTGCTGCGTGTCTGCCACCCAGACCGGCAAGGAGATGCAGTTCTTCGGTGCCCGCGCCAACCTTGCCAAGTGCCTGCTGTACGCCATCAACGGCGGTGTGGACGAGAAGAGCCACGAGCAGTGCGGCCCCAACTATGCCCCCATCACCAGCGAATACCTGAACTACGACGAGGTGCTGCCCAAGTATGTCCAGATGCTGGACTGGCTGGCTGGCCTGTACGTCAATGTGCTGAACCTGATCCAGTATATGCACGACAAATACTACTACGAGGAAGCCGAGATGGCCCTCATCGATACCGACGTGCGCCGCACCTTCGCAACCGGCATTGCCGGGTTCTCACACGTGGTCGATTCACTCTGTGCGATCAAGTACGCCCGCGTGAAAGCGATCCGCAATGAGGCCGGCGTGGTGGTGGACTATGAAACGGAAGGCGACTTCCCGCGTTACGGCAACGACGACGATCGTGCGGACAAGCTTGCAGTGTGGCTCCTCAAGGAGTTTCTCACCTGCATCCGCCGCTACCCGACCTACCGTCATTCCGAAGCGACGACCTCGATTCTCACGATCACGTCCAACGTGGTGTACGGCAAAGCCACAGGGTCGCTTCCCGACGGCCGCAAGGCAGGCGCGCCGCTAGCGCCTGGCGCCAACCCAAGCTACGGCGCTGAGCAGAGCGGTCTGCTCGCCTCGCTCAATTCCGTGGCGAAGCTCCCCTACGAGTATGCGCTTGACGGCATTTCCAACACCCAGACGATCAGCCCCGATGCGCTCGGCCACTCGCTTGACGAACGCGCGGACAATCTCGTCAACGTGATGGACGGCTACTTCGCTCAGGGCGCTCACCATCTCAACGTCAATGTCTTCGGTACAGAGAAGCTCATCGACGCGATGGAGCACCCCGAAAAGCCCGAGTACGCGAACTTCACCATCCGCGTCTCCGGCTATGCCGTGAAGTTCATCGACCTGACGCGCGAGCAGCAGCTCGATGTCATTTCCCGCACCTGCCACAAGCGAATGTAATGATGCCCTAGGCGCTGAAGGGCCTTCTCTCTTCAGCGCTTCGAGCGGATGGGTGCTTGAAGCTCCCGAAGAACGCATACCGTTTCTTCGGGAGTATTTTTTTCAGCCCGACAAAGGCCGGCAATCTATAAAGCGAAGCTCTGCCCTTCGGCCGGAGAGGACGGACGGCGCCGCCCCTTAAGTGACACTAGGCCGGCCCAATCCTCTGCCGCATTAAGGGCTCACCCCAAGTCCTTTAGAAAGAGCTCAGCGAGAGCCATGACGGCCATTTAAGTGCCGCTTTGAAACTCAACAGCCCGCTCCCCGGCGATGCGTCCCATCACAAGGCAGTTCGTGATGCCTGCGCCGCCCAGCCGGTCAAAACCAAAAATCCCTCCGACGACCTCCCCAGCGGCAAAAAGTCCCGGAATAACGCCGCCCGTTTGCGCACGCACCTGCGCCTGGGCATCCGTCAAAATGCCGTCCAAAGTGGTGTGCACATAGATCTGCTCCTCACCAAAATAAAAGGGCGGCTTTTCGATTCTTTGGGTGAAGACTTTTTTGCCGGTCAGCGGATCCAGCCCTGCATCAGCCGCCCGATTGTATTGGGCGAACGTTTGTTCGAGCACCTCCGGAGGGATCCTCATCGCCTCTGCCATCTCCCTAATGGAGCCGGCTTTTCTCACGATGCCGTTGATGAGCTTCAGACTCAGCGTTGCACCCTTATAAGACTGCGCATCGGTGATCACCCAGCAGCGCCGGGACTTCAATTTGAGGATGTGTTCAGAAATCGGCCGCCCCAAAAAGCCAGCAGCTGCAAGCCGAAACCTTCGGCAATAACGCCGCCGGCGCGCTGCGCCAGATCCAAACCATCGCCTTGTGCACCGTCCCAAGCGGTGCCGTAAGGATCGGCACTCGTATGAATATCGGCAGTGAGCTGCGGCATGATCTTCATGCGGCGATCCACATTAGCAGTAAAGCCGCCGGACGCAATGATGACGGCAGGCGCTTGGAAATACTTGAGGCGAACTTCATTTTCTGAGCGAATGGTTACGCCGACCTTCCAGGATGATTCCTGTCGTTCAAGCGTTTCAACCTTCGCCGAGAGAATTGTTTTCCCGCCCAAACGCCGATAGCAGTCCATGACCGCGAGGACATAGCTCCGTCCGGCAGAATTGCCCGGCATTGCCCAGCTGCGCGGATGAAGTCCCGATCGGGCTTCAAAAGGACGGCCGAAGGAGACGCCGAGCCCTTCAAGCCAATCGAGCATAGCTGCGGACCCGCGGGCGATCTGCACCAAACGTTCCGGGTCTCCGCTGCCGCCGCCCACAGCGAGCGCATCGGCCACAAACTGTTCGACAGAGTCGCGCCAGCCATTTGAAAATGCTCCGGCTCTTTCCGGCGCCACCGCAGCGATGGAGCCGCTCGAATAAAGAGAGTGACCGCCGACAAGCGGTCCTTTTTCCAATATCAGCACGCGCCGGGCACCGGACTCCAGTGCGCTCGCGCCGGCTGTCAGACCGGCGAGCCCGGAACCGATCACTATGACCTGCTGCCAAGGCTCGAGCGCATCGGATGAATCTTCAAGAGCGGCTGCCAGAAGCGATGACGGCAAGGCCGAGGCGACTGCGCCCGCGGTGAGAAGCGTTCTGCGCGTCGTCATGGCACATCCTTGGGCTGCGGCGTCGGGAGATTTTCCAGCCACTGATAAGCCTCGAGAGAACTCTGAACACCCAATTTGGCATAAGCATTAGCTTTATGCATCTTGACGGTTTCCGCACCGATGCCGAGCACTTCGGCGGCTTCCTTATTGGAAAGCCCTTTAGCCGCAAGCACAAAAACTTCACGCTCTCGGGGCGTCAGCGCATCGTAGGCCGCTTGATAACTCTGAGCT
>OMGY01000132.1_pt1 | contig 82466 bp, 72 predicted proteins | sample 1674461 | NCBI WGS metagenome assembly OMGY01 (sample SAMN05578579, study PRJEB25193) | human gut metagenome | biome: Human Microbiome; feature: human-associated habitat; material: feces | host: Homo sapiens | place: USA:Birmingham | reverse complement strand
CAGGAAGAGCAGGGCCGCTGCGAATGTGTAAATGCGTTTCATGGTAAAATGTATAAGTTCGGGTGAAAGGGCCGGCGCACGGTTACACGATTCGCGGCAACGTCGAGGGCCTGGAATCGCCCTACGTCTATCTGATTACCTTCAACGGCACGCACAACGTTTCGGGGGTAGCCATGTCGTAGGGCATGGCATACACATTGGCCAACATCAAGTAAGAAAATGCCCGGTGGAACAAAGCCTGTCCCCGTAAAATATCCTGTTCTTCGGGAGTTCCTTCCAGACCTCTATCCAAAGCGTCGAGACAAGTGTTGGCCACCAATATCTGGGAATAGAGATAGTTGAACAATTCATCTTCGAACGATTCGTCTTCGATTTCTATTTCGTCGCGCCACTGATAGACATAACGGTATTTATTCAGAGTAACCGGTAAGGTATTATCTTGAAGAGGTGTATATAATTCCATATCATCGGTCATCAGGTTTAACCAAACACCCATCTTCACCAAATTATAAAAATAACCCTCCCCTTGCAATATTTCGGTGTAATCGGCGCATGTCGTAGGAATCACCAAGTTCTGGGCCGACCGCTCGAGAAAATCGCTACAACTTCCTATACTCAGGCAAAAAGCCAAAAGAACGGGATAAACAATTTTTCGTATCATCGTCATCTTCATTTCTAAGTTAGGTTAAAATCCGATTGTTACAGATAAAGAATAGGTACGCGGTATCGAAGAATTGGCCGCACTGCCTTGTTCGGGGTCGAAACCGTGCCAACGTTTATCGGCGATGATAAAGAGGTTGTTGGCTTGGGCCGAAATCTGGAAGTTGGACAAATGCATCTTCTTGAGCATCTTTTTGTTGAAGATATAAGAGAGCGACAAGCTGCGCAGACGCAAATTGTTGGTAGAACATACCCGCGCCGTCGAATAGTCGTACATCGACGTGCCATAGATATGGTCGACATTGGCTCTCATAGGACGTACCCCCAAATTGGTATAAGTATTGTCATCGTAAAGCGCCGGTATATTGGTATGCAATTCATCACCGGGTTCTCGCCATCGGTTCAATATTTCGCGCGTTACGTTCTTCTCGGGGTCGAATACCGAATCGTAATCGCCGTAGATAAACGGCAGACGATTGACTGCCCCCAACGAATAGGTAAACGAACCACGAAGAATCCACTCTTTCCATCGGTATTCGAGATTGATACCTCCCGTATGAGGAGGAGAAACCACTCCCGACTTCACAAGTTCTATCTCGTCTTCATAAAGGGTGTAATTCTTATAAGTTTTACTCAACCACGTAGCCGACGTATTGCCTTTTTTATCATAAAAAACCGGCAGTCCCGTTTCGTGGTCGAGACCGGCAAACGGATAAGAATAAATCGTACCCAAAGCTTCGCCCTCGATCAAAGCCGACCCCGACAACATATTCTCGCGCGTGTTGTTCGTCTCGTCATTGGCCTTGATGAGTTCGTTTTTGTTGTACGAGTGTACAAAGCCGATAACCAAACGCATATCTTTGGTCTGTAACGGTGTAAATTTCACCGCCAATTCCACACCACTGTTATTGACGTTACCGCCATTGATCTTTCGAATGGTATATCCGTTTACCGCCGAGATGGTTTTATTGACGATCATGTCGGTACCCACCTTCTTGTAGACATCGACTGTCGCCGTGATACGGTCCAACAGGAAAGAAAAGTCCAAACCGACATTGTACTGCGTCGTTTTTTCCCATCGCAAATCTTCGTTCGGCCAATAGGCAACGGTCGACGTCGCCATACCGGTATTGGAATTGATAGAGCCGATCTGCATCACCAAGTCGGGCGACGTACCTTTATCGACATTTCCCTGTATACCATAAGAGAGGCGCAAAGCCAAATAAGAAAGCCAATCTTCGTACGGTTTCATAAAAGACTCATTGGTCAATGCATACTTACCGGCAACGGACCAAATAGGCAGGAAACGATACTCGGGATTCTCACCGAATTGGTTACTGCCGTCCATACGCACATTGGCATTCAACGTATATTTATCTTTATAGGAATAGATACCGGAGAAAATCCAAGAGACCGTATTGGCGCGATTGTCGGTAATCGTAGGAGTAAAAGCGCCGTTTTTCAAATCGACAATATAGGCATCGGTATAAGAAGGAGATATAACCTGCCCGCGTTCGGGCATCCAGCCGTAGTGCGTACCTGAAAAACCGTCGGTAATCACACTGCGGATTTCGGAAGTCGCCAACGCACTCAGCAAATGGCCTTTGAAATCTTTGGAATAGCTCAGCGTATTCCGTATATCGAGAGTCGTTTTGGTCGCCTCGCTCTTCGACAGGACACCTCCTTGCGGTATAACGCTTTCGTTCCAAAATGAGCTACCAAACTCCAATTCATCGAAAACATATCCGCGAAGTTGATTTACATAATAGGAATCCTCCTGCGCCCATGTCGTCGTCTTGGTGGCATTATATACATACGAACCGGTCATTTCATAACGCAAACCATCGTAAATTTTCCACACGAAATTCATCAAACCGGTCAAGCTGGCAAGGTCGGCATAATTTCCTGTGGTCTTCGACTCATGCAAAGCGTTGAAAGCATAAGTCTGATTGGCCATATTGTTTGATGAAAAAGATTCATACGGACGGTAGAAAAAGAGCGAGCCGTCGGCATTATACGCCGGTACGGTACGGGCTGTTTCCCGAGCATAGGAGTCGGGATTGAAACTGGTGTGATAACCCGAATTATCGGTAATCGACCCGTTGAGTTGGAAGCCGATATATACTTTGGAACTTATCCATGAATTGACTTTCAAAGTCGCCGTATAACGTTTCGAGACCTCTTCCCGCGCCGTACCTTGCGATATAGAAGCTCCGACAGAGGAATAATAGGTGGTGCTTTCATTTCCGCCCGAAAGACTGAGCGTATGATTTTGCGTTACGGCATTGCGGAAAAGATAATCGTACCAATCGGTATTGCGGTCGATCATTTCGGCTACAGCCGCATCAAACTCCGACCGAGTCAATGTTTTGGCATCATACTGAGCTTTCAACATTTCGTAACCGAGATTGAAATCTTTACGTGTATAGGAAAGGCGGGAATCGAGCAAATCTTTCGAGAGTTGCACCCGCTCACCGGCGTCCATCAGATAGAGACGGCGGTAATTTTCCCGTTGGTTGATCGATACCGAACCGTTGTAAGTAACCTGCGCAGGTCCGTTACGTCCTTTCTTGGTCGTAACGACGATAACGCCGTTGGCCGCCTGCACACCGTATATGGCCGTTGCCGAAGCGTCTTTCAACACGGTAATACTCTCGATGTCGTTGGGATTGACTCCGGCAATTGCATTACCGACAAGGTACTGGGCGTCTTCGGCCAACGGGTCGAGGTTACCGCTCGCGTCCCAATTGACACTGTTATCGTCGAGAATGATCCCGTCGAGTACCCACAAAGGTGCTGTATTCCCGTATAAAGAAGAGGTTCCGCGAATACGTATTTTCGGCGTGGCACTCGGCCCTCCGCTGGTCGTCATTACCGACATACCGGCTACTTGACCGGCCAACATCTGGTCAATGGAAAATTTATCGGAAAGTTTTATGTCGTCCATCTCTATCTGGGAAACGGCACTCGCCAATTCCCGTCGATTGACGTTCTGATAACCGGTTACCACCACCTCGTCGAGGTAAGCACTTTTCTCGGTCATCGTTACATCTATGACTTTTTTGTCTTCGACCGCTACTTCCTTCTTCTCGAAACCGATCGAGGAAAAAACAATAACCGTCCCGCTTTCATTGGGGATAAGAATCATATAACGGCCGTTTTCGTCGGTAATGGCTCCACCCGACGTAGAACCTTTCACCGCCACTGTTACACCGACCAATGCTTCTTTTCCCGGGTCATAAACATGTCCCGTAACGACTCTTACTTTTTGAGCCATTACCTGAGAAGAAGACAAAAGCAGAACAACAATACTTAAAAGTTGTAAATATTTTCTCATAGCACTTGGCACAATAACCCTTGAACGGGTAATATTTTAGGTAAACTTTTGTTGTCTTAATGGTCGCAAAGTTATAATAAAGACAGTAAAATAAAAAGCAATATTACGTTTTTTATTTCATTCTTTACAACCAGTATCATTTTGGCAAAGAAATAAGGTAAATATTATCTTCCTTTTATTCAGTAATATATATCATTTCAAAAAGCCTTTTTCCACAGATTTTTTTTACACTTTTACTTTCTCATATCGTATTTTTAATATCTCAAAACGGGATTTTTATGAAATAATATACAGTATATTTACAAATAATAAATAAAAAACGTCGGCATTCTTCCTTGAAAAGGTAGATTTTCTTTCACCTTTTTCCTATCTTTGCAACAAACGGGAACTGCATCTTGTATATAACCTCATGGACATCATTACTTTATTAGGCCCTACGGCATCGGGAAAAACGGCTTTGGGCGTATTGCTTGCCGACGCACTGCATACCGAAATCATCAGCGCCGACTCCCGCCAGATATACCGACGTATGGATATAGGTACGGGAAAAGACTTGAATGAATATACAATCGCCGGCCGCCGGATACCATATCACCTGATAGATATATGTGAACCGGGCTATAAATATAATCTCTACGAATATCAGCGCGACTTCAATACTGCATTTGACGAGATACGTCGGAGGGGGCACACCCCTCTCCTATGCGGCGGAACAGGACTATATATCGAAACCGTACTGAAAGGCTACTGCATGCCGCTCGTTCCCGAGAACAAGGCTCTGCGTGAATCGTTGGCCGGAAAGTCGCTGGCCGAGCTGGAAGATATTCTCAAAACCTATAAAACCCTGCATAACAAAACCGACGTGGATACCTGTAAACGGGCTATCCGCGCCATCGAAATAGGGGAATACTACAAAAACATGCCGCCGGAAAACCGTAAGGATACCCCGCTCGAAAGTTATATAATAGGTATAGATATAGACCGCGAACTGCGTCGTAAACGTATATCGGACCGTCTCAAAGCCCGTCTCGCAAACGGTATGGTCGAAGAAGTGAAAGCTCTCCTCGACGAGGGAATCCCGGCAGAAGACCTGATTTACTACGGACTGGAATACAAATACCTGACCGAATACATTCGAGGCGACTACACATACGACGAAATGTTCTCCCGCCTCGAAATCGCCATTCATCAATTTGCCAAGCGGCAAATGACTTGGTTCAGGGGCATGGAGCGCAGGGGATTTATCATACACTGGGTCGACGGTACTCTTCCTTTTGAATTATTATGTAAACAGATTACGGAAAAAATAAAAGAACAGATATAGAGACTGCGATTGAGAAAATACAAAACACAAAAAAAGAAATCTCTATATCTGCCCTTCTGTTTCCTTAAACAAACAATCCTGTTTTTTCGTTCACAATAAATTATTCTTTTTTCGGCAAAAATCCTTTTCTTTGCAGAAAAATATCTTTTATCTATGCACAAGTTCCGTAAACAGACTTTTCTGCTTTTCATCATAGGAATCATCTCGGCCGTCAATATACAATCGGCCACTGCATTCGAGGAAATTGATACGACAAACACTAAGGCGCTACTCTCCCCGACCGCTCTCGCCATAAATGCCGACCGGACTTATTCCCGCCCCCTGTTCTACGGGAAAAGACAGAAGAGGCTCGACAACCTCACCTCGAAAGAGTGGTTCAAAATGACATCGGTCTCTGTTCCGCTCATATTGAGCGGCATAGCCGTGGAATGGGCCAAACAACCCGTCAATGACCTGCGTAACGCCTATGTTCCCAACTTCCGTCACAAATACGACGATTACCTGCAATACGCCCCGGCGGTTCTTATGCTCGGGCTGAAAATAGGCGGGGTAAAAAGCCGCAGTTCGTGGGGACGCATGATTACCGCCGACGCTTTCTCCGTTGCGATCATGGCGACCCTCGTAAACGGTATCAAATATACGGCCAAATCGCAACGGCCCAATTCGGGTAGCCACAACTCTTTCCCGTCGGGACACACGGCCACCGCATTCATGGCAGCGACCATGTTCCATAAGGAATACGGCATACGCAGTCCGTGGTACAGCGTGGCAGGCTATACCATCGCTACGGCAACGGCCTATTCCCGACTGCTCAACAATCGGCACTGGATTTCCGACGTTCTCGCCGGGGCGGGTATCGGTATCATCTCCACAGAGCTGGGTTATTGGATCACAGGACTGATTTTCAAGGATAAAGGAATACAATGGAAGGAATACGACTATGACTTGCGTTTTCCCGATCGGACTCCCTCGTTTCTCGGATTATATACCGGATATATGTTCATGCCGAGAGAGATACGCCTGTCGGACAAATTGGTATTCCATACCTCGGCCGGAGCCAGTTCGGGTGTCGAAGGAGCATGGTTTATCAATAATTACGTAGGCATAGGCGGACAAGCCATTGCCAGCCACGTTCCGGCTCAGTTGCAAATGGACGACTCTTTTGCCTCCTACCTCCCGGGACGGAAGACCGCTGTGATGGAAGACGGTATAGATTTCATATCGGCTTCTGTCGGAGCCTACTTCGATTGCGCATTGACCTATCGATGGTCGATAGGCAGCAAGTTGCTGGCAGGCTATTCTTTTTCCGACGCCCAAACACTGTATTTATCCGAAGATGAAGGAGAAACGACTATTCCTTTCCTGAAACTGAAAGAGATGCATGCGCCCGACTTCCAAACCGGTCTCAGCATCTCTTATTGGGCCAAGTTGAAAATGGGATTCCGTTTCTTTTTCGATTATACCCTTACTCCTGCCCGCTATCGCTATTATTTCGTAGACAAACCGAACGTCATAACGAGCGTAAATAAAAATCTTTCTTCGTTTACCTTAGGCGCATCGGTCAATATTCTTTTATAAACGGCGATACATTCCGTGCAAATAATCCGAAAGCATCGTCAACTGGGAACCGAATAAGAAAGGCCCGCTCTCTTTTTGAGAAAACCAGCGACGTATGCGTTGCCGTAATTGTTCTTGTTCGGCATGGCGACTGAGCAATCTTTTCAACGTATAATCGCTCAAATCGTAACAATTCAACGATATGGCTTTTGCCACGGAACAAAGACGGTCGACCGTATCATCGGGAATATCCATTCGTAAAAGTGTCTTTCTGTAAAACGCCAAATCGACCGACTCATATTTCACCCTGCCGGAATAATATTGAGAGAGTTTTGCCGCTATATCATCGAAAGAATAGGTAATTTCATGACTCAGGGTATAAGCCCTATTTTCTACCCCAAAACGACCGGTTACAAAAGGGAGTATCGCTTCTGCCACATCGTGTACCGAGACAAACCCCACACGCCCGTTCCCCGCAGGATAATAAATACCCGCACCCTGTTCCGTCCCTATGAAAAACGGAAGATTTTCCATCAGTATATTCACCCGGAAAACAGCATAGGGTATTCCGCTCTGCTGTATATGCATCTCTGTTTCCCGATTCTCTTGCATAGGAAGGGAGACCGAATTGCTCCGACCTACGGAACTGATGAATATAATTCTTTTTACCCCTTCTGCGACAGCCTCATGTAACAAGTTCAAATACCCGCAACGGCAGTCGGTAAATAAATTGAAAGTAGATATCAATAACGTATCCACGCCTTTCAACGCCCTATCGAGCGAAGGCAAATCATAAAAAGAAGAGACAACCGGTTCAAAACCGTCTTCATGGCTCAATCTGTCATAAGGAGTTACCATCACCCGCACCGGTTCGTGCTCTTTTTGAGACAAGAGCAGTTGCAATAACGCATGTCCCACCGGAGAGTTGATAATATCGGTAATAAGAATCATAATAGGCATTTTTCAAAGGAAAACACCCATTACCGAAAATTTGTTTACTCGTCGACAGGCTTTTTAGGCAAAGTCGAGGAAAGAATAAAATACCCGATTACACCCGACAACAAAGAGCCAACCAAAATACCGAGTTTCGCCTGATTCAACAACAATACATTCGTTGTACTATCGAGCGGGAAAGAAAGATTGGCAATAAATAACGAAACCGTAAATCCAATTCCCCCCAAAGCCGAAACGCCGGCTATCATAGGCCATGTTACGATATCGGGCTTCTTCACCCAGCCAAATACGACCGGAAGATAGGAAAACAGCATGATTCCGATAAACTTTCCGGCCACCAAAGCCACCCATATCGACAAGCTTATTCCCTGAAACAGAGATGAGAATGTAATGTCGGATAATGAAATGCCAGCATTGGCAAAGGCAAACAACGGTATGATCAAATAATTGATAAGTGGGTGCAATGTGTCTTCCAAGTCCTGTAAAGGGCTTATCACCTTATCCGATGCCGACTCGACAGACTTCAATGCATTCAACTGTTCAGGTGAAAGAATATATGTCTCTCCGCGTTTTATCTGCTTCGTTTGGGGAAAGTCCCTCACGGCTTCACATATTTCATCGATGAAACGCCGCGTATTCATTACCGGATGCGCCGGCACACAAAAAGCGACCAATACACCCGCTATCGTAGGATGTATGCCGGAATGCAGGAAAAAATACCATACGGCAATGCCACCGACTACATAAAACAGTTTGCTATGGATGTGCAAACGCGAGCCCAATAAAAGTACGCCCAATATCAATGCCGAATATACAAGCCATAAAATCGATAACTGTTCGGTATAAAACAATGCGATAACCAATATACCGCCTATATCATCGGCAATGGCCAAAGTCGCCAAAAATATTTTCAATCCTATCGGAACTCTTTTTCCGAACATGCTCAATATTCCCAGCGAAAAAGCGATGTCGGTCGCCATAGGAATTGCGCTACCCTGCAATATTGCAGCGTCGGACGACAACAAACGGTAAATCGTTATAGGCAGTACGATTCCTCCGACAGCTGCAATGACCGGCAAAAGAGCTTTTCTCAAAGAGGACAACTCTCCGACCAAGACCTCCCGCTTTATTTCCAATCCTACGGAAAAGAAAAAGATCGCCATCAAAGCATCATTGATGACCTGCATCAACGACATGGCATGACCATGATGTTCAAACAGATTAAAATCGCCGATTTGCAACAATACCGGCCGCTCCCACCACGAAAAATAAATAGTTTGCAACGGACTGTTGGCAATGACCATTGCCAATACCGTAACGGCAATCAACACATAACCGCCATTGGCATAATTATGCAGGGACTTGCGCAAAGCGTAAATGCGATCTATCATATCAAATCTTTTTCCCGATTAAAACAAGTTAAAAAGACTTTTGTTCCGCAGAAGTCATCAATCGAGTTTCAATACTGCCAAAAATGCTTTTTGGGGCACCTCCACCGAACCGATTTGTTTCATGCGCTTCTTACCCTTTTTCTGTTTTTCCAACAACTTACGTTTCCGGCTTATATCGCCACCATAACACTTGGCCGTAACATCTTTCCGGACGGCTTTTACCGTTTCTCGGGCAATAATTTTGGCTCCGATGGCTGCTTGTATGGCAATATCGAATTGCTGACGAGGAATCAACTCTTTCAGTTTCTCGCACATACGCCGACCGAAAGCGACGGCATTATCAGCATGAGTCAATGTGGACAATGCATCGACCGACTCCCCGTTGAGCAATATATCGAGTTTCACCAGTTTCGACGGACGAAAATCATGCAAGTGATAATCGAACGAAGCATATCCTTTGGAAATACTTTTCAGTTTGTCATAAAAATCGATGACAATCTCACCCAATGGCAAATCATAAATCAACTCTACCCGATTGCCTGATATATACTCCTGCTTTACCAACTCACCTCGTTTTCCCAGACACAATGTCATAATAGGTCCTATATAATCGGTCGCCGTTATGACAGAGGCTCTGATGTAAGGTTCCTCTATATGATCGATGAGCGTAACATCGGGCAGTCCCGACGGATTATGTACCTCGATCATATTTCCTTTCTTATCATACACTTTATACGAAACGTTGGGAACAGTCGTAATGACGTCCATATCAAATTCTCTGTCAAGCCGTTCCTGTATGATTTCCATATGTAAAAGGCCGAGGAATCCGCAACGGAAACCAAATCCGAGAGCCACAGAAGATTCGGGTTGGAATGTAAGAGAAGCATCATTGAGCTGTAATTTTTCAAGGGACGCTCTTAAATCTTCAAAATCTTCACTTTCAATAGGATAAACTCCCGCAAAAACCATTGGTTTCACCTCTTCAAACCCATCTATCGCTTCGGAACAAGGTCTATCGATATGCGTTATGGTATCTCCTACTTTCACTTCCCGGGAGGTTTTGATACCCGAAATGATATATCCCACATCTCCCGTACGCAATTCTTTACGAGGAGACATGTCCAATTTCAACACCCCTATTTCATCGGCTTCATACTCTTTACCCGTAGCGACAAATTTCACCCGATCTCCGGTACGAATCACTCCGTTCACAATCTTAAAATAAGCAATGATTCCCCGGAACGAATTGAATACAGAGTCGAATATAAGACATTGCAAAGGTGCATCGGGATCGCCTTCGGGAGAGGGAACGCGTTCTACAATGGCATTGAGAATATCTTCTACACCTTGCCCCGTCTTACCGCTGGCCCGCAATATTTCTTCTCGTTTGCAACCGAGCAATTCCACGATTTGGTCTTCCACCTCGTCGGGCATCGCACTATCGAGGTCGATCTTATTCATGACCGGAATAATTTCAAGATCGTTTTCGATGGCCATATAAAGATTCGATATGGTCTGCGCCTGTATTCCTTGAGAAGCGTCTACAATAAGCAATGCCCCTTCACATGCGGCTATCGACCGAGATACTTCATAAGAGAAATCGACGTGCCCCGGCGTATCGATCAGATTCAAAATATATTTTTCTCCCTTATAGCCGTATTCCATCTGTATGGCATGACTCTTGATCGTAATTCCCCGTTCCCTTTCCAAATCCATATTGTCCAAAACCTGTTCTTGCAGGTCTTTCGGGGCAACGGTATGCGTATATTCCAACAAGCGATCGGCCAATGTACTCTTACCGTGGTCGATATGCGCAATGATACAAAAATTCCGGATATTTTTCATTCCTGTATATTCAAGATAAATTTCAGTACAAAGATAAAATAAAAAGGTGAATCTAAAAAACCGACTCCAACGAGAAGCCCTGTAAAAAGACTTAGGGATCGGCCCTCATAAATTCGGTAAAAACGGGAATAATGACTAACGGCTTTCTTTTATTTCGAAATTCTGTATATCTACACCCGAAGGCCGCTGAAATATTCGCAGCCCGAACTCGGGCAATACGGCCAACAGATGATCGAAAATTTCTCCCTGATGAGTTTCATAACTGATCCAGTTGGTCTCTTTTGTAAAACAGTACACCTCGATAGGAATACCTTCTGCCGTCGGCTGCAACATACGCACCATCTGCAACAAATCACCATGTACATAAGGAGAGTGCTGCAAATAATTCAATACATACTTCCTATATACATGCAGATTGACAAGCGAGCGTTCTTCCCGTCCTTCATTCTCATCGATCCAATGTCGCTCTCGAAAACGCAAACATTCTTCCCGGGTACAAAATCGCACCGTATGGGCATCGATAAGGAGAGACCGTTTGATACGCCGGCCACCGCTTTCAAACATGCCCCTCCAATTCTGGAATGAATCACTCACTAAGGCATACGGAGGTATTGTCGTTATCGTCTTATCGAAGTTTTGTATTTTTACAGTGGTCAATGTTACCTCTGTTACAAAACCGTCGGCACCGTACTTATTCATTGTAATCCAATCGCCGGGACGCAACATATCATTGGCCGACAATTGCACACCGGCAACAAGACCGAGAATACTATCCTTGAAAATGAGCATCAATATGGCTGCCGAAGCTCCCAATCCGGCCAATATCGTCGTTGCATTTTTCCCGAGAAGTATACTGATAATCAATATGGCCCCGATACAACTCGAAACCAAAATCACCATCTGGTAAACACCTTTCAACGGTCGCGTACGCAAGGTTTCGTTCATATTCGAAATCTTATACAACGTATTCATGACCGAATTGATGAGCATCAACGATACCACGATAAGATATATTTGGGCTCCCCGCAAAAAAATATCCAGCAAATACGGCGTATTTCCAAACGCAAAAGGCAACAGCAAATACCAGACCACAGGAGGTATCAGCCTCGTGGCCTTATGCATGATATCGTCTTGAAACAAATGGTCGTCCCACTGTATCTTGGTACGCTTGCTTATCTTCTGTAATATGGGGATAAAAAAATGGCGAAATATTCTCGCCAACAAAAGAGAAATGAGTAAAATGACAATTACCCATACAATTCTTTTAGTCCACTCGACACCGGCTTCGCTCAATTCCAATCCCCGTAGGAACTGTTCGATTTCATATTCCAATCTGTTCATATTCTATCGGGAAAAGAAATTTATCGAGTTTGTTTTTATCTGCACAAAAAGATAACGCACAGCCTACTCTACCATAGACCGGATAACCGCCATAACGGCAGCAGCTTTTTCTTCAGCAGACTCTACTGTCGCCGCCTCGGCATACACCCGGATAATCGGCTCTGTATTCGATTTTCGCAGATGCACCCAGCCATCGGGAAAATCGATTTTCACCCCATCTATATCAGTAACCTCGTATCGGATATATTGTTCTTTGACAGCCCGCAACAAGGCATCAACGTCGATAGAGGGTGTCAAATCTATACGCTGTTTCGTCATTCCGTACGACGGATATGTGGCACGCAATTCACTCACTTGTTTTTTCTCCTTAGCCAAATGTGTCAAAAACAACGCAATACCCACAAGGGCATCTCTCCCGTAATGACTATCGGGATAAATCACACCACCGTTGCCCTCACCGCCTATGACAGCACCGACCTCTTTCATTTTTGCCACCACATTCACTTCACCTACGGCAGCAGCGCTATACTCACCCCCCAAAGAACGCGTTACGTCTCTCAATGCCCGGGTAGAACTCAAATTAGAGACCGTATTACCGGGAGTATGGCGCAAAACATAATCCGATACAGCAACAAGCGTATATTCTTCGCCAAACATGTCTCCGTTTTCACAAACAATGGCCAAACGGTCTACATCAGGATCTACGACAAATCCCACATCTATTCCTCCGTTTTTCATCAAATCGGATATTTCGGTAAGATGCTGGGGCAAAGGCTCGGGATTGTGGGGAAAAAGGCCGTCGGGACGACAGTTGAGAGGAACGATTTTCTTCACACCCAACGCTTCCAATAAAGCAGGTATAGCTATTCCTCCAACAGAATTCACACAATCGACAGCAACAGAAAAACCGGCCTTTTTAATGGCTTCTACATCGACCAATTTTAAAGATAATACACTATCTATATGCTTGGTTATCGATGTATTATCATTTTTTACATGTCCCAAGTTTTCAATATCGACAAACTCAAAATCTCCCGTTTCTGCTATGCGCAATACTTCGTTACCTTCATCTGCATTCAGAAACTCGCCATGCTCATTTAACAGCTTCAACGCGTTCCATTGTTTGGGATTGTGGCTTGCGGTGAGAATAATTCCGCCGCAAGCAGCTTCCCATACTACGGCCAGTTCGGTGGTCGGAGTAGTAGCCAGACCCAAATCGACAACATCGAACCCCATACCCATGAGAGTACCGATTACGCAGTGAGAGACCATTTCGCCCGAAACACGGGCATCTCTTCCCACAACGATTTTCTTTACCGGCAACTTTGTCGTACGCTGTATAAACGTTGCATAGGCTGCCGTAAACTTTACAATATCAAGCGGATTCAGACCCTCACCGGCTTTTCCGCCGATAGTTCCTCTGATTCCTGAAATAGATTTTATCAATGACATAGACGGGTTATCAATTTTCTTTCAAGTTATACTTAATGGTATATAAATAGGGAATAACATCAGAAATTTCACTGGCAAAACCCATTTTAGACGGAACGACCAAATTCAACAACGCTCCATTGCCTACATATCTCAACGGATATTGGATTCCCAGTCCATACTCAAAATACATCGAGTAATTCGAGCCCATTTGCGTCGTATATGTAAAATAATACTTATCACTGCCACCACTTGCATCATTCATATTTCCCGAAGTCGAGACGATGCCATCGGCCCAATCGGTCAGGCTCATACGCGTATATCGGAAATAAACTTTATCATCGGCAACAAAAAAACTATTGGTCGAGTCGCGGTATCCCATCGAGAGAATCTGCATATATACCTCATCGGGGAGTCTATAAAAAGGTGGATTATCGGTATTCTCGGCCGTTTGGAAATTTCCGTCACTGGGGAGGTCTGCCACCCAACGACCATCGGTCGTAAGATATTTCTCTATCGCGTGATCTTCTTCCTCACGCAACTCTATATATGTTTTTCCATCATCGCAAGAGGCAAATGCGAATACCGAAAAGAAAACCGAAATCGTTATAAAAAATTTCATATTCATATTATTGTTCATTTTTTGATTGAATAGCCAATTCTCCGATAACCGGCAATATTTTATGCATCAAATTTTCTGCTTCCTGCAATGTACCATAGAATTCCCCTCCGGCAGCATTCAGATGGCCGCCACCATTGAAATACTCCGATGCAATTTTATTAGCAGGAAACGTTCCTTTGGAGCGTAACGATATTTTTATCAAATTCGATTCTTCCCGCAAGAAAGCCGAAAAAAGAATATTTTCCATAGAAAGAGGGACATTTACAAGACCCTCGGTATCGCCTTTCTGATAATGATAATGGTTCAACTCTTTCTGAGATAAACTGATTATCGCCGCATCATACTCGGGAAACACCTCCATCTTTTGCGAAATCGCAAAACCGTTCAAGCGCAATTTCTCCTCGCTATTCGTATTGTGAATGCGGGCATATATCGTATCCTTATTGATACCTTTCTTTATCAGCTCGGCTATGGTTATATATATTTCGGGATAATTCGAATTATAAGTAAAATTTCCTGTATCGGTCATCATACCGGTATAAATGGCATTGGCCGCATCGACAGACATCTGCTCAAACAATCCCAAACTGCAAATTACACGGAACAACACTTCACAACTCGAAGATATTTCGGGATGAGATATCGTTATATCGCAAAACGAAGATGGATACAAGTGATGGTCTATCAATATTTTCTTTGCTTTCGACGCCATCAAAACCGGCTCCATCGAATCAACCCGTTTCGGCTCATTGAAATCCAAACAGAAAATCAAATCGGCTCGTTCTATCAATTTTTGAGCAAAGTCGGTGTAACGGGTATAGACAAGTATATCTTTACAGCCTTTCAAAAAACGCAGGCTGGCGGGATATTGATCGGGAACGATCACATAGGCGTCTTTACCCAAATCGGTCAACGTATGCCATAAAGCCAAAGAAGAACCGATCGCATCGCCGTCGGGTGCCACATGGCAAACAATGACGACGTGTTCGGCCTCATCGATGCAACTGCTTATTTCATCGGCTTCGCTTTTCGACAGTATCTTGGGAATCATAGAAACTCATAATTATTTGTAAGTTTGCAAAAATAGACATATTATTTGAGAAAATCGAGAGTTTTAGAAATTGATGATGTCATTTTTTATCTATTAATCATTGTCAATTGGCTCGTCTGTCAGAAATTTTTACCTTTGCCTTCACTAAAAATATACGATATGACACCTCGACACACAAGAGAAGAAAAGATCGAATCTTTCGGTCACTTTCTCGACATACTCGATGAATTACGGCTCAAATGCCCGTGGGATCGCAAACAAACCAACGAATCGCTTCGCGCCAACACGATAGAAGAAACATACGAATTGTGTGAAGCCATTACCAACAACGATCCGGCATCGATAAAAAAAGAACTGGGCGATGTTCTCCTGCATGTCGCTTTTTATGCAAAAATAGGAGAAGAAAAAGAGCTATACGACATAGCCGATGTCTGCGACGCACTGTGCGAAAAACTAATCTACCGCCACCCGCATGTTTTCGGGTCGACACAAGTCGATTCATCGGGACAAGTCGAACAAAATTGGGAAGCACTCAAATTAAAAGAAAAAGGAGGAAACAAAACCGTTCTTGCCGGAGTCCCGAATACTCTGCCCGCCCTTATCAAAGCCTATCGCATACAAGAGAAAGCTTGTAATGTAGGGTTTGATTGGGAAGAAAAAGAACAGGTGTGGGATAAGGTGAAAGAGGAAATCGGGGAATTTGAAAACGAACTGAGCCACCTGAATGAGAATAAAGCCGAACAAGAATTCGGAGATCTGTTATTCAGCCTCATCAACGCGGCAAGGCTTCATAAAATCAACCCCGAAAACGCACTCGAAAGAACCAATCAAAAATTTATACGGCGTTTTAACTACATAGAAGAGGCGGCAAAACGGCAAAACAAAAATATTAAAGAAATGACCCTCGGAGAAATGGACTCACTTTGGAATGAGGCCAAGTCAAAAGGATTATAAGAAAATTATTCTATACCCTAAAAATCTTCGGTGATATTCTCCGGAGATTTTTTATTTGGGACGACGGAACTCGGAACAAACCACCGCCGTTGCAACCGCGACATTGAGAGACTCGGACGTTGTTCTACCTTCGGGATAGCTGGGAAGAAAAAGCGTATGAGTAACAAGGCTCCTCACTTCGGGCGATATTCCGTTTCCTTCGTTTCCCATCACAATGACACCCGACGGGGTAAGAGATTGGGTATAAATATTTTCACCATCAAGAAATGTTCCGTATATCGGAGCATCGATTTGCGAAAGGAAATCGGCCAGCTCGACATAATGTACTTGTACACGAGCCAAAGCACCCATAGTAGCTTGTACGACTTTGGGGTTGTAAAGGTCGGCGCAAAGCGGAGAACAAAGGATATGCTCTATACCATACCAGTCGGCAATACGCACAATCGTACCGAGATTTCCGGGGTCTTGTACCGTATCAAGAGCTAAAACCAACTGCTGCGACAACGACGCCGGCTGCACAGTGTACTGCGGGATTTCATAAACGGCTATCACGTCCTGTGGTGAAGAGAGCAACGAGGCCCGGCATATTTCATCGGGAGAGGCTTCTACGATTTCGTCGGCTCGTACTCCGGGATGCGCCTGTAACCATTCCGACGTCGCCACCAACAATTTGCATGAAAATGCTACAATCGTGTCTTCTACCAACTTATTGCTTTCGGCCAAAAAACACCCGTATTCCTTCCGGGTCTTTTTCCGCTCCAACGATTGTATAAATTTTATTTTATTCTTGCTTAACATTTTTCACCGAATAAACCGACAACAAATCCTATCTATCGACAAGCTATTTCGTATATCTCCCTGCTGTATTCCGATGTAAGCTTAAAATAACACCCGACTTGCTCGCCTTTATTTGCATGCAATTTTTTCACCAGCAAGTCGACATCAGGATTTTCGATTCCCAGCTCTCCGAAATTGACAGGCATACCGATCGATGTATAGAAGTTTTTCAACCTATCGATACCTTCCAATGCAACGGCCTTTCTATCTTTTCCGGCAGGAATATCCATCACCCGCACGGAAAACTGATAAACTTTTTCAATATGATGTTCGGCCATAAAAGTCAACCATGCCGGAAAAATAACCGCCAATCCCGCACCGTGAGCCACATCGTAAACGGCGCTCACTTCGTGTTCCATGAAATGCGATGCCCAGTCTTCTTCCCGACCGACCCCACAAATACCGTTATGTGCAATCGTTCCGCTCCACATCAAATTGGCACGGGTATCATAATCGGTCGGTCTCTGCATGACAACGGCCGCCTCTTTCATGATCGCTTTCAACGCTCCCTCACACAACCTGTCGGTAATTTCCACGCCCGGAGTATTGGAAAAATAACGCTCCATGATATGAGCCATCATGTCTACAATACCACATGCCGTCTGGAAAGAGGGCAATGTATAAGTCAATTCCGGATTCATGACAGCAAAAACGGGACGCAATGCATCAGGGGTACGTAGACTCAATTTCTGTAATCCGTCGAGTTTGGTGATAACACTGTTTCCGGATCCTTCGCTTCCGGCAGCAGGAATCGTAAGTACGACGCCCACCTTCAAAGCTCTTTTCACAATGGCTTTCCGTATGAAAAAATCCCAAAAATCTCCCTCATAAGGAACTCCGGCAGCAATAGCCTTCGCCGTATCTATCACCGATCCGCCACCGACAGGCAACAACATATCGACCCCTTCCCTACGTGCAAGATCTATCCCTTCATAGACTTTCGGATCGGTAGGATTGGGCTGAATGCCACCCAGCTCGACATAAGATATACCGGCATCTTCCAACGATTGTTCCACCCGTTGTAATAGGCCGCTACGTACAACCGAACCGCCACCATATACAATCAATACTCGTGTTGCCCCGTACTTCTTACACAAAAGGCCGGTCTGTTTTTCCGTATCTTTTCCGAATACAAACTCGGTAGGGCTGTGAAAAGAAAAATTATTCATAATACCATCACTGATTTCCGACAGACAAATATAGCGAAAGGAAAGACAGTATAAAATAAAATCAGTCGTTTTTTATCTAACCCACCCTTACCGACTCATTATCACGCCAACAAGAGAGCACCGTCTCTTTGCGCAATCGGATATATGAAAATCCTAATAACAAGAAACAAATATCCATTCCACATTTTATCATCGGTTATCATTTGAAAAGAATTGTTTCTTAATTTGTCTCGAACCAATATATTCAATATCTTTATGAAAAATTTTCGGCCCAAAACAGTTATCACAACATGAAGAAATTATTTAGCTTTATTGTCGTATTTGTTGTCGGCGGTATATGTGCCAATGCACAAAATCCGTTTCTTCCTTTGTGGGAACATATTCCCGACGGAGAACCGTATGTATTTGAGGATCCCGACAAGCCCGGCTCTTTCCGTGTATATATCTACGGTTCGCACGATAATCTGCGCACGCACTATTGCGGACGCGACCAAGTCGTATGGTCGGCCTCGGTCGACAATTTACGTGAATGGCGATACGACGGTGTGATTTTCAAATCGGAATTCACCCGAGACGGACAACCTTTCACACCCGATACTTTGGCCGATGTATTGTATGCACCCGATGTAATGGAATGTATCGAAAATGGCCGTAAAGTATATTATTTATGTCCCAACAACCAAGTCGACGGCAGACAAAACATGATAGCCAAATCCTATCGTCCCGACGGTCCTTTTGAGGTATGCAATTGGAATGACGACGGCCGTACTACTTACGGAATATTCGGGTTCGACCCTGCTATTTTTTGCGATGATGACGGCCGGGTATATGGTTATTGGGGATTCAATCGCTCTTTCGGCGCCGAACTCGACCCTACGACCATGTGTACCGTAAAACCCGGTACACACATTGTAGAAGATATGATTTCGGGCTGTAAACAAGAAGGCGAATTCCGATTTTTCGAGGCCTCCTCGATGCGGAAAATCAACGGGAAATATGTATTCATATATAGCCGGGTTACCAAAGATGGTGAATTTTCGCTTCCTTCCACCAACTATACATTGGCTTACGCTTACAGCGACAGTCCGTTAGGGCCGTTCACTTACGGTGGAACTCTTATCGATGGCCGTGCTCGCGGATATGACGAACAAGGCAAAGTCATTCCTACGGCCAACTCGGGAGGGAATACCCACGGTAGTCTGGCCGAGATAAACGGGCAATGGTATGTCTTCTATCACCGGCAAATAGGGACGAATGAATTTTCGCGTCAGGCCATGGTCGCACCGGTTACCGTTAACGTAAAAAAAGACAAAGTAGAAATTTCCGAGGCCGAATACACCTCCGAAGGCTTTTGTTCCGAAGGACTGAATCCTTTTGAACGCCAACCGGCCGGTATTGTCTGCTACTATACCGGGCCCACTCCTATTATCAAGAAATACCCCAACTACATACACAGCGGATCTTATGTCAAAGCGACTTATGCGGGAGATGATGGCCTCGACGCCTCTTACAGCCGGAATGCCTTTCATGCACCGGTCGTCAACAACACAAACGGCTCCATCATCGGGTATAAATATTTCAATTTCGACCTATTGGGGCGCCGCAAAAAAGCCGAATTATGTCTGCGACTGAAATCGACAGGCATAGACGGGGAAATCATTTTCATGATTGACAGTCCGTGGAAAAGCCGGGGAGGTAAAGAGATAGGTCGATTGAAACTCGACTCCACATCCGACGGTACAGTGAGTGAACACACCGCCCCACTCTCGGGAGTAAGAGGATTGAAAGGGAAACATGCTCTCTACATGTTATTCACCTCAGATGTGGAAGGCCAATCGCTCTGCGAATTATACGATTTTATATTCCAATAACTTTTATCATTATGAAATACATTGGTGCACACGTAAGTGCATCGGGTGGCGTAGAAAACGCACCCGAGAATGCACACAACATAGGAGCAACCGCTTTTGCTCTTTTTACAAAAAATCAGCGACAATGGGTATCAGCCCCGTTATCGACCAAAAGCATAGCCTTGTTCAAAGAACGTCGCCAAACTTACGGCTATACCGCACAACAAATTCTACCGCACGACAGCTATCTTATTAATCTGGGACACCCGCAGACCGAAGGGCTTGAAAAATCAAGAGCTGCCTTTCTCGATGAAATGCAGCGATGCGAGCAATTGGGTTTGACCTTGCTCAACTTCCACCCCGGTTCCCATCTGAAAGAAATATCGGTCGACGCATGTCTCGACCGGATAGCCGAATCGATAAACATCACTCTCGATAAGACACATGGGGTTACTGCCGTCATCGAAAATACGGCCGGACAAGGTTCTAACGTAGGATTCAGATTCGAGCATCTGGCTCATATCATCGACAAAGTAGAAGATAAAAGCCGTATCGGAATCTGTATCGACACGTGCCATGCACTGGCCGGTGGATACAACCTGATTACTCCGGAAGGTTTTTCAGAAACGTTTGAGCAACTCGATGCCATCGTCGGCTTGAAATACCTTCGAGGCATGCATATAAACGACTCCAAAAAGGGATTGGACTCCCATGTCGACCGCCATGAAGTACTTCGGGAAGGAGCGTTAGGCAGCGGATTGTTCGAGCGGATCATGGCAGACAGCCGCTTCGACGGCATACCTCTCATTCTCGAAACGCCCGACGAAAGCCGATGGCCGGAAGAAATCGCATGGCTGAAAAGTCTTGTCCGATAAGAGATTTACTCCTTAAATAGACCTTTCTATTAAATGGAATAAAAGAGAATGCCGTGTTGGCATTCTCTTTTATTTTTTGACTGTTACGAGGAACAAATATTACACTTAAATGATAAAAAAAATAAACTCGATACAGTTTTATATTTTAATCGTTTGAAAAGGAAAATTTTCTAAATATCTTTACCTTGCTAAAAATATGTACCATGAAGCACTCCGTTCCCACTCTGCTGATAACGGTCTTTCTACTTGCGTCTGTCGCTTTTATTTCGGCACAAGACAAAGTTTGTTATACAGGATCAGAACTTTCCAATCCATATCGTCATGACGGACAACTCTCTCCCGCCGTCGGTGTCCACAACATACAATTGTTACGGGCCAATCGCGACAGTATTACAGCAACTTACAATTTCGGGTGGACTTACAACCACCAACCCATGATGTGTTACTGGAACGGGAAATTCTATCTTCATTTTCTCTGCGACAGTACCGACGAACACATTCCTCCGTCGCGCACGGTGCTCATGACTTCGACCGACGGGTATCATTGGAGTTCTCCCGAAATTTTGTTTCCGGAATATAAAGTGCCCGAAGGTTTTACCAAAAAGGGACGGACTGATACCGCCCACAATCTTACAGCCATCATGCACCAGCGTGTAGGCTTTTACGTAGCATCGAACGGACGGTTATTGGCCACCGGCAATTACGGTATTGCCCTCGACAGAAAAGACGATCCCAACGACGGAAACGGTATAGGCCGCGTTGTGAGAGAAATAAAAAAAGACGGTACGTTCGGCCCTATTTATTTTGTCTATTACAATCACGATTTCAATGAAAAGAATACCGACTACCCTTTCTATACCCGTGCGCGCGACAAAGGTTTTGTAAAAGCCTGTCGGGAAATGATGGATAACCCACTCTATCGCATGCAAATGGTTGAAGAGGCCGACCGCAATGACCCTATGCTCCCGCTCAACAAACCTTATAAAGCTTTCTGTTACTATTATTTGCCCGATAACCGTATCGTCGGATTATGGAAACATGCACTCACCTCTATCAGTAATGACGGAGGCAATACTTGGGAAAAACCCGTAGAGCGAGCCAAAGGATTTGTCAACAGCAACGCCAAAATCTGGGGGCAAAAATTGAGCGACGACACTTATGCAACCGTATACAATCCGGCCGAATACCGATGGCCGTTAGCCATTTCGTTAAGTAACGACGGGTTGGAGTACACGACATTGAATCTCATACACGGGATTGTTCCTCCGATGCGTTACGGCGGTAATTACAAAAGTTTCGGGCCGCAATATGCACGAGGTATCCAACCGGGTAACGGGACGCCCCCCGACGGAGATTTGTGGGTATCGTACAGCGTTGGGAAAGAAGATATATGGGTAAGCCATATTCCCGTTCCGGTGCGTCAAAAAGTTACCGAATACGTGCAGGACGACATAAGCCATGCGACACAACTGTGCGACTTGCGGGAATGGAATCTCTATACAGGAATAGCCACACCGGTTACTCTCGAAAATAAAAAAGGAATACGCTGGCTCACAATCACCGACAAAGATCCGTTCTCTTTCGCTTGGGTCGAACGGAAAATACCGGAAAGCCGAATACTGAAAGTTTCGTTCGATATAATGGCCGAACAAACAGGGCATGGAAACTTACAAATCGACTTTGCCGATGCCAAAGGTATTCCCTGTGCCAGAATAGAGTTTACCGACAATATCATACGCGCCAAAGGAGGTGCCCGTTATTCCCAAATGGGGAAATACGTTCCCGAAGAAATCTACCATATCGATGTCGAACTATCGGTCGAAAACCGCAATTATACCGTATATATCAACGGTAAGAAAAAGACGACACGTATGTTCTTCGCTCCTGTACCGGGAATCGAACGCATTATATTCCGTACCGGCTCCGTCAATTCGATACCGACCCCCGACACTCCGGCCGATCAATATTTCGATCTCGAAAATGCCGGTCGAGAAGAAACACCGGCAACCTACCGTATAGCTAGACTCCGAACATCGGGTGACCGTACGGCAAATCTTTTGGATTTCGACGACTATCGGCACTACATCGACTACTTCAACCGTATGGAAGACGAGAACATTGTACAGGCCATACCCAACGACCGATCGGCCGACTGGCTCGAAACAAATATTCCGTTATTCGATTGTCCGGATCGGAACATCGAAGAAATTTATTATTACCGGTGGTGGACCTTGCGAAAACATATCAAAAATACACCGGTAGGTTATGCCATGACCGAATTTCTCGTACAGCGTTCTTATGCCGACAAATACAATCTCATATCGAGTGCATTGGGTCATCACATACACGAATGCCGATGGTTGAGAGACACCAGCTATCTACGCCAAATCGTCTATACATGGTATCGGGGTAATGATGGGAAACCGATGGAACGCATGGATCGGTACAGTTCTTGGACACCGTATGCCGTATATAACAGCCGGCTTGTTACCGACGACTCCGCTTTTCTTGCGGATTTGCTTCCCGATATGAAACGGGAATATTCCCGATGGGAAAAGACTCACCGTCTGCCGAACGGTCTTTACTGGCAAAGCGACGTGCAAGACGCTATGGAAGAGAGCATAAGCGGGGGTCGGAAAAAACAATATGCTCGACCTACTATTTCTTCTTATATGTACGGCAATGCCACGGCCATTTCTCAGGCCTGCCGACAAGCAGATGATGCCGACAGCCTTCTTTATAAAAACAAGGCCGACACATTGAAATACCTTGTGGAGAAATATCTATGGAACGAAAGCGACAATTTCTTTGAAACACGCCGGGAAGATACTCTCGCCAATGTACGGGAAGCCATCGGATATACCCCGTGGTATTTCAATCTGCCGACACAAGGAAAATTCGACTCGGCATGGTTACAAATCAGCGATCCGAAAGGATTCTCCGCCCCTTTCGGACTGACGACGGCAGAACGTCGTCATCCCCAGTTCCGAGCCGTTTTCAAAGCCAGTTGCGAATGGAACGGCCCGATTTGGCCTTTTGCGACATCACAAACCCTCACGGCCCTTGCCAATTACTTAAATGCAAACGGAAATAATGAATTCGTAAACGACAGCATTTGGTTCGGACAACTGAAATTATATGTACTATCGCACTATTTCCACGGACGTCCTTATATCGGAGAATACCTCGATGAGGTTACCGGATACTGGCTCAAAGGCGAACAAGAACGCAGCCGGTATTACAATCATTCCACATTCAATGATCTAATTATTTCCGGACTTGTCGGATTACGTCCGCGTGCAGGAGATACTTTTGAAATAAACCCGTTATTACCCGATGATACATGGGACTATTTCTGCCTCGACAACGTACTTTATCACGGACGAAATCTTACTATTGCCTGGGACAAAAAAGGCGACCGTTACCGACAAGGCAAAGGCTTATTCGTCTGGATCGACGGAAAACTGATCGGATATCGTCCCACACTGGGGCCTCTATCCTGCACCCTACCTTCGACAAACAATAAATAAAATATATGCTTATGAAAAAAACGATTTTAACGACCCTTATCGGGTTTCTGGCCATCGGCAGTATATATGCTGCAAAATCTCCGACTTATATCCCCTGGAAAAACGGGAAATTGTGTGTCTCGGAAGAACACCGTTACTTGAAACATGAAAACGGGAAACCCTTTTTTTGGCTGGGTGATACCGGCTGGCTGCTACCCGAACGCCTGACACGAGATGAAGCAGGATATTATCTGAGCCGTTGCCAAGCTGCCGGATATAATGTGGTACAGGTTCAAACCGTCAACGGTGTACCGGCATACAATGTATACGGACAAATGTCCCACCCCGACGGATACGATTTCTCCGAAATAAATAAAAAAGGAGTGTACGGTTATTGGGACCACATGGATTTTATCATAAAAACCGCTGAAAGAAACGGTATATACATCGGTATGGTGTGTATATGGGGCGGTTTGGTAAAATCGGGCCTCATGACAGTTGAAGAAGCGCAAGCTTACGGGAAATTTTTAGCCGACCGGTACAAAAATTCGCCCAATATCATCTGGATCATCGGCGGAGATATTCAGGGCGATGTAAAACCAGAAGTATGGCACGCTTTGGCCCGGGCCATAAAAGCCAACGACCCCAACCACCTTATGACCTTTCACCCCCGGGGAAGAACGACGTCGGCCGATTATTACAACGATGCCGAATGGCTCGACTTCAACATGTTCCAGAGCGGACACCGGCGCTATGGGCAACGTGGCGACGATAAGAACTATCCTATCCCCGAAAACACCGAAGAGGACAACTGGCGTTATGTAGAGCGTTCTTTGGCAAAAACTCCCATGAAACCGGTTCTCGACGGCGAACCTTCTTATGAAAAAATACCGCAAGGATTGCACGACCCCAAAGAACCTTTATGGCGAGATTTCGATTGCCGACGTTATGCTTATTGGTCGGTTTTCGCAGGAGCTTTCGGACACACTTACGGGCACAACGACATCATGCAATTCTATCGTCCCGGCACAGGAGGTGCGTACGGTGCACATACACCCTGGTATGAGGCCCTCAACGACCCCGGATTCAATCAAATGAAATATCTCAAAAATCTGATGTTGACATTCCCTGTTTTCGAGCGCATTCCCGACCAAAGTATCATAGCCGGAAAAAACGGAGAGAAATACGACCGCCTCATCGCTACTCGCGGAAACGATTATCTGCTGGTGTATAATTATACCGGACGCGCAATGAATATCGACTTGACAAAAATAAAAGGCAAAAAGAAAAAAGCGTGGTGGTATAATCCGTCGAACGGAGAAGTGCGTTACATCGGGGAATTTGCCAATAAAATCGTAAGATTCACTCCGACCGTGCAAAATTCTTCGAGCAATGACTGCGTTCTCATCGTAACCGATGCCACACAGGCGTATGTATCGCCCGAATGGGCCTCCTTACCCGACGCACAATTCAGTAAAACCCGATGATACCTTTATACCATGCAAAAACACATTTTTCTACTTATCGGCATTTGCTTGTCATTATACCTTTCACCTCAGGTACTACAATCGCAATCAAAAAAGGAGATTGTATCCGTGTCGGAATTACGTACCGAAGGTATGACCGATCCGTTGGGTATCCATACGGAAACTCCTCGATTCAGCTGGCAGCTACAATCGTCGGAATACAACGTCGTACAACTCTCCTATCGAATCTTAGTGGCAAGCGACAGTTCCAAACTCGCCTCGGAAGAAGGAGATTTATGGGATTCGGGTATTATAAAAAGCGACAGTTCCTTATGGATTCCATACCGGGGAAAACCACTCGGCAGTAATCGCCATGCATATTGGAAAGTACAAATAACGGCTTCATACGGAAAAGGGAAACAATACCAAACCTCATGGAGCCGTATAGCTCGTTTCTCAACAGGGTTATTATCGGAAAACCGTTGGAGAGGTCGTTGGATAGGACTCGATCGAGCCATGCCGTGGGACGAAGAATCATTGCACAGCAAACTTTCGGCCAGATATTTGCGTACCGAATTCAAAACCGCTAAAACCGTGAAACGAGCTACTGCTTTTATCTCGGGTTTGGGTCTGAACGAACTGTATATCAACGGTAAGAAAGTGGGCGAAGAAGTACTTACTCCTGCTCCGACCGATTACCGTAAAACCATTCTATACAACACCTACGACGTAACCGACCTTTTACAAAAAGAAAACGCCATAGGAGTCGTATTGGGCAATGGGCGATTCTATACTATGCGACAAAATTACAAGCCTTACAAAATTACTAATTTCGGCTATCCCAAACTGCGCTTGAATCTTATTATCGAATATACCGATGGCAAGCGTGAGACCATAGACAGCGATACCGATTGGAAAATAAACCCCGACGGTCCCATTCGCAGTAACAACGAATACGACGGAGAGATATACGATGCTCGCAAAGAGTTGGGAGATTGGTCTTCACCCGGATATGACGATACGACTTGGCTGCCTGCCGAACGGGTAAGCATACCCGCCGGCACCCTGCGTGGCCACATGATGCCCGGCATGAAAGTATGGAAGGAAATAAAACCGAAAAACATTATAAAAAACGCCAACGGTTTTATCATCGATTTCGGTCAGAACATGGCCGGTTGGGTAAAAATGAGTATTACGGGCAAAGAGGGCGACACGATAAAAGTACGTTATGCCGAGCGGCTTACCGATGATGGAACGGCTCTCTACACAGAAAATTTCCGAGATGCTCTCTCGACCGATGTCTATATATGCAACGGCAAAGAACGAGGAAAAACATGGGCTCCTATATTTTCATATCACGGGTTTCGCTTTGTCGAAGTGAGCGGGTATCCACTCTCCGATGTATCGCAACTGGCTTCCCGCTTCACGGCCGAGGTCATCAGCGACGAAATGGAGGTTATCGGAGACTTCTCTTCATCAAATGAGCTACTCAATCAGATCTTCAAAAATGCTTGGTGGGGTATTCTCGGCAACTATAAAGGTATGCCGGTAGACTGTCCGCAACGCAACGAACGTCAACCATGGCTGGGTGACCGCACAATGGGATGCTGGGGAGAAAGCTATCTTTTCGATACCGAACGTCTATACACCAAATGGGTACGCGATATATGTGAAGCCCAACGCGAAGACGGTTGCATACCCGATGTGGCACCGGCATTTTGGAACTATTACAGCGACAATGTAACTTGGCCCAGTGCGTTGATTTTTGCCTGCGACATGATATATACGCAATTCGGTAATATCGAGCCTATACGACAACACTATCCCTCGATGCAAAAGTGGGTGAAACATATCGCCGAAGAATATTCCGACAAGTCGGGAATCATACGCAAAGACAAATACGGCGATTGGTGCGTACCACCCGAATCGCCTGAAATGATACACAGCCAAGATCCTGCCCGAAAAACCGATGGAAAGCTCATTTCCACAGCATACTTCTACAAGGTTTTGCAAACAATGTCCCATTTCGCCCGACTTCAAGGGTTAGAAAACGATGCTGCCCAATATGAAATGCATTCCGAGGCTTTGAAAAAAGCATTCAATGAAGAATTCCTCGTGGTAAAAAAAGACACGTCGCCGACAACGGCCACTTCTCTCCATATCGACTCAGTTTATTACGGGAACAATACCGTAACAGCCAATATATTGCCACTGGCATTCGATATGGTACCGGAGTCTTATAAAAACGATGTAGAGAAACAAGTCATCGCCACCACAAGTCATAATGCACATGTAAGCTGTGGAGTCATCGGCATGCAATGGTTGTTCCGCCAACTATGCGATATGGGACGGGGCAATCTCGCCTATCTACTGGCTTCGCAAGAGAGCTATCCGGGATATGGATACATGGTGAAAAACGGGGCTACGACAATTTGGGAACTTTGGAATGGAGATACCGCCAATCCCAAAATGAACAGCGGAAATCATGTCATGCTCTTAGGAGACTTTCTCCCCTTCTGCTTCGAACGGTTGGGAGGTATTGCTCCATCTTCGGAAAAAGTAGCTTTCAAGCATATTGTTTTCGCTCCCGATTTCACGATAGAAGCCCTTGACAGCATAAATGTTTCTTACCGTACTCCGTACGGAAAAGTACAAAGCCGCTGGATAAACAACCACCGGCAGATAAAATGGGATATTGTCGTTCCGCCCAATACAACGGGAGAAATACATTTCCCCGACGGGAATATAAAACATGTAGGATCGGGGCATTACCATTACAAGGTAAAAATACCGTCTCAGGGCAAAACTCGCCATTGATGATGAATCCCACCTATTTTTTACAATGTTGTACTATAAAAGAAACAGATATTACACCGGCTTTTCCTCAAAAAGGCCCTATACATAAAAATAACAAAAACAAATATCAACAGATAAATCTCGGCATAAAACCATGAAACGACTACTCTTATTAGCAGGTATTTTATTACCGATAGCAATATGTCCGACCCGGGCACAATACCCTACCGTACCCGACTCGATAAAACAACGTGCAGCGCGCGAAAATGCGACCTACGACAAGCTCTCTGCTGCTGCATGGAAAAAGGCATTGAAAACGGTCAAGAAGGAAGAAAAAAAATACGGTCGCGTCTATCGTCCGTGGGCATCGAAGCCAGAAGACTTACCACAATGTCAAATACCCGCATTTCCGGGGGCAGAAGGCGGCGGGGCTTTTACCGCCGGAGGTCGCGGTGGAAAAGTCTTCACGGTTACGTCGCTCGAAGACCGGGGGCCGGGAACTTTGAGAGAAGCATGCGAATCCGGAGGAGCCCGCATAATCGTATTCAATGTAGCCGGTGTAATCCGACTGAAATCGCCAATCAGTATTAAAGCTCCTTATATCACAATTGCCGGACAAACAGCACCGGGAGATGGTGTGTGTGTAACGGGAGCCTCATTCCTTATCGACACGCACGATGTGATTATCCGCCACATGCGATTTCGTCGGGGAGCCGTCGATGTTGCCGACCGTGATGATGCTTTGGGCGGTAATGCTGTCGGAAATATTATTCTCGACCACATATCAGCATCATGGGGACTCGACGAGGTCATGTCGATATACCGCCATGTATGGAATCGTGACGAAACGGGAAAGGGTACAAAATTACCAACCGTAAACATCACTATTCAAAACTCCATGTTTGCCGAAGCCCTCGACACCTATAATCATGCTTTCGGAGCTACGATTGGCGGACATAACTGCTATTTCGCACGTAACCTGTTTGCATCGAATATATCGAGAAACTGTTCGGTAGGTATGAACGGAGGATTCAATCTGGTGAACAGTGTCATATATAACTGGTGGAACCGCTCGATCGATGGCGGCGACGAATATTCGCAATTCAACATCATCAATAACTATTTCAAACCCGGTCCTATCACGGCCTTACAAACCGGTCGCCCCATTCAACATCGTATCTTAAAACCGGAATCGAGTCGGGATAAAAACAAGCCCGATACATTTGGAAAAGCGTATGTCTCCGGCAACATAATGTTGGGAAATGATAAAGTTACGGCCGATAACTGGGACGGCGGAGTACAAGTCTACGGATTGAAGGATTGCGGAAAATTCAAAAACGAGATACGAGTAGACACTCCATTTGAAATGCCCATGCACAACCCGATCCTTTCGGCACAAGATGCTTACGAATTTGTCATGGAAAATGTCGGAGCGACACTACCGAAAAGAGATTCGGTGGACACACGCATCATTTGTACCGTACGGACAGGGCAAGCCATCTATGATAAAAAAGCAAAACCTTACACGACTCCGTACGTAAAACGCAGACTTCCCGACGACTCCTACAAATACGGCATTATCACTCATCCCGAGCAAGTCGGAGGCCTGCCCGAGTATAAAGGGACACCCTATATCGACAGCGACAACGACGGAATGCCCGACGAATGGGAAAAACGTTTCGGTCTCGACCCTAATGACTCTACCGATGCAGCAAAAGATTGTAACGGAGACGGTTATACCAACATCGAAAAATATATCAACGGCATCGATCCGACCCGAAAAATCGACTGGACCGACTTACGGAACAACCATGATACATTAAAAGAAAAATTACAGAAATAAATATTTCCACCTATTATCATCATTTCTTAAAATATTGTCTTATGAAAAAAGAGATTATCGGAGTGTTTTTCTGCATGTTATTCTCCACAGTCGCGGGACAGACAATACAAGAATTGCAGAAACTTTCATGGAAACAAATCGCAACCAAAATGCCACAGGAATGGTACGGTACCCCCGAAGCAAAAGAAATTGCAGACAAGCTGCTATTGTACCAAAGTGACTTAGGCGGATTTCCCAAAAATATTGCATTCCACAGGGAAATACAGCAAGATGTCATCGATAAACAGAAAGAAACCGGCATCGGTACAACCATAGACAATAATGCTACGACTACCGAAATGCGCTTTCTTACAAACATGTACGCACAAACGCATGAGCAACGTTATAGAGATGCCTTTTTCAAGGCACTCGACTACATCTACCTATCGCAGTACGACAACGGAGGCTGGCCTCAATTCTATCCTTATCGCAAAGGGAAATCGGTCGCCTACTCCCGAGACATAACCTATAATGACGGTGCCATCGTAAACGTACTCAAAATGCTCTACGCCATTAGCGATGATGACAAACCCTACGTCATTTTCGATTTTACACCGGAACAAAAACAAAAAGCCCTCGATGCATATAAAAAAGGTATTCAATGTATCCTCAATACCCAAATACGCAATAAAAACGGTGAACTTACCGTGTGGTGCGCCCAACACGATCCCGAGACCTTACTTCCTGCAAATGCACGGGCATACGAATTGGCATCGTATAGCGGAGATGAGTCGGCCGATATCGTATTGCTTCTGATGAAAGTTGAAAATCCATCGCCCGAAGTCATCGCAGCTGTAAAAGGGGCTGTAAAATGGTTTGAAAAGCATAAAATCACCGATACCGCCTATATCCGAAAAAAGGGAAAAAACGGAAAATGGATTGCCTATATCGAACCACAGAAAGGGGCTACACCCCTTTGGGCCCGCTTTTATGATCTTGAAACCGAACAACCTTTCTTCTGCGACCGTGACGGAATAAAAAGGGCGACATTGGCCGAAATAGGTGTAGAACGCAGAGGCGGCTATTCATGGTACAGCGACGAAGGGAATGAAGTTCTTGAAAAATATGCCGAATGGGAAAAAGCCATTCAGTAAAGTATATCCGACATCATATCTGCACCCGCCATGCTACAAATTACAGGGCGGGTGTTTTTTTCAAAAAGGATAAGAAGTGTTGCATGATTTTTGATATAAAAAAAATCTCTCTAAACTTTAAGTATACCTTTTTGGATATTCACCCCTTGATTGACGATCCCAATAAAGAAAATACGGAGCCTCAGCCCCGTACATGATCATTTACTTAGCAATATCCGTATAGATTTTGAACTCCAAAATCCACCTGCCAAATGTAGGTAATATTTATCTTTCCGAGAAACTTCAAAAATAAGAATCCCACTCATTTGGATATTCGGCTGGCACTGTTCCAAAAACAACGTTTTATAACCAGACATTGCCAATGCAGTGGAACCATTTGTCGAGTATTCATATTTTCTTCCGTCCAAATCCGTTATGGAAAATAATGAACCGTCCAAAGTGTGAGGCTCATCGTCCACATTCATAAGGTCAAGGCTAATTAACAAATAAATCCCGTTAGCTGTTTCTCCCACAAACTCATTACCTACACTTTTCCTAAAAGAAAAATCACTAACCCGATAAACAAAATTCCCTACACGAACCTCTGTTCCAATAGCAGATTTTTCTTGGGATTGGGTCTTGGACTCTTGTGTTTGCGGGTTTCCAGAGATAACCTCTTTATCTTCCGACAAAGAACCACCAATAATCGCGCTGACAAAAAACACACTGACAAAAATCAAAGCAACTTTGCCACGAGACGAACATACCGACAACAAAAGCCACAAAAGACAATGCGGCAATAATCATAAAAATAATTTCCATAGATATAAAAATTAAAGTTAAACAAAACAGCAGCAAAGATAATAATTAATTGTAGCTACAATAACAAATACGAACAAAATTTTAAAAACAAAGAATCATCACCAAACTTGCCCGCAAATTGTACCGTCATATAAATTCTATAAAACAGGATATAAACGAAGCGGTCTATCCGAAATTTCGGATAGACCGCCTTACCTAACTATTACCAAAGAAACTATTGCTCTTTAATTTTCAGTACATCGTTTTCGGACCAAATCAAATAGCGCTTCGGTTGTACCGGTTTCGGCTCTTCTTTCTTCACTACCGGAGCCGGTTCTTCGATTTTCTTCACAGTATCGGGCTGTGCAACCAGAACTTCCGATTTAGAACGTTTACGCCGTTTTTTTCGTTTCTTAGATTTTTCTTTCTCTTTTACTACCTGCACCTCGGGTTCTTTTTCATCATTCATTTCCGTAACCTCACTCGTCGTACCGGCAGGCGCCACATATACGGGATAACGATCGTTCATTTCGAGCCGTACCGAATAAGAATTTTTGGATATAGACTGCAACACACAGGGACGATTGAACACCAAATGTGCTTTTCCTGTTTTTATCAAAATAATCGTCAAATAGGGTGGATAATTATCTTTCGGTTGGGAAAAGAAAAATAATGCCGTAGAATAAGCCGAAACGTTTACGGCAAAATAATAACTGTTGGTCGAAGGAACATTCGGGGGCAGGGAAGTCCAACCGTCGGCATTCGTAACTTCGAGCAGACACTTATTACCTAAAAAAATCTGTATAGCCTGAAAGTCTCCGGGATAATTGCCCCCTTTAAACTTCGACAACCGCACCTGATAATTCTTATCTCGACCGCTGCGAATGCTTGCCGTCGATGTCGCAAACGTTTCATACGGCTTTACAAGGTTTTTATCGGCCACAGCCAAAGAGTCGATGAACTTTTTCTTAGGATAGACATAACCGTCTTTCAACACAAAAATATTTTCTTGTGCCATAACGTGCGACAGGAAACCCATCGCCATCAAACATATAACAAATATCTTCTTTATCATAGATACATTTTTAATTCAATTCATCGGAATAATATGCACCGGGCAACCGGCGGCAGTTATACTGGGAGGCCATAATTTCACCATAAGCACCGGCCGAGCGTACCGCAATCAGGTCTCCTCGGGAGGTTTCGGGTAAGGAAACGACTTTTCCGAAACAATCGGACGATTCACAAATCGGTCCTACGACATCGTACTCTTGAACGGGTAAATGCGAAGTTATATTTTCGATGCAATGATAAGCCTGATACAACGCCGGTCGGATAAGATCGGTCATACCGGCATCGACAATGACAAATTTCTTATTTACACCTTCCTTTACATAAAGGACCTCGGTAATAAGACTCCCGCATTGACACACGACAGAACGCCCCAATTCAAAAAACAAATGTTGTTTCGGTCGAAGTTTAAGATGTTTATGAAATACGGCAAAATATTCCGCAAAGTCTGGTATGGGCTGTTTATCAGGCATCTGGTAGTCGACTCCCAATCCGCCGCCGACGTTAATGACATCGACAATTATCATGCGCCGATACAATGTCTCCTGTATTTCATTGATGCGGTTACAAAGTACCTTAAACGAATCCATATCGACGATTTGAGAGCCGATATGAAAATGCAACCCCATAAGTTTTACATGTTGAAGCGAAGGTATATAGTCAAGAATCCCTTCAAGATGTTCGAGACTGATACCAAACTTATTCTCGCTCAATCCGGTCGTTATATAATGATGGGTGTGTGCATCGACATTCGGATTGATACGTAAAGCCACCGAGGCTGTTCGTCCCATCTCTCCGGCCAATTTATCAATATTCTCCAATTCGGGAACAGACTCGACATTGAAGCAACATATTCCTGCTTCGAGTCCCAGTTTTATCTCCCAATCGGCCTTCCCTACACCGGCAAAGACGATTTGTTCTGCCGGGAAACCTGCTTTCAAAGCAGCTTTTATTTCACCGCCGCTGACACAATCCGCACCCAATCCGTGCTCTCGTATTATAGACAAAAGTCGTGCATTGGCATTCGCTTTGACTGCGTAATGTACATGAAACTGGGGATAACGACCCGCTTCCCGATTTATCTCTCGCAGCGTTTCCCGCAACAAGTCGGTATCGTAATAATAAAAAGGAGTTTCTAAAAACTTGAATTTTTCTATCGGAAAATTCATAAAAATAATTTTTATAGACAAAAGAGGCGGACTAATTACTAACCCGCCTCCCATAATTTAAACTATTATTCAAAAAGATTGTGACTAAGGGCTTGCAATGCTCGTTGTTTATCTTCGGCTTTTATCAAGAACGAAATGTTGTAATTGCTACCGCCGTAAGATACCATACGCACAGGTATGTCTTTCATTGCCTGCATTGCATTCGATTCGAAACCGATATTTTTCCATTCCAAATCACCTACGACACAGATAATTACCATATTCTCGTCGACAGTTACGGTTCCGAATTTTTTCAAATCATCGAGAATCTCGCTCAAATGTTTCGTATTATCGATCGTTACCGATACTCCGACTTCCGAAGTGGTTACCATATCGATTGCCGTCTGATAACTTTCGAATATCTCAAACACCTTGCGCAAGAAACCGTAAGCCAACAACATGCGACCCGATTTGATCTTAATCGCGGTTATGCCGTCTTTTGCTGCCACAGCTTTGATTTTTCCCGATTCGGACGTTCCGCAGATCATCGTACCGGGAGCATCAGGCTCCATCGTATTGAGCAAACGCACGGGAATACGATTGAGTTTTGCCGGAAGAATACATGTCGGGTGCAGGATTTTAGCACCGAAATAGGCCAACTCGGCAGCTTCTTCGAAATTGAGCGTACGTACAGGTTTCGTACCTTCTACAAAACGGGGATCATTATTATGCATGCCGTCAATATCGGTCCATATCTGTATCTCCTCGGCCTGAACAGCCGCCCCGATAAGAGATGCCGAATAGTCGCTCCCGCCTCGTTGCAAGTTATCTATCTCACCGTAAGCATTACGACAAATAAATCCTTGTGTGATATAAATGGGTGCGTCGGGACAATCGGCCAACCGTTTTTCCAAATTGCTTTTTATATATGCCGTATCGGGTTCTCCGTTCTTATCGATGCGCATGTAGTCAAGAGCCGGTATCAAAACCGATTTTATACCCGTCTCATTGAGGTAGAGATTCATCATCGTCGTCGACATCAGTTCACCTTGTGCAAGGATAACTTTTTCCTCGAACATGGTAAAAAGGTCTTTGGTGAAAGAGCGCATGGTATCGAAATTGGTCTTCACGGCATCGAGGGTTTGTTGTCTGTAAGCCTCGGTATCGAACAGCTCGCAAATCACTTGTTGATACTTACGTTCCAATGCATTAATGACCTCGTTGGCACCATCGGGATTTTTCTTATAGAGATAATCCGAAATCTCTACTAAGGTATTGGTTGTCCCCGACATGGCCGAAAGAACGACAATCTTCTGACTGCCGTCGCAAATCAACCCGGCAACACTCTTCATACGTTGCGCAGAGCCGACAGATGTTCCACCAAACTTTAATACTTTCATTTCTTATTTTAATATTTGTTTCTTTCTTAAACCGCTGCAAAGATATAACGATTTATCAGAAAACGTACATAATCGAGATTACTTTATAGGTATCGTATTGGTAATGTCGGTTATTTGCTTCTCATTACAAAGCAATACCCGACCGGGAAACTCCCGTACCAAATAATGGTTGTGGGTAGTCATGATTACCGCTGTCCCTTCGTTACAAATCTCATGTAACAGAGCAACGATTTGTTTTCCCGTTTGAGGATCGAGGTTTCCGGTCGGTTCGTCTGCCAATATGATTTGAGGAGAATTGAGCAAAGCCCGCGCAATGACGATACGCTGCTGCTCTCCCCCCGACAGCTCGTGCGGCATACGGTACGCCTTATTTTCCATACCGACCTGACAAAGGGTTTTCTGTATGCGCTCATCAATCGCGGCACGGTCTTTCCAACCGGTGGCCCGCAATACAAATTCGAGATTCTTCTGTACGGTACGGTCGGTCAATAATTGAAAATCCTGAAAAACGATTCCCAATTTCCTACGCAACATCGGTATCTCACGACGGCGTATTTTCCGCATATTCACATCGAATACCATCGCTTCGCCATCTTGAATGGGAACCTCGGCATATATCGTTTTCAACAACGTACTTTTTCCGCTTCCCACCCGGCCTATCAGATAGACAAATTCACCGCTGAACAATTCAAAATCAGCTTTTTGCAGAACGACTTGCTCGTTCCGGCAAATTTCCACCTGACGATAATTTATGAGTTGCCGTTTTTCCATAGAAAGAGATTATTCTTTATGGCGACTTTTTAATTCCCGTGCCAAATCTTCGATTCGTAAACCTTTGGACGTCAACAATACGATAAGGTGATAAAGCAAGTCCGATGCTTCATAAATAAATCCTTCTCGCGTACCATTCGTTGCCTCTATGACAGTCTCGACAGCTTCTTCTCCTACTTTCTGAGCCATACGGTTTACTCCTTTCTTGAAGAGCGATGTCGTATAAGAACCTTCGGGCATCTCGGCTTTACGTCGGTCGATAAAATCCTGCAAATACTGTATAAAATAGAAATCGGCTTCGTTTTTTTCATCAAAACAAGTATCGCTCCCCGTGTGGCAAACAGGGCCTACGGGATTGACTTTGATGAGAAGCGTATCCGCATCACAGTCGGCCGTTACCGAGCATACATTCAAAAAATTACCACTCTCCTCGCCCTTTGTCCACAAGCGATTTTTGGTACGGCTGAAAAAAGTTACCTTTCCTATTTCCAAAGTTTTATCATAGGCTTCTTTATTCATAAAGCCCAACATCAGGACCTTGCCCGTGCAGTTATCCTGTATAATGGCGGGTATAAGTCCGCCCATTTTACCAAAATCAAGTTCCATATTTTATCCTATTATATTCTTACACAAATATTTTCTTTTGCAAGATAAGCTTTCAGTTCCGGGATAGGTATTTCTCCGAAATGGAACACGCTGGCCGCCAATGCCGCATCGGCTTTACCCCATAGAAAAGCATCTCGAAAATGCTCTTTTGCCCCAGCTCCTCCCGATGCAATAACCGGTATATCGAGCAACTCATGCAAGATTGCAAGTGCCTCATTGGCATAGCCCGTCTTCACCCCATCGTGGGTCATACTGGTAAATAGAATTTCACCGGCACCCCGTTCCTGAGCTTCCTTTGCCCATGCAAAAAGTTCTTTCTCGGTAGGAATACGACCGCCACTACGGTAACAACGCCAAGAATTTTTCTCAAAATTAGCATCTATTGCGACAACACAAACCTGAGAACCGAAATTTTTTGCAATATCTTCGATCAAAACCGGATTTTTCAATGCCGATGAATTAATCGAAACTTTATCGGCACCGGCATTCAGCAAACGGTCTACATCGCCGATTTCGTTGATTCCGCCTCCTACAGTAAAAGGAATACTCACATGAGCCGCCACACGACGCACCAAGTCGGTAAACGTCTTACGCCCTTCATGCGAAGCGGTAATATCGAGATATACCAGTTCGTCGGCCCCTTGTTCGCTGTATGCCCGACCTAATTCCACCGGATCACCGGCATCCCTGAAATTAACAAAGTTCACCCCTTTCACGGTTTTCCCGTCTTTCACGTCAAGGCAGGGTATTATTCTTTTTGCTAACATATTTTCTCGGAAAGACAATGACTTTTGTTTGAATCCAATATTTCCTTCATTATAATTTTGCCGTTTTCCGATCTATTTCTATCAAATAACTGCAAAACAAAGGACAAAAATACGATTTCTTTTCTATTTCACCACATTTGCAAGGAGGAAATAATAAGATATTATCAGGCAGCCTTCCAAGTACATTATTTACATTTATCATCGATCTACAAAGCATCGACAGGAGACACGACAAATGGAATTTTATCGGTAGGCCATACCCCATCAATAATAGGATAAGTTTCTAGTTTTTGAGGATCCACAACAACATGCTTGATACGTTGGCGATGCCACGTGTACACAATATGCACGAGACCGTCTGATGTCTGAATCATAGAGGGATAAGAATACTGCTTCCCGGGTTGGTCGATATAATCGAGGACAAGAGCGGCCTCCCAATTTATTCCGTCCCGACTCATCGCAAGATTAATTACTCCGCGACCTTTATGTCCCATATTCTCTTGATCGCGAGTCGAATGATTGTATATCAAAAGATGACGCCCATCTCGCAAGGTTACAGCGTCGATACCCGAATTATTGTTCGGCAATGTCGTTTCGGTCATTTCACTCCACGATTTGCCGGCATCATAAGACCACGCTTGCACAATACGATTATTTCCGTTTTTTCCGTTCGTACGACAGAGCACCTGTATGGTATCGCCACCATGCTGTAAAAAGGTCGGCTGTATGGCAGCGATCTTTTTTCCATCATTAAGCGGTCCTATAAACTCCCAAGTATGCCCCTTATCGGTACTGCGCTCGATATGAGCCCTCCAACCGTGCCTCTCATCGCTCGATCCTGAAATCAGCGTACCGTCGGCAAGCTGTATGGGTTTGTTTTTAATGGGGCCGAGCAAAGGCAATTCCAACCGCTGCGGAGAACTCCATGTATATCCGTTATCTGTCGACATGATATATTCTCCCCACCAGTCTTTTGGGCTGGGACCGACTTTATAATAAAGCATCAGTTCCCCTCCGTCCGGTTGAAAAATCACGGGATTCCATGTCGGGTAACGCAATGTGTCATTCTGAATACCTGTGGCCACGCTTTGAGGCGCAGACCATTGTCCTCCGGGAGTTTTTCGCTGCAAACGTATTTCCACATCAGGGTTCCGCTCATGTGTACCCCCGAAATAGGTGGCCAATAAATCTCCGTTTTCAAGCTCTACAATCGTAACCGAATGGCAAGATGGGAAATCGGCTTGTTCATAAAGAAATTCTTCAAGAACAATCCCCTCCCGATGTTCCTCGGAAGAGCAACTCAACAAAAAAGAAAGAGCCATCGCCATACATACGGAATACAACAAAGAAAATGTGTTTTTCATATCTTAAAAATCTTACAGGAACCGGGATAAATCACGCAACGATATGCGTCCTTCATATATAGCTTTTCCGAATATGACCCCATGCACACCCGCCTCATCGAGATGCACAATATCGTCGATACAACTGACGCCGCCACTGGCAATAAGGTAAATACCGGGCAGCTGTTGTAACATCTCCCGATAAAGCACCACCGAAGGACCTTGCAACATACCGTCTCGGGAAATATCGGTCGTAATGACCTTCTCTATACCTTTCTCACAATATGCCGCCACAAATGAGAAAAGATCACAATCGGAAGACTCCAACCACCCTCCGACAGCAATTTTTTTGTCCTTTACATCGGCTCCAAGAATGATGCGGTCTGCCCCATAACGAGTAATCCAACCATTGAAAACATCGGGATTTTTCACGGCTATACTTCCTCCGGTTACCATTCGGGCACCGCAATCGAAAGCGATCTTTATATCCTCATCGCTTTTAAGCCCTCCTCCGAAATCGATAACCAGTTCGGTATGCGAGGCTATCCTATCGAGTATTTTATAATTGACGATATGGTGAGCTTTCGCCCCATCGAGGTCAACCACATGTAAACGCCGCAAGCCGCTATCTTCAAACATCTTCGCAACTTCAAGAGGGTCTTCGTTATAAACCTTCTTGCTGGCATAGTCTCCTTGTGAAAGACGCACGCACTTACCGTCGATAATATCTATGGCCGGAATGAGTTCTATCATGGTTCAAAGAGATAAAAAATGATTGAATATAGCCTCTCCCATCGTTCCGCTTTTTTCGATATGAAATTGCGTGGCGTAAAAATTATCGCGATGCAATGCTGCGCTGAAAGGGTGTATATAATCGGTCATAGCCGTTGTATATGGAGAGACAGGTACATAATAGCTGTGTACAAAGTAGACGTATTGCCCTTCCAACTGCGACGGAAACATATGCGTATCGATACCGGTTACCGTATTCCAACCCATGTGCGGCACTTTCTGTTCCCGGTTTTCGGGGCGGAAACGTTTTACATCGACATCGAATATGCCAAGACAATCGGTATCTCCCTCTTCGGAATGGCGGCACATGAGCTGCATACCGATACATATTCCCAAAACAGGCTGTCTCAAATCCCTAATAAGACGATCGAGACCTTGCTCCCGAAGATAAGACATCGTCGTTGCCGCCTCACCTACACCGGGAAATATGACTTTATCGGCAGCCATGAGAGTCTCCTTATCATCAGTAAGTATCGGTGTAATCCCTACCCGCCTCAAAGCACAATCTACCGAATAGATATTGCCGGCATTATACTTAACAATCGCAACTTGCATAATAGAACTTTAAAATACTACGGTTTTATTTTGATAGACAAGTATTTTTCGTTCGATATGTTTTTCGACGGCACGAGACAAGACGATTTTTTCCAAATCACGGCCTTTTCTTATGAGGCTGGCAACAGGGTCTTTATGTGAAATACGGGTAATATCCTGTTCGATAATAGGCCCTGCATCGAGATCGCTTGTAACATAATGGCTCGTTGCACCGATCAATTTCACACCCCTCTCGAAAGCAGCATGGTAAGGCTTGGCCCCGATAAAAGCCGGCAAGAAAGAGTGATGTATGTTAATAATACGATTAGGAAACCGGCTGATAAACTCGGGAGAAACAATCTGCATATAACGAGCCAATACAATAAATTCGATATCGTATTCTTTCAACAAAGCCAACTCGGCAGCCTCTTGCTCGGCTTTGTTTTCTTTGGTAATAGGGAAATATTTGTAGTCTATCCCGAATCGTTTTGCAGCGATCTCCATATCCGGGTGATTGCTTATGATCAGAGGAATCTCCACTTCCCACTCTCCTGCCGTATAGCGTGCCAACAAATCGTAAAGGCAATGCGACATCTTCGATACGAAAATAGCCATACGAGGAATTCTATCGCTGAAATAAAGGCTGAAATTGATGCAATATTTTTGCGCACAAAGAGAATGGAAATACTCTTCGATCTTATCTTCGGGTATGATAAATTGGCTCAAATCCCATTCTATACGCATAAAGAAAATACGATTTTCCCTGTCGACATACTGGTCGAGATAAAGAATATTACCGCCATTGATATTGATAAAATCGGTAACGACTGCCACGATACCCGACTGGTCGGGACAATGCATCAATAATATGGCATTTTTATTCGTTTTCTGTACGGTCTTCGTCATTTTTGATTACAGTTGATTATTTTGTCGACAAAGTTAACAAAATAACGTCATAAAATTCCATAAAAGTAAATATTTGTACAATCATCTACCGAATTGATTGCAAAACGAAAAAAGGCTCTTTGCAAAAATATTGCAAAGAGCCTTTTCAACTTGTATAATCCGAAAGAATTGCAGATCCTATTATTTCACGGTTACCTGCAACGGATTTCTCTTGGCTAACGCCGCATTCTGAATGTAGGTATCCCAAGCCTCGGCTGTTTCAAAACCATATTTGCTCCAGCCCGAGCCCCAGTAATAAACGAACTGGCTTCCGGGTTGATAATCGGCATAAGCCAACAGCTGACCATCGGCACCGCCTCTTTCCTGGGTCTTTTCAGGTTCTTCATACATAACGGGTTTTGCATCGGTAAGCGTACCGGGGAATACGCAACCCACATAAATCGTTCCGTTGTTATTATTTACATTATCGGTCGGATCGGCATACAAAATATAACCGTCTTCGGCACTGGCCATATAATGGCATTGATCAAGAGGTTCATGCAAAACCACTCCTGCCACCATAGGCGTCGCCTCGGCCAAATTTTCATAAGTAACAACGGTTTTATTGAGCTGCGAACCGGCATCGAGAGAAATAACACGGGTCTCAACGACATCTTTACCCTTGATAGTCTCGGGATTATATACAGCTTTTACGGTAAATCGCAACGGTCCGTTATCGAGAATCTCATACGTCTTATAGCAATAAGGATATACGATTTCTCCATCTACGACCAATGCTGTCGCTCCACCTCCCAAAGTAGGGCCGACCTTATAACAGTCCAATCCGTTACCATGATCGACATGATACGATACCGAATGGTAAAGTTCATCAGCGGCTTTGGGGTTGGTCTTTCTCAACTTGGCGATCTGCGCCATCGTTTCGGGATTCAATTCCGACGCATAACGAGCCTCGACAACCGGTTCTTTCACCGATTTCACCCACACATCGTAACCGAATGCACGTTCACCGGTCGCCTGCAAAGCCGGACCATACATGCGGTATGCCGTCAAATCATTTTCCCATGCGATATCATCGACACGCTCGGGATATTGACGCCCGCAAGCCAGTACTTCCACCGGTTCGGGTACTCCAACTGTTATCGTATAGACAGAAGTTCCTTTCGGGGCCACAGAAGCCTGAAATATAAGTTTTCCGTCATACGTGATTTGGTACGGGAGTTGTTTTCCGGTAGCATCGAGAACGATAACCTGAGCTGTATCGGCCAATTGCAATTTAGAAGCAACAGCGTCCATATTCACCTCTATCATTTCATTCTGACGTTCCAGATCGGCCGTATTTTCTACCGTTACCTTCACATCTTTACTCGCACATGATGTTGCCAGCAAAGCGATGAATGCTCCCCAAAAGAGATTTTTCATTTTCGACATGACGACAATTTTATTTAGGTTGTTTTCCGATATATGCTAAAATACCACCATCGACATAAAGTACATGTCCGTTTACAAAATCGGAAGCCTCCGATGCCAAGAATACGGCGGGGCCAATCAAGTCTTCGGGCGTACCCCAACGGGCAGCAGGAGTTTTGGCAACGATAAACGCATCGAAAGGATGACGTGAACCATCGGCCTGACGTTCACGCAACGGTGCGGTTTGAGGAGTAGCGATGTAACCCGGACCTATACCGTTACATTGAATATTGTATTCGCCGTATTCCGATGCGATGTTACGAGTCAACATTTTCAAACCGCCTTTTGCTGCGGCATAAGCCGAGACGGTTTCACGGCCCAATTCACTCATCATCGAGCAGATATTGATAATTTTACCATGACCTTTCTTTATCATTCCGGGAATGACAGCCTTAGCGACAATGAAAGGTGCGTTCAGATCGACATCTATTACCTGACGGAACTCGGCAGCAGACATTTCGATCATGGGTATACGCTTGATGATACCGGCATTGTTTACCAAAATATCAATCGATCCGACCTCTTTTTCTATTTGTGCAACCAATGCATTGACTTGCTCTTCATTGGTAACGTCGCACACATATCCGTGAGCCTTGATGCCGGCTTCTTGATAAGCGGCAAGACCTTTATCGACCAATTCTTGTTTGATATCGTTGAAAACGATAGTAGCACCGGCCTTGGCAAATCCGCTGGCAATTGCAAATCCGATACCATAAGAAGCTCCCGTTACAAGAGCGATTTTTCCTTCTAATGAAAAGTTTACCATATTCTTTAAGTTTAAAAGGGTTATTATCTCAATTCCGTATATTTATAAAAGTCTTGATCTCCATAATCGAGATTCTCACCGCCCATACCCCAAATAAAGGTATAGTTATGCGTTGCGGCAGCCGAATGTATCGACCATTCAGGCGAAAGTACCGCCTCGTCGCCTTTCATCCATATATGGCGCGTTTCGGTCGGTTCTCCCATAAAGTGGCAGATTGCATCGCCTTCGGGAATTTCAAAATAGAAATAGGCTTCCATACGACGACTATGGGTATGGGCCGGCATCGTATTCCAAATACTTCCGGGTTGCAGTTCGGTCATACCCATTTGCAACTGACAGGTCTCAACAACCTGACACACCAACATTTTATTGATATTTCTATGATTTGAACCTTCGAGCGAACCCATTTCGGCAACGATAGCATCGGCTTTGGTTACTTTTTTATCGGGACAGTTGCGATGAGCAGGAGCCGAGTTGAAATAAAATTTAGCAGGTTTAGCGGCCTCCACGCTTTCGAAAGAAACCGTACGATCGCCACACCCCAAATAAAGGGCTTCCTTAAAATCCAAATCAAAGGTCTTTCCATCGACTTTGACACGACCGGCTCCTCCGACATTGAAAATACCGATTTCTCGACGGCTCAGGAAATGAGTCGCTTTCAACGGATCGATAGCTTCAAGAACAAGTGTCTCGCCTACCGGTTTTGCTCCACCTACAATAAGGCGGTCGTACATGGAATAAACCATGTTCACCTCATTGTCGACAAAAAGATTCTGAATCAGGAAATCTTCACGCAAACGTGCCGTATCATAACTTTTTGCATCTTTGGGATGCGCAGCATAGCGCAATTCGTAATTGGTTTTCATATACACAGTTTTTAAATTAAATATCTACTCTTCGGCTAATTTACAAACCATACAAATGTATAAAGAAATCCCCTGAAAAGCTATTTTTTTGTAGTTTTTTATCCAAACTTTATCTTTTCTTATCCTCCGACATTTTTATAGGTTTCTCTGTTACAAAAAGATACCCTATCGACAATCGATAGGGTATCTTTATTTCGGAAATAAAATCGTTCTTTATTTTCCGGTCAACGGTGCTGCTTGCGTATAAGTACGTGCACCCAACTCTTTATCGAGCGTATAGATACCGAAACCGTTGTCTTTAATCATTTTCAAGGCATCGATATACCCTTGTGCCGTTTCTTCTTCCTCGACTTGCTCATCGACAAACCAACCCAACATGCTCTTTGTCGCATAGTCTTTTTCTTCTTCGGCCAAAGCATACAGATTATTGATCATAGAGGTTACTTTTTTCTCATGAGCCAATGTATCCTCAAATGCAGCCAAAGGAGATGCCCACTCGGTCTGCACCTTCTCGATGGGAGCCAACGTTACTTTGCCTCCCCGAGAAAGAATATATTTTATCAGAATCATGGCATGGTCTTGTTCTTCTTTGAACTGAACAGAAAACCAATTGGCAAAACCGGGATTTCCGATTGCAGCAAAATTGGACGACATTGACAAATAAAGATATGCCGACCAAAACTCCGCATTAATTTGCGCATTGAGCGCATCTTCCATTTTCTTGCTTAACATAATTATATATTTAAATAGTGAAAATTCTATTTATACAAAGATAAAACCTTATGCCAAACAAACCAATAGAGACGTCTCTAAAATTTCATAAAAAACAAAAGCGACATTGCAAATGCAATGTCGCTTTATAAGTCGCGTAAGACCGATTTTTCAATCGGTACTACTCAAAAGAAACCGTTTGTTCGAAATACTTCCACAAAGAGTCATCGGGTACGGGTGCCGTAACATCGACAACTTGTTTAGAAACAGGGTGTATAAAATGTATATGCCTTGCATGCAACGATATACCTCCGTCGGGATTGGAGCGCTTCGCTCCGTACTTCAAATCGCCTTTTATCGGAGAACCTATTTTTGCAAGCTGACAACGTATTTGGTGATGACGGCCGGTTTTAAGATCGACTTCCAAAAGCGCATATTTCTCGCTACGGGCAATAACCCGATACGAGAGAGTCGCTTCTTTGGCCCCGGGACGCGGATTCTCCCACGCCGTAGACTTATTGAGCCTCTCGTTACGCACAAGATAATGCGTAATCTCATCGGCCCCTTTTTCGGGAACCGTCTGCACAATCGCCCAATACGATTTCTTCACTTCACCTTTACGGAACATCTCATTGAGCCGTGCCAACGCTTTGCTGGTTTTAGCAAAAACGACAATCCCGCTTACCGGCCTGTCGAGACGATGCGTTACCCCGACAAACACATTACCCGGCTTGTCGTATTTCTTTTTCAGCCAAAGCTTTACTGTCTCACTCAACGGAGTATCGCCCGTTTTATCGCCCTGAACGATTTCCGAAGTATTTTTATTAACGATAATCAAGTGATTATCTTCGTACAATACGGTCATCAGGAAAAATTACATATTCATTCCGCCATCGACCTGTATCACTTGACCCGATACATACGACGACATATCCGAAGCCAGGAACGTAGCGACATTGGCAACATCTTCGGGAGTTCCGCCACGACGCAAAGGAATCTTCTTACACCATTCTTCCCGTACTTCGTCGGACAGTTTAGCAGTCATATCGGTAATGATAAATCCCGGAGCAATGGCATTGGCCCGAACACCACGCGAACCCAATTCTTGGGCGATCGACTTGGCGAGTCCTATCATACCGGCCTTAGATGCCGAATAATTGGCTTGCCCGGCGTTTCCATGCACACCGACAACCGAAGCCATATTGATGATGCTCCCGGATTTCTGGCGCATCATGATGGGGGTACAAGCATGAATAAAGTTGAATGCCGATTTGAGATTGACGGCGATCACTGCGTCCCATTGAGCTTCGCTCATACGCATCATCAAACCGTCTTTGGTAATACCTGCATTGTTTACCAGAATATCTACCGATCCGAAATCTTCTTTTACCTGATTGACCACTTTTTCGGTTTCTTCAAAATTTGCAGCGTTCGAGGCATATCCTTTTACCTTTACCCCCAAAGCCGCAATCTCGGCTTCGGTAGCTTTACCGTTTTCGTCGATAACCAAGTCGGTAAAAGCTATATTTGCTCCTTCGCTGGCGAATTTCAAAGCGATTGCTTTTCCAATTCCACGTGCAGCACCTGTTATAAGGGCTACTTTTCCTTCAAGTAATTTCATAATTCTATTTTTTAATGGAAAGTTATTCTGTTACATATTTCTCGCACCCCAAACAGGATTTCGTCATGTCGGCTATAAATTCTTTTAATTTCCCCGAATCGAAACCCATATCGGAAAAGACTCCTTTGAGATACGGAATTTCCAAGCCTTTGAGGCAGCAATGTATAACCCAAGAGGTGGGTTGAAGAGGTGTCGGTCTGAAAATACCTTTTTTTATTCCATCATCGATAATCCGTCCCAAAAATTCAAGTTCCTGCCTATCGATATTCTTTCGTGCCGTCTCGACTTTTCGTATGTCTCTGAAAAACTCCGCTTTCAAAGTTCCGTTACGCAAAACGGTTTCCCTGAAAACATCGAACCGCACCTGAATATAAGTAGTCAACTTTTCGTCGGGTGGCAAGTCCCTACCAACAACATCACCCAACTGATGTATCAAATGAGATAATTCCGACTCGATAACCGCCTGATATACTTCTGTCTTACTTCTGAAATAGGTGTACAACGTACGTCGACCTTTTCCCGAGGCCAACGCTATATTGTTCATCGTCGTATTGTCTATGCCTTTTTGTGCGAATAATTGCCGGGCCGTATCGACCAGAATTTTCCGCGTTTTTGACATAAGCTCTTTCATACTGCACAGATACTTTATCGTTGAGCAAAAATAACACTTTTATATTTCCCGACAAATTCTCCCGACAGAATATTTTCATTCGCTTTCTTATACCCCGAACTTCTACCGACGGGCCGAATCGCCGATCAACGAGCGAACCGTTTCGTTCAACTTATCCTGCCGAAGAAGCGACTCCAACGTCAAATGCATACGATAACGCCAATAATTACGCGGATCGGACGGGACATTGATACGCTCGACTGACGGATCGGGAACTCGTACATCGAGATTTACCGACAGCCAATCCTGCAAAGGCAATATGACCAACATCGACGGTGATTCCAAATGCTGCCGGATAATCTCCTGACAAATATACGGGGGACATTGCTCGGGAGCATCTCCCTCCCGATGCAATACGACATTGTAATACCGTTGTGTTTTAGAGCGGTCTTCTTCCCACCACCCTCTGATTCCCGACATATCGTGAGTCGATGTCGTACAAACCGAAAGATAGGGATACTTACGGGTATCGCCAAACTCGCAATAAGGTTCTTTGGGCATACGCTGTATTTCGAGCGAGAGAATTTGCAACCGATTCATCACATCGGGTACACAGTGTGGTATCATACCTAAATCTTCTCCGCAGACAAGCATGTCGGTCGAGAGAACAAGAGCAGGCAGTTTTTTCAGCGCTTCGTTCCGCCAAAACTCATCATGTCGATGATAATAAAACTCATCATGCAAACGACGGAAATCCCGTTGCATATCTACGGGTAAATCTTTGAAACTGTATGTGTCCTGTGCATTGATACGCGGATGCCAAGCATAGGCGGCATAAGGATCGCGAACAAAAAGAACTTCATCGGTGAGCCGGAACAATCCTTCTTTTATGGCTTGTGCCTTGGCGTCATAAGTATCTCCCAATAAAGTATTTATTTTCTGTTGATTGTCGACTTCTTCCCGCAAACAGAAAGCATTATTGCCGACCGGCTTCAAGTATTTTGCTTGTACCTCTCCGGCATAAATCCCGAAGATTTCAGGAAGCATATATTCCCGAATATACGGTTCGGCATGGCGTTTCTCATCGAATGGGAAATCATATTCGGCCAAATCATCGGGAGTAAACGGCAATGCGGCATTGAAATGCCCCGGCAATCCCTCGACTGCCGTATCGGGAATTTCCCAAATACGGAAAAACCCTAAAATATGGTCGATACGATAAGCATCGAAATATTCAGCCATTTTGGTAAAACGAGCCTTCCACCATGCATACCCGTCTTGTGCCATCTCGGCCCAATTATAGGTGGGGAAGCCCCAATTCTGCCCCGTGACGGAAAAATCATCGGGCGGAGCACCTGTCTGAGAATCGAGATTGAACAAGGACGGAGCGACCCACGCATCGGCACTGTTTCGGCTCACCCCGATGGGTATATCGCCTTTCAGCACGACGCCTTTGCTTCGGGCATACTCACGCACGCGCAGCAACTGTTCGTGCAAATGATATTGCTGAAAATAGTATCCGGCAATAATAGGATAAGCATCACTTTCTACATCGGAAAGGCAGGCAACTTTTCTTTCGTCGTACTCGGCATACTCCCCCCATTCCGAAAATACGGGCGTATGCAACGTATCCCGCAAATAACAGAATGCGGCATAAGGGACCAACCATTTTTTATTCTCATCGAAAAAACGCCGGTAAGAAAATGAAGCAAGCGTATCGGCACCGACTTCCCGGAAAAGAATACGCATATATTCGCTTTTCAACCGGGTTACAGCCTCGTAATCGACAGCAGGAAGGGCATTCAGGCGGGCAGCTTCTTGCTCGAAACGCGTCATCTCCTTCTCGTCGGCCAAACGTCCCACAGCGGGCAAATACAAATAGGCCGGGTGCAATGCATATACCGAATTGGCTCGATAAGGATAAGAGTCGAGCCATGTATGCCACATTGTGGTATCATTGACGGGCAAGACCTGTATAAAACGTTGCCCCGTGAGGACTGCCCAATCGACCATTTTTTCGAGATCAAGAAATTCTCCGATTCCCCAGCTTGACTCCGAACGCAGAGAAAACACGGGAACGGCAACACCCGCTCCTTTCCATAAAGGTCGGAAAAGACGCAGATGTCCTCCGTTTACGACAATCGTTTCTCCGGTTCTTTCTACCAAAAGAGGTAAACGACGGTTCTCACCCTCCTCCCATGCTACAATACGGCGAGTAGATTTGTCTACAACGACAAATTTATATTCAACAGGCAACCTCAGTATCTCCGGCGGAAGGGTAACAGACCATACCGGATAACGAGCATCAGACATCAAACAACCCTCTTCGACACTCCACGGGTGTCCGGTAAACGAGCCGACAACAGCCAACGTCTCCTGCGGTAAAAGCGCCGGGGCAGTTACTTCAAATCTGACTCCCAAAGTAGAGGCAGAATCCTCTTTTTCCGTCGCCTTTCGAAAAATACCGCTCTGACGGATAGCCGAAGAAAGGAACACATGATCGCGACTTATCTGCAACCACTCGTCATAAACCCGATAGGTAGAAATGCCGAAAGTGGGGCGGAAACAATGTTCCCCACCCCACTCTTTCAGACATACTCCGTTTTCGCGCAACAAATACCCGTAAGTAAATGTACACCCTTCATCGGCATCGATCGTTGCCGTCCACCAGCCATCGTCGACATACTGCATAGGAAGAGCACGTTCTTCATTGCCCGAACCCAAGGCTTCGATTCCACCACTCAGGAATAGCTGCTGCCCCCAACGGGTATGATATTCTATAAAAAACGTTACACGCATTATCCGCACTTAGATGTTCCACAAGACGTACATATCAGGCAACCCTCTTGATAAACGAGTGTTTCCTGCCCACACTTAGGACATTTCTGGCCGTTGGCCGTCGCACCATTGGGCATATATTTCTTCAATGCGCGTTCTACGCCGTTCTTCCATGTATTGATATTTTCACTGTTCAGTTGCAACGAACCGACCAGTTTCAACACTTGTTCTATCGGCATTCCGTAACGCAATACTCCGGAAATCAATTTGGCATAATTCCAATACTCGGGATTGAATTTTTCAGAAAGGCCTTCGATCGTGGTTTTATATCCGCGTTTATTCCGGAACTGGAAATCGTAATGCTTATTGCCATTCTCGTCGTATGCCTTGATAATTTTTCCTTTGGTAATGTTTTTAGGTATCAATATACCGTCTTCGTCATCGGCCAAACCGGTAAATATCTCATACGGTTTGCCGTCTTTCAACCCGATGAAGGCAATCCATTTTTCCCTATTATTCTGGAAACGTACCACATCGGCTTCGAGCTCGGTAGGACGTACCAAGTCGGCCGGAGAAACAGCCACAGGAGCAGATGCTTTTTCTTTCTCTTTTTTAGCTTCTTTCTGAACGGCGATCAACACACCCGAACGGGAGCCGTCGCGATACACCGTACAACCTTTGCAACCACAACGCCAAGCCTCGACATAGAGGTTACCGACCAACTCCTCGGTAACATCGGAAGGCAGATTTATCGTTACGCTGATGGAATGGTCGACCCATTTCTGCACACGTCCTTGCATACGCACCTTTTGTATCCAATCGATGTCGTTCGACGTTGCTTTATAATAGGGCGAACGAGAAATAATTTCGTCGATTTCTTCTTGTGTATAATTATTTCGCACTTCATACCCGTTCATCTGCATCCATGTAACAAACTTATGATGGTAAACCAAATATTCTTCGAATGCATCGCCCGACTCGTCGATATAGTCTACATGTACGTCCGCATCGTTCGGATTCACCTTACGGCGACGACGATAAACGGGCATAAACACAGGCTCGATACCCGAAGTCGTCTGCGTCATCAAACTGGTCGTTCCCGTAGGAGCAATCGTAAGACAGGCAATATTTCTACGCCCCCATTTCACCATATCGTCATACAACTGGGGATCGGCCTCACGCAAACGGTTAATAAAAGGATTTTTTTCTTCCCGACGAGCATCGTAAACCTCAAATGCCCCGCGTTCTTTGGCCATCTCCACCGACGAACGGTATGCTGCCAACGCCAATGCTTTGTGTACATTCTCAGAAAATGACGTAGCCTCTTCTGTCCCGTAACGCAATCCCATAGCTGCGATCATATCGCCCTCGGCAGTAGTACCCACTCCGGTACGACGACCTTTCAAGGTCTTGGCCCGGATCTTTTCCCAAAGCTGTATCTCGGTGCGCTTTATCTCTTCCGATTCGGGGTCGGAATGTATCTTCTCCAAAATCTTATCGATTTTCTCCATTTCGAGATCGATGATATCATCCATGATACGTTGCGCCAGCTTAACGTGTTCACGGAAAAGTTCGAAATCGAAATATGCGTTCGGAGTAAATGGATTTACGACATAAGAGTAGAGATTGATCGCCAACAAACGGCAACTGTCATAAGGACAGAGAGGTATTTCTCCGCAGGGATTAGTAGAAACGGTACGGAATCCCAAATCGGCATAACAATCGGGTATAGACTCCCGTATAATCGTATCCCAAAACAAAACTCCGGGCTCGGCCGACTTCCACGCATTGTGTACGATTTTTTTCCAAATAGCCTGAGCATCGACCTCTTTCGTCACCATCGGACGATCACTATATATAGGATACTGCTGCGTATAAGGACGCCCGTCGATAGCCGCCTGCATAAAATCGTCGGTCATCTTCACCGAGACATTTGCTCCGGTAACTTTACCCTCGGTCATTTTAGCGTCGATAAACGACTCCGAATCGGGGTGTTTTATCGATACACTGAGCATCAACGCCCCGCGACGACCATCCTGCGCGACCTCACGGGTGGAATTGGAATAGCGTTCCATAAACGGAACCAAGCCGGTCGATGTCAACGCCGAATTTTTTACCGGAGATCCTTTGGGGCGGATATGGGACAAGTCGTGCCCGACCCCTCCCCGACGCTTCATAAGCTGTACCTGCTCCTCGTCGATTTTCATCACGCCGCCATACGAGTCGGCATTTCCTTCCATACCTATCACAAAGCAGTTCGATAACGACCCGATCTGATAATTATTCCCGATGCCGCTCATGGGGCTTCCCTGAGGAACGACATACTTGAATCCCCGGAACAAATCCATAAGTTGTTCCTCCGAAAGAGGATTGGGATAATTATTCTCGATGCGAGCTATCTCCGAGGCCAACCGCATGTGCATGTCTTCGGGATTTTTCTCGAAAATATTCCCGAATGAATCTTTCAATGCATACTTATTGACCCACACACGAGCGGCCAACTCATCTCCTTTGAAGTACTCCAATGACGACTGGAACGCTTCATCGTAAGTATAACTTTTTGAGTCCACGAATGTATAATTTAATGGTTTTTTAATTGTGTTTTTTCGATAGTATTCGATGCTGACTTTTTTGATAGGATTTTGTGTTTGCAAGTTTATGAAAAACTTTCGAGCGCACAAATATTTCACACATTTATTTATCAACAATTTCATTGAATTTTCAATTTTAACAAATCGAAACACTGAATATCAATATATTACAGGGAAATATAAAAATAAAAGTTTCCTTTTTTAATAAACGAGGTTCTTTTATTGGTTCTCAATAAAAATCCTATCGGGAAAAGTCTTTACTATTCCATTTCTATATAAAAAAGCCCCTTGTACAAGAAATAATTCACGGATAAACCGTATATTTGTAAAAACATATTATTGATACTATGGACTTAGATTTTCTCAAAAATCGTCGTACTATCCGCCAATATAAGAAAGAGGATATACCTGACGAGTTATTAAACGAACTTCTGGAAGCAGCGTTCCGGGTTTCTAACACCGGCAATATGCAAGTTTACAGTGTCGTCGTTACCCGCGATGCCGAAAACAAAAAAAAGCTGGCACCTGCACACTTCAATCAGTCGACCGTAACAAATGCTCCTGTCGTACTGACTTTTTGTGCCGATTTCAACCGGTTTATCAAGTGGTGCGAATTCCGTCATGCAAAACCGGGTTACGATAACTTTCAATCGTTCTTCACCGCATCGATAGACGCATTACTCGTCGCTCAACAATTCTGTACGGCTGCCGAGGCAAAAGGTTTGGGCATCTGCTATTTAGGAACGACTACCTATAATGCCGACCAAATCATAAAAGCTCTGGATCTGCCTCGTTTCGTCGTTCCGGTAACTACTGTAACGGTCGGGTACCCCGACGGTATTCCCGATCAGGTAGAACGCCTGCCCATAGAAGCGATGATACATCACGAACATTATCGAGACTACACCCGGGAAGATATAGACCGATTGTATAAAGAAAAAGAGGAACTCCCCGCCAATAAGGGTTTTGTAGACGAAAATAAAAAAGAGACTTTGGCACAAGTATTCACAGATGTACGATACACACGTACAAACAACGAACACTTCTCTGACGTTTTCTTGAATGTCATCAAAGAGCAAGGATTTAAATTTTAATATATAGGAAAGGGGCACTGAGTTTCAGTGCCCCTTTCCTATATATTAAATCATCTACGATTTCAAAGACTGTTCTATCTCATCGACCTGAGCCCGTAAAGACTTATCTATTTCCACCTGCTGGGATATCATCTTACAAGCATAATGCACTGTGGCATGGTCTTTCCCCCCCAAACGACTCCCTATATGGGAAAGAGGATATTCGGTATATTTCTTAGCCAGATACATCGATATTTGCCGCGCCAAAGCAATTTCGCGTTTACGAGTTTTGGACTGTAACAACTTTACGTCCATATTGTAATAATCGCAAACCTTTTGCTGAATAAGTTCTATGGTAATCTGTTTCTTCTTCAACTGAATGCTGGAAGCCAACACACACTCGGCCATTTCCACCGATATTTCTTTTTTCAAGATAATCGAACGAGCCATCAACGAAACAATGATGCCCTCCAATTCCCTGATGCTATTCGATACATTCCGAGCTATAAAATCCACGACATCGGGGGCAATTACGATTCCGTCTTTTTTCAACTTGTTCAGTAGAATATTTTTCCGCAAATCATAATCGGGCCGTTCAACCTCGGCCGAAAGTCCCCACTTGAAACGGGTCAAAAGGCGTTCTTCCATACCTTCGAGCGAAACGGGAGGACGATCGGACGTCAACACCAACTGCTTTCCCGTCTGATGAAGATGATTGAAAATATGGAAAAATGTATTCTGCGTAGCCGTTTTCCCGACCAAATCCTGTATATCGTCAATGAGCAACACATCAATGCTTTGGTAAAAGTTGATAAAATCATTAACGGAGTTACTACGCACGGCATTGGTATATTGCACTTGAAAAAGATGCGAAGACAGATACAATACTCGGGCTTTCGGATTTACAGCCTTAGCTTTTGCTCCGATAGCCTGCACAAGATGAGTTTTGCCTACCCCCGACTCCCCATAAAGGAACAACGGGTTGAATGCCGTTTTACCGGGATTCTGAGCGACCGTCTCTCCCGCAGAACGAGCCAAAACATTACTCGACCCCGAGAAATAGTTATCGAAACTATAATACGGGTTCAGTTGCGAATCGAGCTCTTTGTAAACCGGTTGTTTAAAAGGATCTGCTATCTGAGTAGGCTCTGTAACACCCTTCGACGATTTCGGCGAACCGGTACCACCACCCGGCAAGTCAATGGTCTCTTTGGGTTCTTTTACAACCGATATGCTATACATCAGTTGTATTCCCGAACCGAAAACACGCAATAATGTACGTTGAAGAATATCGGCAAAATGTTCTTCAAGATACTCATAAAAAAATTGGGTCGGAACTTGTACTGTCAACTCATTATCAGAATACCTCACGGCGCGCATCGGCTCGAACCATGTCTTGTAATGTTCTTCCGAAACATTATCTCTGATGATTGAGAGACAGCGGTCCCACAAAGAGACGTAATCTATACTCATTTTTATAACAAAATTCTATCGTAGAAGTCGAATACAAAGATTCAAATCTTTTTCCGAAAAATAAAATCGCTTTTTTATTGCGTATTCCGGAAACATTACAACCACTTGTAGGTTAGCCTATTATATTTTAATATTTTTCACAGGAAAAGACCCGAGAAAAATATTATCATCAATCTGATTTACAACAGTATAAGAAGCAACCAAGCTCTAAGCGCCATACATGAGTCAATATTCGATAGATAAAAAACGCCTTGATATAAGGCGTTTTTTACAAGTGATGAAAAATTATCCCACCATTTTTATTATTTAGAATGTGTCTAAATAATAAAAATATTATTTCTTTCCGCCGAAGAGTGAAAAATGAACATATCGCTTGGGATTGAGTCTCAAATCGATCAACAATGAATCGGCACTCATTACCGTTGCATTCAACGACTCATATAACTGGCGGTCGGACAGCAATGCCCCAACCGTATTATCGGGTTGTTGTAATTTTGCCATAAGTGTATCGACCGATACGACAACTTCGTCGATATGCTCGATTGTCTGTCGAATATTCGTCTGGGAAAGTTCGGCCGTAAATACATCGAGGTGACTTGTTATCCTTTTTACGTCCGAAACGATAGCCGGTATAGAATCCGTCAGCAACAATGACAGATGATGCGACGCGGCACGTAAATCATCTGATATTTTAGCAGCATTAACAAGTGTTGTGTTCAACTCCTGAGACCTGACAATCGTATTCAAGCCATCGAGAACACTATCTATCTTGGGAATCATTGCTGCCAAAGACGGCAACAATTCTTCTTCTACACTTCCCATAAGTCCGGCGTCGGATTCCCCTACCAAATAATCTCCGGGAGAATAATAGGTCGAAACATACTTATTCAACTGCAACGCCAAAGTTACCGTACCCAACAAATCGGCTTGAAGCACGGCTTTGCTGCCTTCGGGAACTTTCAATTTCTTATCGAGCATTACCTCCACCACAGCACCATTGTAAGCATCATAATCATACTCTATGCTACGCACAAGTCCCACTTTGAAGCCATCGACAGTAACAGGCGTAGATACAGTAAGCCCTGCCACATTGTCATACCGGATATAATAATAATTGGACGGCTGCATCAGATTGATACCTTTCAGAAATTCGATACCGAAATAAAGTATGACAGCACTTACGATAACCGAAATGGCGATCTTCACCTCTTTCGAGAAATATTTTTTCATATCTAAATTATTGAAGTATCTTGGTTATTTTAGTTTTTTCCCTTTTTTAAAAGAAACGATATATGCATCTTTAAAATAACGTTTGGCTTCGGCAAGTTTCCCCGACAACGCCTCTCTCCGGGTCGATTCTCCATAGGTATATTTATACCACCCGTTTTCCTCATAGTAAGAAATCGGAGATAATCCTTTGAAACATGGATCTTTCAATGAAAGTTTCTTTTTCGAAGCCAACAATTGTACTTTATAGACCACCCCCGACGATGACGATACCCTTGCCTTCCGTTCGACATGCTCCGAAAGATTTTTTCGATTCCACTCGTCTTTATACGCGACAAATGCCCGATATATCGATTCTGCCAATTTTGTTCGATTGGCATCTTTACCGAGAAATGCTGCGTCGGACGGATTACTGATATACCCGACTTCCACCAATATACTGGGCATCGCCGAAAGACGGAGCACCAACAAATTCTGCTGACGGACACTGCGGTCGGGTCGCTTGGCCAAAACCCGAAATTGCTCTTGTACCATCGATGCAAAATGAATACTCTGCTCGAAATACTTATTCTGCTGAAAATCGAACATAATAAACGACTCTACCGAATTGGGATCATATCCCTGATAGGTCGTAGAATAATCTTCCTCCAAAAGAATGACCGAATTTTCCCGCTTAGCGACCTCCATATTTATGCCGGTCTGTTCCAAACCATATATATATGTTTCCGTACCTTTTGCAGAGGTGCTTTTTGCAGAATTGGTATGTATGGAAATAAAAAGGTCGGCTTTGGCTTTGTTTCCGATTTCGGTACGCCCTTTCAATGTTACAAAAACATCTTTGCTACGGGTGTATATCACCTTCGTATCGGAACAATTCCGTTGTATCATTTTTCCCAACTTCAAAGCAATGTCGAGATTGATATTCTTTTCTTTCAATCGATTTGCAACGGCACCGGGATCATTGCCGCCATGTCCAGCATCGATAACGACGACAAATTTATCCTTTGCCTCGATCTCTACCGTAAAAAACAAGGCAGAAATAAACGCTACAATATATATAAATAAAGTATTTTTCATGCATTATACCAATGAGCAAAACCTTTTCTGAGCAAAATTCTCATCTTATGCGGCAAAGATAGCAAAAAATAAGAAGCCATTACTTTTTAAAGTGTAAAATATATTATTCCGCCATATATACGCAACACTTTGCCCCAATATATTTTTTTTGTTATCTTTGTTGCTCAAACATCGCTTACTAAACAACGCATAATATAGAACTTGCCATGAACAACAAAATTTTAATACCCTGCTTTATTATTTTCTTTTTATTCGTCAGCCTGACAGCCCAAAGCAATGAGCATATCCGACATTATTCGCAGATGCAAATAATGCCTCGACATTCTCTCCTGAACAATGATAGTATTCCCCAAAAATCCATAGAAGAGCAACAAAGAGAACAAGGTAAAATAAAAAATTCTCGAAAAAGTCAGCATATCTCCCATAAAAAACGCCAAAAACAATTGCGCGTAGAAAAAGAAAAGTTGGCCAAAGAACAAGCCCGATTGAAAAAAACCCAAGCTCAATTAAAAAAGGAGCAAGAAGAAATAACAAAAGAAAGAGAAAAAACAAAATAGCTTCTAATCTATTGTTTCTATCATTGCGTCTTATTCAGCCCGTTTCGTAATAAAAACAATATTCTCGGGAAAACGTCAAAACATTTGCTTATACCCGCAGTATACGTTATCTTTGTTGTAAAACATCTTTGTCGAACAGATTCGTATGATACGTATTGCGGTTTTTCTCATTTTCATCGGATTATTCGGAGCTTGTAGCACCGATAAGAAAGATGCGGCAGAATCTATTTTCCTGACGCGATACGACCGAGATCTAACGGCCTTTATACAAACGAACGACACAAACACAGAGAAAAATTTTCTCGACCGGTATTCAATATTCTACCCGTTATATATTTCAGAAATTTTGCATCTTTCTCCAAACGACTCTTCGGAAAAAGATGCGCTTATAAAACGGCTTTCCGAGACCGACATGCAAATACTATATCGGGCAGCAGACAGTTTGTTTTTCGATACAAGCGAAATCGAAAAAGAGTTGTCCCGAGCTTTTGCCTGTTATAAAAAATTAATGCCGGGCGATACACTTCCCTCACAACTGTATTGCCACATATCGGGATTACAGCAACAGATCATCAACATCGACACTATCCTATCCATATCGCTCGACCATTATTTGGGAAGCGATTTTGTACCGTATCATTCCATATTCAATCCCTATCAGCTGCAACGCAAAGAAAAAGCCTATATCGTCCCCGATGTTCTGAAAGTCATACTCTACACCCGACACCCTATCCCGGACAAAATGGAATCGACATTATTGAGAGAAATGATATACGAAGGCAAAATCATTTATTGTCTGCAACAGATACTTCCCGATGCAGCACCGGAATTCTTGTTCGGCTATACGAAAGAACAGTTGCAATGGTGCCAAGATAACGAATCGGTCATGTGGAACACTCTCTTAAAGCAAAAAGACCTTTATTCGACCGACCGTTTTCTGATAGGCAAATATCTTTCGCCTGCACCGTTTACCGCACCGCTTACGCAACAATCTCCGGGACAAGCAGGTCGGTATATCGGTTGGCGTATCGTATCGGAATATATGCGACAAACAGGTAATGAGTTGCCCGACTTGTGGCAAGAAAACGACGAAATGAATATTTTGAAAACTGCCAAATACAAAGGATAACATGGATACAATCAATCAGGTGTACGGACTTGTAGGATACCGGCTTTCCCACTCGTTTTCCCGAAATTTTTTCAACGAAAAATTTACGAATGAAAAAATAGCCGCCGAATATAGGAACTTCGAAATAGACCGCATAGAAGATATACGGCTGGTCGTAGAAGAGACTCCGGAGTTGTGCGGGCTGAATGTTACGATACCATACAAAGAAAGTATTATTCCCTACCTTGATGAAATGGACGGAACCGCACAAATGATCGGAGCCGTGAATGTAGTCAAATTTATTCGGGAAAAAGGCAAACTTATTTTGAAAGGGTATAATTCGGACATCATAGGATTTACCGATTCCATCAGGCCCTATATCAAAGACCATCATCGAAAGGCTCTTATTTTGGGAACGGGCGGTGCATCAAAAGCCGTATGGTACGGATTACTTTCGTTGGGTATCACCCCCCAGCTGGTATCGCGAACCGCCCAAGAAGGAATTCTTTGTTATGACGACCTTACGCCTGAAATTCTCGACGAACACAAAATCATCGTGAATGCAACTCCTCTGGGTATGTATCCACGAACAGAAACTTGTCCGAATATTCCTTACTCATACATTACCCCACTGCATCTGGCTTATGACTTGGTTTACAATCCCGAAATGACTCTTTTTCTGGAAAAATGCGCCCATCAAGGAGCCGCTATAAAAAACGGATTGGAAATGCTTCTGCTGCAAGCCTATGCCAGTTGGGAAATATGGAATAAATAATACAAAAGGCATAAGAACATTTTTTCATCTCTGTATGTTATAAGAAAAATAACCATACAGATAAAATCTATGTCTCCCAACACAAAAAAAATAGGAACAGGTATAGCCGTATTTCTAGCCATTATCCTTCTCTTATACTGGCTTTTTGCCGAAACTCTATTGTACTCAGATAACGTAATTGAAAGCGACTTCTACCGAAACACTATTTTTCAGGAGATAATTTACACTTAAAAAATTATCATATCTTAAAAAAGGACCAGAACCGACTATCTGAACAAAAAATAAGCTATAAATATTTTGATTTATAATCTTCAAGCCCTATATTTAGAACGAAATTTAATCCCAACATTATGAAAACGTTGGATATTGCAGTAAATGCAGGTCGTATATGGCATATCCTGGAAGGGACATATTCCATCACGACAAACCAAGTAAAAAAGCTGCTTTCATTGTCGGACAAAGACTTCTTTGCAGCTATCGGCTGGCTTGCCTGCGAACATCACATCTATTGTGATGAACAAGACGGCGAATGGTATGTCAGCAATAAACAGCCACTGGGCTTTTTCAGCTTCTAAAACGATAAAGAAGCACGGGGGAAATTTCAAACAAGAAAGGGATTGCAGGAGCAATCCCTTTCTCTTTTTCTGTCATTTCATATCGGACATCAGTTTTTCAAAAAATTCGTCCAACTCCTGCCCCATTTTTTTCAAGAAATCATCTTCGAGAAAAACCATTTCATTATCGAATGTCTTCAACTCACACAGAGTCTCTTTGTCTTCCGTTACCAAAATAACAGAGACCGGCGCTACCGTATCGAGCGAACCGAATGCAGCATTTACTTCGGGAGAATCCAATGCCTGACGCAATAACGGAATCAACTCCGACGACAATTCTTCGGAATTTTCTTTAAGGGATTCACACCCATCGAGGGTTATCTGCAACAATAAAACATCATTATCGTCAAAAAACGACAGTGACAGATCTTCGGGCTTGAATCCCACATACATATCTGTCAAAGAAAATACACTATCGTTTTTGACCTTTTCTATTGCTTCGCAGAATGCCTCTGTAATTAGTTTCAAAATCGATTCACGTGCTGCATTCATACCATTTCTATTTTCCTCCAAAGATAATCATTTATTCCAATAACAAAGAATATACGTCGAAATTTTCTTCCTTTATTTTTTCTCGGGGAAATATATCATTTCTGGTTATTCTGTTTTAAGAGATCCCGTATTTCCTGCAATAATTTTACGTCTTCGGGAACAACCGGAGCCGGGGTCGGTTTGGCAGCCTCTTCTTCGGCTTTCTTACGCGAGAAGCGAGTGATGAGTTTCACAAAAAGGAAGATGGAAAATGCAATAATCAGGAAATCAAATGTTACTTGTATAAAATTACCGTAATTCACGGTAACCTCCTGTGCAGGGATTCCTTCACCGATGGAAGGAGAATGGAATGTCCACTTCAAATCCTTGAAATTCACACCTCCGATCAGCACTCCGATCAACGGCATGATAATATCAGCAACCAACGATGACACAATCTTACCGAATGCACCACCGATAATCACACCGACAGCCATATCAACGACATTCCCTCGCATAGCAAATGCCTTGAACTCCTGAATAATTTTTTTCATAATAATTTGATTTTAGTTATGCAAATATAATAATATTTATAATAACAAATATATTTACATATTAAAGAAGAAAACAGAATCGATTCTCGACCGCACGGGTTAGCGCTTACTATAATTTACAGTTTCTTTTTCAGAAATGGCATTTGCTTTTCTTTTTGACAAAAAAAATTGCAAAATACTTTTTTCTTCTCGTAATCTTTTCTATCTTTGTCGCCGTAAAAGCAACAGCAAAAGATGAAACATTGTTTTAGCTATACTTACTTTTTCTATTTTTACTTTACCCAAAAGTAAGAACGGGATTCTGTATGGCTAATGATTCACAAAATAAAGAAATCCCGTTCGCAAGACGGGATTTTTTAATATACATGACTATGAAACATTCATTTTCTCGATTTTACGGTTTTTATTTTTTCTACTTTATGCAACAAGGCATTAAGGTGGGAGGCAATCGCACATGCCTCAAAAACTCGATGATATGTTATCCCACCTTCTGACACAGAAGAGTGGGAATTTTTTTATAACACAAAACACAAATATGAAACGTATTGCCATACAAGGAGCCAAAGGTTCTTTTCACGACATAACCGCACACCGGTATTTCTCGGGTGAAGATATAGAAGTAATTTATTGCGCCCGCTTCGAAAATATTTTTTCGATGATAAAAAAAGACGATTCTGTCATCGGACTCATGGCCATCGAAAATACCATAGCTGGGAGCTTACTGCAAAATCACGAACTCTTGCGCGAAAGCGACACGCAAATCATCGGGGAAGCCCGCCTGCACATTTCACACTCAATCATGTGTCTGCCCGAAGACAATTGGGAAGATATAACAGAGGTAAGCTCCCACCCCATAGCACTCATGCAATGTAGAGAGTTCTTGAACGCCCACCCCAATATCAAAGCTGTGGAAGCCGAAGATACAGCCAAGAGTGCAGAAGATATTTTCGAGAACAAACTGCGCGGACATGCCGCCATTTGCGGCAAAGACGTAGCGGCCATGTACGGATTGAAAATTCTGCAAGAGGGCATCGAAACCAACAAACACAATTCCACCCGTTTTCTGATTTTGGCCAATCGTTGGCATGCCGACGAATTGCGCAAAAACAAGGCCTGCAACAAATCGAGCCTCGTATTTACCCTCCCGCATACCGAAGGCAGCTTGTCTCAGGTTCTATCGATACTCTCTTATTACAAAATGATCCTGACAAAAATACAGTCTCTCCCCATCATCGGACGCGAATGGGAATACCAATTCTATATCGACGTCGTATATGAAGACCGTTTGCGATACCGTCAGGCAGTCGATGCGATTACCCCCCTTATCAAAGAACTTAAAATACTTGGAGAATATGCCGAATCTAAAAACGACTTGTAATATAACACCCGCCAACCGAGTAAACCAAATCAGCGAATATTATTTCTCGAAAAAGCTGAAAGAGGTTGCCGACATGAATGCCCGGGGCCTCAACGTCATCAGTCTCGGAATAGGCAGTCCCGACCGTCCGCCTCATCGCGAAACCATCGAAACGCTCTGTCGTGAAAGCCACAAAGACAATACGCACGGGTACCAACCGTATGTGGGTATTCCCGAATTGCGGCAGGCATTTGCCGACTGGTATAAAAAATGGTACGGAGTAGATCTCAATCCGGCCAATGAAATACAACCGCTCATCGGGTCGAAAGAGGGAATCCTGCACATTTCTTTGGCATTTCTCAATCCCGGAGACGGAGTATTGGTCCCGAATCCCGGATATCCTACTTATACATCGGTAAGCCGACTGGCCGAAGCCCGTATTCTTCCTTACGAACTGCGGGAAGAAAACAATTGGCAACCCGACTTCGAAAGTTTGGAAAAAGCCGATCTCTCGGGTGTAAAACTCATGTGGGTAAACTACCCGCACATGCCTACCGGCGCACAAGCAAGCCGTGAATTATTCGAGAAGCTGGTCGATTTCGGACGTCGCCACAACATCATCATCGTCAACGACAACCCTTATAGCTTCATTCTCAACGACACTCCGCTGAGCCTGTTGTCGATCCCGGGAGCAAAAGAAATCTGTATCGAAATGAACTCGATGAGCAAATCGCACAATATGCCTGGCTGGCGCGTAGGCATGCTGGCCTCGAATGCTCAATTCGTATCTTGGATATTGCGCGTGAAAAGCAATATCGACTCGGGGACTTTCCGTCCCATGCAGGAAGCCGCCGCCCACGCCTTGTCTCTGCCGGCATCTTGGTACGAAGGCAACAACATGATTTATCAAGAGCGCCGAGGCATCGCCGAAAAAATCGTAGAAGCTCTCGGCTGCACTTTCGACAAAAACCAAAGAGGCATGTTCCTGTGGGCAAAGATTCCGGATAACGTGAAAGACGGAGCAGAACTGGCTGATAAAGTATTGTATGAGGCACATGTTTTTATCACTCCGGGAATCATATTCGGCAGTCAGGGAGAACGCTATGTCCGCATTTCGCTCTGCGCCGATAAAACAGCATTGGAAGAATCCCTCAAACGTATCAAAAACCACATCAGAATATAATAACAACAAAATACTCCTATTCTATGGCAGACACAATTATGAATCTGGAACCGATTACCCTACCGGGTATCGAAAACAAACGCCCGCTCGTCATCGCCGGCCCATGCAGCGCCGAGACCGAAGACCAAGTACTCGAAACCGCCAAAGAGCTGGCCGCACAAGGTATCAAAATATTCCGTGCCGGAATATGGAAACCTCGTACCAAACCGGGAGGTTTCGAAGGTGTAGGCAGTATCGGACTGCCTTGGCTGAAACGTGTGAAGGAAGAAACAGGCATGTACGTTTCGACCGAAGTGGCCAATCAATACCATGTATTCGAAGCACTCAAATACGGTGTGGATATTCTTTGGATAGGTGCCCGTACTGCGGCGAATCCTTTCTCGATGCAAGAGATAGCCGATGCATTGAAAGGCGTGGACATACCTATCCTTATCAAAAACCCGGTCAATCCCGACCTTGAATTATGGATCGGTGCCGTAGAACGCATCTACAATGCCGGAATACGTAAAATAGGTGTCATTCACCGGGGATTCAGCGCATACGATAAACGTATCTACCGGAATCTCCCCCAATGGCACATTCCCATCGAACTGCGCCGCCGGTTTCCGAATATTCCCATTATATGCGACCCCAGCCACATAGGCGGGAAACGAGATCTTATAGCTCCGCTCAGCCAGCAAGCTATGGATCTCGGATTTGACGGGCTCATCATCGAATCGCACTGTAACCCCGATTGTGCATGGAGCGACGCATCGCAACAAGTTACCCCCGACGTCTTAGCTTATATTCTCGATATGCTTATCATAAGGGAAACATCACAAAGTACCGAAAACCTCAACGAACTGCGTCGGCAAATCGATGAACTCGATAACCAGCTGCTCGACCTGTTGGCAAAACGTATGCGCATCTCACGCGAAATCGGGCTGTATAAAAAAGAGCATGATATGCCTATTTTACAGGCTACCCGTTATGATGAAATCTTGAACAAACGCGTGGAACAAGCTTGTAACATGGATATGGACGGAGAGTTTATGAAAACTATTTTGGCTGCGATCCACGAAGAGTCGATACGTCAACAAATGGTCATCATCAACAAATAATATCGAAATGAAGATTCTGATTTTAGGTGCCGGGAAAATGGGTTCGTTTTTCTCCGACGTATTGAGTTTCGAACACGAAGTCGCCATATATGACACCGACCCTCAACGGCTGCGTTTCACATTCAACACGCAACGCATGACGACGATGGAAGAAATCGAGGCTTTCAGACCCGAACTGCTCATCAACGCCGCAACGGTCAAATACACAATTTCCGCGTTCGAATCGGTTCTGCCGCACATTCCCGAATCTTGTATCATATCCGACATAGCCTCGGTAAAGACCGGGCTTCCCGAATTTTACAAGAAAGCCAAACGGCCTTTCGTTTCGACACACCCGATGTTCGGCCCCACGTTTGCCAACCTCGGCAGTCTGTCCGAAGAAAACGCCATCATCATCACCGAGTCGGATCATTTGGGAAAAGTCTTTTTCAAAGACCTATACAGCCGTTTGCACCTCAACATCTTCGAATACACATTCAAGCAACACGACGAGACGATAGCTTATTCGCTTTCTATCCCGTTTGTTTCGACGATGGTATTCGCCGCCACGATGAAACATCAAGACGCTCCGGGCACGACATTCAAAAAACACATGAATATCGCCCGAGGCCTGTTATCGGAAGACGACTATCTGCTTACCGAAATTCTCTTCAATCCCCACACCGGAGAGCAACTGGAAAAAATACAAGAACAGTTGTCGACACTCCAAAATATCATCAAGCAAAAAGATAGTGCAGGAATGAAAAAATACCTCACGCAATTACGGGAAAATATCAAGTAACACCCAAACCTTCGACAGAAAAGGGGATATGTCAAAAACACATATTCCCTTTTCTCTTATCACAACTGTAAATAAAAATCGCGCGTCAAATCGATATATTCGGGCGTCCATTGCAACGGTGCCGTCTCGATCGCCAAAGTGTGTTCCTCTCTAATCTCGGACGGCATGTTTCCCCACTCTACCATCACCCGCTTGGGGGACATACCTTCCCGACCGCTCACCCACATGATACGCCGGATAAAAAGTCCGCACTCCCGGGCTATGGCAGAAACCGAATCATATAATCCGGCCGGAAATATAAGCGATATACGTCCCCCGGGAAGCAAGAGCGACACAGCCCCACGCAAAAGCGACTCATAAGTAAGACATTCGGTATGTCGGGCTGTGAGACGGGCTGCATCTTCGGGCAAAAGCGATTTTTCAAAATAAGGCGGATTCGATACAATATGGTCGTAGCGGGCGGTTGCAGAAGTTGCGAAATCGAGAAAATCGGAAGCATGAATCCTGATCTTATCTTTCCACGGCGAACGACCGACATTCTCGACAGCTTGTCCTGACGCGACAACATCGATTTCCACACCCTCTATCATTGTCTTATCAGGAGTCCTTTGGGCAACCATCAAAGATATAAGGCCAGTTCCACACCCGATATCAAGAATGCGGCTACATGCAACGACATCGCACCACGCACCTATCAAAACACCGTCGGTACCAACTTTCATGGCACACCGGTCATGCCATACGGTAAATTGTTTGAACCGGAAATAGGGATTGCTCATATTATTCGGGACTTTTTCGTCGGCAAATAAACAAAAATATATAATAATACCCATAGTCGATAAAGAATCATTAACTTTGGCACGTCAATTGCTATTTAGAAAGATAAGCTAATTTGTGCAGCAAAGTGCTGAATAAACCGAAACCTGACAAAATGACAAATACGATTAACTATGATTTCATCTGATAAAAACCTCTTTTTCGATACCGACGAGAATACCAATATTGGCACGATTTTTGCCGAAATCGACGGATCGCCCGATATCGAATGTCCGGGTCTCGACGAAAAAAAATTACCGATTCTCCCCTTACGCAACATGGTGTTATTTCCCGGCGTAACCCTTCCTATTACCGTAGGCAGGGCCAAGTCGCTGCAACTGGTACGCGAAGCCGCCAAAAAGAAACAACTCATCGGCGTTGTCTGCCAGAAGGACATGTACAAAGACGATCCCGATGAAACCGACGACCTCTATCCTATCGGTTCTATGGGAGAAATCGTCAAGATACTGGAAATGCCCGACGGCAATACGACAGTCATTTTACAAGGGAAACAACGTTTTCACCTCGATGAGGTTACGTCGTATTTTCCGTACATTACCGGAAATATCACGTTCCGACCCGAAATTATGCCCCAAGAAAACGACAAGGAATTCGAAGCGCTGCTCGATGCATTGAAAGACATTACGCTCGATGTGTTGAAGGCGATGCCCGAACCGCCGAGAGAACTCATTTTTGCCTTGCGCAATATGGGTAATATGCTCTATCTCGTCAATTTCTTGTGCACGAATATTCCTTTTACGCCGCAACAGAAACAAGATTTTCTCGATATTCCGACGGTAAAAGAGCGTGCTTTCGCCCTCTATGCCGCCCTACGCAAAGAAGCTCAGCTACTCGAAATAAAAGCCGATATCCAATCGAAAACCCGTGCCGATATCAACCAGCAACAACGCGAACATTTCCTGCAACAACAGATAAAAACCATACAGGACGAGTTGGGAGGCAATAGCCAAGAGCAAGATATCGAGGAGCTTTCGCAAAAAGCGGCGCAAAAGAAATGGAGTAAAGAAGTCCAAGAAGTATTCGATAAAGAGCTACGTCGACTGGAACGACTTTATCCCCAATCTCCCGATTTTTCGGTACAGTACAACTACCTCGAAACGTTGACCGACTTGCCGTGGGGTGAATACACGACAGATAACTTCAATTTGAAAAATGCCCAACGGCAACTCGACAAAGACCATTACGGCCTCGAAAAAGTCAAGGAGCGCATTATCGAACACCTTGCCGTACTCAAATTACGGGGAGACATGAAAGCTCCCATCATCTGCCTGTACGGTCCTCCGGGTGTGGGAAAAACCTCTTTGGGCAAATCGATCGCCGCCGCCCTGAACCGCAAATATATACGTGTCTCATTAGGCGGTCTGCACGACGAGGCCGAAATACGAGGGCATCGCCGTACTTATATCGGAGCTATGCCGGGACGAATCATTCAGGGTATACAGAAAGCAGGAGCCTCCAATCCGGTATTCGTTCTCGACGAAATCGACAAAATAGGCAACGACTTCAAGGGCGACCCGGCATCGGCACTTCTCGAAGTGCTCGACCCGGAACAGAACAATGCGTTTCACGATAATTATTTGGATATCGATTACGACCTCTCGAAAGTATTGTTTATTGCCACAGCCAACAACCTGAACACCATCTCGCGGCCACTGCTCGACCGTATGGAGCTCATCGAAGTCTCGGGCTACATACAGGAAGAAAAAATCGAGATAGGCCGACGCCATCTCGTCCCCAAACAGCTCGAAGAACATGGTTTGAGCAAAGACGATCTCGATATTCCCAAGAAAACGATGGCTGCCATTATCGAATCGTACACACGGGAATCGGGTGTACGGGAACTCGATAAAAAAATCGCGAAAATCATGCGAAAGGTTGCTCGAAAAAAAGCGTCGGGCGAACAATGGAGCCATGAATTACCCATAGACGAACTGACGGAATACCTCGGCATGAAGGAATACATGCGCGACCGCTATGAGGGGAATGACTACGCCGGTGTAGTAACCGGTCTCGCATGGACGGCCGTCGGAGGAGAAATTCTTTATATCGAATCGAGTTTGAGCCGCAACAAGGGCGAGAAACTTACGCTCACGGGAAATTTGGGAGATGTAATGAAAGAATCCGCCGTTATCGCTTTGCAATATGTCAAAGCCCACGCCGACCAACTGGGAATCGACTACGACGTATTCAACCACTGGAATCTGCATATCCACGTACCCGAAGGGGCCATACCCAAAGACGGACCATCGGCCGGAATTACGATGGTAACATCTATCGCCTCGACATTCACCCAGCGTAAAGTACGGGCTCATCTTGCCATGACGGGAGAAATCACACTCCGAGGCCGCGTATTGCCAGTCGGGGGTATCAAAGAAAAAATTCTTGCGGCAAAGCGTGCCGGTATCAAAGAGATTATTCTCTGCGAAGAAAACCGAAAAGATATCGAAGATATCAAAGAAAACTATCTTAAAGGATTGAAGTTCTACTATGTACACGATATAAAAGAGGTTCTCGACATCGCCCTGCTTCAAGAAAAAGTCTCCCACCCGATAGACCTTTCCATACCCAAAGAATGTAACGATAAAGCATAATCATAAAACCAATTTCCTTTATAAAAGGGGTTGCCAATGTTTCGGCAGCCCCTTTTTATTTCGCAGAAAAATAAAACCCGTCGGAGAAACTTTTTTATAATCGACATACGTCTAACGACAAAAATATAATCATGGATATGCACATTAAACAATTCTTCAAAATATTATTTATGACAGCCTACATAACCCACCAAAATAAAAATATAGTTTTCGGTATATCATGATAAAATCATAGATAATTATCCTAAACATTTTTTGTTCGTTCATTACTTTTGTTTAAAAAAGAATATATTTCATTCTCAAATACCATGTCAAAATCCATACTTTTTTTTCTTTGCCTTTTACTTGTTACCACTTTATCTGCCCAAGAAATAAAAATAGAAGGTCATGTACTCGATAGCCAACGAAACGACCTGATAGGAGCCGCCGTACGTTGCTTCAATAATGATTCTTTGCTTACAAAAAGTACCGTAACCGATAGCAAAGGCAACTTTACCTTGCATGTACCCGAAGGGAAAAGGGCGCTTCGTCTCCGCATCAATTACCTCGGGTACAAAGAACTGACCCTCATACTGAATCCCACAGAAGAAAAACTTATCCGTCTCGGAGACATTACCCTGAGTGAAAATACCATACAAGTACAAGAGGTTACCGTAATAGGGAAACAAACCGTGCGTACCGAAGACAAAACAATGGTGTATCCTACCCGGGAACAATTACGCCATGCATACGACGGATACAGCGCCTTGACATCTTTGATGATACCCGGAGTAAAAGCGAATATGCAGAATTCCACACCCACCTATCTCGATCAGGAGATATTCTTCTGCATCAACGGAATGGAAGCGACACAAGAAGAAGTAAACAATCTGAATCCACGAGACATCAAACGGGTAGACTTCTATCCCAACGGCCGTTCGGATTACCCGGAAGCCGATGTCGTTCTCGACTATATATTGAAAGAACGCGACTATGCCGGATCGGTCGCCCTCAACGGAAAAGAACAACTGAACAGACCTTACGGAGGCGGTCGCGGAACGATTCAATATTTTCAAGGGAAATCGGAGTTCGCCCTCTCTGTATCGGATAAATATACCCATGCCAAAGACCGTAACAAGAGTTACACCGAAACGACTTATGGACTCCCGGAACAAACGATCATCAACACCTCGAACGAACTTCCTTCGAAAGAAACCAACAATTATCTAAGCAGCTATTTCAACTACATCTATAAAGATAAAAAGCAAACGTTCTATTCTTCTCTCCGCATGAACAGGAATATGGAAAGAAGCGATACATGGACTCGTGAAACATTCAGCAATATGCCGGGAATCTATACCCGCCGGGAGAACAAGCATTCCCTCGATTTACAACCTGCCCTGAGAATGCGGTATAACCGTGTACTGAAAAACGAACAACGCCTACGGGTAGAATGGTATGGAAATCGCGGTAACAACGATTACAAACGCTGGTATGCCTACCACACCGACGACGTGATAACCTCGTCTTACAGCAACGCCACCGATGAGAAAAGTTGGCATACGAGTTTCAAAACCAGTTACAGCAAAACATTCAAGAACCGTTCTTCTCTCAGTGTGGAAGGTTATCAGGACTTTACTCGTACCAACGACCGTAACACTCGGGAAGGAAACGTATCGGACGTCTATCTGAACCGAGGCAACACTCGTTTATACGCCACTTATGATTATCGGATAAAAAACAGGTTGAATTTACAATTCCGTTTGGCCGAACAATTATCGTTCAGCCGGACGAGAAACCGGTCGTCATTCGACCACCAGTTCATACCCTCCCTACAACTCACTTTTACGAAAAAAGCGCATAACTTGCGAATAAAGGCCTCTTTTAAAAGTACGCAACCCTCTGCCTCGGACATGACCGCCACAGAATACAAAGACAACGAATATATGCTCCACACAGGCAATCCCGCGCTGAAAAACGAATGGAAATTCAACGGCCGGATCAGCTATACATGGACCCGAAACAATCTCACACTGATGCCTTATATCCAAAACAATGGCAAGACCCGAACCATGTATGAAAAGATCGATTACACAGAAAAACAGGGCATGTTCATCTCCCGAAAAGAAAACGGAGGACTCGCCTTCTCGCAACAATACGGTCTAAACGTACAATATGAAATCATTCCTCAGCGACTGGTCGTAGGTGCAGAAGGAGCATACGCCCATATGAGCTCTTCGTTATGGAAAAATTTTCATTACAATGCTTTTTTCGGAATCGGCGGATATACATATTTTATGTACAAAGGTTTTTCGGTCAACGCCAGTTGCAGTTACATCAATAAAAATTTCAACCCGTCCACAACCGTACTATCATCTCGACAGATAGGCGTGAACATACAAGTTACGTACAATATCGACAACTGGAATTTCAGTTTTTATACCTATAATCCGTTTTTCAAAGGTGCATACGATACCGAATACGAACAGTTGACCTATACCTATAAATCGCATATAAGCAAATCTCGTGTCGAAACCGGAAACATATTCCATTTCATTATAAATTACCGCTTTACTTTCGGTAATAAAAAACATAAATTCCACAACGAAGATATGGAATAAATAAACCGGTCTTATCCCTCCCGTCAAAAACAATAAGAAAAACCGACTGTCGATAGAGACGAATTTAGTTCCGCCTCGATGTAAAAGTTCCGTGGTGATTTTGTATATTTGCGCTCAAATTGCCAATTTATGAGCGACAATAAGTTATTAGAAAAATTAGAAGGTTTGTCATTGCGTTTTCAAGAAGTAAGTACGCTTATCACCGACCCCGAAGTCATCAACGACCGGAAACGCTTTGCCAAACTCACCAAAGAATACAGCGACCTCGAAAAAATAGACAATGCCCGCAAACGCTACGCCGGTCTACTGAGAAATATAGATGAGGCTCGGGAAATACTAGATAGCGAGAATGATCCCGAGATGCGTGAAATGGCCCGGGAAGAATTGGACAACAGTCAATCGCAAATTCCCTCCATCGAAGAGGAGATAAAACTCCTGCTCGTCCCGGCCGACCCGCAAGACGACCGCAACGCCATACTCGAAATACGTGGAGGAACAGGCGGCGATGAAGCGGCCTTGTTTGCCGGAGACTTATTCCGCATGTATGCAAAATACTGTGAAATGAAAGGCTGGAAACTCGAAATATCGAGTGCAAGCGAGGGGGCTGCCGGAGGGTTCAAGGAAATCATCTGCTCGGTATCGGGACAAAAAGTCTACGGTACGCTGAAATACGAATCGGGAGTTCACCGCGTGCAACGTGTCCCTGCAACAGAAACGCAAGGCCGGGTACATACATCGGCTGCATCGGTCGCCGTACTGCCCGAAGCCGAACCATTCGACGTAGAGATAAACGAAGGTGAAATCAAATGGGATACATTCCGAAGCGGCGGCGCAGGCGGGCAGAATGTCAATAAAGTGGAATCGGGCGTACGTTTACGGTATAACTGGAAAAATCCCAACACAGGCGAAGTCGAGGAGATTCTGATCGAATGTACCGAAACACGCGACCAACCCAAAAATAAAGAGCGTGCGCTCTCTCGTCTCCGTACTTTCATCTATGACAAAGAGCACCAGAAATATATCGACGACATTGCCAGCAAACGTAAAACGATGGTGTCGACCGGCGACCGTTCGGCCAAGATCCGCACCTACAATTATCCGCAGGGGCGCATTACCGACCATCGCATCAACTACACCATTTACAACTTGTCGGCATTTATGGATGGCGATATTCAAGATTGCATCGACCATCTTATCGTCGCCGAAAATGCCGAACGTCTGAAAGAAAGCGAATTGTAAAAAATATTTTATTCCAATTTTACTCTAAAATGAACAAACAACAACTTGTCGAACATATCTGCCGAAAAAAATCATTTCTTTGTGTCGGCCTCGATACCGACATCAAAAAAATACCGCAACACCTTTTACAGAACGATGATCCTATCTTCGCATTCAACAAGGCGATAATCGATGCTACGGCCGACTTATGCGTAGCATACAAACCGAATCTGGCATTTTACGAAAGTCTCGGTATCGAAGGCTGGAAAGCCTTTGAGAAAACCGTCCGTTATATCAAAGAAAACTACCCCGACCAATTTATCATTGCCGATGCCAAACGCGGCGACATAGGCAACACATCGGAAATGTATGCTCGTAGTTTTTTTGAACATCTCGACATCGATTCTGTAACGGTAGCCCCCTACATGGGTGAAGACAGCGTAAAGCCGTTTCTCAACTATCCGGGACATTGGGTCATCGTACTGGGACTGACCTCGAACAAAGGTTCGCAAGATTTTCAATTCACGACAGACAATAACGGCGAACGTCTTTTTGAAAAAGTGCTGCGGGTAACCCAAAACTGGGCAACCGATGATCAACTGATGTTTGTCGTGGGTGCAACGCAAGGGAAATTATTTACCGATGTGCGCCGTATAGTCCCCGATCATTTCCTGCTCGTTCCCGGTGTGGGAGCGCAAGGCGGAAGCCTGCAAGAAGTAGCCCGATATGGCATGAACGACAGATGCGGACTACTCGTAAACTCGTCGCGCGGTATCATCTACACCGACAAAAGCGAATCATTCGCCGATGCTGCGCGTAGGGAAGCAGAAAAAATACAGCAAGAGATGGAAACTTTATTGACGCAAAAAGGGTTGATATAGTACTTTCGTTTGCGCCGTGCTAAATTTGTTAAAATCGTTACCCGGTTTTTAAACGCATACGTCAGCGCAAACACAAACATTTTATATTTTTGCAAGCAAAAGAAAAAAGAATCCTTTAAAAACAAATAGATATGCAAACACTTGACAATTTCAATTTCGCCGGTAAAAAGGCGTTTGTACGTGTCGATTTCAACGTACCTCTCGACGAGAACTTGAATATCACCGACGATACCCGTATGCGTGCGGCCCTGCCTACGCTGAAAAAAATTCTGGCTGATGGCGGAAGCATCATTATCGGTTCACACTTGGGTCGTCCTAAAAAAGGCCCGGAAGACAAATTTTCTCTCAAACATATTGTCAACCATCTGTCGGAACTGCTGGGACAACCCGTCAAATTTGTCAATGATTGTCAAGGCGATGCTGTAAAAGCAGCCGTTGCAGAACTCAAACCGGGTGAAGTCCTCGTTCTTGAAAATCTCCGCTTCTATGCCGAAGAGGAAGGTAAGCCCAGAGGTCTCGCCGACGATGCCAGCGACGAAGAAAAAGCCGCAGCCAAAAAAGCGGTCAAAGAAAGCCAAAAAGAATTTACCAAACACTTGGCCGAGCTTGCCGACGTATATGTAAACGACGCATTCGGCACGGCTCACCGCGCACACGCCTCTACCGCTCTTATCGCCGACTACTTCTCGCCGGAGAATAAAATGTTCGGTTACCTGATGCAAAAAGAGGTGGAATCGGTAGAAAAAGTGATGAAAAACCCCGTACATCCCGTAACGGCTATCATCGGTGGTTCAAAAGTTTCTTCCAAAATCACGATTATCGAAAATCTGTTGAGCAAAGTCGATAATCTCGTTATCTGCGGTGGTATGGCTTTCACTTTCGCCAAGGCTATGGGTGGGAAAATCGGAAACTCTTTGTGTGAAGACGATATGCTCGAAACAGCCACCAGCATCATGAACAAAGCCAAAGAATTGGGGGTAAATCTCGTATTGCCGACCGACTGCATTGCAGCCGACAGTTTCTCGAATGAGGCCAAGACACAAGTTTGCAAAAACAGCGACATTCCCGATGGCTGGATGGGTCTCGACCTCGGTCCCGACTCGGCCAAGAAGCTGGGCGACGTCATCAAAGCCTCGAAAACCATTTTGTGGAACGGTCCTGCCGGAGTATTCGAATTCTCCAACTTCGAGGCCGGTTCCCGGGCTATCGCACAAGCCATCGTCGATGCCACCGCAGCAGGAGCATTCTCCCTCATCGGTGGCGGAGACTCGGTTGCCTGCATCAATAAATTCGGCATGGCCGACAAGGTAAGCTACGTATCGACCGGAGGCGGTGCCCTGCTCGAATGTATCGAAGGCCGCGAATTACCCGGTATCAAAGCGATCCGAGGATAATAACAACCTGATAAATCATAAATGTAACGAGCCGCCCAAGATTTTGGGCGGCTCGTCTTTTGAATAGCGGAATAAACTCCTTTCCCCTATTCTCCCGCTACTCAATACGACCAAATACCAGAAATCATTCTCAAACTGTAGTCACCCATCGTATATAACGTTACCAAAGGATTTCCCCGGAAATTCAACGTCATAAGGTTGGGACAAAACGACACATCGATTACATTGATCTGATTCTGACTGCAATTTACACTCTGCAACATCTGAAAGTTACTCAAATCGAGACGTGTCAGATTATTGTTCGAGCAATTCATGGTCGTCAGATTATCCGATCCCGAAAAATCAAGCGTCGCAATATGATTGTTCGAACAATCGACACTCGACAACGACTCACAATCGGTCATCTTCAAAACCGTCATATTATTGCCGCTGCAAGAAAAATAGTAAAGATTAGGCTGCCCGGTAACATAAAACTGCACAATATTATTATTATCCATATTCAAAGTTTCCAATGCAGGAACATCGATCAACCTCAATACCGAAATACGGTTATATCCGCAGTAAAGATTCCGCAGATTGACACAACTGTCAACCGACAAGATTTCGAGATGACATCCTTGTGCATTAAGGGTTTTCAATGAGTCGGCATGTGCGACAGAGAGTTCTACAAAAAGGTTATCGGCACAATTGAGCGACATGATGCCCATAGAAGATGACAGATCAATATCGGCAAGACGGTTTCTGAAACAGTTCAATGTACGCAATGCCGTACACCCCGAAAGGTTGATAGACGACAACTTATTCCGTCCGGCTTCGATTGTCGCCAGCGAAGAACACTTCGATGCAGAAAGCGAGGTGAGTTGGTTCGACGTAACATCGATTCGCTGCAACTGCGAAAAATTATCGACCGAGAGATCTCCGGCCAGCCCCCGTCCCCGCCAATCGATAGCGGTAACACGGCCGTTTTCCCACGTTACCCCCTCCCAAGTAGACGGGTCGTTCAAGTTTATTCGCTTAAACTGTGCATGATTCGGTTTTTCTTTGGCCGATGGCTGATTCAGGAAATTCTGCAAACTTTTTACCTCTTTTTTGTTGTAATTCTGTGCCGAAAGCACAACGCAACAGCCTAAGAGACATAAGGCGAAAACAAAAATACGTTTCATTTCTTTTCTTATTTAGGGATTGTTCTACCCAAACAAGAAAACATGCTAAAAAGTTTAAAAAGAGAAAACGTATTATTCCTTTACCGGACAACCGTAAAAAGCGTAAGCTCCTACGGCAGAAAGCGTTCCTTCAACCTGTAAATTATCCAACTGCGTACAGCCGTAAAACAACCGATCTCCGACAACCGACACTCCCGCGCCAATAGTTACTTCGGTCAACGTTTCTTTCCGATAGAACGGAGCGTAACCGTAATATATCGTGTCGGGATAACGCAGTTCCCTACCGAGATAAAGTTCCTGTATAGGATTGTCATAAAAAATAGAACGACCAATCCCGGCCGGTGCATATACGTTATAACCCAATAAAAGCGGCTTATCTCCATCTCGAAAAACCAAACGGGATAGGTTATCACAGCCTTGAAAAGCCCGATTGCCGATCGCCTCCACAGCTCTCCCTACAACGAACGATTCAAGAACGGGACAATTCTTAAACAGGTCGTCAGGAATAACCGTTACCTCATCTCCAACCTCAACACTCCGTAATTTTTTCATTCGGGAAAACGGAGCTCCTCCGTACTCCTCTCCCGGCAAAAATTGCAGATTACGACCTAAATAAAGCATTTCGACGGCAGTATCATGGAACAATGTCTGTCCCTCTATTTCCGAAAAAAGATTATAACCCAACGACAATGGAGCTCTCCCGTCTTTCAATTCCAGTTTTTTCAATGACGTACAACCGGCAAATGCAGCATTATCAATCGCCGATACATTACCCGGAATCACCAACTCGGTAAGTGCCGAACAATTATAAAAAATATTCTGCGGCAGTTGCATGACATAGCCGCTGACGGTTACAGACGAAAGCTCGGTCTGCTGGTAAAAAGGCGATAAACCGTAAAAACGGCTCATATTGTATGCCAAAGTCCGGCCCAAATAAAGGGAATGTAATCGGCTGTCGGAAAACAACGGCTCTCCTATTCCGTTGGGGGAAAACTTATTATATCCCACATACAGGGGCAACTCCCCATCTCGAAAAACGACCTCGGTAAGTGCAGCGCACTCTTTAAAAACATAATTACCGATAAACTCGACAGCACCCCCTATCGTAACAGTCGACAACGAATGGCAACCGAAAAAAAGACGATCGCCCAACGAAACAACCTCTTCTCCCACTACGACCGATTGCAAATGCTGTTGGTCATAAAAAGGTGCATACCCATCGAAATAACTGGTTGAATAATCGAGCGTACGCCCCAAATAAAGGGTTTCAATGGGGCAATCAAAAAAAAGGGCTTCACCTTTACTCGACTTCGAATGGCGATTGACACCGAGAAACAGGGAGGTCTCACTATCCTTAAAGAAAAGCTCCCTGAGTGAAATACAGCCGCTGAAAGCCTGATTACCGATTCGCTCCACTCCGCTTCCTACTGTAAACGAAACAAGAGAACGACAACCTTGAAAAGCATGTGATCCAATCTCCCGGGCCGACTCGCCAATGGTAACCGTACGCAATGTTTCTTTTTGGAAAAACGGATTATAGATTTCTCCCACACTCTCGGGATAATGCAAGTCCCGTCCCAAATAAAGCATTTCCAACGGTGCATCGCTGAAAAGATTTTTGCCTTTGCCGTTGGTTCCTATTTCGAGAGGAAGGTTTCCTTCCTTCACAACCAACTCTTTCAACATCTTGCAAGCATAAAAAGCAAAATTTCCTACCGATACGACACGCCCGCCGATCGTTACCGATGTCAACGATTCACAGCCGTAAAAAGCCCGATTTTCCAATGTACGCACACCGTCTCCGACAACGACCAATGACAGTTCTTTTTTCTTATAAAACGGGGAATATCCATAAAAGAACCCACCTTCGTATTGCAACTCCCGCCCCAAATAAAGTGTTTCCAACGGGCAATCATGGAAAATTGCTTGTCCGGCCGAAACCCCATGATAGCTATTGCTGCCGACCCGGAGAGGTTTGTCGCTATCTTCAAGTACCAAATATTTCAACCCTGTACAAGCAAAAAAAGCGGAATCACCGATTTCGACTACCGAGGCCGGTACGGTAAGTGAAACGAGCTGTGCACAACCCTGAAACGCCCTCTTGGAAATCTCTGTAACCCGAAAGGTTTTCCCTTCGTAAACGACCGAAGGTGGTACAACGACTTCTCCTCGATAAGCAGATCTTTGTTGCGGAGACGCCGTTACTTCTACCGTATATTTCTGACGTGAGCTTATTGTATAATAAATTCCCGCATTCTCAAAATCATAGGCCAACACTTTCAGCGAAAAGGGAAAGAGGGCAAAGAATAATAGGAACATTTTTTTCGACATGATAAACCGTTTACAGAATTTTTCGCAAAGATAACGCAAGTTATAAGCCATACCAAAATCGATAACTGAATAATTAATAATTTAAATAATACCATTGATTGAAACAATAGTTTTTTGAATAAACTAAAAAACTTAAAGAAGCAACATGTCTCCATAATCGCACAAACGGCTTGAACGATTAAAAAAAGAATCAAATAAAATGGTAGAAATAGTTATTATTAGCTATATTGCAGGATTATTCGTTGGTGCGTACATTGCCCGAAATTGGAGAATCTTTTTAAAATATTAATTTGCTAAACATTTAAAATATTAACACTATGCCGTTTATTACTTTTTTATGCCTGATTATCTTTGTTTGCCTACTATTAGGTAATGATGGGTTTAAAATTATGGGTATCGCCTTAGCAATAGGTGCATTATTGGGTGTAATCTTATTTTATATCGGAAATGCTATGAACGAACGAAAAAAAAGACAAAGGAGGGCGGAACACCGGAAAAGATTGGGTTTAGATGATTAACCCCGAATGGTATAAAAGACCCCAATATTACGCGAAAAACCTGCCTATATCATCGGGAGAATCATTGCTAATTTTACTGCATAGAAGAAATACCCGGGGAATGATAAATAGTTTGCACACGAAAAACATTGTAGTCTGTAAATAAAACGAATAGCGGCACATATTTTGCACGTATATCTTCCCGTAAATATATTTTATTTCCCGATTTTACTGTAAAAAACACATAAATAAAAAGTGCAGACAATCATGAATTCATTGATTATCTGCACTTTTTTTAGCGGAGTGAGGGGGATTCGAACCCCCGAACCGGTTTTGCCGATTACACGCTTTCCAGGCGTGCCTCTTCAACCACTCGAGCATCACTCCAAAGAGGTTTTCCAAAAACGAGTGCAAATATAATCATTTTCTTTTTATTTACACCTCTCCTTCTCCGTTTTTTATCAGAATTCTTTTCGATACGGGTTTCACGCCGTTCTCGTTCAAATTCTTTTCGCTCTTTTTCCTTAACCAGAATTCAAAGATCGAGCAACCCTTCGGGAATATTCATCTCGATTTTCTTTGCCTTCTCATCGACAGAAACAACCAAATCATCAGTTGCCGGTATCAACAACTCCTCCCCGTTTTCCCGCTCCACAACAAACAGGACGTTAGCCGTAGACATATCAACATCGACGATATTCCCCAAATATCCTTCATCTGTATCATAAACCGCATAATGCAAGAAGAAGTCTCCGGGAGCAGATAATTCTCCATCTTCGTCGCTTTCGATATAAGACTTCGGGAAATAGACTTCAAGATTGGTAAATGCCCGGGCATCATCTTCCGTATCTATATCTTCGAGTTTCATCAAAGCCGTCGTCTCACCACGAAAACGGTATTCTTCGATAAAAAAGGGTACGAATATGCCATCGATCTCACATACGACATAAGGACACTCGCTGCGGTCGAATATGTCATCGGTAAAAGTAAATGCCAATTCACCCTGTACACCGTGAGGTTTATTGAACACCCCTATTTTTATCAGTTCGTCGCGTTTTATCATACTCTCACGATTGGCGAGTTATAGAAGCACCTATGGCATTCAGCCGCTGGTCGATACGTTGGTATCCCCGGTCTATCTGGTCGATATTATGAATCGTGCTGATTCCTTCGGCCGACATTGCGGCTATAAGCAAGGCTATCCCCGCCCGAATATCGGGCGATACCATAGAAGCGGCACGTAAAGGATAAGCCTTGGCCTGCCCTATAACCGCCGCACGGTGCGGGTCGCACAATATGATTTGAGCCCCCATATCGATAAGTTTATCGACAAAGAAAAGACGACTCTCGAACATTTTCTGATGTATCAGCACACTCCCTTTCGCTTGTGTGGCAACGACCAGAAATACACTGAGCAAATCGGGCGTAAGTCCCGGCCAGGGTGCATCGGCAAAAGTCATGATAGATCCGTCTATAAATGTTTCTATCTCGTAACTGTCCTGCTGAGGAATGTACAAGTCGTCTCCTTGCTGCTCGATATGAATCCCGAGTCGGCGGAAACTGTCGGGTATGATACCTAAATCTTTTGAAGATACATTTTTGAGCCGTATATCCGACCCCGTCATGGCTGCCATACCTATAAAAGAGCCGATCTCGATCATATCGGGTAAAATGGTATGTTTACAACCGCCCAAACAATCGACGCCTTCGATTTCGAGCAGATTAGATCCGATACCCGAAATGCGGGCACCCATCGCATTAAGCATTTTCGACAGCTGTTGCAAATACGGTTCGCACGCAGCATTGTAAATCGTCGTTTTACCCTTTGCCAAAACCGCCGCCATAAGAATATTGGCCGTACCGGTTACCGATGCTTCATCGAGCAACATATATGTTCCAGTCAGTTCCTTTGCCGAGATTTCATAGATTTGTTCTTGGGGAACGTAAGAAAATTCGGCTCCGAGCTTTTGAATTCCCAAAAAGTGCGTATCGAGACGACGACGACCTATTTTGTCCCCTCCGGGTTTGGCAATCACCGCCTTCCCGAAACGGGCTACCAACGGACCTACAATCATCACCGACCCGCGCAACGCTGCACTCTGTTTGAGGAACTGCGGGGTATGAAGATAGT
>OMGY01000109.1_pt1 | contig 88397 bp, 94 predicted proteins | sample 1674461 | NCBI WGS metagenome assembly OMGY01 (sample SAMN05578579, study PRJEB25193) | human gut metagenome | biome: Human Microbiome; feature: human-associated habitat; material: feces | host: Homo sapiens | place: USA:Birmingham | reverse complement strand
ATTATCTGTGCTCTATTCCATAAAGTATGATAATTCCGCCACTCTTACACAAAACACGATGTAGTCAGTGTTTTTGATTATTTTCCCTGATGTCATTCTGACGTCACTCTCAAAAATACCAAAGCGTCAATCAGACGTCAAAAGTGCCCCGACCCTATATCGAAGCACTTTCCTGTTACATATTTATTTTATACCATTCTTCATCCAAAAGATCTCCAAGGCAGCCTTCCAGATCCTGTTGTCTGAGTCCATGATCCCGTATGTATCCTATCAATCTTTTCTTTGCATCCCTGTACATATAATCAATGAATTCCAGTTTTACATACTGTACGTTTTCAAATACTTCTTCTATCTGTGGTACATCTGTCTTCCCCTTGGGTCTCATGATAGACAAATTACCAACCGTAATGTTCCTTTTACAAACTTCATCTAACAGGCAAAGAGCAATCAGTCTTTCATCCTTTGCCATCTGCTTTACTGTAGCACCTTCTTCTCTCGACTGGCATCTTTGTAAAAATATATACTTCTGTGCACCACGCAGATTATCAAAAAATACTCTCAGCAATTCCTTGGTCTCATTCTTTTCTGCTTCTTCGTAGTCTGAATCCATATACGGCACATCAAATTCTTCCATTCCGTCATTATGTACCGGTGTATTCATATATCCAAGAACTTCGCTGATGACTTCCTTTTTCAGGCACAAGCTGTCACCTACTTTGCCCTGATAAGAAAAAATATCATCGACCGTCACACAATCTATGCTGATATTCTTGGCAAGCGCTACCAGACGGATCGTCTTTTTCACATGGTTTGCCTTTGCCAACTGGTGCTTATTTAATCCAGTCTTTTCAGAGATAGCCTGTCTTACTGCATTTTTCGTATATGCTCTGATAAAGCTATCGAAAGAATACCCTTCTGCATATCCCATATATGCCGGGTTGTTATATTTGTGAAGATTATAAATAACATCCATAATCAGATAGCTGAAAATAACGTCCTTATAATCCAATAAGGAATTGTTTGCAGCTACCGTCTTAGCTGTCCGTTCTACATCCTTATACACTACAACGCAAAGGTAGTTTTCAAATTCTTTCGCATCGGTATCATCCATTGTCCTCAACAGCGGATGCGATGCTTTCAGATCCGGGAAATTTCTGATAATATCAAGCAGAATTGCCATACGTGACAGATACTCTTTTTTAGATTCCTTGGTCTCACTAAATAATAATTCTTTCTTCATTTCTTCGTCCTCCTGAAGGTTAGTGGCCCAGGTGCTGGGCTAATCCGAAACTTCCGGAAGACGAATTTTTCTAAAACGAAGAAAAACTTATGACTCTATAAGTACTCCGCATATCCTCACCCCTCCTCCGGGTGAGCCACAAAACGGAGTACGCAAAAAAAGCCTGCAAAACAGTTCGACCTATTTGGTCTACTCCGTTTTGCAGGCTCTACTATCCTTAACCGGCTTGCAGCCTTCTGGGAAGGTCTGCATATTTGCCGTCTTAAGTGCTTTACTCTTAACAAACTCTCAATATTTCCACCGATTCTGCAGTCTTGTTTGCTACTATATCCGTCATGGAATATCTCTCAATATTCAGTTTTTACTTAAATCATGAAGCATCTGTATTTTTTGCTGGCACTTTTGAAATCTCTTTAGATCATCTTCTCCATCAGATCCATTATTTTCAAAGACCACAGCAAATCCATTGACAACCCATGCTCCAAACTTCGCCGAGCATTTCCTACAGGCAAAGTTTTCAATACCAATTTTGCTGACACTGGCTGTTGCTCCACATTTGGGACAGCATACCACCATACCACTTTCTACCTGTTGCATTTCACACCTCCAACACATAAATAAATGAACTGGATGCGGTAAAGGGAAAGAAAACCGCAACTTTGCGGTATCCTCAATCAGCTTTTGCTACACCTCAAAGGAGGGTGGGATCGTAGCGTAAGTACTTCTTTTGGATGATCCTGTTGTTGAATCGAACGTATGTTTGTTCTTGTTTATAATATACATCATTCAAAACTACATTTCAACTAGAATATTTATTTTTTCATCTTTTTCTTCTCCATTACATTTATTCGTCCAAAAATATTTCTAATATTGTAAATGCAATATTACATATAAATTCAGAAGGAAGGTAGCAATAAATGCCACCTTCCTTCTGAATTCAAAACAGTATCTATTCTGTTTTCTGTTCTATTTGAGGTTCATGTAATTTCACAATCGCTTCAAATTGTGCCCCCAACCACCGAATACACGCTTTTTTGATCAAATCATCCTCTTTTATTTTCCTTAATCCTTCAATAATAGCCTTGATTGTATCTGCATCCTGAATGTAGCTATTTCTTCTTACACCTCTTGGATAGATATATTCAAGTAACTCTCGAAAATCATCAATATCTTTAGGAGATGCTTTATGCATATTTTTTAACCATTGGGCTGATGGTGCTTTTGAAAATACAGATATATCCTGCACATAGCGGAGATCATTTGGATTAACGTACTTTTTCAGTTTTGCAATCCAATCATCATTTTTCAATATATCAATAACGTTCTCTCTACTTGCCGTTTCGGTATGGTTCTTTATCGCTTCGTTGATATCTGCAACAATCGCAATTACTCTGTCCCTAAACTCACGATCCTCAACAAACCACAAATCGGGATCAATTTCCTCCACTTCACCAGAATTAGAAATATTCTCAAGCATCCATTTCTTTGCTTCATTCATATATTGCTCATCAAAGCCTAGATCAATCAGTCTCTGAATCGCCATGATTATTCTACCGTAAAGGGAAATCGGATATTTATTAGTTCTTAATTGTTTTATCATCTTATCAAGTTGTTCTTCGCACCACACTTGTGTCTGATAATAGTACTGCCGATATAACAAGTAATATGGATCATCACTGAACACATCTGCTTTTAATTCATTTTGGTATTTCAAAACTTCGTTCTCATAGTTCTTATAATCATATGTTCCTGATTCCACATATTGCTTTACGCTATGAAAATTTGTATCTTGCTCAATGCTTAACCAAGTATAATTATCCTTGGGTGGTTGATAATTTGACTTAAATCTTACTGCCTGCATAAATGTCTCAGAAATTACCTGATTACTTATAGCTTCATAATATTCCTGATCAATCTTGATATTCTCAAGTTGTCCCAATAGGTAAGTCACTTTTGAAAGAAAGAACTGGAATGTCCTAAGATTTCTATGATGATAATACTCCATTGTATCCTCAAATGATTCTTTTTTTCCCCGTAACATCCCCTTTACAGAACTCTCACAATTTGATGTCTCTATAATTTGCGAGATAATTTCCGGTATATTAGGATCATATTTCAAAGTAACACCAATGAGTTTCTCCCGAATCCTACAATAATCACCACTTTCTTCTACTGGAAAAAGCAAGCTTCGACGTTTTTCTAATTCCGTAAGAGAAACACCTTCTGGCTTTTTACATATAACTGACCATACATTATCTTCATCTGTTTTAGGCCATTGAACCCTTTCATCCAGTGCCAGATAATATTGTAATTCCAAAGACTGCGTGTCGGCAATCGTCATCAATTCTTTTTCATTTGCAATGATTATTACTTTCGTGTTTTCGTGTTCAACCAATTCATTGAGAAATCCAAATACTTCATTCACGGGGCAGTCACAGCGCTCCAAGTCATCAAAAATGAAGATAAAACTACCTAAATTTAACCAGTCAGAGGAAATTTTATATAAAGATGCTTCTGGTAAGAATTTTTTCATTATAACATTCCCAATCTTTTGGGAAGAAAGTAAAATATTGCTGGACACTTTTTCTACAGTTGTTCCCCATTTCATTCTATTTTTAATTTTTCTGCGAGCATCTTCCGCAAAAGACCATGCAATGTTTTCCTGAACATCTGCCATATCCTTGCATCCATATAAGGATACGTATTTTACACTTCTGTTAGTATTAAGATTTGCTTCCTGCTTGTTAATTTCTTTTGTGAGTGTGTTGTTGACGAAAAAGGTCTTTCCACTTCCCCATTCGCCATCAATTAAAACAGCATAATTATAGGACTCATCTTTAAGGTATCTCAAAATCTCCTCTGTTATTTGTTTCTCTGTCATATGTTTTCACTCCCACTAAAGTTCATATTCATCTGCGCTAAACTACCTCTTCCCCAATATCCTTGATATCAGGCTCATTTTGTAGGCTTCATCCTTCGGATATAATCCCAGTGCCAGGATCTCTTCCTCAGAAAATCCCCCATTCCTGTTCTCCTTACTTTTCCGTTTTGCATACTCTATCCCAGCCTGTACATCTTCCAGCTTGTACTGCTCGTATCCACAATATGGACATATCCTGTTTTTGGTTATGTCACCGATCTGTTTTGCACAATTTAGACAGAACATAAAAACACCTCCCACACTTAGGTTTATCATACCATAAATGTGAGAGGCTTTCACTATTTCCTGTAAAGCTGGATCTCTCCAAAATTGATTGCCTGATTCACTTTTTCCACTTCGGCTTCCTTCACCCAGATCGTAAAGGCTACCGCCACTCCCTCGTCTGTCGCAAGTTCATTCCCGGAAGAGTCATAGGCCGCAGCCACATAGACATCCTGTGCATACAGGGTAAGTTCATCGGTTGCCTTGTCCACCGCATAAATATCAATGACATCTCCTTCCCTGATCCGACCATTCACCGCCCTGTCGAAATTGGAGACGGAAATGCCGGTTACCTCATACCCGGATAAATACTTGTCCAAGGTCGCATTCGTAGAAACCGTATCCTGCACATACATGATCTTCCCTGCAGGCACCGGGGCCTTTACATAAAATGCCCTTTTCTTAAGGTCAGAAAGACTGGTGACCGTAGCATCCGTAACAAGGGAAGCATCCATCTGCTTTACCTCAAAGTACTGCTCCACTTCCTCCGGGGTGATGTAAGCATTTACCCGGAGGTTGTCCTTTGCCACCACCACATCACTTAACAGGATCTCATTTTCGGATAACTTCCCCATAAGCAGGTAGATGGCTCCCACAAGCACCACCGTCAGTAAAAGCGGTACCAAAACGATTCCAAGGATCCCCTTCTTTTCCGGGGCTTTCTTCCCCTTTTTCTTTGTAACGTCCTTTGTTTCCTTCACTTTCTTTTCAAACATAAACTTCCTCCTCTAATTGATCTTTAGCGTACAGTAAATATCCCGGCTTTTTCTTATGCTCCCTGTGGTAATCAGACTTTTTAAATCAAAGTCCACCCTTGCATAGGCACTGGTCTTTGTGACCACCTCTCCCGTGGGAGTTGTAACACTCCCCAAGGGCTTTTCTTCCATGCTCCGTGCCCCCGAATCTTTATAGGTCGTAACGGTGACCCTGCTTCCTTCCACCTCATACAGGGTAAATTGCGAATAGCTGATATTTTCATAAAAATCATTTGCACTCAGGGCATCTTCCATACAGTCCCTGTAGATCCTGCTGGACACCTCTCTATTCTTAAACCGGATCACCGGAGCTCCCAGTCCCTCATAGGTTTCAAAATAGTAGACATCGTCTGCTACAAGGCTTGCCAGTACCGCATCCGCCAGGGCATCATCCACATCGTGCTGAATGGACATAAGCTTTGCCACAGACAGTAGGTAAAAGGTGATAATCGCCATCAAAAGCGCCATGGTAAATAGCATCACATAGGAGACTGCCCCGGTTGCTTCCTTCTTTTTCATATATCCCCTCCTACTGCTTTGCCGTGGTCTGCCTGCTTATCACAATGGTGGTCGGATGTGCTGTCACCTTGGAGATTCCCCCGGCAAAGGCAAGCACATTATCATCATAGGTACCGGTAATTTTTAAATAGATCCTCTCCCCATAGTCCACTTCACTCATGGTGGTACCAGACAAAGATACACTCGTAAGGCCATAGCTGTTTAATTCTGCCACAAGGCTTACAGCATCCTCCGGTTTTAAGTACCCTTCCGTCTCCATGATAAGCAGATACTCTCTGGCAGCCTGCCTCATGCTCCACTTATCCGAGATCCCGGCAAACGCCCCGAAGATGATAACAAGAAACGCACATACCATGATGAGACTTACCATCGTAACCAGCATATTTTCAATGACTGTGGCTTCTTTTTTCTTAAAAATCATGTCTCGTAATAAAAATCTTTTTGCCATAGTTCCCCCTAAAATGCGATCTGCATATCCAAAAGCTTCATAATGATGCAGTACAAAATCATGATAAGCAGGTCAAAGGCAATCATCATGACATAGGCAAGGGTCTTGTTCTCTAATACAATGCACTGCCTCTTGTTTACTCCTGCCTGTCCTCTTTCAATGTTGTTTTCCAGGCTTTTTAATGCCTCTTCCACATGACCGGTACTCTGCAGCGACCGGATCACCGTACAGAAAGATGCAATCTCCACGCTGGAAAAGGACAATTCAAAGTCCGATAGTGCCTCGTCAAGACTTCTTCCGGCATCCAGATCGGTCTTCATACGGATCATTGCCATCTTAAGGCGCTTGTTTTCTACCACAAGCACCGCATCCTTGATGGCATCAATGATGTACTGACCACCCTTTTTCCCGTAAAGAACAGATCTACTCATTTCACAGATATCTGCCATCATGGCTTCCTTGCTCTGTTTATCCTCTAACACAAGGTAAATATCTAAGAAAAACCATGCCATCACTGTAGCTGCTACCGTAATGGGAATTCCGGCTCCTGTCTGAAACACCTTTACTGCAATGAAGTAAGTAATACTCTCCGTAAAGACTGCCATTAAAAATTTATACAAATACCACCTGCTTACAAGGATCCCGTCCTGCAAAAACACATCGGCACCATGCTTTTTTAACCAGATCTGTTTCTTTCCCACAAAGTTTTTTAATGTCTTAGAGTTTCCTGCCCTCTCCAGTTCTTCCTTTACGAAAGTAATGGAAGTTCTCCCACTCTTTCTAAGAAGTAGTGACTGGATCGTGGTAAAAATCAAAGCTGCCACCAAAAGAAACAGTAATCGTAACACTGTTTTCATCGCTCTCTCCTTCCTATCTGTCTGCCCTAAATACCTTTACTATTACAAACAGATACATGATCCCGGTAATAAACAGGATACACTGCCCTGCCACATTTTCTATAAGGATCCCTTTTACATCCACTCCGATGCCTTTACCGATTAAGGCTACGATAATCACCGACATTACAGAAATCGCAATTAATGTAAGCTTCATGGAAAACAGGATATTCTTTCTCTCTTCCCTTGCGGACATACTCTCCGTGATTTGTCCCATCATCTGGGTTAACACCTCTTCATAATTTGCCTGATAGTGCATACAGTTTTTTAAGTTCACAAAGATCGTCTTAAGGGTTCTGTTATCCACTGACTCGCAGGCAAAGTCAAATGCCAGGTCTGCATTTCCGTACTTTTCTGCGGTTAACAAAAATCCTGATACGATTTCCTTTATCGGGCCATCCATTCCGCTTACCGTCCTTGTCATAATGGTTACGATATCCGTACTGGACTTTGCATGATTATTTAAAATCGACACAAAAAGCGGGGTATCCTCTTCGATCCGGTCATAGGTCTTTCCCGACAGAATGACCACGGACAAGATCTCTGCCGTGACCGCCGCCACTCCCAAAAACAGGGACAAAAATACATTTCCCGTCATGCCATACGCTACATACGCTGCCACCGGGAAGGTCAAGGCTAATAAGCACAGGTACAGTTCCCCGGATAACTTCGGAAGATACTTTTTTAAGCCACTCTGTAAGATCATCCGGTCTGCCCGGTACAACAGGCTGTTATTTTCGATCTCCCCGTACTTTGCAATAAATCCGGCTTCCTGTGCGATTCTTTTTTCATGCTCTCCCTTATATTTTCTGTACAGCTGGCGGAATACACTCTTTTCCAAGGCTCTCTTATGGATCAGGTACAATGCCGCATACAGACTAACTGCGATCACGATCCAAAGAATCAGGTTCTTCATCTGCCTCACTCCCTTCTTCATACGGTAAAAATCCTTCGGCTTCCTCACTGCTTACCCCGGCATCCGAATTTTCATCCGTTACCGTTTTCTCTTCCATGCCGATCCCAAGGCTGGGATCAAAGACGACCGCTCCATACTCGTCATAGAGGATAATGGGATCATTCCAGTCGATCCCCGGGTCATAGGCTTCGCCGTTATAGACATCGGCATCCTGTTTTGCCACATACCGGAACAGCCCCACTCCCTGCACGAAGTAATAACCGGATTTAAAATACTCCGGGATATTAATTTTGATACAGTTGGAATGCAAAAATTCATAATCGTAGGACACAAACTGCTCCATGGATCCGAAGCTGTGGATATTCGCCGGAAGCACAAAGTCCTGATAAAAAGTACCGGTATAAAACTCACACACATACTGTTCCTCCTTCGTAAGTCCCAGTACCGTTCCGCCATCCGATACGTTTTCTTCCGTGACCAAAACGCCTCCGACCTTATCCAGATAAAGTCTTTCTACCGTATCAAAACACAAAAGGGAAAAGGCTTCTGATGCCGTATCCACGTAGTACTTATAGTCGTCCTTATCAGTCTCTGCATAGACAAAGTAATAATGTCCTCCCTCATCCGGGATCATGTTGGAGACACCGATGGAATACCCGTAGTCTGCAAATCTTTCAAAGACGATTTCCTCCGGGACAGTCGTTTCGGAAATATAGATCAGGGCATTGTTTCCTACAATGGTAGGAATCTCGTCATCCTTACTGCTTCTTACCCAGATGCTTCTCGGATACTGACCGGAACGATCCAGTTCCTTACCTTTAAAGTTGGTATCCCCCTTGGGACAGGCAAAGAAGATGTTCTCTCCTTCCCTGTCCTTTGCAAGATCCTGCCTGATATCCTCTTCCCCTTCATGCTGCCAGACGTATGCCTTATTTGCCTTTAAGTCATACACATTTGCATAAGCCCCGGCTTCCTTACTCTCCATTCCGGCAAGGGTGGGAAACACACTACAGCCGGTAAGCATCATGGAAAGTGCCATAAGGACGCTTAAGCAGATCACTTTCCTTTTTCTCATACGCTCACCTCAAAAGGGTAGACTTTGCGAAGGATCAGTTTTCCCTTGGAAGCATCAAATCCTACGATCCTTACGATTTCATCCACGGTAAAGTCAGACAGATGCACCACATACTCAAATCCGGTCAGCTGTTTTAAGGCTTCTCTGTTTCCGTATCCGGTTGCCTGAGAGATATAGTCTGCCATCTTTTCCACTGCCATCTCACAGTTGGCTCCATGCACACTTGTCCAGCATTTATGTCCGGTCATGGATGCCTTGGAAAGCCCTGCAGCTTCCGATCCTTCCTTGACCTCTCCCACGATCACACGGTCAAGATCCACAAGAAGTGCTACTCTGGTCAGATCCCCAAGGTTATAACTTACCTTACTGTCACCGCCATTTACCATGACATGGGCTGCAATGATATCCGGGTGGTGCAGATCAAAAAGTTCTGCATTCTCCTGACAGATCATGACAGAATCCGTATCCGGGATCTTTTCAATACAGGCATTCATCAGAGTGGTCTTCCCGGAAGCGCCTTTCCCGGTAAACAGAATCCCTCTGCTTTCGATCATCTGGGAAAACAGACTGTCCAAGTCATCGTTTCCCTCCGGGAAGAACTTTTCATGGAAGTGCACCCGTAAGCTGCCCTTACGGCCTGTGGTTTCAAACATTCCAAGATCCGACAGTTCACTTAAGGAATACTTATTCTTGGGGATTTTTCGGATTACCACCAAGGGGCTGCCTCCCACAATTAAAAGTCCTCCGATCACGGCAAGCCGTAAAATGAAGTCCTCCTGATCCGCATCCGTAAAGGTCTGGATCGCATTTGCCGTGCCAAGGTTTACCTTATTTCTTTCCAGCAGCCTTGTGACAAAACTTTTGTAGGCTCCCTCGGAAGGGAAGGTAATGTCACTTCCTTCTCTCTTTCCATTTCTTTTGATGCGAATGTTTTCTGCATTATGGATCTTAATATCCGAAATGCTCTTATCATGGATCAGGTCATCAATGATGCCATATCCCCAGATCTCCCGATCCACCAGATGCAGGATCTCTTCCTTTTCTTCCTCCCCGATCTCTTTTCCCTCTTCATCGGTATAATCAGACAGGCTCTCTCTGATAGAATTTAAGACATCCTCACGACCGCTTATGAGATTTCCGTAGGTTCTCTTATTTAAGTTTTTTAAAACTCCGGCACCCTGCGTTTCATAAAATTCCTCCACAAGGGTTTCTGCCAGTGCCTGTAAGTCTTTTTTGTTACTCATTTACTTCCTCCCATTCTATTGTTTCGATCACCGCCTCATGGTGAATATTTTCTTTTTTCTTTGCCGTGGCAAAAAGAACCACCGACAGAATGGCGACTGCAAACACTACGACAAATGCCACTAGTTTCACCAAAAGTTTCCTCTGCTCCTTTGGATCTGCACCACGTTCTCTCTGTAAGATGGCTTCCTCTTCCTTTTTGATCTTCTCTGCATTCTTCCTGATTGCCCGAACATCTTCCGTGGATTCATAGGTAAGTGTCACTGCAGGTTTGAAAAAATAGCAGTACAGGTACTTTCCATAGGTCAGATCCTGCGTATAGTTACAGCCAAAGGCAATGCCTACAAAAAGCAGTGCCAGGAATAACATTACGCAGACTGCCCGAGGTGTCCCCAAAAACATCGGAAGACAGACATTTATCAGAATGCCCGCAGACAGGCAGCCGAAAAATACGATCCTTTGGACAAGACTCTGTCCTTTCAGGGCATCTATGCCAAAAAGAGCATCAGAATCTATCTCTTCCAGATTTACGTTTCTCTCCATCTGTGCCATAACTCTTCTCCTCCTAGAACATTCTTTGGATCATGCCATCCGTGCCCTTCACAAGCCCTGCGATCACGATGGGGGTAATGGCTGCCTGCACCGTAATCATGATGCAATTTTCCATGTCGTTTGATCCATACAAAGCATCACTGACTAATTCTGTGCACATCACGCATCCGGTTTTAATAATCACTACCATCATTGCCCCGGAAATGCAGAATCCAAAGAAGGTCTTCAAAAACTGCACCATGGAACGGGATACTTCATGACCGCCTGCCCCCATTGCTACCGCAATCCCGGCAAACGGCATCAACACCAAGGGTTTTAAAATCCGCTCAAACGCACTGCTTATAATGGACAGGCTGCTTGCCACCATCACAAGGATCAAAACGATTCCTCCGACCAATAGCAGAATGCAGCATCCAAGAGTCTCAAACAGCTTTCCGATCCACTCTCCGGACAGTTCAAATTCAGGAAGTGAAAGGCTTTCTGTAATAATCCGGTCAAGATCTCCGTCCATAGACAGGGTATATGCCACACTTCCACCAAGGCTTGCGGTGATTCCATCGGAAAATTCCATGATGTATCCCAGTATCTGCCACAAGTTTGCTGCCACAAACAGGATGATGCAGTACCTGACCCCATCCATCAAAAATCTCTGTGCCTGCTGCTCCGGTGGAGCAGTCACCACAGACTTATAGATGGCAATGACAAAAAAGCAGGTGGCAATCGGTATGGTCGCTGCAGAAATACTTGTATAAAGTGAATGCACGATTCCATAGGGAGTGCCACCAGAGACGGCAGTCGGGCTTGTCCGAAAGATGGTCATGGCGATACCTATTAAGGTGTTCCAGATCGCAAAGGAAGCGTTGTAAAGTGCTTTTACTACCGTTTCCATTTCTCTCTCCTTCCTTTAAGTCAGAACCGCCACCAGTGCACCAAGTCCCAAAAGTACACCGCCTGCCACCACCGAGTAGACCGCCTGATGCTCGCCCTGCTGATCCATCTGTCTGAAAGCCATGGCGAATTTAATGCCACCGTAGACCAGCATGACGGCGCCGATACTGGTTCCCAGTGCGATCAGGACATTTTTAAGGTTGTCGATTGCACGGGTATAGGCTGCCAGTGCAAAAACCGGGGGAAAAATAAACATTTTCATGAGCCCTCCTCCTTCCTTCATTTCTTTTCAGAAGTTAAGTGGGACGTAAAATAAGCTATTTCGTAGAATTTTTAGACAAAAGAAAAACCTCATGACTGCGTTTTACAGTCACAAGGTTTAAGAATTATTTTAAGGCAAAGTACTTTTATGGTACCATTCCCACCCCTACCCCTGCCCGACTCCCAGAGGTTTGATTAGGAAACTTATAAATTTCACAAAAGATTCAGTACTGCAAACATGGTTCTTTGAAAGTCTATATGTTATCCATGATCCGAAACTTTGTGCAGGCCTGATGTCTTGCCTGTTCGATACATTCTTCTTCGGTATCTGCATAGCCTCTGGCATTATCCTCTTCGTCATACCAGAGGTAAGCAAATTCTTCGGGCTCCTTTCCAAGGATGGTTGTCATGGTTTCCTCAACAATCTGACTTTTTACTTCCCAGACTCTTGCTTCTACCTCTTCTCTGAAATTGGTAATTCTTTCATTATCGCAATGGATCAGGGAATCTCCGACTTCATAAATATCTTTTTCCAGTCTTTTCCTCTCCATTTTTGTTTTTGTAAATACCGTGAATCCATTGCCAAACACTTCTGTTACTTCGTATCCCATGCGTTTTAATTCCACTGCAATCGTCATAAGAACGCCAAAATCAATCGCAATCGGGGGAAAGTATTCGGAAATATCTTCTTCCAAAAAGCTTACCAGTTCTTCCTCTCCGGTTATCTGTTCCTTTATGTCACTATCTTCCAGTTTCGTATACTGATCCGGCTTTACAATGTCTCCGTACATCATCTGATCTATAGATACATCAAAATAAGTGCATATAGAATCCAGATAAAAGATATCCGGCTTTCCCATTCCTTTTTCCCATAGAGAAATTGCCTGTCTCGTCATATGCAGTTCTTCTGCCAGCTGCTTCTGTGTTACTTTATGAATTTCCCGTAATGCCTTTAGATTTCTTCCAAATCTGACTTCTCTTGTTTTCATATAAAAAATACCTCCGGTTTTCTTATCCATCAGCTGATATATGTATCATAGCATCTATAGGACACTCCGGTCGAGCAATACATTTTTACACGAAAATTATATTTTTCAGCCAAATGTTAATTTTCGTTACATCTCTATAACTCTGAACTATAACATTTCATCCACTCTTTTATGAAAAATTGCATTCATACCAATACCAGTACCTATACTGACCCTTGCGATCTCTCCTTCTGTTATCTGGCGAAATCTGCTATCATCAATCACGCTGCAGGTAGCATTGAATTCTCCACGGATACCATTTAGTGCACTTTCCAGTTCACTGATTTTTATTTTGCTGTCTCCTCTGGTCATATCCGTATGTGCCAGATACCGTTTTCTCATATTTGTTAATTCCGTTTCCAGCGTACTGTCAAGATTGTATCTCTTTATTCGCCCAGCTGTGGGATCACTCTTTTTAAGTTCCTGCCCGATTTTTCCCCTAAACTGCGAAACGGTATTCGCATTCGGGTTGGTATCAAGTTTTATTTTCCATATGGTTAATGCCAAATCCTTTTGGCATAACACGATAAAATGATTTGCTACTCCCTTTACTGTCTCCGGAAATTCATCCTGGTTCTTTCGCATCTGCTCAAAGGAATTTAATATCGCAATATCTTGGTATCCCTGCAATATCATATTTGCCAATTCATTATAGTTTCTAAACAGTTGTTCATCTAATATCATTCAAATGTCCTTTACTGCATATTTTCAATAATTGTACCTCTTTCATTCTGAATATCCGCAAAAATATCTCCTCTGCCTCCGGGATTATCAGGATGATATTTTTTTGCCAAAATTCTATACTCTTTTTGTAACATTTTAATATCTCTATGAGCTTCTGGAGAAAACCAACTATCTCCATACGGCTTTTTAATTTCTTCTTGCTTTTCTTCCTTTTTCTCTTCCTGTTTGTTTTCTTGCTCCTGATTCTCCTGTTCAAACTTCCATGTACTATCGTCTTCATTGTTCGAATAAAATAATGGAATGTCTTGGTAGAACAACTCTTTCAAAAAAGCCGGCATTGAAAAGAATATGCCCTTATGCAGGAAACAGACATATTCGTCCAAAGAAGCATACAAATACTTTGAAATCAAATCGCAGTTATTTAAAATATACTTCATTATCAATATCGAAGGTTCTGTAGATTTTTCAATCTCTTCAATATTGCGTTCGCACTTGCTCATATGATTCTCAAATGCAAATTGTATGTCATTTGAAACTTCATCATAAAATTGCTGTAATTCTTCTATTTCACTCTTTGTCTTTTCGACCTTTTCTTTTAGCTCTCTTAATTCTTCCTTATATTGTTCAACGGCATAATTGTCCCCTTCCGCTTTAGCCTTCTTCATCTTATCATACTTGGTACCACCCAGGAAGTTAGCTGCTTCAATGACTTTTTGCCTCACGGCAATTTTTCTTTCTATGGATCTCAGCTGTTCCTGATCTTGCCATACCACGCTATCGGTTGCCATGAAAATATCTTTAATAATATCTTCATTCAACTTTGCGTATTTTGCAGCTGTGCAATAGTCGATATTATCATGATACCATTGTAAAGTATGCGCATTTCTTATACTGATACAGGATCTAATAGCATCATCATTATGCATAGCGATTGCATAATACAATGCACTTATGCCTAGTGAGTCACGCCATCTTACCTGTTCCTCTGTGCAACTTCCCTGTTTAATGCTTTCATAAACCTCCACCATTGACTGATTTTTTGAGTAGCTACATTTATTAACCAGTTTAGCTACTCTCTTTCTTTCCAATGATACATTTGTCAATTTTCCTGTAATACATCCCAATTCAGCTTGTGGATTTTCATGAAGTTCTACATATGCCTGCGCTAATTTAATTTTGTCCAGTATCTTCTGTAAACCGGCAATATCGCTTTCTATCTTTATCTGTTCAGAATTATTTTTTATTGTTTTCGCAATGTTCCTATAATAGTCATCTTCTAAGTTGTCAGAAGTGGACTCTAACTCTTTCAATAGTTTATCTACTGTTTCATCCGCTAATTTGACTAATTCTGAAATATCTCCCTCTCCCAAGAGCTTATTTTCATTATGCAGAATTCTAAGCAAACCAGCCGTGTTACAATTCATGGCTGCATCTTTAACAAGCAAGCTACACATTTTATATGCGTACTCTTTCTCGCAACTCAATTTAGAAACTATTAAATAAGTATTTTCACTAAGCCACCCTTTACATAAGTCTGTTTTTGCTTGTAAATTAGCCATTGAAGCAAAATTATCTCTTTTATCCCTATTAACATCCTCCAGACACATTTTTTTAAGAATGCTATTAAGAATTAATACCAAATCTTCTGCGATACTTTTACTTTGTTCTTGTGAATCAAAAAATCCTGAATCATAGAAATGAATTTTCTTATCTAAATTGCAAAGATTCACTGAGTTTTCTGTTGCAGTAATCACATATTCAGGTAGATATTCCAACTCAAATACAACATTGCTCTTATTTCGTGAAAACAACTTTCCTATAACCGATTTTTTCTTATATGCTGCCTTATTGGTAATCAAGAAATTCACATCGGAAAACAATGAAGTTAATGCATTTTTATTTGGAATATATGCTATTATTTCTTCCTCTTTTGCAACACCAAATTTCTCCTTTAATGCATCCGGATCCGTCAATTTTGTATCATATAATTCAACAACTTTTAACCCTGCGATTTCTTCGTCAAAATACATAAAGTTATCCTCTCTACTTCACTAGTTACCTTTTGTCCACCTGTGTTCTCCCCCTTTAGGGCATTTCCCATAACTTGTATTACCTGTCCCCGGTTTTGTAGATGCCATAGTTTTCCTTCCACATTTCGTACATTTCCATAACATAGGTATTGCCATATCCATTTCTCCCTTCGTATTTTTGTAATAATTATACGCTTATTAGTGTATATCCGCAATAAATGCTCAACCTGTTTATTCCATATAGCCCAACGATATATTACTATTTTTCTCTTTCTTCGTTTCCATAGTATTAGCTTCTATCATTCCTCACACAAGTCTTCATACACCTGCTTTATCACACTTTCTATGTGAATGCTCCCAAGATATCCAAAAGGAATCTTCCGTTCTCTGACCGCAGCTATAAACTTGCCATAGATCACATGGCTCATATGATCGGTATAAAAATAAACCTTCTCACACCCTTCTAACATCTTTCCGTCTACCGTTTTGGAAGCTTCACTTAGCACAAATCTCCAGTCAGGGAATTGCTGTTTTAACTTATTATGCCAGTTTACATGACCGCCTATAATTGCAATCTTTTTTCCCTTAATGGTAGCTTTCATTTCCTCTATAGGCAAATCGTTTCTTATTTCTTCTTCCTGCTGTGTCTGATACGCAAACTCCCTTAAGGCAATCAGTTCTTCTCTTTCACTCTCATACCGGTGTACCATCTCTTCTGCTTCTTTTCTGGAAGCTTTTGCTTCACTATAAGCATCTCTTAGTCTTTTGATTTCCCGGTCTTTTTCATCCAGACTGCTTCTAAGTCTCGCTATCTCTTTTAAGTATTCGTTTTCATTTTCCTCTGCTTCTGATGATACCGGTGTGCTGGAAGCTATCGTTTGCAAAACCTCTGGCTCTGTTCTTTCTTTCTCCTTGTACACTTCAATCTTTTTCGGATCAAAAAGACTGTCTTCGTCATCATCGTAATCAAAGTCATACTTAGAAAGAAGATAATCTGTCTCCATATCAAACCGGTCTGCGATATCTGCTATGGTAGAGCAGAGCGTATAAATCATCGCAAGATGCTGGATCTGTTCGTAAGTGTATTCTTTTTTCGGATGATTCATTTTCAGGGTCATCAGGGTTCGTGTCATCTCTATGCGAAGTCCCATAAAATTATCCAGAGACGTAAAAGGAAAATCCCCGGGATAATTAAAGTAATTCATGCATTCTTCCGCAAATCTCTCATCTGCATAATATTTCTTTCCATACTTATTTTTGGAACTTAGTTTTTCATCATCCATCCAGGCATCCACGGTCTTCATGCACTCTTCAAAAAGTCCATCTTCTGGGAACTCTCTTTCAATGTAGTCCTCTCTTTTCCAATCTTCCATCTTTTTTATCAGATAGAAGTATAATACGGACACTTCCTCCGAAAATGTAATTCCCATAAGCGGACACATGATAAGTACCATTCCCACGACACCCAGCTGGCTGTTTTCCTCTTTTTCATCAGAAAGATCCAATATTTCGTCCATGGAAATCGTGCGGAATCTTTTAAGTGTCCGGTACAGATTTCTATGATAAATTTTAAAGAGATATTTTAACAGTTCCCTGCAATAAACGTCACCACTCTGCGCTCCGCCGTAAATGACATACAAAATTTTTCTCTGTAATGCCACAGATATATTTTCATTATATCTGGCATCAAGATCTATATTTCTTGTATATTTTAGGAATTCAGGCAGCTTATCGCTACAGTGTTTCAGAAAATCCTTTTCTATGTAGGGAAAATCGCAGTCCATATCCAGAGTAATAAAATCCTGCAGGAAATAATACTCTGCACCGATAGTATCCGGCAGGGCATTCCCTTCCTGTCTATTCTTCATATCCTGTATAACGGAAATCAAAACATCCACCGGCATCGGGTTGTCGTCATTGTATCCCTGATCGAAATAATCATCCAAAAATTTGCTCATAGCTGCCACCAAATTCTTTCGTCTTATCTTTTACCATCTCTTTCAATGAAATGTTTAATATATTCTTTCAGCTTTTCTATATTTGTCATAACTGCAATTTAAAACGCTATAAGTCTCACATCAAAATATCCTTTAATCATTCTTTAATTTCATGAGAAATTCATATCCGTTTTCATCATTTCCGGTAATTACAAGTCCCAGATCCCCATAGTAATATCCATTTGCTTCCTTGTTGCCGATAAAAGCAGCTACAGCTTCTGATATTTCTGCATCCGTTGTTTCCTCAGATAATACTTTTGAGAAATAATTTATCAGCAGAACGCAATCGTCTGCAGAAGCTCTATGGGCATACACCCGGAGGATCCCTTTCTGTATCAGGGAATCCCGCTCCACAATATCAACCTGCGTTTCTCCCAGATGATAGCTTTTTCCTATGGCATCCTTATAAGCAGCCAGTCGAAATTCCGTCTGATAATGGTTTCCTGATCTGTCAGATGGTGTAAAGTCCTCCACATAGGTTAGTTCAGAATCTGAAATACTGTTAAACTCCGCAACCGTATCCTCTATGATTTCACTTCCAGATTTCACAGTTTCTGCGTTTTCCGTGTCTTTCGCAGTGTCTGCCACCGTTTCTGTCTCTTCCACACTTTCCGCTTGAGCACTCTCCGAAGCCTGTATTATTTCAAAAGATGAATTCTCCACGCTCTCTACTACCGTCTGGGATTCCACTACGCTCTCCTCTTTTGTAGTCTCTGTGTCATCAGAAGCAGCGATCGCAAAATATGCAATCCATGCCACGGCAATGATGCCCCACTTAATTACCGGTTTCATATCTTTTTTTCTTAGCATCAATATGGTTAAAGGCAACGGAAAAATGCAGATCCATCCAAGTACCCACAGCCAAGTTTTTCTCTTTTTCGGTGCCACTATTTCCTGTGAAGCCGTATTTCCGGCATCTGTCCTGCGCTCATTTTCCCTCTGTCTTGCTTCTGCCTGCGCCTGCTGTCTTCCTTTTTCAAACTGATAACCTGCTTCATATGCATTGTCATACTTTACATGAACCGCTTCGTCATCCAGTAAAAAGGTAGAACCACAGTGTTCACATTTTGCACTTCCCATATCTGCATCTGCCTGAATCTTTGCCCCACAGTTAGGACATACCATATCTACCAGTTTCATATCGTTATTCCTCCGTCTTTTTATTCTCTTCCAGTTCGCTCATATATCCTGCTGTTACAATACCTGCAGGCAGTGCCACGATTGCTATACCAAATATCGCCGACAACATGGTTATAATCTTTCCTGCCGTGGATGTTGCATAAATATCTCCATATCCTACGGTAGTAAGTGACACCGTAGCCCAGTATATGGCATCAAAAAATGTAGGGAATGTCTCGGGTTCCACATTAAATACCACCAGCGCAGATACAAGAATATATCCCCCAGCCAGTATACATACCGTAATCAGGGAATCTTTCTGTTTCTTAAATACATTGATTACCATGTTGATACTTTTAGAATATCTGACTGCCTTAAACACCCGGAATACTCTGAATGTCCTGAATAACCGCAATATTTTAAGCAGTTTAAGGCTGCTGTTTAAAATAGTTACCGAGGGGAGAATGGATAGCAGATCGAGAATTGCCATCCCCGAAAACGGATACAGGAAAAAAGAAAGTGCTCCCTTTTTCATCTTGATATCTGCTGTGGCAAGTCGAAGCACATAATCCACGATAAATATAATTACGGTTATTTTATCGAGCATCAGAAATGTTGTACTATTTTCTTTAAAAGCAAGTGGCACAATGCTCACGATAATGACAAGCATCATAAACCAGTCATACAATTTACTTATCTTATCATCTTCATCTGCTACTTCAATAATACTGTACAGCCGTTTTCTCCATACCATAGAATCATTTCCTCATAAGTGTTAGATTTTCTAAATTATAGCATAAAAAAGGAAGAACGCATATAAACTACACCTTCTTCCTCTCCATTTTTCACTATATTTTACCCACTTCTCTTTATGCTTCTTCCTTTATATCTCTTTCTTTATGCCAGTTTAACCTGTTCGATAAAGTCTCTTACTTCCTCAGTCTCAGAATTTTCATTAAACAGTTCCCGGATCATGGAGTAACTGTAGCCATTTGAAATGAGTGGCTTTAAAAATCTTACCAAAACATTGGAAAATCCATTATTGATTAGGCTTCTTACCACCAGGCATCTTCTTTCATATTCCTTCTGGTCGCACACAGATCCATCAGAATTGTAATGGAATTCCTCTAACGTGATCTTCTGCATCATGGAGTGCTTTTCCTCATATCTTCTGGCATTCTCCAAAAGTTTCTGCCTCTCCTTCATGGAAAGTACAATCTCCTTGGGTTCCACTTCCATTTTGATGGCTTCTTTGTAAACAAGCGCTTCTTCTACTGTAATATGCCTGATTTCTTCCCCGGCATCCAATAACCTCTTTGCTTCTTCCCTTGCTTTTTTTCCACTAAACATGACTGGGGCATTATTTTTATATTTTCTTTCTCTCCTGATCCGCTGCTTTCTCGGATCATACGGATTATTTTTTCTGCAGAGCAGCTTTACGAAGTCTGTCTTCTCCATCTGACACTTCGTCTGATATAAGGGTTCCGTGCCTTTTACCACAATAGCGCATTCTCCATCTTTTTTCATGGCAAAAATGTCCTCTGCCGATAACAGGCTCTTTTGCATAACGTCCTCTGACCGGGAACTCTGCCCCTTATAATCTTTCGCATCCGATTCACTGGCTTTATGAATTGTCTGTGTACCAAAATGTTTGGACAGATATTCACAGGAATCCATATCCGGGGCTCCCAGAATATCTATGATAGAACAGTTACCGATCAAGTCCTTATCCATATCAAACTTTGGAAACTTTCTTTTTAACTGGATCAGGTTCTGCACAATGATTACAGCACTCATATTTCGGGATCGCATGGTAGACAGCTTCTCTACAAAGGAATCCGGCAGTGTGACATTTGCGAATTCATCCATCAGGAAAGTAAGATGCACCGGCAAGGTTTCATGGAGTTTGGGATCTATTGCCGTCAGATGATACAGTTCGTCAAAAAACAACGAATATACCATCGAAGGGATCCAGTCATAATATCTCTTATCCTCACTGGTCACGATATACAGAATTCTCTTTCCGGTTCCTGCTTCCTTACAGGGTCTGGAATATCCAAAACTGTCTGCGATATGTATTTCATCCTCTGACAAAAGATCAATAACACATTTCAGTTTCATATATCGGCAGTGTGCATCCAGCGATGCCACAATGGAACTGGTGGTCTCCGCTGCTCCATGATAAAACTTCTCCACTTCAATAAATCCCGGGAAGTCAGAGGTATGACCACATTCTTCTTTCCAGTACTTCTGTGCCCTCATTTCAATATCAAGGATACCGCCTGCCCGGTTATCTATAGATCCATCGTTCTTTGTATAAACGCACGTTGCATTCAAAAGCATTACAAAGGTCTCCCAGTTTTGCTCTTCCTTGGGATAATAGTAGTGAATCAGATAAATAATACTGGTAAGCAGTACTTCTGCAGACTGTTCAAAAAACTGATCGCTGTTTCCGTTATCTTCTGCAGGAGTGGTTGCTTTCATCAATATTCCTGCAATGCTCATAATATCTGATTCATTGCGGATATAACGAAACGGATTAAAATGGATGCTCATAGGCATTCCATCCTCTGATTCCACATTCATAACCATGACTTCATATCCATTATCCTCAAAATACTGTCCTGTCTGTTTATGCAGTTCTCCTTTCGGGTCGGTCGCCAAAAAATTACCGCAAAGCTGTGACAATAAGGGTCTCGCTAACCGGAAAGATTTACCGGATCCCGGAGGCCCGACCACCAGCATATTTAGGTTTGAAGTCTTTTCGTTATGAATGGACAGGTATACTCCTTCTGCAATCCAGTAATTTGCCGTATTTACCCGTAAAGGATGTGAAAGTCGCACATCCCCGGTAACAACCTCTACTTCATTTTTTTCGTCATGGTTTGCAAACTGTCTGGTAAACTCCTTTGCATCTCCCCATCTTGCCCTGCCATATTCCTCTCCGGCAAAAGGATGCTCAATCCGTGTAAATATGATGATAAATGCCATTGACCATCCGATCAGATATGTCAGTACAAATTTCCATGTAGCTTCCGTGACTCCCACAATGTAATGATGTCCCTCAATCACAAAGCTCTGGAAATTATTCATAAATTCATTGAAATCATTCCCGGATATCCACACGGCACCGCACAAAAATCCAAAATATACACAGATACTGACCCCAAGCAGGTAGATAACTACAGTTTCCTTAACGCTCCTTGTATGTTTCTTTACGGAACCTGTTCTTTGCATCCCTTGTCCCCCCTTTTTTATCTGCCTCCGGCTTTCTGTGTCATTGTCTGCACTGCCTTCTCTCCCTGCTTATTCTCAGAAAGTGCCTTCATGATCTGGTCTCCGGTCAGTACCTTTTCCTGCCCATCTGCACCGGTATAGGTATATTTTGCATCACTCCGTAAATTAATCTTAGCGTTATCCGAATCCATCCCCACAAGGGACACTCCCTCCACCAGTCCGTCATCCAGTTCCAGTGACAGAATCTGCTTTTCATTTGGCATAATCTGTGTTGCCGGTACTGTAATCGTTGAATAATAGGATTTAATATATCGTTCCGTCTGGGTGGTATCCTTTTTTACCTGTTCCATTTCAAGCTTCACCTTATCAGAAACGTTCTGCCCGTCTTCCCGGGCATGGGTAAAATTTACATCCATGGACATGATATAATCCTTAAGTCCCTCCTCGCTCCTTACAACAGAGCACGGCTGGTCCCGTAACATTCCTGCCTGCTTTAAGAGCTGGGGGAGCCGTTCCATCCAAGCTTCCTTACTGTATCCCTTATCCGATATCGGTGCCTTCTTTGCTCCACTCACGGGATCCGTTACTTCATAAACAGAATACACTATGCCGTTTTCATCCACTTCAAAGCTTCTTTTTACTGTAAGCAGCACATCATCCCCGGTCTTCTGATTATAGAAAACCTCTTTGCTGTCCGGGACAAGTCCACTGTCTCTGATCGGATACATACAGTCGTCTGCCATAAACTCCTTCACCACTCCACAGGTCTGCGCCTGACCAAGCGCTCTCTCCGGATCATCCTCAAGACAGCTTCCTTTTCCCTGTTTCAGATAATCTGCAAATTCAAGGACATTATTTCTTTCCATCTTTTCCTTGGATTCCTGTAACAGGGTGTCATTCTGGCTCTTTCCTTCTTCCAGTTCCTTAATTTCATTCTCTATTTCTTTCTTCTCTTCTGCGGTCTCTGCATTTTCCAGTCTTTCCTTGGCTTCCCCGATCTTTTTATCATAATCTACCTTTACCGCTTCTTCTTTTTCCACACGTTTCCGCATAAAGGATTTGATCTGTTCATCATGCATTCCAAAGTCCTGTGCCAGTACCGCAACCGGAATATAATCGTCATACGGGTTTAAATCCGGCATAATGCAGTATCTTAAGCCATTCTGTCTGCAGTAATACTCAAAGGGAGAGATAAGTCCCTCACCTTTCATATTCTTGTCATTTGTAATATCAATGGTCTTTTCAAACATTTCTGCCGGGAATTCCAAAATGGGAGCCATTCCTTCACTTGCTTCCTGAATCTTCTGCCAGGAACAGCTTCCCGGTTTCTCGAGCCATTTTTTATGATGCCATGTATGAAGTGCCTTAATTGCTGACACCATACTGGCGATCATTGCCTTGGTACCTTTCAAAAGATAATAGATTCCTTTATATTCCAGATCTACTACCTGTGCGATTTCGTCTGCCATCTCGTTTCCTCCTATGGTCTTAATACCAGAATAATATTGTTTGTCCGAAGTGTCTCGTATACCACCCCATGCTCTGTGTTTAACGCTTCCACCACTTCACCGTTTCCCACATACAGCGCTACATGGTAAATCCCCAAAAATCTTTTATTATCATGTCCACCGTAAAATACAAGATCCCCCGGTTCCATATCTCTCATATCCAGTCTTGTGGTAGATACTGCGGTTCCATAACTATACAGTTTGCTTGCCTCTGCTGCAGCTGTCGGTGGATATCCGGCTCCATAGCTTAGGTCTATTCCTGCAGACAGCCAGCTATAATACACAAGGGAACTACAGTCATATGCGCTACCACTGGCCCGGTCTTCCTGGGAATATGGATATCCGACTTTTGAAAGTGCATACCGGATCACTGCTTCCTGTTCTCCATCTGCCCCACTGTCTTCCACGATTTCATCTATCTCTTCCTCCGAAAGACTTTCTTCTGACAAAATATGTCCTCTCCCGGAATAACGGCTCACAAACCCAGTTACTTTTCCAGTAACGGTACTTATCGCAGAAAACATTCCTACCACAATCGTTATCAAAAGAAATGTCACCACCAGGTACATAAATACGGTAAGTATATGCGGTGCCAGCGCAGCCACCAGTTTTGCAGCCAGTATCTTTCCCCATGTTTTGGGATTCACATAAGTAGTAACTACCCTGACAAGACCGGTATTACCGTCATGCAATGCATTTCCTGTGGTTTCTTTCTCTCCCCGGTTTTCTGAAAACAGATCCTTTGCCCGAATCATTCTTGCCACCATTGTCTTTCTGGCAGCTTTCTCCCTTCCCTCGTTGTTCTGATCTTTTTCAGTATTTTTATCCGAACTCTTAGATTTTTCAGAAGTGTCTGCTTCCGCTCTGTGTTCCTTACCCGTCATCTCTTCCTGATACGGTTCTCCACTTCTTTCATTTGCCATCCATATATCCGCATCATTTTCTTTGGAATCCGGCTTTTTCTCCTTGGATCCACATTTTTCAGGTGCAAAACTCTTTTTGTCCTGCTTCCCGTTTCCCTTGTTTCCGGGATCTGAAAAATTAGACATTTCTGCCTTAGAAAATCTTCCATAGTCATCCGTGAATTTAAGTTCCTCTGTAAACTGCAGATTTCCTTCCTTAAACTGCATAACCGCCTCCGTCTGTATTCACGATTTCATAAATCTCCGACTCCTTACTCATACGGATATCAAATGGAATTACCACACTTCCCATCTTAAGGAGTCCGGTTCCGCTTTCGGCATTATCCACGTAATTAAACATCGCCGGGCTGATATTCGGCAAGAATTCCATAAGTTTACGTTTATCAATAGAAGACTGTGCCAACAGAGCAAAGCATTCTGTGTTGGAAAGAATCGCTGACAGTCTTCCGGCATTTTCCTCATTTAACAGATCACTCATGTTCTGTGAAATGCCACAGGCACAGCCAAGCAGCTTTCTGATTTCCTTCCAGAGTTTCACCACGAATGCTGCAATCTGATCGATCCCCAAAAGTTCATGGAATTCATCTATGTAAAGATGTGTCCATTTCCCTTCTTTGGAGTTCTCTGAAAGCTTACTGCGAAGTACTTCCATCATAACGAGCATACTGGTGACACGAAGGTTCTCCTTAAGCCCCGGAAAGCTGAATGAGATAAGTCTTTTCCCAATATCCACGTTTGTTCTGTGATTAAACAGATTTAGTGAGCCATTTACAAAAATATCCATTGCTGCAGCCAAATGATCCGCAAGCTCCGTTCCCTCATCCACAAGTCCCTGATAGATGTCCTGAAACGTAGGGGAATATGCCCGAACCTGTTCTTTTTTTGAAAGCTTCTCTCCAGTAGAAATTGCTACCTGCTCCGTAACCATAAATCCCGGGACTTCAAACTCTCTTTCTCTCTCTGTTTCCCCATTTAAGCGTTTTCTCATGCTAAAGTTTTCGCTGTAAACTCTCTCCACCACACGGTCAATGACTCCCTGTTCTTCTGCTTCTACATTTCTTCTTAACAATGAAGAAATCAGAGTCAGGATAAAATCTGCCTTTTCCGAAATGATCTCTCTAAGTTCGGTATAATCTACTCCATAGAAATCTACATCCAGAGGGTTAATATAAACTTCTTTCTTTGCATCAAAGCAGATGACAGCAGCATTTTCCCGGAGTCTGTTTACAATCTGGTTATATTCCCCCTGCGGATCAACAATGATGATCTGGTCTTTGGGATTATTCAGATATACCGACAATATCTCCGATTTTGAAAAGACACTTTTTCCTGATCCCGATTTGCCAAGAATCATGCTGTTCCTGTTTTTCAGCTTTTTCTTATCTCCAAAAATAGCATTCTGACTAAGCTGATTAATCCCATAATATACGCCATTTTCATCATTGAGTTCCTGTGTCTTGAACGGCATGAACATGGCAAGACAGCTGGAAGAGAGGTTCACCACTCTCTTAAATTCCTGGCATCCCAGAATCAGTGCAGAATTTATCCCTTCTCTTTGCATGGAAAAGCAACTTTTCAAAGTAAGCGACTTTAAAGATGCGATATTATTCAGTTTTTCCTCGATCCTTCCCAGTTCTTCTTTCGTATTTGCCATAAAAAGAACCATAATGGTGGTATTGTAGTAATGGTCATCCTGTTCATCCAACTTCTTAAGGAAGGTATCTAACTTCTCTTTCTCTCCCAAAAGTTTTTGTGAAGCATCCGCTAAATAATCATTATTATTCCGGTTTCTCTGCTTTTCTCCCTCAATCTTCATTCCGACCTTCATGTATTTCCGGGATATTTCCTGCTTAAATCCTCCGATATCAAGCAGTTCATTATTCACCGTCACATAGCTGGTGCAGTTGACTTTTGCAAGCGAAGTCAAAATGTCACTTTCCAGTGCCTTCGGATAATCTGCAATGTACATCACTTTTCCAAAGCAGTTATTGATCCGAAATTCCTCATTATCGTATGTGATTGCTGCAGGTGCCAGAACATTCAAAAAATCCTGCCTGCTTTCCACGATATTTTTATAGGAAAGATGATATCCCTTAGAGATTCCTGCGTGGGTGAAGTTAAAAAGGATCTGTAGTCTTTCATCTACAGAAATCGGATGCATGGCAGATCCCTGCATACCATTCATCCCAAGGCCTACAAAGGATGATCGGATGGCTCCCTCAATAGACAAAAACTGTGCTTTTGCATCCTTCACATCATCCGCCGTAATGGTCAGTGTCAGATAGATGGTCTGGTACAGTCCCTGCCTTGCATCCGAAAGCTTCTCCCTGATGACCGCATTATAAGAGTTTCTTAAATCATCATCCCCATCACCACGGTTTCTATAAAGAATATTTTCATAGAACTTCTTTTCATCCACATATTCATTTGCAACTGTATAAGAGAAACGGCAGGGAATGCCCTTAAGCACTTTGGAAAATCCTATAATAATCTCTTTCTGCTCACTATCTGTTACTCCGGCAAAATTGATATCACTTAAGACATAGGTTTTGGAGTAGCGGTTCTCTGTCAGAGCAAAGATGCCACTCTCTTCCACACCTTCTATCGAGAAAATCCCCTGTGATCCGAACATTTCCACATTTCCAGCTACATCATATTTCTTTGTCTGCTCATACTTTGTCGTTATCATTCGCTTTTTCCTCCCAAAAGATTTCCTCTACGGCAGGTAGTGAAATATATCTAAACTCCCTGCTTTCCACCATTCCCAGTGAAATATCCGATAAAATCCCCATTCTTTGTTCTCCATAGAGTGGAGCCACAATATATCCTTCTTTAGAAAGCAGAGAAAGAATCGTTCTCTGGATAATCTCTCTTGCATCTGCGGAATCACAGATAAATGACATATGGCAGGAGATACTTATACGATTCTCAACGTCCTCCGGCGGAAAGTTCCTGCAGTAACGTCTTTCAAGCATTCTTAAGTAACTCTCTCTATCTTCCTCTTTCACATTTGACATCTGAAATGATAAAAATATGGGACAACCCAGTTTTTGCAAATCTGTAAAGACATTCCACTTGACAGTCTTTGGATAATTCATAATAAACAGGCTTGTTCCATAACTTGCTTCGATCTGGAAACTATCATAGGATTCTATGATTTTGGGAAAAAGTTCATCATATAAATTCTTTTTGCTTCTGACAAACGAAGCATAGGAAAATTCCTTTCCGTCACCCTGCAGTCTTGAAAAGATAATCTTAACCGCTTCATCTACGCTTAAGGGGCGGATCCCAACGTTTTCATTTAGAACCGCTTCATCCAAAGCAAACTGCTTTCTTACTTCATCATATGTCTCACCGTATCCAGTTAATGTAAGAAACCAGTCTGTGTCCTCTTTTTCAGGCAGTATCCTTCCACTGACCATAATTTCTGATTTCATCTCTGTCATTCTTACCATTAATCTGTCCAGTTTCCCATAGACCTCATAAATTTTAATCCATCTGTCCTCCGCAAAGTGGAAGGTACCAGACGGATCAAAATTAAGAAGTTTAAGACTCTGTACAGTTTTCTTGGGCGCCGGAATAAGCATCTTATTTGCTATCCTGTTCTGTTGTCTTCGTAATTTTTCTGCCTGCCTGTCTTCTTTATTCATCCATCCGACTCCTTCCTCTTTTTCTCCAAACTACTTAGTGACCGTCAAACCACTGGCTAATCAGTGAAGTGATCTTGGTCTGAAAATCCGGGAGCAGTGTTTTAGTGCCGAAAATATACAAAAGTCCGGCAATGCCAGCTGCTACAGCAATAATGATGAACATAATGATGATCTGATCCACAGCAGGCTTCTTCTGCATTACCTTGCCCTTTGCAACAATCAGCATCTGCTCCACCTTCCTTACTACCTCTCTCATTCTTCTTTTCTCCTTTCAACGAATTGATAGATCTGTCTGATCTTCATCCAATATGTGGGACATAAAATTGCCTGCTTCGTAATCCTATTTCTAATTTTAGGGCAAGAAAAAAACACCCTGCCCGGGTGTCTTCTCAGTAAACCTTATACTATATACTCATAATAGACAAATTCTGTTTTTCCAGTACTCTCATAATATTCCATTGCTTTTCCGCAATTTATAAATCCATATTTTTCATATAACTTCTGTGCCGGTTTATTTGTGCCTATAGCATCAAGTCGTACCGCTTTTTTCTTTGTTTCCTTGGCAATCCTAATCAGTTCATCCAAAGCTGCCGTTGCAATGCCTTTTCCCTGATACTCAGGATCTACCACAAACAAATGAATCACCGCAGTTTCATCATCAAAGGCATCTATTGTCCATCTAATATCACTATAACTTTTTGCCCGTTTCTTTGACAAAGCCACCGCACCAACCAGTTCGCTGTCATAATATATCAGATACATTTCTTCTCTATCAATGTAACCCATCCAGTCACTGTCTACAGGATATATATTCTTTTTCCACTGTAAAATGCTGGCATATTCCTCAGAACTATCAAGCAGTTTCCAATAAATATTACGGATCGTATCAATATCCGTTCTTTTGGCTTTCCTTAATTCAACGTTTTCCATTTCCTAACCTACAATTTCCTTCTATTTTTTTACATTTTACCATACGTCTATGCTAAAACAAAATATTTCCGTAGAATATCCTGCCTGAATACGCAATTATTCTACGGAAATATTTTTAATATGCCCCTCGGTCAATGGAAGTGCGGAACATGGTAAGTAATGTCCTCTGGCTGGTCAGCTTCTTCTTTGTCTGATTCCCGGCAAAGTCTTTCGTAATGATCAGGTAGTAGTCTACGACATCCTCTGTCTGGTTAATGTCATAATATACATCAAAATAGGAATGCGTATCCGGGGATGCAAACTGATGATAGGTCGTATCCAGGTAAATTACTTCTTCCTTTGTTCCAGTTACCTTATATACGATCACACTTTTAATACCGCTGCTTTTATTGGCTCCATGCACGCTTCTTACGATTTCATCATCAATGTGTTGATCCATGATGTTATCCTGCATATAGCCGGACACTACGATACCATCTCTTACAAATGTAATCTCTGTTCCATCAATTCCCGGAGGGGTAATATCATATTTGGTCGTGACACTGCTCCTTGAAATATGCCCTACATTATCTGTGGCTTCGATCACAAAAGTTCGTTCTCCCTCATCGTTTTCTCTCAATGTATAGGATGTCTGATTACTGCCGGATGCAACAAGATTTCCTTTATCGTTATATATCTTCACACTTCTAAGACCAGAGCCTGCAGTCACTGTCTCCGTCAGGTAGTCCGTAGATCTTACTGCAATACTGGGTGCCACATTTGTCCATTCCGTATTTGTATTCTCCACTCCTATAATCACAGGATCCGAATGGTCAAGGTATACTCTTAACGTGTTCCCCTGAATAGAGTGCCAGTTATTGTCCGTAGATACCGCATAATAGTAGTAGATTCCTTCGTCCGTCTGTGTGTAAATATCTGTTGTCCACCCCGAAGCTCCACCATGTTGATAGTTTCCGACAAGGGTCGTTACTCCGGTAACACAGTTTACCCGGTATAACAAAATATATCTGTTTCCTACACCTCCATCGTATCCTCTTACCGTAATATTTACGTTGTCCGCAGTCCAGCTATAAGTAGATGCACTGACAAAAATGCCCTTCGTCTGCGTATATCCACAGTCGGAACAGCTTCTGCTATAATAACCATCTCCATGTGCTCTCCATCCTGACAGATCGTGTCCTTCATACTGTTCCAGTCCGCATCTTCTACAGCTGCGCTTATGTACAGAACTGTTCACGCAATACCACGATCCCCAGTCATGCCCCAGCGGAGGGGAGGATGTGATTCGTCTTCCCGGGCAGATCGAGCAATGGTATTCCACAGATCCTCCCGATGTGCAGGTTGCCCCATATTCATCATACAGATACCAGCTATGACCGGAGCATCCATCGGAATCCGTATACCAGCAGGTTGCCCCGGCACATGACATGATTCCATTTCCCCTGCATCCACAGGATACATTACGGCAGGCTGCATATACTTTGACTGGCAACAATACCATTACCAAAAAAGCGCACAGCACTGTCAGATATTTTAATTTTCTTTTGCTATTCATGACGATTCCCCTTTATTCACAGCAGCTTCCACCGCAGCACTGACTACATTCTCCAGTCTTCCCACAGGTTCCACAGACATCATTGCTATTGCAGGCGTTTTCTTCCTCCGAAAGTTCATCAACATTTTCCCCGGCAAATCCCAGATATGCCGTCTTTGTATATGTCACATTTCCTTTTACATACTGCACCACTGCGGTAAAGGAAACCGGGTACTTAATTCCATCCATCTCTGTTACGGAATAGGCACACTTTTTCTGGATCAGAGTGTCATAATCTATATTTTCAAGCAGATATTCCAAAATACTGCATTCCTTTTCATAAATATAGCTTTCCTCGCCCAACAGATTTTTCTTATTCTCGTCAAGACTGGCAGTTTCATAGTCTGCATCAAATCCCATAGACAATCTTGCCTTCTCCATCACTTCATACAGATCTTTACAGGTTTTATACGAAAACCCAAAGGCTTCCTCAAAAGAAATGCCCGAAATCTTGCTACTGTCAAAAGCCTCTGTCCCTACCGCCTGCGTATAATCCGCTGTAACATCTGTCATAGCAGCTATATCCACATCGGAAAGATAATATGTCTTATACTGCATTATCTGATTTCCATTGCCAGCATCTACGGTTTCTGTGTATATTTTTTCAACCTGCAGCTTTGAAAAAGAATCGTAAACCGCTCTGCAGTCTACTACTTCCTTTGCTCCTCCATCTTCCTGCAGTTCTTCTGCAGCTGTTACAATCGTTTCCTCACAAACAGTTTCCATAACATCCGCATTTTCCTTCTCATTTCCCGCTTCCATTTTTCCAAACCAGATGTAGAATGCTGCTACCATTACAAAAGAAATCGCTATTGCGAAAATCAAAATCTTAATATGTTCCGTTTTCATCCTCTGTTCCTCCCAGTTTCAAAATTTTATTTGCTATTTTTTCTTCCACCGCTTCGTAATAATCTCTGTCGGCTTCACTCCAGTTTTCTTTCATCTTTCGATTTATTACCGGCATTGAAATACTTCCATTCTTACAGGTAAACAAAAATACCCTCTCTCCATTACGATCAATAGCTATTTTCTTCACTTCTGCTTTTCTTGTAAGGTAATCATATACGGCCTGTTCCAGATTCTCCGATGTAAACGAAGCCTCGTCCACTACTTTTTCATCCCTTAAAAACTGAATAATTACCTTTGCTCCCAAAAAGTCAATCGGTAACTCTTCTATATCCTCCGCTTCCTCTTGTTTCCCGTGAAAGTACTGGATCTCTTCCTGCAACTGCTGAATTTTCTCCTTTGCCTCACTACAGATTACATGGTTGTCCAGAATGATCTGTAGATCCCCAAGGTAATTTAAGTTCTTTTCCGATGCAATGTTTTTAACAATCTCTTCCCTGTCATCTGAAACACTCAGATCATACCCTCTCATGTACTCCATATAGGAATCTGCCAGCCGTAGTGCTCTGTAATAATCAGCCACCTGCTTTTCTTCCAAAGAAATTCTCATAAGCATCAATCTGTTATAATAATCCTTGAACTGAAGGTACTCCACTACTGTAAGCAGCTTTCCAATGTATGCTTCAAAACAGGCACATATAAAGTTGAAATAAACTTCCATAGCTTCCTTTTCCACACAGGAAAATATAGAAAGCTGATACTCTCCGGTAAGCAGATCTGTGGTCATAAACTGGATAAAATCTTCATTCACACTCATAAGTTCAAACAGGCTTTTATCCCGGTTATTGTATATCCCGGCTGCTCCGTTCTCCGTTTTCCCAAAGTAGATGCTTTCTCTTCGTTTATACAGGGAAAAAGCCGGAATATCCTTACAAATATACTTGTCCGAATATTTCAGAACAGAATCATAAAAAGGGACTTCCCTACACCTCGAAGAAGCGTACCTGGCTTCTTCCTCCTTAAGTTCCTGCGTAACATGATTCTTTTTCTGAATTTCTTCCCAAGCTCCAACGATCTTTCCGGGTACCCGAACCCCACGGAAATTTCTTTTTTTACGGGAAAGTTCCCTCATATCTTCCACTAAAGGTTCCGGCTCTTTCGGTTTTATCAGGCTCTTCGGTTCCTTATCTATCTTTTCTTCCAGATATGCTATTTCTTTCTCAAAAGCTGACAGGAAACTTTCTGATTTCCCGATTGTCTTCTCTATAAGTACTCTCTGATAGCTTTCTGCCGTAAGGACATTCACTTTAGATAATCGAAGAATGTTCTTAAGTTTCGTCTGTTGAGTTTTATATTCCTTAATGAGTTCTCTGACAATCATCGGAGAATACTCTGTTTCATTCCCTTCCACCAGTGTCTTAATTCTTACATATGCCACTGCCGCAGCTACCAGATCATCCATTGTGGCAGGTTCGTTTTTAGACAAAAGCTGTGCATATATGCCAAGCTGTTTCGACAATTCAGACTGCGCCATTCTGCGCTGCACGATCAGAATAGTCTGTGCCGATTTCATATCAAACCGATTTCCCGGAAGTGCATTCATAATGGATGCCATTTCTGGCAACTGTTTTTTTAATACTTCCAACTCATTCACTACACTATCACTCCCATTCGCACACAGATTCCGTAAAGCATCATTCCCAGTACTACAATGCAGAGCCCCGGTACTACCGCAATTTTGCTTTGACTGGTCACCTTTTCCTTTTTCACCCCTGCTTCTATCAGACTGATAAGTACGGCTCCGATCTGAGACAACGCCAAAAGATTACTCGCTGCAAAGATAAGAAACGGCACGGTTCGGAAGCGAAGGGTACAAAGTAAAACTCCGGCAAATAATAGAAAGACATCGTTATCTCCCTCTCCCCATATGGAAAATCTCTTAAACAAAAACCACAAAACTACCGTAGCAACCCAGGCACCCAGTAAAAATCCATACTCGTTTTCATAAAGTTCCACGGAATATATTCCCCAAGCCAAAGCTAGGACTACTGCCGGGAAACTATATATCATACGTTCTTTTAAATCTCTTACGGATGACAAAATCAGATATATTCCCGTTACTATACTAAGAATCAGATACATTCTCGTTCCCCTTTCGCATATACTTCATTCAGTTTTAACTTCTGATGCCGTTCATCCCATCCGACTATTTCCAAGATTTCGTCTATAGAAAACCGGCTCATATGAATCAGCACAAATGGCACCGCAGTAAGCATTTCCTCTAATGTTTCCATGGAATAATCAGAGATATATCTGGCGCACTGTGCCAGTCTTACTACGGATCCAGCAGCTGTGTTTGCATGAATTGTTCCAAAAAATCTTGCCCCGGTACTCATAGCTGTGGTAAACACATACAGCGCCTCCCCACCCTTGATCTCTCCGATCACAAAATTATCAATATCCTGCAAAAGTCCAAGTCGCAGTTCATCTTCCAGCGAATACTCAATACTGCAATCCTTTTTCTTTATTGTCAGCGTATGTTCAAACTGAATCTGTGGATGATCCGAATAGAGTTCATCTGACTCCTGCGATACGAGCACTGACTGGTCATAGGGAATACAGTCAATCATGTTATTTAAAAGTGTGGATTTCCCAGATCCTCCCCTCCCGGAAATTAAGAAACCATATCCAGCAGTGATCCGATCCCTAAGATAACTTTCCATTTCATCATCCAGCATCCCATTTTCTTTCAAATATTCCCATGAAAATTTCTGCTTCGGAATCTTTCGGATATGGATATTGTTCTTTTCCGTAGAAGTGATACAGCCAAGCTGTATGTCAATTCGTAAGAAATAATCTTTCACCCCTTTTCTATCCGTACTGTGGGATAATGCTGCTTCGTCACTCTTTCCCATCCTTTGGATACGCAGAATTCTCATAAACCAGTCATTATAGTCAGACGGACTATAGAAACTACAGTCTGCAATATATCTTTTCCCTTTTGCCTTTACTACGATATGGTTATAATCAAGCACTTTAATATCTGAGATCTCTTTTGCTTCAATAAGCGGAGTCAGGACATAATATCCAAATACGCATTCCTTAAACATTTCAAGCAGTTTCTTTTCATCTTCCACAGAAGTCTGCTGGAATCTTTCCCGGATAAAATCCTTTGCTCTATTCATCAGCAGAATAAAATCCTGTTCTGTCCCTGTAATGCATTTTGCCACCAGCGCAGGATTCAGATCACAAATGTTTGCCTTAAGCAGCTGAAACCTCTCCTTAAATCCTTTTTCCTGATAGTATGAAAAAACAGGGTAGAATTCCGATTGCTGAATGAGTTTACTTTCCGATCTTGGTTCGTAACATAATTTACTCATGGCTCTCTCCTTTCTACCCTTCATGTGGGACACTTATTCAGTTAATTCTTAATTCTATTCTTCTCTTTTTTCTCCTCCTGCGCTTTCATAAATGCCCTTGCCCCATCGGCACTGTCAAAAATATGGCATCTGTAGAATCCCATATCGCCTTTTAGTTCTGATATGCTCTGATTAAATTCCTTCATGTTTGCTTCTTTGGAAGAAAACTCTTTTACCAGTTCTCCTTTTTTGTCATATACAGAAACGGTAGCCGTCACCGTCCGGGTTCCTCCCACAATATCCGGCAGTATCACAACTCTGATATACCCCTCGTCCACACCGTCCGCTGCAATATATTTGATACTGCTTTCAAATACTCCCTGATGCACTGCAGCCGTCCTTGCCTTTGTATAGCCAATCGCTTCATATAGGGACAGATACTCCACCTCTTGTTGGCTTAATTCGTTCTGTGCAAAGCGAAGGATCGTATGATAGGCACTGGATAATTCTTTTGCCTGCGCCTTTGCATACAGGATCTGGTTCTCTTCCTCTTCCACATACTCTGCAACTTCATTTATGGTTTTGGAGTATCCTTTTTCCAGCCTGTCCACAAGCATCTTGTATTCCAGATAATCTGACAGGTATTCATCACATCCGGCAAATTCATACAGATATGCCCTTTTCTCATGCTTTTCTGCTTCCCTATACAGGTCGATAATCGGCTTATACTCCCGTAGTTTTGCTTTCACTGCCTTTTTTTCTTCTGCTATCTCCTTCTGCTTTCGGATGATATTCCTAAGTGCATCGTTTACATTTCCGGTATCCGGTGCATAAGTTCTGATAAGTTCATAGATGTTGGCAGTCCTATGAAATTCCTCAGCAATTCGCTGTAACTGCCAGTTACTCTTATATTGTTCTCTCCACGGATTTCTTCCCAGTTTTAACATACGAATAGCTTCTTGTTTCTCCTCTGCATTCATATCCGCATACTTTTTAAGTGGTGTGGTTTTTACATAAATCTGTGCCGGGGATCCTAAAGTCAATATATGGTCTCCTACTTCGCTTCGGATCATTTCTTCCCTTTTCCCAAGCAGTCTGTCTCTGATGGCATCTATCGTATATCTGTTACCAAGTCTGAAACTTCGTATTGCCCTTGGCATCCTCTCCATCCTCAATGACAAATATTTTCCGCAGTTTACCTTGATGCCCTGGCTTCGTAAATTATGTAAAAAGGAGTCAAAATCATCTGACCATTCTATAGCGGTATCCACGGCCTGTCTAAGTCTTATTACCCTGTCAGAATACTTGATTTCGTCTGGCTCTTTCTCCTCTTCCCATGCCATATTAGGGGAGAATCCATATTTCCTTGCAAGTTTATTTAAATAGGGATCAAACACTTTACTCATAAAGTTATTATCCATATGGATCTTTCTTCCATTCAGAGCTACCGTATTGACCACAAAATGAACGTGCAGATTATCTGTATTCGTATGAACCGCATATATCGCCTGATGGTCTGGAAATATTTCTTCTAAAAGATTATCCACGAGCATCATTAATTTCCCTGCATTTTCTTTCCCCGATTCTCCCACAGGCAAAGAAACAATTCCATGTAATGCTACTCTTCCACCCAATTTGTTATGAAACTCCTTCACCTGCATCATTTCGTTAGTCGCATTTTGAATATCTGAAATATGCCGTCCTCCGACATACAATCCCTGCAGTGTTTTCAAATCGTTTATCACATAGGAAACCTCTCTCCCCACCTGCATGAGACCATCCCCAGCTATCACACCATCACATTTTTCACTATTTGTAATATAAGAAATGGAATCCGTAATCTGTACTGCAGTACCTCTCCCCATGGATCCCTCTTTTATATTCCACATCTTTGCCACAATCCCGTCCATCGCAATCCTCCAAAAAAGCGGAACCGCCATAAGGCAGCTCCGCTTCCACTACTATTTATAACTCTTCATACTTTGCCAGTACCTGTGTGGTAATATCTTCCCTAAGAGTCTTCGTCATGGGGAAGCATACATCCTTATATTCCCCATCCGAATTCTTCCATGAAGGATATGCTACAAACAGATGTCCTTCATTGGATCTCATTACCTTGATACCGGATACAACAAACTGCCCTTCAAAAGTGATGGATCCACTTGCCAGAAATTTGGAGTCCCCTTCTCTCTTTTTCAGTCGTACTTCTGAAATCTGCATCTACACCCCTCCTTATCTGCCCTTTCCTCTATGGGATGTTTCCTTCTGTGTCTGTTCTTCACTGGCAGTTTCCTTCTGCTCCTGATCCGCCTTAGACACCTTTGCAGCCACTTCCTCACGCATACGATTAAACTCCGTCATGATCGCATCGGTAATTTTATGGTAGAATTCCTTACTTAAGGGGAATGCAATATCCTCATAATCCCCATTGGATCTTTCTCTGGAAGGAAATGCCACAAAGTTTCTGCCTTTGCTGTCTTCCATTACTCTGATTCCCCGGATTGCAAACGCATTGTCCAAAGAAAAACTGCCGATTGCCTTGATCCCTCCTGCATTATTAAGCAGGTTCATTCTAATACTTGTCACTTCCATACTCATTTCACTCCTTTATCTATGATGTCTGGGTCTTGCGACCTCACTTACGGTTCCGATATACTCCGAAGGCTCGCAAACAGCTGCCTCATGAATTCTTTCAGCTTTTTCACTTGCAAGAGAAAGCGTTCTGCTCTCGGAATCGTATTTATAAACGTTATCAGATAATACTTCTTCTGGTGAAACGTCTGTCTGATTCACACTTCTTACCATTTCCTCCAAATCTTCTAACTCTCTATCTTCTACAGAAACAGCGAGGACTTCATGGATTGAAGAAGGTAAAATGTACAGATCACTTCCCATCATTTCTGCAACCTGTTGCAGCGCATCGCTATAAACAATCGCACTTGCTCCATTCACCTTTGAGGCATTGCTGATAATGTACATCTTGGGATGAACGTCCGCCTGAAACTCCTCAATTTCCTCCTCTGTCATTCCTCGCTCTCTCAACATTTCAGCAGCCACCCGATCCATGTCATCAATGAATGGCGGTTCAAACATATTACTGTTCTTGATTGCAGTTTCATATAGCTGTTCCTCAGTTAATCCCCAGTACTCCATATGACTGTTGGTAACAGGAATCGTACCTGTTCCAGTTTCATCTTTATTTACCAGTACTTTATAGACAATAGCAAGATCTTCCAACATTCTATGAGGTCTATCTTTCAGAATGTCCACATTTCTTTCAGCATTGATAAGAGAAACGATAAGTCGATCTTTTACATAATTGACATCCTTATATCGTTCCTTGATTTCTGCTACATCTTCCGGCAAATCCATTGACTGTCTCTCAAGATTGCCGATATGTTCCATGATGACTTCCAATTCTACCCCATTCTCATAGTTTTCATATTTGCCATCCAGATAGATTGTTGGTGTTACCCCTGTACTCTGTTTAATTTCAGGTGTCCAAATTTCAAGTCCCTGCAGTGTTACACCATTCAGTTTCTTAACTGTTCTGATAGATACCTCCGCATTGGCAAATTCCTCCGGCAGATATTCCCTAATATGATCTTTCACATATTCCTGAAACTCTTCAAAACTAAGCATTCTTCTTCATCTCCTTTCTCCCGGCACCGTTTAACAGCTTCTCAGCAATCGCTTTGATCTGTTTATCTCCGGTGAACTTTTTTTCTCTTTCGATCAAAGACCTCATAAACAAATAATTCATCCGTATGTCTACCTCCTATTTTTCCGAATTATTTTTACATTGTCTATGTGGGACAGGGATTGTGCTAATACGAATTTCACCTTAGAAATATCTATGATTTTCTGGCAGAATATGGAGACAGAAAAAGCCCCACCGGAATCCGGTGGGACTTCATGGTAAATCTTTTCACAACTTTAAATGTTAGAATTACACTTCTTTTATAATTACTGTAACAGAGACAGTACGCCCTGATTGGACTGGTTAGCCTGAGCCAACATAGCCTGACCTGCCTGAGCCAGGATGTTGTTGTTGGAGTACTTAACCATCTCAGTAGCCATATCGGTATCACGGATCTGGCTCTCTGCGCTGGTGGTATTCTCTACAACGTTATCCAGGTTGCTGATAGTGTGCTCCAAACGATTCTGAACAGCACCAAGTGCGGAACGCTGGGTGGAGACTTTCTGGATGGACTCCTTGATTGTCTCAATAGCATTCTTAGCGTTAGTATCATCTGCGCCGTCAACCTTTAATCCGTTTACGCCAAGACCCTTAGCAGACATAGCATCGAGATTTACGCTAATCTGGTTATTGGATGTAGCATCTGCACCCACATGAAGTGTCAGGGTTAATGCACCGGTGAGATCCTGCTTACCAGTTACATCAGCTGCAGCTGCAGTAATCTTATTTCCAAGAGCATCATATATTTGAGGTGCATCACTTCTCGGAGTAGAAGTAACTGTTCCACCAGTTGATGTAGATGAAAAATACTTTCCAAGTGCATTCTCAGGAATACCATTTCCATCTTTATCATAATACTTAATGGTCTCTCCATTACCATAACCAGCCTTTGCTTCGCTTGCTGTGATGGTCTCGGAACCTTCTATTTTAGCATCCTTGTCAGTACCCAGTCCTGTATTGGTAAGTGTGATGGTTGCAATAGCATTTCCTTTGCTATCCTTGATATCATAATTGTTACCATTCTTAGCAACAGAATATTTATCTGTACCATTCAAAGATACGGATGCTGTAACATCAAACTTATCTGCGGTACCGCTTGCTGGTGCCGTTGATGTGTAAGTTACGCTTAATCCCTGATCTCTGATCAGTTTAGCCACTTCATTCTGAGCATCTCCGCTAGCAGTATTCTTAAATTCTACTGCAAGCTTTGTCCCCTTCTGAGAATCTGCTGTCGGCATTGTAACTGTAGCAACTTTATTTGTTGCTGTTCCATAAGTATAAGTATATGCCTTCTCATTGTCCTGATCGCCCTTCAGCAGATAGGTCTCATTGAACTTGGTGGTTTCAGCAACACGGTCAATTTCTGTGGTCAACTGATCGATTTCGTTCTGGATATAGCTTCTGTCATCCTCAGACTGAGTTCCATTAGCAGCCTTTACAGCCAGCTCATTCATTCTCTGCAGCATATCCTGAACTTCGTTCAGAGCACCTTCAGCGGTCTGTACTGCAGAGATACCGTCCTGTGCGTTAGAAGAAGCCTGTGTCAAACCTCTGATCTGCTTTCTCATCTTCTCACTGATGGACAGACCTGCTGCATCATCAGCTGCACGGTTGATCTTGTAACCAGAAGACAGTTTCTCGGTGGACTTTGCCTGAGAAGCAGTGGTTAATCCTAACATTCTGTTAGAGTTCATTGCTGTTAAGTTGTGTTGTACTACCATAATAATTTACCTCCATGTGTAAAAAGTTTTGCAGATACATCCGTTTATCTGCGATGTTTGGTTAAAAGTTACATTTATAATAATGCGGGCCTAGGATTCCGCTTTATTACCGATCTTATTTGTTCTGTACGATAACTACCTTGGATTTCTTCTTTTTTTCTGCGCCTTCCGGGTTCTTGTAATACTTCGGAATAGTTGCCAAAAGCTCAGGATCCTGAATTCTCTTCTCAATCGCTTTGCTTCGTACAATATTTACTTCCTTGGGTGCATCAATCATGATTCGTGTCTGTCCTCCACTACTTCCGAGAAAGACAATCTTCACATCATCACCAATCATCAAAAATTCTTCGTCTCTTACAGAAAGTCTTAACATGGCAATTCCTCCTTGAACTATCGTATTTCCTTATAGCCATTTAAAATGTAACAAACTGTTTATTGTGTTACATTTTCTGTTTTATTGACAATTCAATATATTGCCTAAACGCTGATATTTTCTAGTGTTCTCTTAATTTTTAAAATATTCATACTGCACATTAAGGGGAATTCACATAAATTTTGAAATAGAAAAATTTTACGAAAGGGGGTTAAGAAATATATTTCATGTCCGATATACTTAGTGAGCGAAAAAAATGTAACACAATAAACATTGTGTTACATTTTTTGCATCTCCCTGAAAATATAGGGTCTTCTATTTTCTTGCTCTGTGACTGGAATTATAGTTAATCTCCTGTTCAGATACTTTTGAAGCTTCCTGCTCCGGTTTCATCTCCTTCAATTTCTCTTCTATTGCCAGCGATATCTTATCCGCAGTTTCCTTAATCAACTCCAAATGCTCCTTAAGTTCCGATACTTCTTTATCCTTGCTCCACCCGGATATATACCCGAAAGAATACTCCGAAGTGTCCAATCCGATCATCTGCGCTACCCAGTAGGCAACAGATTCTGCCTGTACTTCTCTACTGGATCGATCAAACTTATCTTCTTTGCTACCGTGCCCCAATGTCGCATGGGCAATCTCATGAATCATAGTCTTTATTGTCTGCAACTGCGGTAAGGATTCTTTTATCACAATCTTTTGTTCTACAAAGCTAAAATATCCCTTTGCTTCCCCTTGTATATCTTCATAATATACAGGTACTGGACTGATTTCTTCCAATATCATCTTGATATCTTCAAAAGATTCCACCTGTTCGCTTAATTCTGTTGCCAATGAGGGCAATGGATCTCCTTGGGTCTGTGATACATCAAAGACATATACCGGAATAAAAGTCTGATACTCTTTGGTAACAATCTCCGTTTTCTGTTTCCCGTTTTCATCCAATACCGCCTTGTGATTTTCGTCATACAGCTCTTCTTCGACTTCCACCTTCCCTTTTGAGGGTGCCAGGATCATAATTCCCTTTTCCCCCTTATTAACCACACGGTTAAATTCCTTCTGCCATTTCCTGTAACCGCAGACAAGCGAAGCCTCTGGATACTGGCTGGCAATCAGAATACAATTATTTATACTGTATCGGGGAAACTTGGACATGGCAGCGATGTATTCCTTGTACTTTTCCGAAGAGAATATTTCACGCACCCCATTTTCCAGCTTCTGCTGAACAGCACTCATTTTTTCTTCTCTTGTCTTTCTTTCTGCCATCCGATCACTTCCTTACTGCTTTCATCCGTACAAGCTGCTTAATTAACTCCACCATGTTCTTGTCAAAATAATCTCTGATTGTAAGCACTGTAGTCAGAATTGTCAGGTATTCATCATCCGCATTATCACTATCATTATTGACAAATTGCTCAATGTACTTTTCATATAGGGAATCAATAAGATCAATTCCGTTAATTCTGGCACAACGGATATATGTCTTTTCCGCTTCTGTGAACTCTATTCCTGCCTCTTTTACCTCCTGAATGCACTTTTCATATTCAAACATAGTCTCTCTCCTTCCTTACTTCCTGTTTACTGATTAAGTGGGCTATGTTTTTGTATAATCCGCAGTTTTGAGCAATAAAATAAGCATCGCACTGGATGCTTATTTCCTTTCTTATGACTCATCTGCCTTTACTACAAATTTTTCTGCAATCTTTTCCGCTTCTCTCATATCCTCTAGTATGCTTACAAAAAAATTCACAGATTCTTTTTCTGATTTATCCCCTTTTGCTTTCGCTATAGGCAACTTGTTTTTTATATGATACTCTATATCTCCACCAGTTATTCCGTTGAGGGTGTAATTACTATCAATAAGGTTAACCATATTATATTCATTAGTATTAATCCATCTTCTGCTACATTCCAAGACAAATATTCTAGTCGTATCATACGCTTTAAACATATCTATTCCTGTTCCAGAAAAATAATCATGTCTTGACCAGTGACGCATTATTCGCTTTCTAATGTCACATGATTGTCCAATATAGCAGACATGATATTCATCCAATACAAGAACATAAATGCCTTCTTTTTGTTTATACAATCCCAAATCCTTAACTTCTACCAATTTCTTGTATTTATTCTTAAGCTTATTTAATTGAGCCTCGAAGATTTCTGCATCATTTGTATGTAGCTGGCTCAATTTTTTTGAATAATTCAGGTACCGAACAAGCAAATGCGTAAAGTTACCAGTCTGACCTTTTGCATAATTTTCTATCATTCGATTAAGATATCTATTTAATGTCTCTTCGATACTGAATTTAAAACCACCAGGACAACTTATCTGTACTCCAAAATATTCTGTTTTAACTCTTTCCCTTATTGTTTCCTGATTCATCACTGCGATACGATAATAATACCGTGGAAAAGTTTTTCCTTCAATCCACTTAATTCTGTCAAATATCTCATTAAACGTACCTGTCATTGTACAAATAGGCTCATCTTTTCTGTCATACTCTATAACACTGATTGCCGTATTTGGAGTGTTTTCATTAATATACTCCGCAAATTCTCTAATAAACATCATTGTTTCAAGTAAACCATTTTGGGATTCAATTTCTTTCTTTTTTCCCTCTTCTGCCATTCTATTGCCCCCCTAATTAAAACATCAACTTTCTTCCCTACATCTGTCATAGAATTTACAAGTTGGACAAAAACACCGGTATCCCTTCTTTTGATGAATCTGATTTTTTAACCAATATGTGATTCTACCTATCATAATATCATACCTCCTACACATTTTGACATACTATCTGCTTTCTAAACATAATTTTGTCATAGATAGTGTACTATAATCCGCTCTTTATCTATGACGTCTGGGTCTTACTAACATTTCCGTATTCTCTGCCACTGCACTTTTCTTAAGATCCAGTTCCCGGTAATCTGTTTCAAATGACACTTCTTTCATCGGCAGGAGTTTCTTATTTGCATAACTGAAATATTCACTGTTATCGCCACCCACAATAATATGATCCAACAGTGGAATCCCCATAATCTGACATACCTTCGCCATCTGATCGGTAAGCATGGTATCGTATTTGCTGGGCTTCAATGTACCGCTTGGATGATTGTGCATGATAATCATACCGGCAGCATTTGACAAAATCGCTGTTTTCAACAGTTCCCTTGGATGTGCAATCGTCTGATCTACTGCACCCATACTGCAAATACTGCAGTTAATCGGGATTCCATTTGCTTTCACATTTATCACACACAAAACTTCCCTATCCAGTTCACAGAGATATTCTCCCAATAGTTTTACGGCATCCCCGGGATTGTGGATTTCATTTTCACTCATGATCGGAGCATCTTTTACCAGCCGGATGGATGCCATTTCCAACTGCCCCCTATATACCGGCTTAAAATTATTCATCGCTGCCCTCCAGACTGATTTCAATAATGAAATCGTTCTCCTGAGAATTGATAAGCTGCACCAGTTCTTCCATTGTGTATTCTTTCTCTGTATTCGCCATCTTTTCTCCTTTACCGATGCTGCCTGTGTCGTGCCGGTACCTTCTCCATGCCATCAGAAATACATGGCATATGCCCCTCAACCCGAAGATTTGAAATCAGATTCTGCAATTCTTTCATGTATCTGACGGCTTCTGGGTTTTTCTGTGTCTCAGGATAATATTTGAGCATTTCAAGGTGCATAACACCACCATAGATTACCTCGAAGTCCTCAATTTCCTCTCCGTTGTCATCTTCTGTGTAGATATTAATAGCCTTGATCCCATGCATATTGCAAGCCGGAATGCTCTCCCAAAGTCTTACTGCCTCTTCTGCGCTTTCAATTCCTATGAAACTTTTTCCCAAATTGTGGAATTCCCCACATTCGTATACTGATAGTGTTGTCTTCATTCAATTCCTCCCATAAATTTTCCATTCATCAACTTTTTTATATCTTCTAACTTTGCCATGATACAAATTCGGTCTGTATCTTTCAGGCTTTCTTTCATTGCTATCACCTTAAGATCTCTTTCGATAGCATCCAGCTTATGTATCAGTTCCCTGTATCGAATGGTCGGTGGACGAATCTCTTTTTTTCCGGACATCAGATATCTGACATACTGTGACTTCGTCATTCCTACTTTTTCTCTGGCTTCATCCAAGGCACTGACTTCCTCCTCGGTCATAGATAAAAACACTCTGCTCATGTACTCCCCCTAAAATGGATATGGTTCATCATCCATCGAAGGCATGGAAAAACCATCCTCCGGCAGATCAATGCTGTCACCATCTGGTGCTCTCTCTACAAAATCCGGCTTACAAACTGGTTCCTCCTGCCCCCGATCCTTCTTCATTGAACTATAAGTATATTGACTTATAGGAAGTCCGACCATTTTTCTCAATTCATTGATTTCATCAATCGGTACCAGCTGGAATTTTGTCTTTTTCCCATTGTACTCTGCAGTAATGTACCATTTTCCTTCGACTAGTTCTCTAGCAAGTTCCAGTTTCATTTTAAATTCACTTGCCTGTGCAAACTGGCTTAAAAAACCCACAGTATTTTCATAGGTGGTACACACTTCTGGGTCTTCCAAAATATAGATCAAAAGATCAGCATTGATACAATGTTCCCCAGCATAATTCAGTAGCCGTTCCACATTTGTGTTGTGGTACTCTGAGTTCATGGCATACATCATGAGTTTTTCCTGATTCGTAAGCTTGTCAGACTTTATAATTTTATTGAGTGAAATGAAACGGTTCCGTAAAATTTCCTTTCGTTTCTCCTGCCTCTTATCGCTAGCCGGGCTGACCGATCCATAGACCTGTTCAAACTCCGCTACTTCTTTATTGTCCCGAATCCTCTTTGAAAAAAATCTCCTTGTACCAACAGTCTTCATTGTTCTAAGTGCATAGTTTCTCTCTGTCAGTTCCCTGCCCGGATCAAATCCCTTCTTTGCCGGGTCATCTGATTCCAGTTCTTCATAAAAAGAATCCAGTTCCCCACCATACTTTGCCACACACGCATCCACATCAAGGTAATACTCCGGGTCAACCAAAAACAAACCATCGGACATTTTTTCTTCCGGCCCCACCTCAATCGTACTTGCCACTAAGACCTTCCGCTCCAGTTCTCGTGTTACCCTTTCCTGTATATCCTCGTCTTTCTTTTGGGACGGAATAAACCTGTCTCGTAACCCCAGTCCCTCGATCAGTTCCATCAAAATCCCGGCAAAGCTCTCCTTTTCAAATTTTACCCTGTCCTGATTCACCGTAAGAAATGGGGGATCCGAACTTAAGTACTCTATTCGTCTCTGCAGATTTCCACCAGACAGTCCCTTTTCAAGGCGTAATGCATCTCTGATACCGGAGATGGTCTCTTCCCCATTTGCCACTAATTCATAGATTTCATAAAAATCCACGAATTTCTTGAGCTTTGACATATCCATTGGCAATGCCCTCCTTTCGTCATTCAACCATATGTGGGGCATTTATGTAGCCAATCCGTATTAGTCCGCAAGCGGAATTGCAATTTTCTTTATAAACATTTTTCCTGTGAATTTTCGTGCGACTGCACAAAGAAATTCCGCCCCCGGAATCGCCGAATGTATTGAAAATACTGCACGGTTCCAAAAGCGGAATCAGAAACGACATATAGAAGGAAATACTTAAAAATAATAACAGGATACGCCTAAAGTTGCAGGCAATTTAGGCAAACCATCTGCCCACGGCATCTGGAATGGGGCAATCCCCAAACCCTTTTTTTAAATACAATGACGTCAAAATGGCACTCTCTCTTAATTATTTAAGCACCCTTTTGACGTCATTAAAATTCACGACACACCCAATAGATTAAATCTCTTTATATTCCGGCATACTGTCAATCAGTTCTTGTGTTTTAATACTTACATAAATAACTGAAATCAGCAAATCAAATATATATTTTGATCCTTGATATTTATTGGGATCTTCGACAATTCCAGATGCTTTATCAACGGTAACCGCATATCTTTCCATGATCCATTCTATTGCAGATTTGCCATTAATTACATACTGGTAAGCTTTCTCAGGAATATTATGTATTGTGATATAGTCGTTATAAACTATGGTATCCTTATATACTTGCTTTCCTACTTTCCTAAATCTCATCTTCATTACAGAATATTCCGGCTTTTTTGTCTCAACAACTATTCCTGTTTTTTCAGAATCAATTATCTTTTCATAATGAATATGCAGGTCTGCCAACTCTTTACCAATCTTTACATAATCCATAAACTTATCTAGCATTGGTATTCTTGGCATCTCTTTTGAAAGATTGTCTTCATACATAGATATATACTCTTTGCTCTGTAAAACAGCATAAATATAGTAGAAAATCGATTCTTTTGTTACCTTACTTCCATATGTCTCCTGAAATTTTTTTAATGCATTATCAGAAATGGCATATCTTCTCTTATATTTAGGTTTCGTTTCCACTTTTTTATCAAGAAAGTCAAACAATGTTAATTCGTCATCAGCATCATTTACCTTGTCATACATATATAATGGCATGCAAAGAGAATGTTCCATAAGGTTCAAGTCTTGTATGCAATCTGACATCATAACAGAAAATCCCTTTTTAATAGGTGCACCAGACACACATATAACCATATTTTCTGTATCGTTTTCCGGATAAATGCTATCCCATTTTGAAGGCATTTCTATTATAGATGGATTATAGATCAAATTCTTTTTACAAAACGGTCTGTATAACACTGTCCTCACATTATCCGTTGGAGTTATTTGTTCATCTTTGCAAAATCTATTGAACAATCCTCTTGACCAGCTTATTTTATTTTCATCATTCGATCTTACATTCTGTAAATATGTCTCTCTCGCTTTAGAATCATCAGGTAAACATATTCCTTGTGCAACGCTCTCATTAAATTTCTGATGACATCTTTCTCTTTCTTCATTATAAAAAGCTATCATTCTATCAGAATTTTCTTTTACTTTATCCGAGGAAAAATTATATACCCATATATCTCTGTTTGTAGATAATCCCGAAGCATAATTATCAGAATATATGCTTACTTTTTCTCTTCTCTTTTTATCACCTAAAACAAGGTAATTCATGAAATTAGGATTTCTTTGATTCAGCCAGTCATTGTTGGCATTAGGATATAAATAATTCCACGAAATATTCTTAATGCTTTCAAGTTGATCTATTTTACTTAATTTTTCACTTCTTGACAAATAATCCCCTATGTCAAAGTACCTTATATATCCATCTTTCTTTATTCCCTTTTTCTTTACTAATATGGTAATAGCTACAGGCGTTCTTGAGCCGGATCCAAATATTTTGCCTCCCTCTTTTCTTGATAATTCTCCAGATGTCCGCTGATTTCCTCTTAAATTAAAAACATAAATGGAATTGAAATCCTCTAGCAAGCATTGTCTGAATCCATCCAATGCAACACCATCAATATATGCACCGTTACTTACAAAGCCAACTACTCCATTATCCCCGATTCGATCGGTCGCCCATCTAAATGCTTTTATGTATGTATCGTATGCATTTCTGCTGAGTGTTGCATTTGATTTTGCCACATATGTGGAAGCCAATGCCTTATCCAAATGGTTATAAGCCACATTCTGGTTATTATCGTTACCAGACTTTTGTCCTACCGAATACGGCGGATTTCCGACAATGACTGTAATGTCAGTTTCTAATTGTTTTGTTGCTCTCTCAGAATTCTGATGAAATAGTAAACTATCCCTGCTTAATACTTCGCCGGATTCTTCGTCTATGTTTTCAGACAGTGCAAATGTGTCCGTCAGAACAATTCCCTCAAACGGTATGTATTCTGTGGCATCCATTATGTCATGAAAAGTCTCTTCTATATTTACTGCAGCAATATAATACGCCAACAGCACTATCTCATTTGCATGGATTTCATTACAATACTTGTATAATAAATCTTCTTTCTTAATAATTCCGCTTCTGAGTAATTGCACAATAAAAGTACCTGTTCCTGTAAACGGATCAAGTATATGTACACCTTTTTCACTAATGCTGGTTCCAAATCTTTCTTGTAGCACATACTCTACACTTTTAAGTATGAAATTTACTACCTGAATTGGCGTATATACTATTCCAAGCTTAGCCACTTGCTTGGGCAATGCATTTTTAAAGAACTGCTCATACAATTCAATAACTATTTTTTGCTTTCCTTCCGAGTTATCAATTCCCTTTGCTCTTTCTTGAACGCTCAGATAAAATTTGTTTAATGTTTCCTGTTCCTTATCTAGGGCCTTTTCATCCAGAACATCTAACATATCCTGCATAATTATAGAAACTGGATTACTTTTAATAAATTCATAGTTGTCAAATAACGCATCAAATACCGGTTTCGTTATCATATGTTCAGCCAGCATTTCTATTGCATCATCCTTTTCAATAGAAGAGTTTAAATTGCTCTGCAGTGCTGAAAGGAATTCACTAAATTTCCCCGATATCTCCGGTCTTTCGATAAGCAGTTCAATCTCTGCTATATGTCTATTAGCAATATCCGCAATATCTTTTGCCCAGGTTTCCCAGTATTTCCTTGTGCCACATTTCTTTACAATCTTTGCATATATACTTTCTTTCCACTTCTGGAGTTCGTCAAATTTCATCGTAAGCTGACTGTATTTTTCCTGGGTCTCGTTATCTGTGCCTTCCCCTTTTCCAGTCACTCCGATAATCTGAATATTGGCAGGTTTTTTCCTGTTTAATTCTATTTTGTTGATGGTATTATTAAATCTGTCATCGTGAGCCCTTAATGCCTGCAATACATCCCAAACGATTTTATACTTTTTGTTATCTCCCAACGCTTCTTCCGGTTCTACTCCAGCCGGTATGCCTATCGGTAATATAATATATCCAAAATTCTTTCCCTCTGCTTTACGCATTACTCTTCCTACTGACTGAATAATATCAACAATAGAATTCTTGGGATTAAGAAACATAACAGCATCCAAGGCTGGTACATCAATTCCCTCTGACAAGCACCGTGCATTAGATAGTATTCTGCATACATTTTCGGAGGTATCTTCTTTCAGCCAGTCAATGCATTCCTTACGGTAAAGTGCATTTTGTGTACCGTCTACGTGTTGTAATTCAACGGTTACCAGATCCTGATCCGCTCCATACAATTTTATTTCATCCTGTATCTCACCAAAGAGTTGCACAAATTTTTTAGAACTCTTTATATCGCTGCAAAATGCAACCGCACGCTTCATCTTATAAGGGTCATTTTCAAAATAATCCTGTTCATTGTCGAACAAAGTTTTTTTAGATAGCCCATTCAAACAACCAAGTATTTTTACACTATCATCCAGTGTAAGTTCGCTATCAGAGTTCGTGAGAAGATTCTGTAAAGTTTTGCTTACATATCCTTCATCCACTGCCAGTACAATGACTTTATAGTCTGACAATAATCCCATTGAAACAGAATCTGCAAATCCCAAAACATAAAAGTCCTTGCCGTATACTGCTTCATCATCCATTGAGCAAAGTAACGCACTATTATTTGCTGCTTTTTGCTTACTTTCATCAGCATAAATACGGGGAGTTGCAGTCATATACAGCCTTTTCTTTGTTCTTATAATATCGTTATTATGAACTTTCACAAAGCTGCTTTCATCTTCACCTGCAAGCGTTACTCCTGTAGTTCTATGTGCTTCGTCACAAACTGTAATATCGAACTCCAAACCTGTTATTTTTTGAAATTCCGAAATTACATCTATTGACTGATATGTTGAGAAAAAGAATCTAAGAGTCTTTTTCTCACTTGCATTCCATAAATTCGTGTATCCTTCCACTAAGCTTTCTACGTCTGTTGTTGCTGGAACTATCGTATCCGCTAATGTATCTACTGTTTCTGCTTTTGATTTTGTCACCTTGGGATCGGAACATATAGCATAAACCTGATAATTATATATACATTCTTTCGTCCACTCGAGCAGTGTCTGATTTAACAATGATATTGATGGTACAAGAAATAAAACATTCCCGTTACCTTGTGTAATAGCCTCCACTATTTTTAACGCAGTGAAGGTTTTTCCAGTACCACAAGCCATTATAAGTTTGCCTCTATCAGCTGTTTCAAATCCTTCCAACACTTTCGCAATAGCTTCTTTTTGATGTGGTCGCACTATTTTTTTATCAGACTGCCTCATAGATGCTGGGTTCTCTAAAGACACACTATCCCAGTCTATACCTATTTCCTTTAGATCTTTAAGTCTTATTCTCGTAACCGCCGGAATTTGCCCTTCTATTATGTCGTTCGCAGTGCTTGTCCATCTATCTGTAGTTGATACAATTATCCTGCCAGAATACCTGACTGGTACTCCCTTTATATAAAATGGTTTGCCTGATGCAGTTAAAAAAGTATCAACATCACTTTTTGATACGGAATATTCTTCATCGTAGAATTTGCATTGAATAGCAACATACTCCTCCATATCTCTGATTTTAGCAACTAAGTCAATGCCAAAATCGTGTCTTCCGCCATTGTATGGAAATTCCGTCCATGTCCATACTTTTTCGTATAGTTCCTGATAAACAGGTGACGTTAAAAACACATATTTCATAAAATTCTCAAACCACGTTCCCTGTTCTGAAGTATTTTTATTTAATCCTTTTACATATTCCAATAATTTTTCAAACTGCCCCATTATATTATCCTCACCTTATTTTATACACTATTCGCTTTATACCTAATTAATAGAAAATGGCCTTTTGCTTTTTTCTTCCACAATCTTCACATCCGTTTCCTGATTGGTTTTTACTTCTGCTTCCTCCACGCTTTTCCCGTTTACACGGATTGCGGATACATACAGCGTAAGAAGCGGAAACTGCATGGATTTTATGAGATCATATATTTTTTCATCCTTTGTGACAAAGGAGACCTTGGATGTACTCGTAAAGTTCTGTTCATTCATTAAAACTGCCATGATGTCTTCCCTAGTGATATTTTTCTTGGTTACCGGAATGAAATACCACTTCCTTACCGGTGTATTCTCTATTTCGATCTGTACCGGCTCCCCGTCCTGATATCCTCTTGAAGTAAATGACCAGTCATAAGCACCGTTCATAATATTCGCAAGCACCGGCATAATCAGATACTGCTCTGCACTACTTCCCTTACCCTTTTTAGTTTCTTTCCGCTCATGCTTTTTCGGATCATACCCAGCTGCAGCAAGAAGCTCTTCAAAGGATACGTCTTCGGTCGCATCTGCAATTTTTTCTATCGTCCCGATAGTGGGCGGTTTATCCATCATTCCGTTTATGTACTTATTGATATAAGAACGGCTAAGTCCGGCATCCACACAAAACTGCTTCTGATTCCTTGGCCCCAGTGCCAACTTTAAAAGTCTTCCATACTCTTCTTTATGAAACGGATTCTCTGCATACTCTTTTCTTAACATATATCATCCTCTATGTATCATAAATTTCTTATAATACCTATTTATTATTTCATACAGTGACTCTAAGATCTTCGGATCATCGAAGCATGGTTTTTCCATTAATCTCTGTAATTCTCCACACAGTTCAGACACATACTCCGTAACTATTTCATTATTGATCTGATTAAAATAATCTTTGTTAATGTACTCTGCTCTTACAATAAAATATGGTAATGCCTTATTCAGGTAGAAAAAGTCTCCTGTAGTTGCTGTTCCGGTACTTCTTTTTTGAATGTTCCACGATGTGCTTACAAATTCCTCACAAAAATCTTTTGCACTGGGATCAGCTGGCACACTTCTTTTTTCCGCCAGGTATTCTATCCAGAACTTTGCTGGCAACACTTTCTTCATGTCATCACTATTTTCTATAGTATCATATAATACCGGATATTTTACCATGTCATTTATGTGTCCAATCTCATGAAACAGGGTGCACACAATCTGTCTAAAATCCTTATTCTTATACAGTCTCCTAATTTCATAACTGGGAAGCAATTCAAACAATCTGGATGTCAGCACAATTTTTGTTTTGTCTACCACTCTTCCATCTATCGGGCATTCAAACTCCCGTACATTCCGCACCTCTACTTCTTTCAATGTGCTGATATTTAGCTGCTTCCCATATTTATTCAATGTGTATCTCACCACATCTTTTATAAACAAATCCATCTCTTTGTCATATTTGCAATAGGCTTCTATCATACACAATTACCCCTACCCTACTCATAAATTTTATTTTATCACACCACTCCCTTACTTGCACTCTTTTTGTGTTCTATGTGGAATCTTTCTTTTACTACGTGTGCTCTGATTGTTCTATATTTTAATTTCACTCTTGACATTGTGTGTTTTATGTGTTTTATTATTTTATAGAACACACTTATTGTGTTTTATGATGCGTTTTATATGTTTATAGAGCACACAATTATACATTTGTTTTTAAATCTCTTACGGATTACGTGTTTTGTGTCCCACATATCCGGTAGAAAGGAGGCTTCTTATGGCAAAGTACATATCGGGATCTGCAAAAAAGGGAACTACTACCTATTACTTTGTAAAAGATGCTGTTACCGGAAAGCTGGATACCGACTGCACCAGATACTTAAAACATAAGGTCAGGCAGAACCGGGCAAACAATACCATAAAGCGCATTGCCTACATCCTGCCCTTCTACATGAATTTCTTATCTGACAAAGGACTTACCCTTCGGGCAGTTTCAGATCTTAAGTTTTCCGAGCAGTCCGAACACTTCTCTGATTTCCTCATGGAAGTGAAAAAGGGTGCCCATACAGGGAGCATGAAGGAAGTAAAGAATAATACCGCAAACTCCTATTTACAGGCAGTATTCGGGCTGTACGATTTTTTACACCGTGACGGCACTCTCCCCTACCTAAAAGTACTGGATGACAGAAATTTTTCTTATGTTACGGACATAGGCACCACCAGTTATTCTACCTACAAAACCTTTGACGGGTACTTAAGACCCAACAAACACACTGCCCGTACCGTCACTAAAGAAGAATTAGCTGCTATCTTAAACGCCTGTTCCTGCAATCGTGACAGACTTTTACTTCTTCTCTTGGAAGAGACCGGGCTTCGTATCGGAGAGGCACTTGGAATCAAATACACCGAAGACATTGATTTTGCAGGCAGGCGCATTTTTGTCAGATACCGTACAAACAATCCAAACGATGCGCACGCAAAAAACGCCGAAGAGCGCTGCATGAGAATCAGTGATTCCACCTTTGCTCTTTTAAATGTATATCTTGCGGAAAATGCGGCCCTCTTTGAAAAGACGGACTACCTTTTCATCGTATTACATGGAAAAACGAGGGGAAATCCCTTAAGTGCCAATTCCTTTTACACGTGTCTTGAGACCATCGGGAAAAAGGCAGGGCTTACCGTGACAAACCATATGTTACGACATTATTTTGCAAATTCCAGAAGAGAGGCCGGTTGGGAGATCTTAGACATTTCGCTCTCCATCGGTCACAAAAGTATCAAGACCACCATTGACTATTTAGATGAAGAAAGCAGGTTAGTGGAGAAAGCGCAGGAACAATACCTTGCAAAAAACGAAGGAACGATTCCAATTTCCGACTTTCTATAGGCTTATGGTATTTTATTCTTTTTATCCACCTTGTAAAGCCTTTTACTTAAAATCATCCACTTACTTGACAAGGTATCAAAAAAGAATCGGTGGGTAACCAAGCCCACAGAAAGGAAAGTTCTCTTAATTCTTAAGAGTCTGACAGGATGGACAAGCAGTTAAAAATCGTAAAAACTTCATACACCTTAGAAGAAGAGATCTCCTATGCCACCTCTTTATTTCCGTCAAAGGCTTTACATCTTGTGACGGCTCTTACGTCACTTTCGATCTCTTCTTTAACGGAAGTGACGGTTCCCGTTTTAATTTCCTACAATCGTTTTGTTTTTAGGGAATTTTTCGGGAATGCAAACAAGTACAGTTCCTACAAAGGGGATTTAGAATGTGCCATGTTTTCCTACTTTTCTGCCACCGGACACGCTCTTTTTAAAGTGCCTTTTCCGGTAGCGTTAGAGGATTCTGTCTACAAAAAGCTGATGGTTTACCTCATTGTCTCCGGGATTACCTCATTCGATCAGATAAATGCCCTCTTACGGTACTCCTACGGAAAATATGTACAGCTTACGGTACCAAAGAAAGCCACCTCCCACACCAAAGGGATGGATCTTTTGAAGCTCTCCCTCATAAAAAGCCAAAGTTTCACAAGGACACCGCACTACGACAATGCACTGTTTTACCTGGCTTATTACCCGGACTATGAGATTGCTCACCGGTTTTTCTTCACGGCAAGGAAGGAATTTCTTTTCTTTGATTTTACAAGGTCTGTACCGGAAAATATGAAACGGCAGATTTTCGTCTGCCTTATGGAAACGCTGCAGGCAAAAAAGGAATGTTCCAATCACCTGCTCTTACAGCATTACATTACACCGCTTTACTACTTTTACGATTTTTGCTGTGAAATGCACATAGAGGATATCCAAAAGATCACAAGGAAAGAAGCCAACCGCTTCCCGGAGTACTTATCTACCCACATGGATGCGATCTCCAAATCTGCCACGCAGGTATTATACCGGGTACGAAAACATCTTTTCCTCTCTGCAAAAGCTACGGACTTTTCCTCTTACGTGTGGTTTTTAGAGCGTTTCGCTTTGGAAGAGACAAGAGTAAATCCCACCAGAACCATTGATGCCTTTTACTTTGACGATGTGGAAAATCCTTTTCACAGAGAAATCTTCCAAAATTACATGAAGTACTTGTTGGTATTATCCCCGAAGTACTCCTTAAGAAAGATCCTTATGAAGTACTACATGGTAAAAGACTTTCTACGATTTTTGGACGAAAGAAATATCCTGCTTTCTGCACTACCCGAAAGTACCATCAAGGAATTTATCTCTTACCGGGCAGATTTAGAATTGCAGCCGGAAACTTTCAACACTACGTTAATTGACTTAAGTTCTTTCCTCCACTGCATTGCCCTACGGGAAAATTTACAGATACCGGATTTTTCTTTTGACTACTACTTAAAAAAGACCTTCTCACTTCACCATGACAGATCGGTGACGGAGGACGAAGTGGATGCGATCCTTACGATCCTCTACAAATTCCCGGAATCTCTTGGGCTGATGTTTTTAACCCTATATTCCACAGGGCTTAGGATCAACGAGGTCTGCTCCTTAAAAAGGGATGCTCTCTTTATGGACAACGGCACCTGCTTTTTAAAAACCTACCAGTACAAGATGCGGACGGAAAAAGTAATCCCCATACCAGAAGACCTCTACTTTTTACTTACCCGGTACCTAAAAAGAACGGATTCCTCTTTGGTTTACATCTTTCCATCCATTAAAAATGCGGACAAACCGTTCCAGGCAGCCACCTTTTCCAAGCAGATGAAGACCTGGCTTAAAAAATACCGTCTGACCGACCACATAGATTTCAGATCTCACGACTACCGTCACACCATTGCGACCGATCTTTACGATTCCGGTGCCGGGCTTCCCACCACCAGAGAATTTGTCGGTCACAAAGACGAGAACATGACAAAGAAGTACATCGACCACCGTCCGTCAAAGATCGACAGATTACAACAACAATATTTTTCGGAGAACGACTTATGAAACTATACTTTACTGACCTTATGTGTTTCCAAAAGAACCCTGCGAATATCCCCTGTAAGCAGGCTTTCAACTTAGACAGGCTCCCTACGCTTTCCTTAAAAAACGACTTTGCAGCCTACATTTTCGACCGTGGATGTGTCCTATCCTATTCCTCTCTTCGCTCAGAATGTGTACAGTTTCATACACTTTCGGACTTTTTGAGCGAGGAATACCCGTATCTTACATCTCTTACGGATGTACCGCTTGATGTCCTGCAGGGAAGCTTAAAACGCTGGCTTTTAAAAAAGGGACTGGCTCTTAGCTACAAAACCTCTCACCCGGACCGCAAAAAAGAGACCTACGGTGACAATCCCATACTCCACTTCCTTACAAATGCCTACCAGTATTTCGAGGGAAATGATGGGACTTCCTTTTCCAAAGATCATGACATCTGGCAGCTTAATAGCCTCCCTTTCCCGGTGAATGTTTCTCCGGTAAATGGTCCGAAAAGCTTAAACTTTTCAAAAATCGCACAGCCCACCTTAAAAGAGCAGAGCAAGGAAGCCGTCTATTACAGGCTGAAACGTGCATCCGCTGCCACGGTATCTGCAGAACTTTATGCCCTGCGAAAGCTTTGTGAATTTTTACATACTTCCCACGAAGACTTCACGGATTTTACCCAGTTTAACAGAGCTCTTTTGGAAGAGTACTTAAGTTACCTCTACCTGGAAGCCGGGCGGAAGAAGAATTATACCTCAGAGCTTTCCCACTTAAAAACCGTCCTTGAAGCCTTGGGAAAGCTCTATGAAAGCGAACATCTAAAGACACTGTTTCTTCCCACGGATTTTTCCAAGAAGAAGCTCCCGGTATTTACCTTTTATTCCGATGCAGAGCTTTCAAGGTTACATGAAGCCTACAGATTTCTGGATAAACAGACCGCACGGATCCTGCTACTCCACGAACTGCTTGGGCTTCGGATTTCCGATACACTCACACTGAAAGTTACAGATATCATTATGGAACCAAAGCCCCACCTTAAAATCCTGCAGCAAAAGACCGGTAACTACTTAAAAAAATCAATCAATAACGATATCCTGCTTCTTTTAAATGCCAGCATCAAAGAAACTTATGAAACCTACGGAGAACAGGAATACATCTTTGTCTGTGACAAGGATCCGAAGTCCCCTCTTCCCTACAAAACGGTCTATTACAGACTGCAAGTTTTAATCAATACCCATGATTTAAAAGATGACCATGGAAACCCACTGACTGCAGGGACTCACATTTTTAGAAGAACCTACGGCAAAAAGCTCTGTGATCTGAACCTGGATGATGTGACGATTGCTTCCGTGATCGGTCATCACGGCACCGGATCCGTTGCAAACTACCGCCGTATGAGTTCCAAAGTGCTGGCTGCAAATACGAAAACTGTCATTGATAAACGTAACGACAAAATTCACAAATACCGGAAAGGATGGATGAAATGACAAACTACACAAATATGTTGCGCATGAACGAAAAAGTCTGCGAGGAAAAGCGGATCCTTGCAATCGACACCATCAGACGCATGGTACGGGACAACGAACAGATCACGATCTGCGAACTGACCAAACAGACCGGGCTCTCACGTTCCTTTTTCTACAAAAATGCCGTGGTCAACATGGAATTGAATGCTGCCCTCAAAGCGCAACAGGGCAAGATTCTTTCCAGTAAGCGGGACAAGAAATTAAACGAAGCCTTAAAAGAAACGGTAAAACTCCAAAAGGTCGAGATTGAAAAACTCCGCATGGAGAAATCAAGGCTTACCTTTGAAATCAAGAGACTCAAAAACGAACAGCAAAATGACTTAGACTATTCACTTATTGAAAAACTTTAATCACAGGAGGAATGAACATTATGGCAAGTTATATTATTGGAGTAGACGTAGGATACGGTAATACCAAAACGGCGCACAGCTGCTTTTCTTCGGGAATTAAGCTGCTTTCTTCAAAGCCCCCGATAAGCACCAGAGTAATTGAGACCACTTCCGGTTTCTATACCATCGGAAACGGTAAGCTCTCCATCCAGAGTTCCAAAACGGAAGATGAAAATATGCGTGCACTTACCATGGCTGGCATTGCGGAAGAATTAAAACGCACCCATACCACCGTTGCAGATGTTTACCTTGGATGCGGTGTACCCTTAACCAGAATGGGGGCGGAAAAACATGCCTTCCTTGACTATTACAACAAAAACAGACGGATGGTCTACAAGTACGAGGATGTTACCTATTCCGTAAATCTTCTCTCTGTCGATGTATTTCCACAGGGGTATGCCGGAGTAGTAGCAAAGCTCCCCGAACTTAGGAAATCCGTGGTCATCGTTGATATCGGCTCCTGGACAATAGAGATCCTTCCCATTGAAAACTATGTGCCGGACTTGACCAGATGCAAGTCCCTTACCATGGGTACCATCACCTGCATGAATGACATTAACGAAACCTTAAGACAAAATCTTGGAAAAGAAGCAGACGAATCCACCATCAAAGAAATCATGATGTACGGTACCAGTGATATCCCTGCAGAATACTTATCCATCATCAAATCCGGGCTACGTGACTATGTAACATCCATCATGGATACCTTACGGGCATTAAATTTCAATCCCGATCTGACCCAGTTTGTATTTATCGCCGGTGGTGCATCCATCATGAAGCACTTCTTACCGGAATCGTTTAAAAGAAACTGCGTCATCATTGATGACGTACATATCAATGCAAAAGGATATGAAGACTTAATCCGTAAGAAAATGGGAGGCAGGGCATGAATGTAAAGCGTAAAACTGTCCGCTTTCAGGATAATGCTTCCGATCTGGCTGTCTATGAGGCAATCTCTGACTATAAGTCTTATGGCTTCCGGTCAGAGAGCCACATGGTCGTTGAGGCAGTAAAGCAGTTTATTCACAAAGATGGCTCTGCCATAGATTCCGAGGAGCTGGCAGATCTGATCGTCCAAAAGCTCTCCGGGAAAATAACTCTTTCCGAAGTTGCTACTGACACGGCAGATGCTCCCACTTCCGAGGCAGCCTTTGATGCAGCCCTAAATTTCCTGGAAGGATTATAATTGTAACAGCAAAACTAAGCTTCCCCTTACCTGTCATTGTATTTCAAAAATTTGTGTGCTATAGTAACAAATATCAGCACTACCACCCGTTTGGAATATAGGTCCTACAATGCATAGCAATTTTACGACTGGGGGATTTATGATGAACAACAAACTGCCTAAAGAACAGGAAACATTCAACGAAGAAACAATCTCTGCTCTGAATGAAGTGGACGAAATGCGTAAGCATCCGGAACAGTATCCGTCCTATACATCTGTTGACACGATGTTTGATACTTTATTAAAAGAAGATACTTCTAAATAAATAGAAAGCCCTGGCATTATGCCAAGGGCTTTTGTCATCTACTCTCGTTTCAATCTTTCTGCGTACCTCATCAGTAGAATATCCGATGGCTAAAAGCAACTCGATACACTAGATTCTATATATTTCTTTTTATTTTTAACTACTTTTAACTACCTATTTCAAATTATTTGTAAGAATTTGTCGATATTTGACATATATTGAGTAGAGGGACAAAATTCCTACTATATGACTAAGGTTACGAAAACAATGAATAACGAAAAAATACTGGATGAATTAAATGACAAACTTGATTATATGCTGGATCACCTAGAGGATTATACCGATAACGATATTAAATCTATCGTAAATCAGATGAATGAATTGTATCCTGCTGATCCCATGCCACCTGTTCCTATAGAAGAATCATTAAAAGATTTCTGGGAATTTGTTGCCAAACGGGAAGAGGAAGAACGTATTCTCTCCCAGTGTCTTCCTAAAAATGTTTCTAATCTGGATGACATATGTTCATTTAGGCTTTATAATTGTCTTAAACTGTTTCGTAGGGGGAGGTTTTCATCATGAAACAAAGTGGTTTTGGCATTGCATCCTTAATACTGGGTATTGTAGGACTTGTGTTTTCCTGCTTTATCGTAGGTATCATTCCTGCATTTCTTGGTCTTATTTTCGCAATCATTGCTCTTTGCCAAAAGAATACGAAAAACGGAATGGCGATTGCAGGTCTTATATGTTCCATTATAGGCATTGTCTTTTCTGCTATTATAATTCTTCTTGGCATCGCCGGATCTGGCAACACCAGTCAGACTGTATCTACAAATAAAAAGCAGGAAGAAGTAAGAAGCTCTTCCGCTCAGACTGAATCTACCATGATTTCCCCGGGCTATTCCTTTGATGCAAACGGAGTTACTGTTACAATCAATGATTTTAATCTCGACTTTACGGATTACGATGACAATTATGGCTTATATGCTCCTTCCACTGGGAAAAAATATATTTGCATTGAAGTTACTTTTACGAACAATGCAAAAACTGACCGCTATGTTAGCAGTATCGACTTCCAGTGCTATGCAGATGATTCCATCTGCGATGAAAAATATGGTCTTGATTCCGATTCTTTTATTGGTACAAGCCTCTCTTCCGGCAGAAAAACCAGTGGACGAATCTACTATGAAGTGCCGGAAGATGCTCAGAGCATTGAATTAGAATATGAAACAGATTTCTGGACTGACCATAAAGAAATCATGAAACTGCAGTAAACGAAATATTACTGAGGAAAACAAAATGGCAAAGGATCAACGATTTGAAAAAATATATTCACAGGAACCATGAACGTTACGGAAATCTGGGTGGATAAAGAGACCGGCGTAAACTATTTATATCATGCAAGTGGCTATTCCGGCGGTCTGACACCATTATTAGACAGAGAAGGATATCTTCGCCATGGCAGACGTCGTCATCTCCCGTGCCGGGGCCAACGCGATCTGCGAGCTCCTCGCATTGAAAAAGCCGAACATTCTCATCCCTCTGCCTGCTGCCAGCAGCCGCGGAGACCAGCTGTTGAATGCCGCTTCCTTCGAAGCACAGGGCTACTCCATCGTTCTCAATGAGGATGATATTACGACGAATCTGTTGGTCGACAAGGTACACGAGCTGTACTTCAACCGCCAGAAATACGTCGAAGCAATAGGACGCAGCCACCAGATGGATGCCGTGAAGACGATCATGGATCTCATCGACCATGCGGTGGAGAAATAATATAGGGCAAAATTATAGCCGGGCTTTGCATTATCGTGCAAAACCCGGCTGTTTTTATACTTACTTGTGGTTCTTTATGCTTTTTATTTACCTACTTGTTCTTTCTGTCCACTGACGAAACAGCCCACAATAGCAAGCACCGCTGTAACCAACGTAGTAATGATCGTCGCATTGATCTGACCGATCAGTTCGGAATGTCCAAATGCCACAATATTGTTCAGGTAATCTGCATAGCTTCCGATGGTCTCCGTAAGAGTAATAAAGTAAAACAATGTTACCGAAATCAATACGGAAGAGAGCAGTTCAAACACTCCAATCTGCAGAAACAGCTGCAATGCACCTAATACACAGCCCAATCCTAATCCCAACAGGATCTTCACATCGTATTTTCCCAGTGCAGATGCATACACCAGATAGGTTATCAGTGAGATCAGGCAAAATACGGGGACTATTGCCTGAATATAAAATCCCACGGTCTTATTTTTTAATAGATTCACTGCTTCTCCTCCTTTCCGGTACCCTGTTTTCTCTTCACTTCACTGATGACATACAGCACAGCAAGTCCTGCCGTAGTAATTGCAAACACAACGATCAACACCTTCAATGCAATACTCCACCAGGGAGTGATGGATACGATACGGGTATCCGATGACAGTCCGTTAATTGCTGCTGAATGGCTGAATACATAGATCGTGTTTTTCGCCATATCGCGCAATCTCAGCAGAGCATTACCATCGTCAGATGCGTTAATGTAATCTACCAGAGCCGGTCCCGATACTTTATCAAAATCGAAACAGATCAGATCGGAATAGCCCATCAGCTGATCCACAAAATGAGACGCATAATCCGTCACTGCTGCATCTGTAATCAGGTGCCCCTTGAATCCCCATTCTCTTCTCACGACACCATAGTTCAAGGCTTCACACGCAGGAGAATAGGTCAGTCCCTGTCTGCCATAGATTCCCATGGCTCCCAGCACACCACCGAGATCATCACGCATCGCACCCTCAAAGCCTCTCAGAGATCCCTCTCGGAATGCCTGCTCACGGTAAAAATAGCTGATACCATTTCTCTCCGTCTCAAAATCATTTCCCGCAAAATGCTTCGGTCCGGCGATAACTCCTCGCTCCTGTTCAGCGGACAGAACGATTTTCCCAACATAATAATTCACATTGGAATCCTCTGAATAGTATTCCTCATTTCTACCGCTGAACGGAGTACGTCTCAGATCCAGACCTCCGGTCCATGCTTCGTTACATCCTTGGAACAGTACTTCTTCACCCTGCAGGAATCCTCTTTCCTCCTGCAGATCCTTATTCCAGCTGGCGGCAATAACGGAGGTATAATTCCCACCGAATTCTGTATAAGTATTCGGATTCTTCTCTTCATCCGTTCCGAACCCGAGCAATTCAGGGAATGACACATCGGATCCGTTACATCCGTCACTGGAATGTGTCTCCGGAAGCACAATAGAAGATACCTCCGAACTTCCCTGTACATTCGGGAACAAAGATGCCATTTCTTCGACGGTCATCTGATCAAGGAATGCATTCCACGTCTCTGTATCGTCATAGTCTACGTCTTTCATCATGGCAAAGGTATATCCATTATCAGCTTCTCCCTGATGCATTTCTGCTGCAGAAGGTGCATCCTCTGCCTTCTGGTACACTTCACCCTGCAATTTTGTCTGCATCTCCTCTCCAGCCACCGGCACACTGACTGCTTCGGTGGGGAAAGTCGCTGCCCAGTCAGAACGGCTGAGATAAGTGATCGTAACTCCGGTATCCTCCGACCAGTAATTGATATCCTGTTCCTCAAAACGATTCGTTACTCTCTCTCCGGTTGCCTTGCTATATGCATAGCTCTCAGAGTCCGGATCTCCGCTTGCAGGCACACCATCACGGAACTGATAAACACAACTACTGTTCAACGAGCTGTCCTCCGTGCCGTCCTGATCGAACATTCCGGTATATCCTTGTACCGCGAGAATATTATTCAGAGCATCATGTGCACTTTCGCCTACGGCAAAATAATAATCACCAGCACTTAAGATATATCCCTTCGCCTGATTCTGATCATAACTTGCCAGAAGATAGCGATCTACCGGAACCAATACCGTCTCTGTTTCATCCGGACCAAGCAAAGCGCTCTTCTCGTAACCCACAAACTGGATTGCACTCTTCTCTACTTCGTTGGTCTGCTCATAGGTTCCATAAGGAGTCTGGGCATATACCAGAACTGCACATTTTCCGGGCACCGATCCGGTATTACGTACCTGAACTTCAACCAGATACTGATCCGCATCTTCATCGTACTTCACATCCGTAATCTGCTGTTCAAAATCAGTATAGGACATTCCCCATCCAAATGTGAAGCACATCTCATCCGCATAATTCCAGTCACCTTCCGAGCGGAAACCACCTACCTCCGAGGATGCGTTTCCGTTACCCATAATGCAGTCTGCATATCGTGTTTCATAATATTTATAACCAACATAAATATTTTCCTGTTCCACCGTCACATACTGCGTCTTTTCATCAGTGATAATACCATCTTTGTACATTGTGCTGACATTCGACCATGTCGGTGCATTTCCACACGCATTTACGATTGCCGGGGAAGACAGCGAACTGGCTGCAAAAGTATCGCTCAGACGTCCTGAGGGATTTACCTCACCATCCAATATCTTTGCAACACCGGTCAAACCTGTATTTCCCGGAGAACCAATCCAAAGGCAGGCATCCACATCATAATCATCCAACCAGTCAAGTTCCATAAAATACGTAGTGTTAATAATGACTATGATCTTGTCAAAATGCTCCTTTACAATCTCCAGCATATCTTTTTCATTCTGATGCAATGCCAGGCTGCTGATCGTCTCTCCACTGGTCTCGTCTACTTCACTGACCGGCATATCACGACCTTCACCTGCTTCTCTGGAGAGCACAACAATTGCTGCATCGTTATAATCATCCAACGAATCCATTACTTCGTCCGTATAGATGCTTTTCGGTGCCTCACAGTTGCCTGTTCCCATATAGTTCTTGATTCCATCGCCCCATGGCGGGAATCCCCCTTCTCCTGTCCGTGGCGCCATACTGCTGTAAGCATTGTACAGAATATCGTTCACCTGAAATCCTTCGTTGCTCAGTGCCTCGTAGAAATCAACTGTCAAATCCCCGTTTTTATAGGTTCTCGATCCCGCTGCCGAGGTATGATACAGAGGATTATACGCGGCAAATCCAAACAGACTGACCTTACCGCCGGTCGTCAGCGGTAACGTTCCGTCATTGGACAATAATACTGCTCCTTCCTCTTCCTCCCTTTGAATGTGATCGTATACATCTGCCTCCAGTTTTTTCAGGTTCTCCTCTGTAAAGTCCCCATAAGAACTGGGATAGGCAGCCGTTGTATCTGTGCTGTCAGAATTCGACACCATTTTTGATGTCTTTACCCCTAAAAATGAATTTACCTGCGATGCATAGCTTTCTGCACATACAGATCCAAAAGAAGTAAAAGCAAGCAAAAATGCGGATACACTGGCAGTTCCACGGAGCACCAGATTACTTTTATTTCTTTTTCCCATAATTTTCCTCCCTTTCTTTGAATTACGCTATGTGTACACCAATATCGTTGAATTCATTGTAGGAGAAGCCAATTAAAAGCACAATATGTTATACCTATGCTGTCTTTCTGTGTGCATATCCTGCAACATCAGGCAAGCGGAATCAATATTTGCAGAGTAAAAATATTGTTTTTGGTACTCACTGTGACCGTTCCGTTATATTTTTCCACAGTATAGCGAATGCTTTTCATGCCATAGCCATGATCCTGTTTATTCTGCTTCGTCGTTCGGGGAATCCCATTCCGGAATTCCAGATCGCCCTGATAATAATTTTGAAACTGAATAACCAGTATTTTCTTCTGATATATCGCTTTCACACTGATCACACGCTGCTGCGGATCCTCCAGTCTGCTCACCGCCTCGATTGCATTGTCCAGCGCATTACCAAAAATACCGTAGATATCTTCCGCTTTCATAAAATTCATCCGGCTTCCATCCACCATGCAGGACCACTGGATTTCATGATTTTTGCAGAACAATCCCTTTTCCATCAAAACAACATCCAGCGCCCTGTTACCCGTCTGCAGGGAAACATCGTAGATCATGATATCCCGTTCCAGTTCCTGCAGATATTCTCTTTTTTCGGTCTCATCTGTGATATCACTCAGATTGTGGATCTGATATTTCAGGTCATGACATTTACGGTTAATATTCTCAATCGTATCACTGGTGATCTCATATTGCCGTTCCTGTTGCTGCCACATAAACCGAATTCCATCCAGTTCCCTCTGCAGGCTCAAATTTTCCTTTTGATTTAACTGTACCCACAGGACATAAAAACAGCACAATCCATCTGTCATTCTGTAGATTACCTGCTGCCAGATTCCTGCTTCGAATCCGTCGATTCCGCTGTTATTCATAATGCTCAGCATCCAGACCAGCATAACGATCGTCAGCATCGAAAACAACGAACGTCTTGTCACAATGAATCTGCCTCTGTGCGTAAGTCTCCTTGCCAGGAAAATATAAAACAACACATAGACAATCACAAATATAATTATCGGAACAGCAAAACTCTCTCCCCATGCAATCTGAAATATGATATACATATCAAAAGCTATATGCTGCATTCCCACAGCAAAGATCATGCAATAGACCGCTTCCGATACCGGAACCTTTAATCCATTCCAGCAAAACAGCGCTGCAACGACAATATACACCGCCCAATAAATAAAATACGCAATTCCTCCCTCCGGGATTCCAAAGATCGTATTGTAGCAAAAAGTTCCTACGATAAATATTGCCGAAAACAATCCTGTCCGCAAATAAAAATGAAGTCTCTTTTCCGCAGGCATCATAAATACCAGACACGCCAGAATAAGCTGTACCGTATAAGATATCCGATTCCAATATTCTACCATTCTTCTCTGATTCCTCCCATGTAATTCGCCAGTGCCTGCAGGAACTCTTTTTTCCTCGGTCGGCTTATTTTCAGCCACACCCCACCTACATTCACATCATCTCTTTCCACACATTCAACGTATTTCAGATTTACAAGATAGCAGTTATTGCATCTGCAGAACGAATATTGCTCCAGTTCTTTTTCTGCATCTTTCATTGTCATTTTCTTTTTTAATACTTCATTGCCTGTGTGATAATACAAATAATGTCCATTAACTTCTACATATCGCAGTTCATCCGTGGTAATTCTGCGCATCCCGTTCTCCGTAGTAATAATGATTTTTTTCGTCTTTCTGCTGTTCACCAGATTTGCCAGATTTTTTATTTTCATGGAAAACGAAAAATAGTTGACCGGTTTCAATATAAAATCAAATGCCTGCACCTCGTATCCACGGATTGCCATCTGTGCCATATTCGTTATGAAAATAATAAATACCTGCGTATTATTTTTCCGGATTTCCTTAGCAATTTGGATTCCATTTTTCCCTTTCATGTCAATATCCAGACAAATCAGATCAAAAGAGTCGTCCTTCGCCCGGAGAAACTCTTCCCCGGACAGGAATTTCTGTACCTCCATCGGCTCTTTCAGTTCTGCTCGTATTCTCTTAAAACATTCCGCAAGCCTGTCCTGATCCCTGACCTCATCATCTATAATTGCCGCTTTCATAGCTTCCACCCTCTCCTGATATATCTTTTCATTAGTGCAAAACAAGGGCATGATACCCTGCATAGCTTTGTGGATACCATCCCCTGTATTTTACCATATATTCTGTTTATTTTCCATGTTCCCTTTCGCCCTCCGGGAATATTATTTTAAAGACAAAGAAATAAATGACCATCGACACACCGCCGGTGATAAAAGTAACCAATAGATTATAGACTGCTGGTGTGAAATATATCTGCGCCAGCGGTATCCATAATCCGTTCACCGCATTACATACAAAAGATATCAATAACCACGCAATAAAGTACCAGAAAATCTGCCATGATATCTTTCCTTTGCTGTGGAACGTAATATTCCTCTGCAAGGGAAAATTGATACACTGTGCCAGAAATGTTCCCAGTTCATAGCTGAGGAAATATCCCAATCCACCACCTATGAGCACGGTACCCTCAGCATCTTTTAACACCTCATACCCTAAAATATTCCACTTATAATCGATGTTGCCAATGTGAATGGGAATCTGTGGCCACATAAACTCTCTGGCTGCCAGTGTTTTTCCAAACAAATAAGGTAAAAAGGTAAATGCCAGATATTGGAATATCGTAACACTCATACTGAATACCCAGAAATAAAACAACTGATAAACCCATTTTGCCAGTTTAGGATGTGACTGTTCAAATTTCTTCCACCGTTCTTTCATCGCTTATCCTCCCTGCCGTACATCTAATTACACTCGAACTTTTATTTTGGTTTCTGCCGTTCCGTAGCTTCCGGTCGCCCGAACCGTTATCTCTCCCATCTCCTGAGGCTGAATGATTGCCAGCGCTTCTCCATAATAGGTATCCGTCACATCGCCTTTATAGCTCCTCTCATGATAAGGACAGGCATTTCCAAATCCGAGCAGGATTCCTCCGCTCACTTCCACCCGTAATTCATCTCGGATTAACGGTTTTAGAATTCCATTCTCATCTGTATAACATATTCTAATATAACACAGTTCCGAAGTGTCTATTGTGGTCTGTTCTGGGAACATTCGAAGCTGTGTCTCACGTCCTGCGGTCTGCAGCCGCTGTTCTGCAATCAGGCTGCCGTCAGCCGCATATGCTTTTATCTGTAATGTCCCGCTCCTGTAAGGGATTTTCGTCTGAAAGCATTCTCTGTTTTTTACTTTCCTTTTTCTAATAATCTCGTCATTTAATATGAATTCCACGTAAGCTGCACCAGTGCTTACTTCAACGCACGCTGTCTCTCCATCATAGCCTTCATATGACCAGCTCTCCAAAGCGTTAGACATCTTCCATGCAGAAGGGGAATGTTTATCCTTCGTATGATTCACCGGGATCACACCTACTGCCAGCTCTCTCAGTCCGAAAGCGACCTGCGTATATGCCATCTCTGCCAGCGGTTTCCCTGTCAGATCGATTCTTCCGGAACCTGCGCTGACCCAGCCCTTTCCACCGTCAAACCGCGGAGCATAATCTGCATACTCCCATGCTCCCACACCGACTTCTCCCAGATAATCCATGCCCGCCCATACAAAGTCTCCGATGATACGCGGATTTTTCTGTGCCAGCTGATAGAATTTTGCAGCATCCGAACAAAAAGTCTCGCTTCCGAGGATTAAACGGGAGGGGTATTTTTTCAAATCATGCCGATACCGGTTGATTCCATAATTATATCCGGCAATATCCAGTTTTCCAAAAGCATCCCTCGTCTTCAGATCGCAGGGATATAGTGTTGCCCCAAACTTCATAAAACCGGCACCCAATATTCCTGCCAGACTGTTAAAAAATTCACTTCCTACTTTCTTACGTTTACTGTTTTTTGTTTCCTGCTCCGCTTTTTTGTCACTGTACACACCAAAACCAATGGAACTCAAAAAGTTAAAAAAGATATTGATGCCACAGGTAACCGGTCTGGTTCCATCCAGCTCATGAAGCTTCTGCGTCATCTTTCCACACAGCTCGATTCCTTTTTTCTGTGCAGTCTCAGATACTTCATTTCCAATAGAATACATCACAACGCTGGGATGATTATAGTCTTTGTCAGTCATTGCCTTCAGATCTGTCTCATAATTCTGTATTACTCTGTCGGCATAGTCATATTTCGTCTTGTGAATGTACCATACATCCACATATTCATCCAGTACCAGCATTCCCAACTCGTCACAGGCTCGCAGCATTGCCTTGGAACATGGATTGTGCGCCGACCGGATTGCATTATAACCATTTTCCTTCAGTATCCGGATCTTACGATATTCGGCATAATCATACGCACAGGCTCCCAGTAATCCATTATCATGATGGATACAGGCTCCTCTTAAAATGATTCTTTTTCCATTGATGCAGAATCCATTCTGCGCATCGCATCGGATCTCACGGATTCCGAATCGTTCCTCTCTCTGGTCTTCTCCAAAAGTTACTCTGCACAGATACAGCTGCGGCTGTTCCGGCATCCAGCGTTTCGCCTGCGGTAGAGATATTTCCAAATGACACTTTTTCTGTTCTGCACGACTGCTTACTTTTGTAAGCAGCTGTCCTTTTTCCAAAATTTCTATATCGAGTTCTCCGTCGCCTGTCGTCGCAATATCAATTCCTATGGCAGGAATCTCTCCTGGCAAAGTCGTGATACGGATCCCATCCATCTCTATATGTTCCACCGGAAGCAGATACAGCCACACCGGCCGGTAGATTCCCGTTCCGGAATACCATCTGCTATTCGGCTGCTCGCTGTTCGAAACATACACCTTTATACTATTGTCTTTCTCATAACAAAGTCTTTCAGAAATATCGATATAAAATCCGGTATATCCATACTCATGTACAGCAATCCTCTCACCGTTGAGAAACACAATTGCATTTTTGTAGATACCCTCAAATTCCAGAATTACTCTCTTTTCTCTCCAGTCTTCCGACGCACAAAATGCCTTCTCGTAAATATAATCATGGCATACATACCACCCATTATGTACACCACCGGCGCTCAGCTCATCCTTTTCATCCATCTGCATTGCGTCATGCGGAATATTCACCGTCATACCCTGTTCCGGCTGCCCCGCCCTCTTACAGATCCAGTTGTTATTCAGACTTATTTTTTTCATCACACCGGCACCGCCTTTCCATTTGTTATGACGATTTTATCGAATCCGCCGGGGAATCTCAATATTTCATACACAGACTGTCATGTACCGTTCCTGTTTTGACAACAGGAACTATACTTCCACAAAAAAACAGTAGACCCTCTTGATCTACTGTCTTTCATTCTAAAGAAAAAGCCTTCCTTTCGAATATTATTACATCCAAACAGGAAGACTTTTTCCATTATTTTTTCACTCTTTTTACACTATTTTTCACTGGCAAGAATTGCCTTTACTTCTTCTACTTCTTTATCTGTTGCTGCAGCGATCTGCTCTGCTGTGAAACCATTCTTGTACATTTTCAGGATAAGACTTGCTTCACCTTCAGGTGACGGAGAGATCGCACAGAAACAGATTTTCCAACTGGACGAAGAGCGTATCCGAGAAGAATCCATGTATGATGGCTTTTATGCAGTTGTAACGAACCTGGAAGGGGATGTCCGTGACATCATCAACATCAACAGACGCCGCTGGGAGATTGAAGAAAACTTCCGGATCATGAAAACGGAATTCGAGGCACAGCCCGTTTTTGTAAGACGGGAAGACAGCATAAAAGCCCACTTTCTGACCTGTTACATCAGCCTTCTGGTATACCGGCTATTGGAAAAGAAGCTGGGGGAAGAATTCACCTGCAGCGAAATTTTGAAGACACTCCGGGAAATGAATATGACCCTGCTGTCCAAAGACAGCGGCTACATTCCTTCCTACAAACGAACGAAACTGACAGATGCATTGCACACAGCTTTCGGGTTCCGAACGGATTACGAATTCATCTCTAAGGCAGATATGCGGACAATTATCAAGGAAACGAAGCAGAAAAAATAGCACAATTTCAAAAATAGTACATATCGATGCAAAAACGAAAACAGCCACACCCATGATAAATACTGAGGTTATGGCTGTTTTTGGCTCTATAAAGTGTCAAAGATGGGATTATAATACGTTCCACCTGTAAATTGCAAACACTCGTAAGTTTGCTTATCTGTAATTTAATGCCCATCTGTTTTCTGTCTGGAAATACAAAAGTTTTACTGGAATCTTTTGCTTCATAATCACGATGGTGCAGTCAAACTCTACCGATGGGATCCCGGCATACATCTTTGCTTCCTGCGAATGGACTTCGATCTGTTTGATGCAACGGATTTCTCCATCTTCATCCTGTACCTTTATCATTAGTGGAATGATTTTTCCCTTTTGTGTAAACCAGCACTCACAGGCAATATCCTGCTGTGATCCCCGTATCATACCGGCATCTTGGTTTTCATTATTTATGCCTATTCCAAATGCCATATGCTGCCTCCATCTAATCCACGACAATTTTACTGTAATCTACGCTTCTCTTCTCTCTTGATATTCCCCCGGACATATGGTCTATCGGCTGATTCACAAAAACTGCTCTTTTTACTGCATCATTTCCAAATCTTTTTCTGATAACATCTATCGTGTCATCCACCTTGGACAATTTTTCATAATCAGTATCATCAAAAAGTACCATCTGTCTTGAAAAATCACAGTCCTGCACCTTACCTGTATGCACCCCTAAATGTCTGATCGGATATCCATTCCACAATGCCACAAACAATTCACAGGCTGCATTATATATTTCCATCGTAAGATCTGTGGATGTCTTAAGTCTTTTCTGATGGGAAACATATGACAGATCAGAATACCGGATCCCCACTGATACAAGTTCAATCTCTACATGATCTTTTCTTAGTCTCGATCCAACCGTTTCCGAAAGAGCAAGTAACACTTTCCTTGCTGTTACTTCATCTACTACATCATAGGGTGTCGTTGTGCTGTTACCATATCCCTTATTAGGCGGTGCCACAGACACGACCGGTGAAAAATCTATACCGTTGGCAAAGTTCCAGACGATTTCTCCCTGCTTCTTAAACACTGTTTTGAGCCATACTGGATCCGTCTTTGCCAGTTCCCCTATCGTCATTATCCCAAGGTTAAGCAACTTCTTTGTCGTTGCTCTTCCTACAAAAAATAGATCTGATACCGGGAGAGTCCACATCTTTTCTTCCATCTCCTCCGGGTACAGCGTATGCACCTTATCCGGCTTTTCAAAATCAGAAGCCATTTTTGCAAGCAGTTTGTTTGATGATATCCCAATATTTACGGTAAAACCCAGTTCGTTACGCACTCTGTCCTTTATCTGATTTGCCGTTTCTACAGGATTTCCGAATAGGTGGCACGTTTCTGACATATCCACAAAGGCTTCATCAATGCTATATTGTTCCACATTGTCAGAGTATTCTTTTAAAATCCCCATAAAGGCCTTTGAGCACTGCTCATACATACCGTAATTCGGTGGTACCAGTAAAAGATTCGGGCATTTCCTCTTTGCTTCCAGTATGGTTTCCCCTGTGGTGATACAGTATTTCTTTGCCGGGATTGATTTGGCAAGAATGATCCCGTGGCGCATACTCATATCTCCACCTACAGCAGAAGGAACCGTCCGTATATCCAGTGTACCGCCCTTATGATGCAGCCTGTAAGTTGCCTCCCAGGACAAAAATGCGGAATTCACATCTACATGAAATATAATGTTTTTCAAACGTATGTTCGCCTCCTGCTTGTACATTATAGCAAACGCACGTTCGGTGTTCAAGATGTAATTATTGACAAATTTCCGTACCGCCCGATAAGAAAAGAGCCGTCTTGCACCGCTCCTTTGCTCTCATTATTTGCAATGCAGCCTGATATACTTACACCAGTCTGGAATATGTTCCAGAAAATCCTCTAATGATCCGTCTACATTTTTCACGGAACTGAGTCCCTTTAAAATCTGCATGGAGAATACTCTTCCCTGCAGTTTGATCTTACCTATGGGATATGTTTTATAATACACGGACAATGTCCCATTACTCATACGATACAGGTGAATAAACAATCTGTCTCCTTCCGGCAGGGAATCGTATAGTCTATCAAAAAATACCTCTTCCTTCTCATTTACCTCGTACTCTCTCTGGGATGTACAATTCTTCTCTATCCTGTACTTCATGAAATGTTCTTCTCCAATATGTTCTTCTTAGAACAGGCTTAGCTGTTCATACTCTGTACTTCGGTTCAGCTGGCAGGGAGTTTTCTTAAGAACCTTCCCATAACTCCCATCCTCCATGATCCAGGGAATTAGTTCATCCTCTTCCAGAATTAGGGGCATCCTGTCATGTACCGGTTCCATAGATGCATTTGCTCCGGTAGTAAGAATCACGAATCGGTCTTCCTCCCCAAACCGACTATAAAATCCTGCCATCCATAAAAGTTTTTTATCTTTTCTTTGAAAAGTATATTTCTTTTTATCCTGATTCCACTCATAAAATCCGGCTGCAGGTATGGCAATTCTCCTATGCGCTACACTATCAGAAAACATAGGTTTTTCATTAACAGTTTCGCTTCTTGCATTTATGACAAGTGTTTTTCCCTCTTTTCCCGGGAATCCCCAACGTTCATTGCAAATGGCAAGGATATTTCCTCTTTTTAACAATACTGGTGCAACCTCTGACGGGCGGACATCACCTCTATGGATATCTTCCATCACTGGCAGCTTTCCGTTTACCTTTGCATTCACAAGCCGTATTACCTTTTCCATTTCTTCTACTGTATCGTCATCCACGTAGTAACGACCACACATCTTACTTCCTCCAGTTTTACGAGCAATTCATTTTGATTTCCTGTCCTGTTTCTTCTCCACTGTCCTCTGCATGAAGTCTATGATAGATTCCGATTACTTCTTCCCTTGGAAATGTTGTAAATACTGCGCACAAACCCTCAAGATCTATTCCGCATCTTACCATACTCTCTACTGCTCTTATATCCCGTTCCTTCATATGTCTCCTTACACAATCCAGTCTTCATCCGTAATGAATACCTGCTCTGGAATGTTTCCTCTTCTTCCAATGTTCGTTATCATAAGGCGCTGCGATGGATTACACGATATGGTACACATTTTGTTTTGAAGAAGCTGATCCCCAAGGCAATAAATCAGAGTTGCTTCTGCATCGCCAATCAGCTGTTTTAAGTCATCTTCACTGATATTTTTAGGCTTTACTATGGTTCCAAGTCTCACGTACTTCTTTCCCCTGTATTTATCAAGCCAGTACCAGTAATGACTCTCCAATCTGCTTCCAAAACTATATACAGTCTTTCCGATATACAGATCGGATACGTGGTTTCCAAATCTTCTTGTAATATAGTATATCCCAATATCAGCCATTCTTTCATCATAAAGGATGTTCTCAATTTCCATGGGATACGACCATTCAATCGTTATCTTTCGCATAGATACACCTGCCCGGTATTAATCCAGTTTATCCAGAATTTCTCTTGCTTCCCTGAGAACTTTATTCGAATACTGATCCCCCTTCGCAATACGAGTCTCAATCATTGCAATACAGTTTTCTGCAATATCCCTGATATCTGCATATTCCTCAATGTCTTCCGGGTAATACTTAAGCATCCGCAAATAGGCATCCGGGCTTGTATAAATATCTTCTGCTTCCAGTGCCAGTTCAAATGCACGTAAATACAGCGCATGAGAATAGTCCAAGTTCTTTACAAGATCTCCGTTTCTATACATATCTCCCAGCTTATAGATGGCTGCAATGTCTCCAAAAATAGCTGCCTTATCCCAGCATTCCTTTGCTTTCGTCTTATCCACCGGAATACTTCTGCCATAATAATAGCAGTATCCAAGATTACTAAGGGCAATAACATTTCCGGCATCTGCAGATTTTTCATAATACCTTATAGCTGTTTCATAGTCTCCGGCCTGATATGCCTTTGCGCCAAGATCAAGGTCTTTATTACTCTGCTCCCTAAAGTCACTCATTCCTCTTCCCTCTCACTATAGGTAACGTCATTTCCATCAAACGTCCATTCCATAAGGATTCCTTCCTCCAGCACAAACGACAGGCAGGATCCTTTTTTCACAAAAGGTGCCAGAGCTTTCAAAAAGATATGTTCGTCTCCCTGCTTTTCTCCGGTAAAATGAAGTTCACAGATGTTTCCTTCTGCATCAGATACAGGAGCAAAGCGGATCGCAGACAGTGCCTGCTCAAAAGTCTTTGCCTGCATAATTTCTTCCGGCTCTACAAAAGAAAAATGCTTCCCTGACAAATCTTCTACGGGCATTTCTCCCATACCGCAGACAGTCCGAAGACTCCCCAGTGCCTTTTCAAAATCTGACTTATTTATAATGCATCGTTTCTGTCTTTGTATCATCCTGTCTGCCATATCTTTCTTGTCCTCTGACTGCTTTTAATAATTACAAAATATACTGTGATATCAGCCGTCCCAGTATTCCTACATCCACTTTTTCCTTAAATTCAAAGGTTGCTGTAAAGCCACTGGAAAACATAAGGAAGAGTTCTGAGTCAGGGAATGCTTCCATAAATCCCGGTGTCTGAATTGTAAAATACTGGATTCTGGAATATGGCATGGTCGTAAAAGACTTGCGCTTTCCGGTGATTCCCTGTACATCTACTGCGATAATTCTCTTGTTGGTGAATATCAGCTGATCTCTAACCGTCTGGAATGCATAGGCGATTTCCTCTCCATTCACTAAAAGTCCCATGACTTCACCTCTTACCGACTCCTTATTGATCGGTTTTAAATTAAATGCACTGTTCTGATTAAAATTGATTGCCATGTCTTATTCCTCCCGTTCCTCATGAAAATCTTCTGTTAATAGTAACACTGCAGGCATATATTCTGTCTCAGGAATCATATGCCTGATTTCTACAAATAGGTCTCTAAAATAATCACCGGTTACCATGTATTCCTGCTTATAACGTGTTTTGTCGGAATAGATAACCGTAATCTCTATACCACCAATATCCATAACCAGTTCCATAGGATCCTTACAAAGATACTCCGGCAGTATCTTGGTTATCCTCTCATATAGTGCCTGATACAAGGGACTGTTGGTTGTATATTTCCATTTGCGGACAGGATTTATCTTGGTCTCCTCTTCTGGAAGATATTCATAACTAATTTTTCCCTTTTCGATAGTAAGCCTGTCCTTATATGCTTCACTATAAGCACAATACCCGGAAGAACCTTTTATAATGATCTTCGTGAGTTCTTTTGCTTCTCCCATCCTACATAAACCTTCGCATATTTCCTTTAAGGAATCCTTTTAGTCTATCAAGTTTCGGAGTGCTTATAATGCCGTGTGTGATTTCACCACTCTCCATGTTTATGGATATCCTGGGACACTCTTTCGTAATTTCCTCAGATGGAAAAATCAGATAAATCCACTCGTCATCCAGTTCGTAAATTTTTACTTCCCGGCCAGTATATCCATTCTTATCTGCACAGAGCATTGCCTGATAAGTTGCTTCTTCAAAATTCACTTAATTTACCACTCTTTTCTCATTTTTCTACCGATAGCAGTTACCACACTTACGCTTGCTCTGGTTCGGTGCTATGGAAATGGAATAGCTTTCTGCCTCTTCATAGCTATTAAAATATACCGGATCTGTCATGGCGCTGTCACCATTTCCTGTTGCAGGGCAGGCTCCAACGATATGGATCTTTCCATTTTTTGCATTTACGGCATAAGATCCTGTTGCAGAGGGTGCCTGCTGTTCCGGCTGAGGTTCAGGGGTTGCAACAACCGGTGCCTGTGTAACCTCCGGCTTCGGTGTGCTCTGTTCCTTTACTGACACACTTCCGTCTAACGCACTGTCACCCGTTGCATAATCTATGGTTACTCCCGGCTGCACATTATAACAGAATACATTGAAGAGAATCCCGGATCCGTTATCTTCCACAGATTTTGCTTCCATAAGTACGCCGCTTGCCAAAAGGTTATTGCCATCAAATACCGGTGTTACACGGTACATTACATGATTTCCGGTTTCTTTTACATAATCGGCAACCATATTTTCAAAAGGAAGCATACCTTCTACATTCAGATATCTGGTCCCAGTAATTAAATTCTTGTTATTTGCGTTTTCCCCGGTCAGCTGATAACCAATCAGATGGCATCTGTTATACAGATAATTTCCGTCTACGACACCTGCATATTTTACGGTATGCCATCCGGTAGGCTTCACAGATCCGATATCCCCACGCTTTTCCGTAGGCATAATATCTTGTCCGACACTGGCGATGCATACACCGCATCTTCCCAAGGAATCCAGATCCGAATAATATTCATACGATGTTGTTGATAACTCGCTGGCTGCAAAGTACGGCACATTCTGATTGATTTCTACATACGGTTTCCCTGAATATGCTGCCACATTTGAAAGACTGAATTCTTCTGATACCTTTGCCACAACTTCCGGCGTAGGCTCCGGTGTCTTTGTAGGCTCTGGCGTTGCTGTCGGAGTAGCTGTTGGAGTCGCCGTGGGCTTTGGTGTTTCTGTGGGTTTGGGTGTCGCTGTAGGAGCTACTGTTTCCTGTACGGCTTCTGTAACCTCTACAGATGCTACTTCGGTACTTTCTTTTACAGAGTCTGCGGTACTTACGGTCTCTGAATTCCCCATTGCTACTGCAAAGGAAATGATGAATGCCATCGCAATAATAAGAGGCTTAAAAAGTCTTCGCTTTTTCTGATCTTCTACCGCATTATTATGCGCTTCCTGCTCTTTTTTCTTCTTTACCTCATACCACTTTGCCGGAGTATCCTCTGGCAAATCCGGTATTTCTTTGATTCCCAGTACCTTATCCCACAGATTTCTTACAATCCTAAGTGGTATGGAAAGAACTGCAGTTAGTACAAAAAGAATGCTCCCTGAAACAGATCCGCATCCGATTGCCATAAGCAGGCAGAATACCACGAATACCCATGCCAGTATTGTTTTTGCTACGCTCAGAACCTTATTCATCTTTCGTAGACCTCCTCTGTAATTTTTTCATGGCTGTATCCTTTAAAATCATAATTTTCTACCAGCTGCCATCCGTTTTTGATAAGCGGAATATCCATATAAAAATCCGCCGGATATCTTCTATTCCACTTATAGACAATAATTTTATCAATCTTTTCTATGTACCCAGAAAGCGCCACATTTTCCACAAAACAGATATCGCCATCCCCTGCATTTTTAAGGAAATCATCATCTATGCAGATGTTTTCATTTCCTTCAAATAGTTCTGCAGAGTAGGTATTCATGAAAATCCGCTTTCCTTTTGCGATTTCCAATATCCTTTGTATCAATACCCGGTCTCTGCTCTGCCTTCTATGGTTGAACAACATTCCCATGTCATCATCCACGCATACAATAACCTGCATCTTCCTTCCCCCTCACACTTTCATTTTTCTCCATAGTTCCAGCATTTTTTCGCTGCCACCAATGTTCTGGACTCCTCTGCTCCCCGGATGTGGCACTCCATACACCGTAATGGATTCATCCTGCGGATACGTTGTACACAGTGGGGCTCCTTTTTTGAGCAGCTTCAGATACCCTTTTACGGTAGTATCTGTCACCACTTCATAGACCAGTTTTCCAAGGCATACGATGACTTTTGGATGAATTGCAAGAACCAGTTTTTCAAAAAGTTCCTTATCCTGCAAAAGCAGGCTTTTTGTCATTCCCCCAGTCTCCGATCCTTCTCTGTATCCAAGGGAATAGTTGGTAAAGAAAATCCTTTTACCGGGGTCTACATTAGTTATATCACAGAATAGCTCCCGAAACAAAGATACAAGCATCTTATCTGTGGCATTCTTAGTATTTTCATAGCAAAACAGGTTTTCTCCATCTATAAACCTTTGAATCTTCTGAATGGTATCGCACTGCAGTTCTTCATTTCCCCAGTCCTGCCCCACTAGAAGAATATCAATCCCCTTCTCCGGGTCTTTGATCTGATATCCCTGATAATATGTCCACAAATTGATCTGATCTCCACGCTGCCACGTTTTGCTGGGCTTATAAGTAACTTTCCCATTTCCATAGGCTTCTCTATGAGCGATTTTTTCTTTTGCTTCTTTCACTACCTCTTCATAAGTCAATGAAATCCCCTCTTTACTTTGCTTACTTCCATTAGTCGGATAATCCCGAAAGACTTAAAAACTGCTGTCTTTTTTCTTCATACTCTTCTTTTTCTTTCGTACTAAGCTCTTTGTATAATTGATCATAATCAATATCTTCTCTCTCAGTTCCTGCCACAGAATCAAGAATTTTATAGTCTAACCACATCTGCCACAGATCCTCAAACAATTCCTTGCTATCCTGATAGACACTGTTTCCGTCAAAAGACTCTCCACCATACCACTTTAAAAATGCAAAACCAAACTTTCCTGCATCTACCACACACATATCCCCATACATTTCATACAGTTCGCTGAACGCATCTACTACCTTCTGGCACTTGTCATGTTCCTTTTTTGAATACTCTTTCTCCATGTATAATACCTCTACTTTCCAAACATTCTCTTAATAAATTCAATAATACTGGCAAAGAAGCCTTCTCTTTGCTCTGTAACTACCTGTTCCTTTACTTCTTCCAAAGGCTCAACACTCTTTATAAGTGCCGCCTTCTCTTCTCCGGCAAGATGCTTTTCAAAGGTATAACCACTGATGTAGGTAAGCATGGAATACAGCTTTTTCCCGTCCATCCCCTGATTATGAAATCCCTGGGTAATGTAACGTTCTCTGGGTGCTGTTTTTACATAATTGTTATGCCAGAGGGACAGTTCCATCGTCTGGAATCCCTTTATAATCCAGGTATCTTCTTTTCCTTTGACTGTAAGTTCCCACGCCTGATCGGTTTTGAATTTCAGTTCTTCCTCATACGCAAACTTTTCAAGCTGATAATCAGTGATGCCAGCTTTTGTAAGCAGCCTGTCAATCTGTGGGATCTGCTTCACGTATGGACTGCAGGATTTCCTTAAAAACATCCGTCTCCTGCACTTCTTACAGGGTCTCTTCCCTCCCGGTCTATTTTCGGATGCTTTAAATCTTGCCGGTAAAATTTCTTTTACCCGTTCGCAATCCTTATCATGATAGATATTGTCATCCTCGTCATAGAAGTATAAATATTTCGCATTATCAAGAAGGCTCTGCTTTCTGCCTAAGAGTTCTTTTTCGCTCTGTGGGATTTCCTTTGCTATGTATGTCAGCTGCCCGTTTTCGATAACCGCTTCACTTCCCGTTCTATGCAGGAAAGACAGATCCACAATATCGTCCGGTGTCGTAATCGCAATTTCATTTTTTCGTTTCTTCTGAATTCTGATTCCAAGATCCACACTGTTTCGCAGGTATCTCCAGATGCCATTAAAATTTTCTTCACTCACATACAGGACTTTTTTTGCTTCATCATAGCGGATAATGCTAAGTTTCATATACTTTTCTTTTTTGAAATCAAAATACACCAGAGCTGCATCTACGAGATCTTTCTTAATGTCTTCATAACCACTGATTGCGGATATCTTCTTTGGATAGATCACTATTTTTTTATCATACAGTTCTTCTCCCCAAAGAAGAATGTCAATATCAAGTCTTCTTGCTTGTTCTTTTACTTCCCGTTCATAAAATACCTTTTCGCTTGTTACTTCCATAGATTCCTCTGCATCTTTCTTACTTTTTCACAAAAAGTATCTATCATACCTTACATGATTGTTTGTATGCCCTACCTATGAGAATTTACAAAACCATGTATCTTACCAAGTAAGGATTCACCGTCTCTTACAGTATCTCCTTCAAAGATTTCCCTGTGCATCGGGCCATAGAAAAAGGTAACTTTGTGACAGCAGTCATCTATCGTCAGATAGCTGTTTTCTGCATTCCTTGCGAAAGCATATAGTTCCTCAAAAAATGCTTCCATTTCTTCCTTGCTTACCAGAGTTTTGCTTAATCCAACTCTTTTCCTTTTCTTATATTCCGTATAGTAGGTACAAATTTCACCTTGTGATAATTCAATACATAAGGTTCGACCCGGTCGCATTTTTTCAAGATCAAAAATCTGTTCTGTTAATTTCACTGATTCAATCCGATTGATCGTATCTGCCATAGTACGCCCACCTTTCCCAGTGCTTTTACATATAAGGTAGCCAAAAACTGCGAAAATGTATTTGCTCATGTATGACTAATTTTCTTCAAAATATTCCCTGCATTCTGTCAGAGACTTCGACAGTACAAAAAGTGCATCCGGGTCACACTCCATTTTTTCCGTATACTGGGAAAGTGCTACTAAAAGTGCTTCGATTCCTTTCATGGTGCAAAGTGCTTCTTCTTTCGTTTTCATCTGTGTTTCCTCCGATTCTCTCATTATTTTCCACATCTATAGTCCGGTCTTTTTTATCAGATCCAGTATTGCTGCATCTTTCTCAAGCCACCATGCTTTTACAGCATAATCTAACGAAAAGCTGTCGGAGACAAATTTCGGGATGTTTTCTCCCTCTGGATGTGCCGGATTCACTCCCGAAGAGTCCAAAATTTCTCTCAGTTTTTGCGCAGTATCACTGTGATCGGTTTTCTTTACCAGTTTTCCGTTATCAAATTCAAACTCAACCAGTTCCTTATATGCCCAGCTTCTCTGAAAGCCCATATGAATATAATATTTTCTTAGAAATTCATCTCCCAGTAAAATCTTACCGGTATATGCCATGGGAATATTCACATCTTTATATTCCCTATGCCCCATGTTATTTTCCGTCATTTCTTTTCTCTGTATCTGCTTTCCATCTTTGAAAGAAATAACTGTGCATTCATGATATTCCATTTCAGACACAGGTACACCGTTTACTGGTGGATAAATCTCATCTTTTGTGTTAATAAAGAGGTTTTGTAAAAACAGACCTTCCTGTGCTACCTTATATTCACAAAAGTATCCTCTCCAACAGGCAGTACACCTTGCTTCTGGAATCAGACCGTACTCCCTTGGATCAAACCCAATGGAATCTGTGATTGCCACCAGAGAGTAGCGTTTTTTTCTATGTAGAAATCTGTCTTCGATCTGTGCCGTCATGGTATCCCTCCTGTTTTTTGAAACATTTTCTGTTTTCGCTTCTTTTATAGTATAAGAATGCCATTTTTAGTGTCCCATATAATTCCCTCAATATATAAATTTTCTCCCTCCCTTCGATAGTAACACATCACTATTTCACATACAACTTCCCCACTAACCGATTGGCTGCCATGATGATATAAGAATTCTCCCCGGCATAAAGCCTGCTTCGCACCGTATTCACGGCTTACGGGCTTGACACCGGTTCGGATTCTTAAGTTGTTTGGTTAAGCCAATCAGGGTAAGGTCTGTTAGTCCATGATTCCCTTATTTTCTCTCAGTGCTCTTTTTGTTGCGATCAGAACATCTTTTAAGACTGCTCTCTCATAGGCATTTAAGTCATCAAACATAAGATCAATCTCATAGTTTTTGGGATTATTGCTTTCCATGGGATTTCCGGTGATGGATTCGATGCTTACTCCCAGTGCCTCCGCAATTTTCCCAACAGTTTTTAGGCTCGCCATTTTCTTTTTGGTTTCGATCTGACTGATATACTGGGCGGACAGATCACACTTTTCCGCCAGATATTCCTGTGACCACTTCTTTTGTCTTCTCCTCTCTCTGATATTTTTTGCAATGAGCTCTTTGTTAATTGACATAAAGCTACCTCCTTAAAAATTTTTCCTTTAAGGATATAGCCTATAGTTGAGTATATCGTCTATAGCTTATTCTAATCTTATTCTATACACGATACCATAATTCATAGACTATTACAAAGAGGTATTTATGTATAATCGTGATGAAATAGGTAAACGCATAAAATCGGCTCGTCAGGAAAAGAATTTAAGTCAGATGCAGTTTGCTGAACTTATCAATGTTTCCACCCCGTATCTGAGTGATATTGAAAACGGAAAAACCAATCTTTCCCTTGAAATATTCACCCGGATCGTGGAAGCGTTACAGGTATCGGCTGACTGGCTTATTATGGCGGACACTCCGCAGACTATGGAATATTCCTCTGCGGAATTAAACCAGTTGTTATCCGACTGCTCCGTAAGTGAATCCAAAGCCATCTTAAAAATGGCGGAAAATCTCAAGGAGATCTTACGTTCAAAAAAATAGGGTCATATATTTTTCGCAAAAATAGGACTGGTGGTTTCGTTTGAAACCGTCAGTCCATTCTCATTTTCTATACGCATTTCTATAATTTTCCCATAACTTAAGGAGTCTTGGGAAAATATGAATGAATCCGAAGAAAAACTTTCCTCACAGGAACTAAAAAAAGCCAAAATCAGAGAACGTTATAAGGGAATCAATCCCGAAGAAATAGAAGTCATCCCTGCCCTGCCACAGATCCGTTTAGATGATCCTGACAGAATGCAGAGAGTTGCCGTATATGCCAGAGTCTCCACTGATGATCCTAACCAGACCTCTTCCTATGAATTACAGAAAAACCACTATCAGGATGTTGTAAATTCTCATATGAACTGGGTACTTGTCGATATTTACGCAGATGAAGGAATCTCCGGCACTTCCCTAAAACATAGGGATGCCTTTATCCGTATGATTAACGACTGCAAAGCCGGAAAAATTGACTTAATCATTACAAAAAGTGTATCCCGTTTTGCAAGAAATGTGGTGGACTGCATCAAACACGTAAGAGAACTGGCAGCCCTGACTCCACCGGTTGCAGTCCTCTTTGAAACGGAAAATATCTATACCTTAAATCCCAACTCTGAAATGAGTCTTTCCTTTATCTCCACACTGGCACAGGAAGAATCTCACACCAAGAGTGAAATCATGAATGCTTCCATTGAGATGCGCTTCAAGCGTGGTATTTTTTTAACTCCTCCGCTTCTTGGATATGATAGGGATGATGACGGTAATCTTGTGATAAATGAAGAGGAAGCCAAAACAGTACGTCTGATCTTTTTCATGTATTTGTACGGATTTTCCACAAAGCAGATTGCGGAAGAAATGACACTTTTAAAAAGACAGACCAAAAAGGGAAATACCACATGGAGTGCCAGCACCATCTTAAATGTGCTGCAAAATGAACGGCACTGTGGTGATGTCATTGCAAGGAAAACTTTTACTCCAAACTTCCTCGATCATAAATCCAAGAAAAATAACCAGGATAGGAACCAGTACCACAAAAAAGATCACCATGAGCCCATCATATCAAGGGAGGATTTCATTGCCGTTCAAAAACTTATCAGCAATGCAAAGTATGGTACCAAAGATCTTATGCCGAAATTAAACGTCATTTCCGATGGTTCCCTTAAAGGCTATGTCCTTGTAAATACCAGATGGTCTGCCTTTACCTCCGAGGATTACAAACAGGCCTGCATAAGTCAGCTGGATCCGGACGAAGATTCCCCTTCCCCTGTCAGAGTAAATTCTGGAGATTTTGACCTTAGAGGTTTTGAAGTTGCAAGGAGTCAGTTTTTTACAACTCTGGGAAAAGTATTTCTGACTTTCTCCTTTCGCAAAATCAGCTTTAGCAGCGAATGTGTAAGAAAACTGGATTCCCATTACGTGGAGTTTTTAATTCAGCCCTATGAGCATATCCTTGCAATCCGTCCCTGCAGTAAGGATTCCAAAAACAGTATGCAATGGTCACGGAAGTCAAACGGCAAAACCGTTCCCAAAGAGGTGTTCGGAAGTGCTTATCTTCCGACACTCTTTGAACTGTTTGGGTGGAATCCTGATCTGAAGTATAAACTGACCGGCACAAAGAAAGATTCCTACCTATTTTTTGACTTAAGCGATACGGAAGTATTCATTCCACCTTCCATTCTTGATAAAAGCAGTTCTGCCAAGACAGTGGTTGCCTACCCAAAGGACTGGGTACAAAATTTTGGTGAAGATTATTACAAAACAAAAGCCTCCTCAGATATAAACTATGCCACTCCCCCTACTGAGGTTACCTATAAAACAGATGCTGCTTTAGAAAACTGTACCAGCCCGGAAGATCTTATTAAAAATATCAATGGAATAAAGGAGACCCTATATGAACGAAACACCGCAGAATAACGAAGATATCATAGATGACACTGATTTCTCCTACGATGGCTTTCAGGTTGTAAGAGGTGAATTCTTTGCCCACATTTTTGAACCTTCTTTTACATTAAATAACTATAAATGTGGTGTAAACACTGCCTGTATCAAAAGGCTTCCAGACTATGATTATGTACAGATCCTTGTAAATCCTACCACAAAAAAGGTAGCCGTCCGCCCCTGCAGTGAAGAAGAAAAGGATTCCCTGCGGTGGTGCTCCGCTTCTGGGAAACGTACTCCGAAACAGATTACCTGCAGAATCTTCTATGCGAAAATAATGTCACTAATGAACTGGGACACAAACTACCGCTATAAACTTCTGGGAAAGCTGATTCGTTCAAACGGAGAACTCCTTTATGTGTTTGACTTAAACAGTGCCGAAACTTTCAAGCGAAGTGTTACCGAAGATGGAAAAGTAAAAACACAGAAAACACCCACTTATCCCGATGACTGGAAAAATCAGTTTGGTCTCCCTGTCGTGGAACATAAAAAATCCATGCAGGTAAATACTTTTGACAATTATGCTGTCTTTTCCTTAAACCCAGAACAGGAAAAAGGCGGAAATCTCACAGAAAAAAGAGAGGAACATTATGAACACATCACCTTTATGCAAGAATCTAGCCAGCCTTCCTTTAGTAATTGATCCAAAGAAAAGCCGACTCCGCATTTACAAGCAGACACTTGCTTTACTTGATAACCCCCAGTATATCCAGCTTTTAATAAATCCCGAGAAGAAAATCATTCTTCTCTGCCCTGCCACTTCCTATCAGTCTGCCTGTGAACGGATCAAATGGGAACAGTTAAGCGAAAGTAAATGCTGTGAAATTTACAGCACTTCTTTTGTAGGAAAACTTATGCTTCTTTCTAATGACTGGGACGAAAATATGTCCTATAAACTTAGTGGTACTCTTCTGCCAAAGCAAAAGATTATTATGTATCACATGGAAGATGCCGTGTCTTTAATTTCACCTTCCCAGATAAAGGAGTCTTGATCCATGAGTAAAAAATGCCATCACTTAATTATTGACGATGAATTCAAGGCGCTTTCTCCCATTTATTCCAAGGAAGATTACACAAAAACCGAGGTAAACTTAGTTCTTTTGGAATCCGCTCCTTATCCGATCAAAGTCTGGAGAAATATAATTCTTACGGATTTTTTATGCTATCAGATCTGCCACAAGCACAGTATTCCTTTTGAAGTTGAAAGAATGTCCTTCTATTCCAGAAATGATGCGCTTCTCTATGTCTGTGAAACCTACATTCAGACAGAATATCTGCCGGAACCACACAACCGATACCTGATCGGTAAAGCTTACTCTTTTATGCGTAATCTTATGTCGGACGTATATCACGGAAAAAGATCTCTTCCTTTTCCGAAAGAGCACACGCAGATACTGGATAACAAATACGTCAAAAACAAAACTGCATTCATAGCATCTTCCATCTTTCATGTTTCACCTACTACGGTGGCAAAGTACTCCAATTTTGCTACTGCTGTGGATGAAATACGAAGAAAAAATAAAACGGTCGGAGATGCAATTCTTACACAGTCCTTTCGGATATCCATGGAGAACACAATGCTGTTAGCCAAGTTATCTCCTGCGAGAATCGCACAGGCTTATAGGGAAGGCATCTCAAAACTCCCAGACAACTTTTACGATGAACAACCTCCTCTTCCACAAAAGGCAAATCCGCAAATCAAACAGATGCCGATATATGACAGGGATGCCGAACTTTCCAGTCTCACACTGACAATAAATGCATGGAATTCCTCTATGGAAAGATTTCTGCGGATCTCCAAACTTTGCCTTGCTTCCGAGGAAGCCAAGGAAAAATTAAACAGTTCCTTGGTAAAACTATGTAATACTGCATCACTTATCCAGCTTAAGATAAAGGAGTCCGACAATGAGCAATGAAATAGAAATCGACTTAAATCAGTTTGTCCCAAATGTCCAGTTTGAACTTATTCCCATTAAGAATCTGGTGTCCAATCAAGATTATCAAAGAAATCTGTCTGTCAAACACGTACAAAAAGCGGCCGCTCACTTTGATTTACGACAGATCAATCCGGTAAAAGTCAGCAGGCGAAATGGCATCAACTATGTCTTTAACGGACAGCACACCATTGAGATTATTGCTCTTGTCTCCGGCTCCAGAGAGACCCCCGTCTGGTGCATGGTTTACGATGATCTCATCTACGAGGAAGAAGCTGATATCTTTGCAAATCAGCTGAAATATACCAAAGCACTCTCCCCATATGAAATCTTCATGGCAAATGTGGAAGCTGAAAACGACATCCAGCTTACAATTAAGGCTTTGGTGGAATCTTACGACCTTGTTCTTAGTGCAAAATCTGCTCCTGGAAATATATGCGCTATCTCTACGGTAGAAGATATTTACGAAAAGTACGGATTTCACGTATTAGACAGAACCCTCCGCCTTATTGTTCAGACATGGGAAGGTGAACAAAAGTCCTTCTCCGCCAATATGTTAAGCGGTGTTGCCCGACTGGTAAACTGTTTTGGAGATACCATGAAAGATACTCTCTTTATAGAAAAGCTGGGAATGATCTCTATCCGGGAATTAAGCAGAACTGCCAAAGACAGACACGCTGGATCTCTTGGTTATTCAGAGGCTATGCTTATTTTTTACAATAAGAAAAATACCGGTGGATTGCAAATAGAAAAGCTGTACTCCAAAAATAAGATGCCTGCTCCTTTAGATGTCAATGCAGCCACTCCAGTTCAGCATCCCACTGATAATTCTACATCCAACGAACAAATATCTTTGTTCTATGATACTGATAATGAAGCTAACGAATCTTAAAATAAGGGGCATTTTGCCCCTTAAGCAGGAGAATTTCAAATGATAACAGAAATAGACTTTATAGAAAAAATGGAAGAATTAATACAATGTGATTATGAATATCTCGACTCAGTCAAATATATCTTCTTTGCATGGATTGAGTTCTTTGACATAGATTCAGATACTGCACTCGTAATGGCAAATCACCTTGCCAACTTATTAGATGGCACCAGCAAAACAGATATCGTATCTGACCTTCTTTCCGTTATAGAATAATTTTCCTCATAAAACACAGAATATCTAGTGGTGCCTATATTTCCAC